>Ga0209689_1002719_pt1 | contig 13106 bp, 12 predicted proteins | sample GraSoiAngelo_149_FD_187119 | JGI IMG/M metagenome (GOLD analysis project Ga0209689, IMG submission 187119) | Grasslands soil microbial communities from the Angelo Coastal Reserve, California, USA - 14_1009_09_30cm (SPAdes) (version 2) | ecosystem: Environmental > Terrestrial > Soil > Grasslands ...
CCGCACGACCGGGCGTACGTCCTCGCCGGGCAGCCGGAAGGCCTGAACGGCGGTCTTCGCCCGCACCGTCGCCGTCCGCGGCCCGCCGGTGAGCGCTGAGACCTCGCCGACGAACGAGCCGGGGCCGAGCGTGCTGAGCGCGCGCTGCTGGGCGCCTTCGCCGCGCACGACCTCGACCTGTCCGACGCGGATGAGGAACGCGTCGTCGCCGCGCTCGCCTTCACGGAGGAGGACCTCGCCGGGCGCGAAGCGGACCGGGCGTAGGTTGGCCGCGAGCTCGTCCAGCGAACGCGACGGGAGGTCGGCGAACGGGCTCGAGAGCCGAAGGAAGTTCATGCCGAGGCGCAAGCGCGCGAACTCCTCGAGCTCGGCGGCGAACGCCGCGTCCTCCGCGAGCGCAGACCGGAGCGCTTCGGCCGGGATCCGTACGCCGGTGCACATGGCGGTCGCCACGACGGTGGCGGTGCGCGGCTCGCCCGACAGGACCGCGAGCTCGCCCACGAGGACGGGGGCGCTCAGCGTGGCGAGGGTGCGCAGGTCCTGCCCCGCCAGCACTCGCACGCGGCCCGTGGCGAGCGCGTAGGCCGCGTCCGCGGGCTCGTCCTCGCGGACGAGCTTGTCGCCGGGCGCGAATCGGACCCGCGTCGTGGCAGCGCGGAGGCGCGCGCGTGCCTCGTCATTCAGCAGGAGGAAAGGCCCGAAATCGAGTGCCTCTGGCATGCGCCGAGCCTAGCGGGAGCGAATTCCGAGCGGTACACTCGGAATTCTCCCGGGGAGGCTTTGATGAGACCGATCGGCGTGATCTACGAGAACGACAGCTGGCTGGCGCCGCTGTTCGCGGCGCTCGATCGGGAGGCGATCCCGTACGCGCGCTGCTTCGCCGCCGACGCCTCGTTCGACGCGGACGGCCCCGCCCCCGAGTGGTCGCTCGCTCTCAACAAGGTCTCGCCGTCGAGCTATCTGCGCGAGCATGCGGGCGCGATCGGCTTCGCACATGAGTTCCTTCCGTTCCTCGAGCGCCGCGGCGTTCCCGTCGTGAACGGGAGCGACGCCTTCCGTCTCGAGACGTCGAAGTGGGAGCAGCTGCGGCTCCTCGCGCGGCTCGGGATCCCCGCGCCGCGGGGGGCGCGATTGACCGATCCCTCGCGCGCCGCGGAGGCCGCCCGCGGGCTGCGCTTCCCGGTGATCGTCAAGCCGAACGTCGGCGGGTCGGGAGCCCTCATGCGCCGGTTCGACACGCCGGCCGACCTCGCGACAGCGACCGACCTCGATCTGGGGCCCGATGGCACGGGGCTCGTCCAGGAATACCTCGAGACGGCCGACGGCGCGATCGCGCGGGTCGAATTCCTCGACGGCGAATACCTTTACGCGATCCGCATCACGAATCCAAGCCGGCAGGACTTCAACCTGTGCCCGGCGGACATCTGCATTGAGGGGTCTGCGCCCCCTCAAGTGCGGGCGACAGGGTCCCCCGCAGCGTTCGACAACTGCGTCAGCGACGCGAAACGGCCGCTGCGGATCGATGCCTTCGACGCTCCGGCGGACATGGTCGACGCCGTGCTGCGTATCGGCCGCGCGGGCAGGCTCGACGTCGGCGGGGTCGAGTATCTCGTCGCGGCGCGCGACGGCCTGCCCTACGTGTACGACATCAACGCGCTCTCGAACTTCGTGACGGATGCCGAGACGCTCGTCGGCTTCGATCCGCATGAGCGCTTCGCGCGCTGGCTCGGTGCCCGCGCCCGGGCGAGCGAGCTCGTGGCAGCGACGTGATCGCGCGCCGGGCGGACCCCTACCGCGACACCGACGTCATCGATTCCCGCGCGCCGCGCGTGAACCAGACCGTCGTCGCGCTGCTTGCGCTCGCCACGCTCTTCACGGGCTCGCCGATCTTCGTCGCACTGCAGGCTGCGCAGCTCTGGATCGGCCTCACCCTCGGCCGGCGCTTCTGCCTCTCGTGCCTCTTCTACTTCGAGGTCCTGCAGCCGCGCATCGGCGAGGGTCCGATCGAGGACTCACGACCGCCGCGCTTCGCCAATCTCGTCGGGGCGATCTTCCTCACGGCGTCGACCGTCGCGTACGTCATCGGCCTGGCCGCCGTCGGGGCCGTGCTCGCGGGGATCGTCGCCGCGCTCGCGGCGCTCGCCGCCGCGACGGGTCTGTGCGCGGGCTGCGAGATGTACCGCGTCGCCGCCCGGCTCCGCGGCATCCGTCCCGGACCGCTCGCGCGCGTCGATCTCGCGGACTTCGGCGCGGCGCCACGGGGCGAGATCGTCGTCCAGTTCACGCATCCGCTCTGCACCGACTGCCGTACGCTCGAGGACAAGCTCCGCTCGCAGGGCCGCGAGGTCGTGACCGTGGACGTCGCGAAACGACCCGAGCTCGCCCGCAAGTACGGCATCGCGCTCGTCCCCACGGCCGTGGCGGTCGCGCCCGGCGGCATCGTCACCGCGCGTATCGCCTGATGCGAAGCATGTCTCCTCGCACGCTCGCTTCGCTCGCCGACAGGGGCCCCTACCCCTGAGGCGAGAGACTGGGCCGAAGCGTCTCCACGAGCTCCATGTGGCCGGCGAGCTCTCCGGCTTGCCGGGCGAGGGCTCGCCACTGCCGCCCGACCCCGACGACGACGCCGGCGACACCTGGGCGGCGCGTCACGTCATGCGGACAGCGGGCGCGTCTCCGCCCTGGGCCGACCTGCGCCGCGAGATCGCGGAGGAGCGCGCGCGGTTGGTGACGCGGCTGCGCGCGCACCACGCCTGGCTCGCGGGCCGCGACGCCCGCCTGCGCCGGCTGCCCGGGGAGCGCATCCTCGGCGAGCGCGAGGCGACGCGTGCGGTGGACGACCGCGTACGGGGAGAGCTCGAAGGTGCGATCGGCGAGCTGAAGGCGCTCGTGGCCCGTCACAACCTCATGGTCGTGCCGGCGCTGCAGCTTCCCCAGCCGTCCCTCGAACGACTCGAGGAGCTTGCCCGCTCTTAGGCGGCGCGGTCTCCGCGCGTCCGCGACGCCGGTGGACGCACCGGGCCGCGCCGCCGGTAGTTCGCGAAGGCGTAGCGGTCGCATGCGATCTCGGCGGCCGAGCCCCAGCCGTGCGTCAGGTACAGCCACCAATGGCAGAACTCGTGAAGGTAGAGGAAACGGATGACCTCACGCCGGGTGCGGAAGAGCACGAGCGGCGTGCCTTCGCTCCCCAGGTCGACGAGCTCGCGGAACGGGCGGAAGGGCTCGGGCACCTGGAGCACGATCTCGGGGTGGTCCCACCACGTGAAGGCCTGGAGGTGCGGCGCCGTCCGGTAACGCAGCGGCTTCACCGTGACCGTGTAGCCGGTCGCCGTCGGAAGACCGCGGAGGATCTCGCGGATCTCGGCCGGCGAGTGAGACGGCAGGGTCGAGCGGACGGCCATCGGCCCCGCTGGGCGCCCTCTCGCGCGGATGCTCCTCACGCGACCAATCTAGCGGCGCCGCCTTGCGTCCACTTGCGGTGGCGTGTCGGGAATGCGAGCATTTGGCGAGCGTCGCTCGAGCGGGAGCGAGTACCGCGGCCGGAGCCGTGAAGAGAACCGGGGCCAGGTGAGAGCCCGGGACGGCGAGACTGCGGGAATGGGTCCTGCGAGACGGCGCCCCGAAAGCGGGGGACCGCGTGAGGGGCGCCCGGCAGCCCGCCGTTACCAACGGGCGCTCCGTGATCGCGGAGGCTGAGGGTCCGCCGGCGACGGCGGGCCGAGATCGGGTGGCACCACGAGCCCTCGTCCCGAGAATCGGGCGAGGGCGTTCGATTTCTTGGAGGCGGGTGCCATGACGCTGATCGCAGGGCCGGAGCGGCAGATCCTCGAATACCGCACGCGCGGCGGCATCGCGGTACGCCGGGAGACCACGGCCGTGCCCGTCGCGGGCGCGATCGATCCGGTCCTCGCCGCGCTCGACGAGCACCGCGGGGTCCTCCTCGCCTCGAGCTACGAGTACCCAGGGCGGTACACGCGGTGGGACATTGGCTTCGTCGACCCGCCGCTGCAGCTCGTCGCACGGGAGCGCGACTTCGCGATCGACGCGCTCAACGACCGCGGTCGCGTGCTCCTCCCGGCGGTCGCCACACGCCTCGCCCATCTCGACGCGCTCGCGGGACTCGACGCCGCCGCCGACCGGGTGAGCGGCACCATCGCGGCGCCTCGCGAGCGGTTCGCCGAGGAAGATCGCTCGAAGCAGCGCTCCGTCTTCACGATCGTGCGCGCGCTCGTCGACCTCTTCTACAGCGCCGAGGACGGTCACCTCGGCCTGTACGGCGCGTTCGGCTACGACCTCGCGTTCCAGTTCGAGCCGATCGCCTATCGCCTGACGCGCGAACCGGCGAAGCGCGATCTCGTTCTCTTTCTGCCGGACCGGCTGGTCATCGTCGACCACACCCGGGGCGTCGCCCGGCGACAGGACTACGAGCTCGCGGTCGACGGCGCGTCGACGGCGGGTCTGCCGAGGAGCGGTGACGCGACGCCGTACCGCGGGTGTCGTGCGGTCAAGCGGTCCGGCGACCACGAGGCCGGAGAATTCGCCGCGACCGTCCGCCTCGCGCAGGAGTCGTTCCGCCGCGGCGATCTCTTCGAGGTCGTGCCCGGCCGGATGTTCTTCGAGCCATGCCCGGCGCGGCCGTCGGAGGTGTTCCAGCGGCTGCGTGAGCGGAACCCCGCGCCGTACGGCGCGCTCATGAATCTCGGCGAATCCGAGTACCTCGTCTCGGCGTCGCCGGAGATGTACGTGCGCGTCGAGGGGACGCGCGTCGAGACCTGCCCGATCTCCGGGACGATCGCGCGGGGGCGCGACGTCATGGGCGACGCCGAGAACATCCTCGAGCTCTTGAACTCGGAGAAGGACGAATCGGAGCTCACGATGTGCACCGACGTCGACCGCAACGACAAGTCACGGATCTGCGTCCCGGGGAGCGTCCGGGTCATCGGCCGCCGGCAGATCGAGATGTACTCGCGGGTCATCCACACGGTCGACCACGTCGAGGGCATCCTGCGCGAGGGTTTCGACGCGATCGACGCGTTCCTCACGCACGCGTGGGCGGTGACGGTGACCGGCGCGCCCAAGCTCTGGGCGATGCGGTTCATCGAGGCGCACGAGCGCAGCTCACGCGCGTGGTATGGCGGCGCGATCGGCCTCGTCGGCTTCGACGGCAACATGAACACCGGCCTCACGCTGCGGACGATCCGCGTGAAGGACGGCGTCGCCGAGATCCGCGCGGGCGCGACGCTCCTCATCGATTCGATCCCCGAGGCCGAGGAGCGCGAGGTCGAGCTCAAGGCGGCCGCGCTCCTCGACGCGGTCCGGCGGCCCTCCGGCGTCACCGCGGCGCAGCACGCACCGGCGGAGCCGGTGGGCGTCGGGCGGCGCGTACTGCTCGTGGACTACGAGGACTCGTTCGTCCACACCCTCGCGAACTACCTCCGACGCACCGGCGCCGAGGTGTCGACGATCCGCGCGGGGTTCGCGGAGGACGAGCTGCGCGGGGCGCTCGACGCGTTCGGCGCACAGGCGGTGGTGCTCTCGCCGGGCCCCGGGCGGCCGGGCGACCTCGATGTCGGGCTCGCGGTGCGGGTCGCGCTCGAGCGCGAGCTGCCGCTGTTCGGCGTGTGCCTCGGCCTTCAGGGGATCGTCGAGTTTTTTGGCGGGACGCTGGGCGTGCTCGACCGTCCGACGCACGGCAAGGCGTCGGAGATCCACGTGCTCGGCGGAAGCCTGTTCGAAGGAGTGCCGCGGACGTTCCGCGCCGGCCGCTACCACTCGCTCTACGCGCGCCGCGATACCCTGCCCGCGCCGCTCCGCGTCACCGCCGAGACCGCGGACGGCGTGGTGATGGCGCTCGAGCACGAGCGGCTGCCGATCGCCGCCGTGCAGTTCCACCCGGAGTCGATCATGACGCTCAAGGAAGAGGTCGGGTACCGCGTCGTGCAGAACGTGGTCCGCTCGCTCGTCGCGGCGCCGCGCCGGGCTCCCGTCTCCTGATGGATGTCCGCGAGGCGCTCGGGGTCGTCGCGAGCGGCCGCACCCTGAGCCGCGAGGACGCGCGCGGGACGATGGCGTCCGTGATGGCGGGCGAGGCGACGGCGGCGCAGCTCGGCGCGTTCCTTGCGGCGCTGCATATCCGTGGCGAGACGGTGGACGAGATCGCGGGCTTCGCCGCCGCGCTCCGCGACGTCGCGGTGAAGGTCGCGGCGGACGGCGCGATGGATATCGTCGGGACTGGAGGCGACCGCTCGAACAGCTTCAACATCTCGACCGTGTCGTCGCTCGTGACCGCCGCCGCGGGCGGGCGCGTGGCGAAGCACGGGAACAGGGCGGCGTCGAGCGCGTGCGGCAGCGCGGACGTCCTGGAGGCGCTCGGCGTGAAGATCGATCTCGGTCCTGACGGCGTCGCGCGGTGCGTCGAAGAGGTCCGCGTCGGGTTCATGTTCGCCCCGCGCTTCCACCCCGCGATGCGTCACGCCGGGCCGGTGCGCCGCGAGATCGGGATCCGCACCGTGTTCAACGTCCTCGGGCCGCTCGCGAACCCGGCCGGCGTGCGGCGCATGCTCCTCGGCGTGCCTTCGCCCGCGCTCGGCGACAAGATCGCGCGCGTGCTCGCGGAGCTCGGCACCGACCACGCGCTCGTCGTCCACGGCGAGGACGGCCTCGACGAGGTCAGCCCGTCCGCCGCGACGCGCACCTGGGAGGTCCGCGGAAGCGAGGTGCGCGCGGGCCGGCTCGACCCGACGGAGCTCGGTCTTGCGACCGCGCCGCGTGAGGAGATCACCGGCGGCGCACCGGCGAGGAACGCCGCGATGGCGCGCCGCGTCCTCGACGGCGCGAAGGACGGAACGCGCACGGCGATCCTGCTGAACGCGGGGGCGGCGTGCTACGTCGCCGGCCTGGCGAAGAGCGTCCGCGAGGGCATCGCGCTCGCGGCTGGCGCCATCGACGACGGCGCCGCGGGCCAGGTCCTCGAGCGCTTCGTCGCCACGAGCCAGCGCCTCGCCGCCGCGGAGGCCGCGCCGGCATGACCGACTTCCTCGAGCGCGTCGTGGCCGAGCGGAGTGCAGATGTCACCGCGGCGCTCGCGAAGACGGACGTCGCCGCGCTCCATGCGCGCGGCACGGCCTGGCCACGCGACCGCGCGCGCGCGCTCCTTCACGGCAGCCATCTACGGGTCATCGCGGAGGTGAAGCGCGTCTCACCCGCCGCGGGCGTGCTGAACGCGAGCGTCGATCCCGCGCGGCAGGCGTTCGCCTACGCGGCCGCGGGTGCCTCCGCGATCTCGGTCCTCACGGAGCCGCGGCACTGGCGCGGCAGCCTGGACGACCTCGCTGCGGTGCGCGCGGCGGTGGAGATCCCGCTGCTCGCGAAGGACATCGTCGTCGACGAGCTGCAGCTCCTCGAGGCGCGCGCGTTCGGCGCCGACCTCGTCCTCCTCGTCGCCGAAGCGCTCGACGACATGACGCTCCACCGCTTCGTCGAGCTCGCGCGGCGTCTCGGCATGGAGGCGCTCGTCGAGGCCCACGAACCCGCCGCGTTCGGGCGAGCGGTCCATTCGGGCGCGCGCTTCGTCGGCGTGAACGCGCGCGACCTGCGTCAGCCGAGCGTGCTCGACCCTGGCCGCATCCGCCAGCTCCACACGTTCGCGCTCCCGGGCCAGGTCCTCGTCGCCGAATCGGGCATCACGTCCGTCGACGACGCGCGCCTGCTCCCTGCGCGCGTCGACGCCGTGCTCGTGGGCACCTCGCTCATGCGCGCCGGCGACCCGGCGCCGCTCATCCGCGGGATCACCGCGATCAAGAGGACGGTGAGCGTGTGATCGCCGCGGCGAAACCGGGGCGCTACGGCGAGTTCGGCGGCCAGTACCTGCCGGAGACGCTCATGCCGGCCGTCGCGGAGCTCGAGGCGGCCTGGCTCGCGGCACGGGCGGAGCCCGGATTCCAGGACGAGCTCGCGCGTCTCTTGCGCGACTGGGTCGGACGGCCCACGCCACTCACCGACGCGCCGCGCCTCGCGGAAGCGGTCGGCCTTTCGCGCGTCCTCCTCAAGCGCGAGGATCTCGCGCACACGGGCGCGCACAAGATCAACAGCGCGGTCGGCCAGGCGCTCCTCGCGAAGCGGATGGGGAAGCAGCGCGTCGTCGCCGAGACCGGCGCGGGCCAGCACGGCGTCGCGAGCGCCGCGGCGTGCGCGCTCCTCGGGCTCGAGTGCGTCGTGTACATGGGGACGGTCGACGCGCGCCGCCAGCAGCCGAACGTCTTCCGGATGAAGCTCCTCGGCGCCGAGGTCCGCGAGGTCGACGCCGGCAGCCGGACGCTGAAGGACGCCGTGAACGAGGCGATCCGCGACTGGGTCACGAACGTCCGGACCACCTATTACCTGCTCGGCTCGGCCATCGGCCCGCATCCGTACCCGGCGATGGTCAAGGACTTCCAATCGGTCATCGGCCGCGAAGCGCGGGCGCAGACGCTCGCGCTCTGCGGTCGCCTCCCCGACGTCGTCGTGGCCTGCGTCGGCGGCGGCTCGAACGCGATCGGGGTGTGGTCCGCGTTCCTGGACGACCGCGCGGTGAAGCTGCGTGGCGTCGAGGCAGGCGGCGAGGGGATCGCGAGCGGTCGTCACGCCGCCTCGATCGTCGGCGGATCGGTCGGCGTGCTCCACGGCTCGCGCACGCTCGTGCTGCAGGACGACGAGGGCCAGATCCGCGAGACGCACTCCGTCTCGGCCGGCCTGGATTACCCCGGGGTGGGTCCGGAGCACGCGCTGCTCGCGCAGAGCGGTCGCGCCGAGTACGTCGCGCGCACCGACGCGGAGGCGCTCGCGGGCTTCGTGCTCCTCTCGCGGACCGAGGGGATCATCCCGGCGCTCGAGCCGGCGCACGCCATCGCCGACCTCCGCCAGGTCGCCGCGGCGCTCGGCCGCGACACGATCGCGCTCGTCTGCCTGTCCGGACGCGGCGACAAGGACCTTGAGGTCGTCATGAGTCGGGGGGCCTCGCCTCCCGACCGCGGTCTGGTTCCTGGGGGCCGGGGGACGAAGCCCCCCGACGGATGACCGTCGCGTCTCGCGCCGGCGCGGAGCGCATCGGACGCGCGTTCGCGCGCGCGAAGGACGAGCGGCGGCTCGCCGTCGCGATCTACCTCACCGTAGGCTTCCCGTCGCGCGCCGAGACCGGCCCGCTCGTCGTCGCCGCGATCGACGGCGGGGCCGACCTCGTCGAGCTCGGCGTGCCCTTCAGCGATCCGCTCGCTGATGGCGCGACCGTCCAGCGCGCGAGCGAGCGCGCGCTCCGCGAAGGGACCACCCTGGGCGACTGCCTTGCGGCGGCGCGTACCGCGAGCGGTGACGTCGCGATCCTCCTCATGGGGTACGCGAATCCCTTCCTCAGATATCGGCGCGGCCTTGCGGACCTCGCGACGGACGCCGCCGCGGCTGGCGTCTGCGGGCTCATCGTCCCGGACCTGCCCGCCGAAGAGTCCGCGGAGTTCGACGACGCCCTCGCTCCGGCCGGGCTGCTCCGGATCGACCTGTACGCACCGACCACGCCCGACGCGCGCCTCCAGCGTCTGGTCCCGCGCTCCCGCGGCTTCGTCTACTGCGTCTCGCTCACCGGCGTCACCGGGGCGCGCACCGCCCTCGGTGCCGACGTCCGCGACTTCGTCGGCCGCGTACGCCGGCACACGGCGCTGCCGGTCGCCGTCGGATTCGGGATCAGCCGGCCGGAGCACGTGGCCGCCCTGCGCGGCATCGCCGACGGCGTCATCGTGGGCAGCGCCGCGCTCGACGCGATCGCGGCGGCGCCGGAGGGCCGCCGCGCGGACGCGCTGCGCGAGCTCGTCGCGGCGCTCGTCGCCGCCGGGAGGTCCGCCTGATGCCGGTGCGGGGGATCCGCGGGGCCACGACCGTGGCGAAGAACGAGGAAGGCGCGATCTATGAGTCGACCCGCGAGCTCCTCGAGACCATCGTGAAGCTCAACGGCGTCCGCGCCGAGGACGTCGGATACGTCTGGTTCACGGTCACCGCCGACCTCGACGCGTCCTTCCCGGCCGACGCGGCGCGCGCGGGCCTCGGCTGGAGCGACGTCCCGCTCATCTGCGGCCGCGAGATCCCCGTGCCGGGCGCGCTCGGGAGATGCGTGCGTGTCCTCATCGCGTGGAACACCGCGAAGACGCAGAAGGAGGTCCGCCACGCGTTCCTCCACGGTGCTCGCGTCCTCAGGCCCGCGTGGGCCGTCGACCTTCCCGGCGACCCGCCGAGCGGGGTGCCGTAAATGAAAACGAGCGAGGAGCGGCTCGGCCGCGACGAGCGAGTCGACCCGCCGGGGCGCGTCTCCCGGCGAAGCCGGAGATTGAGCTAGATGCTCGTCGTCATGAAGCGCGGCGCGACCCAGCAGGAGATCGACGCCGTGGTCGCGCGCATCCGCGAGTTCGGCATCACCCCGGTCCCGCTGCCGGGCGCCGAGCGGACCGCGATCGGCACGTTCGGTTCGACGTCGCGCGAGGCGGCCGACGCCGTCGAGTCGCTCCCCGGGGTCGCCGAGGTCGTCCCGGTCAGCCGTCCGTTCAAGCTCGCGTCGCGCGAGGTCATCCCCACGGACACGGTCGTGCGGATCGGCGACGTCCCGATCGGTGCGAGCGCGCCGCTCGCGGTCGCGGCGGGACCGTGCTCGGTCGAGACGCGCGAGCAGACGGTGGCGACCGCGCGGGCGGTACGCGACGCCGGGGCCGCCGCGCTGCGTGGCGGCGCGTTCAAGCCGCGTACCTCTCCCTACCAGTTCCGCGGCCTCGGCGAGAGCGGCCTCGACATCCTCGCCGAGGCCCGCGCGGAGACGGGGCTGCCGATCATCACGGAGGTCCTCACGCCCGGCGACGTCGACGCGGTCGCGCGGGTGGCGGACTGCCTGCAGATCGGCGCGCGCAACATGCAGAACTTCGCGCTCCTCGACGCCGTCGGCGAGCAGTCCAAGCCGGTGCTCCTCAAGCGCGGGATGTCCGCGACCGTGGAGGAGCTCCTCCTCTCGGCCGAGTACGTGCTCGCCAAGGGGAACCGCAACGTCATCCTGTGCGAGCGCGGCATTCGCACGTTCGAGAAGTACACGCGCAATACGTTCGACGTGAACGCGATCCCGCTGCTCAAGCGCCTCACGCACCTTCCGGTGCTCGCCGATCCGTCCCACGGCACCGGGAAGTGGTATCTCGTGGCGCCCGTCGCCCTCGCCGCGGTCGCCGCGGGCGCGGACGGTCTGCTCATCGAGGTCCATCCGAGCCCCGATCACGCGCTCTCCGACGGCTACCAGTCGCTCACGTTCGCGAACTTCGCCGCGCTCATGGCGACCGTGCCCGAGGTCGCGCGCGCGGTGGGGCGGACCGCCGCGACCAGCGCCGTCCGCGCATGAAGATCGGGCTCGCGGGCGCCGGCCTCATCGGCGGGTCGCTCGCGCTCGCGCTGCGCGGGGCGCACGACCTCCGCGTGTACGACGCCGACGCCGCGACGCGCGAGGCCGCGCGGCGCGCCGGTCTCGACACGGTCGACACCCTCGCCGCTGTGCTTCCGGCCGATGCCGTCGTCGTCGCGACGCCGCTCACGGACGTCGTCGCCACGCTGGCGGCCCTCGTGGACCGCGCCGACGGCGCCGTGCTCGTGGACGTCGCCTCGCTGCGTGCGCCCGTGAATGCGTACGCCGAGCGCGCGCCGTCGCGGGCGCGGATCGTCGGCGCGCATCCGATGGCGGGCTCGACCGCCTCCGGCTTCGCGGCCGCGGATGCCGAGCTCTTCCGCGACCGGCCGTTCCTCGTCGTGCCGACTGCGCGGAGCGACGACCGGGCGATGGCCGTCGCCGGCGACATCGCCCGCGCCGCGGGCGGACGCGTCACGGTGCTGTCGGCCTCGGTGCACGACGCGGCTATGGGACGACTGTCGGCGCTCCCGCTCGCGGTCGCCGCGGCGACGACGCACGTCGCCGCGGAGGGCGACCTCGCCCCTGCGGGACCCGGGTTCCGCGACACGACGCGCCTCGCGGCGACGCCTGTGGACCTCGCGGTCGAGCTGTTGCTCGGAAACGCGGACGCGGCGGCGGCAGAGATCACGAAGGTCGTGCGCGAGCTCGACCGGGTGGCGGCGGCCCTGCGCGACGGCGATCGCGCGTTCCTGCGCGAGTACCTCCGTGCCGCACGCGACGTGCGGCGGTCGCTCGACGAGCGGCCTTAGCGGGAGAGCTCCGCGAGCATCGCGTAGAAGTCGGGGAAGGTCTTCGTGACCGCCGACGCGCCTTTGATGGCGACACCCGGCACCTGGAGGCCGAGGACCGAGAACGCCATCGCGATGCGGTGATCGCCCGCCGCGTCGACGACCCCACCGTGGAGCGGCGCCGGTTCGACGCGGATCGCGTCCGCGAACGGCATGGCCCGGCCGCCGAGCGCGTTGATCGCCGCGGCGACCGTGCGGACGCGGTCGCTCTCCTGCTTCCGCGTGTGCCCGATGCCGGTGAGCTCGGTCGGATCCGACGCCTGGGTGGCGATGGCCGCCAGGGTGGGGAAGACGTCCGAGCAGTCGCGCACGTTCGCGCGCACCCCGTGCAGCTCGCCGATCCGCCGCACGCAGACCGCGCCTGAGCCGTGCGAGACGTTGCAGCCCATCGCCGCGACCAGCTCGAAGAACCGCGCGTCGCCCTGGGCGCCCTCGCGCAGGCGGGCGTCGACGTTCGCGATCGTCACGTTTCCGCCGAGGACCGCCCCGGCGGCCGCGGGATACGTCGCCGCGGTGACGTCGCCGGGGATACGCAGGTCGCGCGGGCGGATCCTCCCTTCGCGCGCGACGATGACCCCGCCCTCGCGCCCAACCGAGGCGCCGCGCCCGCGCAGGGTGGCCAGCGTGAGGTCGACGAACGGCTCCGACACGAGCGCGCCGGTGATGCGGACGCGAAGGCCTCCGGCGAGCCGCGGCGCCACGAGCAGGAGCGCCGAGGCGAACTGGCTCGACTCGTTCCCGGCGATCTCGACCTCGCCGCCGTGTATCGGGCCGGTGAGTGTGACCGGGAGCTCGTCGCGGTCCGCGGTCGCGCCGAGCGAGCGCAGCGCGCGGATCAGCGGCGCCATCGGCCGCTCGCG
>Ga0209689_1002728_pt1 | contig 13077 bp, 12 predicted proteins | sample GraSoiAngelo_149_FD_187119 | JGI IMG/M metagenome (GOLD analysis project Ga0209689, IMG submission 187119) | Grasslands soil microbial communities from the Angelo Coastal Reserve, California, USA - 14_1009_09_30cm (SPAdes) (version 2) | ecosystem: Environmental > Terrestrial > Soil > Grasslands ...
AGAACGACAATGACTACGACCCACGCTACTCGCGAAGCTGGTTCCCGGTGAGGTCGCAAAATAGCCCGGGCAATCACGCCAAGCTGGATCAGGAGGTAGATCCCAGTCCAGAGCGCAGTGAGTACCTGATTTTCAGTCATTCAGTAGACGGTTGAGATGGCAGCTTTCCTCCATCGTGTCTATCCTGGAACTTGGGAACGAGGAAAATAGGTTCGTTTGGGATAAGTTAGTCCCTGGTCGTGGAATGGTTGTCGTAGAGGTTCACCGGTGAAGTCGCGGGCCGCACCTTCCCAGCTGCGGTCCGCGCGTTTCAGAATCGAGTCGACTGACTTACTTCACCAGCTCTATCTCACTCGGTCGCCACTGTTTCATGAAGAATGGCTCGAGAGGCCGAGTGCTTCTAATTGAATCCAATCGATTACTTCGCCGTTACAATACCCGGTGGCTTCAATTACTCTCCTTCTCGTCGCCAGGATTGTCCTTCTGCCAGCCAAGCAGAGTCCGGTAAAACTGCGCGAGCTTGTCCGGTTCCTCGGCAAAAATTTCAAAGTGAGTGACTGAGTTCATCATTTGCGCTTACCGCTGCTGTCATTGCGGGGCTGCTTTGCTGGTTGATCCTTGGAGATAAGCAAAACCCGGAAGCGGCGCTACAGGCAATAGGACTTTAGGGCTATACGACGATCAGGCTTGGTCGCCGATTCGGCGTGACTTGTTCTGCCTCGCGACCACGATGGCGCCCGAACAAACACGCCGCGGGCGGTGATTATCGCTCGGCGTGCTAGTGCCCGAGATGGACTAAGGCGTTGTACATGGGCCTCTGAGAAATCTGGATCACCCCGTCGAATGGCATATCCAGTTCCTGGATCAGGAAGATCGCTCCTGCCACTGACACTGCAGCCAGCATTAGCGCAATAATAACCGTGGCATTTGGCGGCGCGAACAAGCCTGCGCTCATAAAAATGATCGCCAGCCAGGAGATCAAAACGATCAGCATGGTAACAGAAATCGACGTGTCAGTCTGTTCAAACAGCAACCACCGCATTTGACCAAGATCGGTGGCGATCTGTGCGGCTTGAGACTTAAGCGAGCGCTGCACGTCGTTCTGTGGCGACAGCTTCTCGATTGAGTTAAACACCGCCTCGCCCGAAGATCCACTCGGATCCAGTTGTGCAGTTTGAGAGGACTTCTTGTCCGGCCACATGTGACTGATCGCACTTCCGACCGAGCGACGGAGAAGTTCGCGGCTCTCCGCGGTCTCAGACCCGTAATTTGCCAGCACCCGATCGAGGAAAACAATCTTAGCCGCCATCTGCGTCACCTCGCCCTTCTGTGTGTCGTACGTACCCTTGGTTGAGGCAACCAGCAGTCCGAGGACCAGGGCTGCCATCGTCGCGACCAATCCCATCCCGACCTTAACAGCGTCCTTTGTCTCGGAGCTCAGGTGATCTTCGGGAAGAGCAGCTCGCACGCGTACCCCTAATACGCCCGCTCCAAAAAGACATGCGAACACCAGTGTTCCTGTGATTGCGGAATTCATCGCTGCTCCTTAGTTAATGAATTTGCCACGCGCGCTCAGCCCTTCGAAAGGGCTCGCACCAGACAAAATCATTTGAATCTGTATCAGAACGAAGCGGGATCGCGCAGCGCAGTTGGTGATTGCGCTCTAAACTAATACGGCCCTGCCATTGGTCCCCATGGCCCAAAGCCTCCCCCCCATCCGCCCCATAAACTCCACTGCATCTCCGCGTCCTGGTACGTCTCAGCGGTTTCCAGGTTCTCCGTCGCAAGTTTATTTGTCGCGCGGAGCTGTTGATAAGCCTGATACTCCCTGGGTCTACCGACATAGGCGCGGTTGTTAGCTGGGTCCGGAAAAATGTAGTAGGTTTTCCCGCCTTTCTGGATCATGGTTACCTTGCCTGGCGGAAGGTTTTGGAGCTTTTGTTGCTGCGCAGCCGTCTTAGGCGTGATTACCTTAAAGCCGGATGCTACCAGCATGCTCTCTTTGTTCTGCGTGCTGGTCGATGTGCTAGCGCAGCCGAGTAACATTATCGTGCATGCAGCCATGACCGTAGCGGGTAAGATATGTCTTATTAGTTTCATAGATTTAGTGTTGTTGTTTGATAATAGAACTCCAAACGAATGCTTCAGAAAGTAATTCCAGTGGTGATTTGCGGACCGTGAGTGATCGTGTCGAAAAGAAATCCGTTATTCTGGTAATCGACGCTGAGTGCCCGATAACCGACCTCAGTGAAAATGCAACGGGTGAGGTTGATCCCGACCACGCCCTCGACCTCCCACATCAAGTCGGAACCGACGTCGAAACCTCCGATCTCGCCGCGCACGGCCGTGTAAAACACTTTATTAAAGTTGTAGCGGCCACGGAGTCCGATGTATGGATCGAACCAGTACTCGTTTTTTGAGAAAGTTCGGTTCAGCGCCTTATCCAGGCGAAATGCAAGTTGATTGGCAATCTGCGCCTTTGCCGCATTAAGTACTCTGTCGACAGCGGCCCGGCGGTCGACGCCCCTCGCCACGAGCGCATCTACGCGTGCCCGGAGCTCAGCCTTTTTTAGCTGGATAAATTGCTCGACTCGTTGGGCAATATCTTCTCGAATACGCCCGCCCAATGGAGCGATTGGAACACTCGGCCTACGCTGTTCGCCGCCTAACGAGTTGTCGATCCGGTTGGCAATGTCCGTGCGAATTTTGTTCTTGAGCCTGGCAATAAAGTCGCTGTTGGAAATGTCTTCATTCAGGCGATTACGCAAGGCGGCGCTGATGTCGTCGACGAAGCGTACGCTCGCCTCGTCGATCGCAACGGTATTCCTCTGCAAAGTGAGTCGTTCGTATAAATTCGTGTAGTGCGAGCCGGTTGTCAGGTCGAGTGACCAACGCGGTTGGTTGATGAACCGCCAGCTCAATCCGGCGTCAGCTAAGTACTGGTCCACTCGCACGTCCACCTTCTGGATCAGCCCGTTTACGTCGGCGCTGTCGGAAAGACTCATGTAGATCAACTCACCGTATATACCGAAGGGACCTTTGTCTGCCTCCGCCCGCATTGCGAAAATCATGTCGAGGTGGCGCAGAATTTGGCCGAAGTCGATATCTACATCGGCGTCGATCCCGTGGAGTCCGGTTGTCCCAGTCATGCCTGGCATCCAGCCAGGCGCTGCGATCGTAAAATGCCAAGGTTCGCTCTGCGTAATCGTTGGCGGCGCGACTTCCTTCGAAGTGTATGGCTCAGGCCCAGCGAAAAGGACTGGTGCCGAGAGGACGATCGTCGCGAACACTGTCCCTCCAAAGATAGACAATCTCATTCTCATGGCTCGATTTTATTGTCCCCGACGTCCAAATCCGAGAAAATTAATTGCCCATCAGTCGCGATATCCCATTTCAAAAAAATCGGCCTCCAAATGAAAGGAGGCCGATCGACTTAACCAAATCAAAGAAAATTCGCTGTTACGTCTAGAAGTGGAGTCGCACACCAGCACCTAGTAGATGCTGTCTCAGATCGCGATCTTGATTCGTATTGATTTGCGTGCTCGTGTAATTCAGGAACTTGTATTCAATAAAGGTGCTGAACTTTGGGGTCCAATAGTAATCTGAGCCCGCAATAATCTGCCACGCAAGGTCCGCGTGACTTTGCCCGCCACCAGTGTTGATAGGGACTGTATTAGTTACGGGATCTCGGACCTCCGTCCCAGCAGACTCAGCATAGTAAACGCCGACCCCGGCTCCGGCATACGGCTGAAATCTTTGGTTTCCAGGTGCGAATCTCAAGATGAAGTTCGCCATAAATGCACCTGAGTTAATCCAGGTAGTCACATTTGCTTTGCGAGTCGTAAGAACCGTCGGGCAGTCGGGACACGCCGTGAAGGCCTCATTCAGGGTGAAATCAGCGCCACCTCTAAAGCCATTATAAAAGAAATCCCCTTCAACCGCTGGACGAACTATACCCGTGCCAAAGACGTAACCGAGTTTGAGGCCGCCGAAAAAGCCAACGTCATTTTTGGGGTCCACGATGAGGTTGCTTCCAAAAAAAGGGGAATTCGGATTATCGTCCGTAAAAGTTTGGGAGTCGCCGCGATTCTGGTAGATATTCGCGCCCGCATCGAGCGCCCCATAAAAGCCAGTTCCCCAAAGTGGTGGTGGCGGCGGGGCAACCTGCTTGTAGACCTCCTGGCCGGCTCGCAGCGAAACGGTTGCGAATCCGAACAGAAGTAACGGTAGAATAAAGAACTTTTTCATAAGCAATACAGGCTATAAGTGATGAATCGTGGTTTCGCTAATTTATTTCCTAGGTCTTTTTGTGATCAGAAGCCATTTTCAGTGGCGACCATTCGCTCGTCTATAGGACTTTGGTCCTACCTCGAAACGGCCGCATCATCGACAGTGGGCGCGGTGCAAACGGAGTCAGTGGTTTGCGGAAACGCTTTAGTTATCGGTTCCTCAGCCTCGGCTGGGCCGTTAATAAAAGTAGGAGCGGCGCATTCAAGTGAGCCGTCATTGAACCAGACATTATCATTTATCGCGAAAGGGTCTGGACTAAGACCATCGCATGTTTCCCCGCTTGGGCTGTCGCCAGCCGCGTACGGCCGAATCGGTTTTTTGACCCGATAATCCCACTGCGAAATAATTCGCGGCACGTCTTGCCTGATGTTGGCGCTGGGTGCGCTGTAGGCGCTGGCTGCTCCGTCGACCCTACTATAGTTGAGGAAGATGCCCGCGGCTCCGCCAAGACAAAGCAAGATGCCGGCAATACCGATCAGCGCGATCGTCAACAACCAGAATTTATTTTGCAGAAGGTAGCTTCCGCACAAGCCGGCGAAAAAGCCGATGATCACTGACGAGATGATGCATCGCGCACCTCGTTCCTCGATGAGCAGCTCGCCTGGGCCGTATTTTGGGAACGAGATTTTCATGTTGCAGAAGCGAGCGCGAGCCGAATGGCAATGAGCAATTCCTCATCGTCGAAAGGTTTGGTAAGGAAGGCCGTAGCCCCTGCGTTCAACGCGGTGGAACGAACGCGTGGATCATCTTTTCCGGTAAACACAATCACCCGCGTTGAAGGCGAAAGCTCGCGGAGCCGCGATTGAACCTCCAGACCATTCATTGCTGGCATCCAAACATCCAGCACCGCCACGGGAACGCGGTGAATCCTGGCGTACTCCAGGAATTTCTCCGGATCGCTAAACTGTTGCGCTTGCCAGCCAGCCGACGAGAGCAAGCGGCCGACCGCTTTTAATACGGACGGATCATCGTCGAGCAAGCAGATAACATCGGTACTTGGGTTAGGCAAAGTGACTAAGATTACAGTCGCCTTGTGCCAACCGACTATTAGACCTTAGTCTCATGCCGGGCCGCAGGAGCGATGCCCGCTTTTTCAACCAATCGAACAAGTCCCGCAACGGAACTGACGCGCAGCTTCTGCATCATCCGGCCACGATGAACTTTCACTGTCTTTTCCGCAGTCCCAAGTTCGCCTGCAATCTGTTTGTTCAACATGCCAGTAGTGACAAGTTGCATCACTTCGAACTCCCGCGGCGTCAACAAAGCAAGAAGATGCCGAGCTTTGTTCTTTTCCGTACTGCGCCGCCGCTGCTCTGTGGACCGGATCAGGGCGCGTTCAACACATTGAAGCAACTCGTCAGCTCGAAACGGCTTTGGAAGAAAATCAACCGCGCCCGCTTTCATGGCTTGAGCGCACATGGAGATATCGCCGTGACCCGTAATAAAGACGAGCTGTTCGTCGCGTCGTCGCTGGATGAGTGTTTCCTGGAGGTCCATCCCGTTTAAAGCCGGCATCCGAACATCGAGAATCACGCACGCGGGTCCGGCGTGTTGGTCGCGCTCGAGAAAATCGGATGCGGATTCAAAAATTTCACTTTTGTACCCGGCGGAGCGGAGCAGTCGCTTCAGACCCTTCCGCACGGATGCATCATCGTCGATCGCAAAGACCAAACTGTTTGAAGGAATTCTCACAAAGCTGCGCCGCTTGCCGATAGAGTAAAGCAGAATCGCGCTCCTCCGCCATCGGCATTTTCTGCCACAATCATGCCGCCGTGGGATTCGACGATTGAACGCACGATCGCGAGCCCCATCCCCAATCCCTTGGCCTTCGTGGTAAAGAACTGTTCGAATACGCGCTCGCGCGCTTCCTCTGGAATACCAACCCCATAATCGCGCACGCTCACGCGAATTGCGCTATCACTATTCTTTTCCGTCGCAATCACCACCTTGCGATGGGGTGCCGGCGTATCGTCCATGGCATCGAAAGCGTTGATCGTGAGGTTGAGCAGGACTTGCTGGAGCTGAATCGGGTCTGCTTCAATCGGCGGCAGATTCGGCTCGAGCAAAGTCTCCACCTCGCAGGATTGAAGCATTGCATTCGGCTTTACCATGTGCACCACCTTGCTTACAAGATCGTTCAGATTCACCTGCTGCCGGTTCGGGACGCTTTTTTTCACCATCCTCTGAATGCCGCGAATCACAGCGCCGGCGCGGTGTGCATCAGCCATGATGTCACCGAGCAGTTCGTGAAGTTCGCGAAGATCGACATCGCCGCGATCAATAAAGCGCTGTCCCGCACTGGCGTTGCTGGAGATGCCGGAAAGCGGCTGATTCAGTTCATGGGCAATGGAAGCCGCCAATTCACCCATCGCTGCGACTCGACTGAGATGGCTGAGCTCTTCACGGTGTTGCAGTGCTTCCAGTTCAGCCTGTTTTCGAGCCGTAATGTCGATGCTGACTCCCAAAAGTCGCGCTGGTTTGCCATTACCATCCAAATGCACACTTCCGCGCGTCGCCATCCAACGTACAATTCCATCCGGCAGAACTAACCGATACTCGGAATCATAACCTTTCCCGTTGTGGATCGCATCGTCGATTGTTTGTCGAACGCGATCGCGATCGTCGGGATGCACGCGAGAAACAAAAGCTTCGAACCCGATTTTTCCTGAAGCCGGCCATCCCAAAAGGGCCCGTCGAGCATTGGTCGCCCAAATCTCATCTCTACTCAGGTCCCATTCCCAAATCCCCAAATTAACTGCGTCCGCAGCGACACGCATGCGCTCTTCGCTCTCCCGCAACGCGGTGTCTTTGTTTACCAGTTCCGTTACATCCATCGAAATGCCCCGCAGCCCAACAGCCTTGCCGTCTGCCCCCCTCACGCAGCGCCCACGCGCTAGCATCCAAAGGACGCTACCGTCGGGAAGCACGACTCGAAACTCCGACTCGTAGTCTTTACTATTTTCGATCGCATCTCTGAGTGCCTGTTGGAGTCGATCGCGATCATCGATATGCACAACGGAAATAAGGTCCTTCAATGTGATTTTTCCGGACGTAGGCCACCCGAAAACAGAACGGCGCGTCGTCGTGGACCACACCTCATCCGTGTTCGAGTCCCACTCCCACATTCCGAGATTGGCGGCTTCCGCCGCAAGGCTCATCCGCTCCTCGCTTTCCCGCAAAGCCTGTTCTTTGTTTACCAGCTCCGTGACGTCCACGCATGAACCAATGTAGCCGGCGAAGTTTCCTTGCGCGTCGTATCGGGCAACGCCCTGGTCCGAAATCCAACGATATTCGGCATCATAACGTCGCAGCCGGTATTGCATAACGAAAGGCTGCCGCGCATCGAAAGCCTCCGTGTAAATCTCGAGACATTTTTGTAGATCGTCTGGATGTACGCCTTCGGCCCAGCCATTCCCCAGTTCCTGCTCCAGGCCACGGCCCGTAAACTTCAGCCATGGTTTGTTAAAGAAAGTGCAGAGTTTGTCCATACCAGACATCCAGATTAGGACTGGCGCTGCGTCGGCTACACTCCGGAAACGCTCCTCGCTTTCGCGCAAGCCCGCGTCGCTGACCTGCAACTGGCGGGCGAGCGCGGCGGCGTGAACCACATCGTAGCTCAACTCACAGGCCATCACCACGACAAGGCCTTGATAAAACAAGCTTGCTGTCAGCGGCATGGAGATGATTCCCCACGTTATTGTTATTCCTTCCACAGTCCCCGCCATAGTGAAAAACAGAATGCTCCCGCCCACCATGAGCGCTTGTCGCCGGTCGCCCCGTCGCCATACAGCTATTGTGGCGTCCATCACGAAGATCACGAGCAACACCAAGCTCAACTGGGCGACCAGCATCCAGGGATTCGGCACACCCGCTGCGACCGAAACGGATTCTCCGAGGAATGAGACGTGCCGAAGGGGAGCCATCTGCCGAAAATTGATATTCGGCGAGAAAATAAAATTAAGGATCAACGATAACGTCCGCACGCCGACGACTGTCCAGGCGAGCCATTGTCTTCCCGCCTTTAGGTAGAGACGCACGAAAATGACGAGCGACACGATTATGACCCAAACCGGAACATGAACCCAGCGTACGTCGCTGCCGAATTGCTCTGGCGTTTGCGCCTGCATCATCGCCAACTCGAGCGCGGCAAAGGCCGCCACAGCAATTGCCATCGCTGAAAAAACAAGATTGGCTCGCGCCGCTCGGTCTTTCCACCAAACGACAACGTGGATCAGCGCCAGCGTCAGGCACGCTCCGCTGCCCACGGACCAGATGACGGTGACCCAGTTCATCGATTCAACAGTCGAAGTTACTGTACACCCAGTGGCGAGACTGCTCGTTAGGCGACGCTTCCGCAGGAATTGCAATACCTGAAATCAGACGGGTGTAGAATCTCGCGAGAAGATGGCTTGCCATAGCCCGCAAATTTTACACTGTCCAGCCCATCGGGAAAAGCCCTATATGCCGTTAGGATATTTGTAACAGAACCGTAACAATCGGCTCCGTTGCAGCGGTTGTGATTGCATTGCCATCAGGCGGACCGCTTTGAGATATCGTATCTTAAACCGCGTCTCTCATTCGGCGGTTTGTTTATTTCCTGCTTTGATTGAGAGCGTCGCCAACCGCGGCGATGAATTTTTCATCGTCGAACGGCTTCATGAAAAAGGCGACCGGGTCGATCGCCATTGCGGTGGCACGCGCGGCCAGATCCTCCCGCGCTGTAATGACAATTACACGAGTCTTATTAAGGATCACTGACAAGCAAGCGTGCCACAGGCTGATCAGTCTTCAATTGTCGCGGCTACTTCTTGTGCTTCTTCCACAGTTTTCTTGTCAGCCGCACTCAGATTTGAAGGCTTCGTATCTATGGTCACCTTTACGATTTTGCCCGTGAACTTGTTTTCGCCCGGCTTGTAGTCGTTGGATACCATCGTTTCGTTATCCACGCCTACATCGACACCTTCGTCTCCTGAAAACGCGTACGGTTGCGTTTTGGGAATGCGGCCTTCCGCCACTTTTTGGCCGTCCACATAAAGCGCGCACTTACCACCTGAGCCGGGTTTCGGCGCGTCGATTATGAACTCATATTTGATCTCGTGCTTCCCTGGCGATAGGGCCGTCTGCCCGCCGATATTGGTCCTTTCGACTCCAAAGAAGTTGTACTCATGGTGGACCTTTCCTTCTTTCATATAGAGAACCCATCCGCCGAACGCGCCGGCCTGGGCAATGATTACACCGTTGGTGTTGGCGTCGCGCAATTCAACTGGGGCAGTAATGGTATAAGAGCGGTTCTTAACGTTAATAAACGCGTTCTCCGTCATACCAGTCATGCCCGGATAGACCGTCAGCGAGGTCCGATCGCCCATCAGATCGGGTCGCCCGGCAATACTCGCATCGAAGCGTTCTGATCTGCGGTCATCAATAGGCAACACATGATTCTTGATTGCCTCCTTGGTGAAGAGGTCTTGAAGCTCTTTCAGCTTTCCGGGATTTTGCGCGGCGAGATCGTGGGCCTGGCTGAAGTCCTCGGCTACATGGTAAAGTTCCCAAGTGTCCTTGGAGAGCGGCGGAAGCGGCACCATCAGCCATGGAATGGAATGACGCGTGCATGCCACCCAGCCATCGTGATAAATTCCGCGGTTTCCAAACATTTCGAAATACTGAGTCGTGTGTGTCTCCTTGGCTTTAGGATTGTCGAACGTGTAAACCATTGACGTTCCGTCGAACGGTCTCTGCGCCGTACCGTTGACGCTCTTAGGAGACGGCAAGCCGACCGCTTCCAACACAGTAGGCGCAATATCAGTGACATGAGTGAACTGGGAGCGGATTTCTCCCTTGGCTTTAACTCGCGCGGGCCAATGGATCACGACTCCGTTAGTAGTGCCACCGTAATGCGAAGCGATCTGCTTGGTCCATTGAAACGGCGTATCGCCGGCCCATGCCCAGCCTATAGCATAATGTGGAAAGGTCGTTGGGTCGCCCCAGTTATCCAGATGAGGCATGTTAATTTCGGCGGTATTGATGATGCCATTCAGCGCCATCATTTCGTTATACGCGCCTTCCGGTCCGCCTTCGGCACTGGCGCCGTTATCGCCAACGATGTAAATGAACAATGTGTTATCCAGCACGCCCATTTCCTGCAAGGCATCGACCAGGCGTCCTACTTGTTCGTCAGTGTGCTCGGCAAAGCCAGCGAAGGTCTCCATTTGCCGGGCCTCAAGTTTTTTCTGGTCGGACGTCTGAGAGTCCCAAGAGGGAATCTCTTTCGGACGCTTCGTTAGCTCGGCGTTGGCGGGGATAACGCCTATTTGTTTCTGGCGCGCGAACGTTTCGTCGCGAAGGGCATCCCAACCCTCGTCGAATTTGCCTTTGTAGCGGTCAATATATTCCTTGGGGACATGATGTGGAGCATGCAACGCGCCGGTGGCGAAGTAGACGAAGAAAGGCTTGTCCGGCGTCAATGAATGTTGCGCCTGCATCCAGCCGATCGCCTGGTTCGTCATATCAACAGTAAAATGATAACCGGGCTCGTGCGGCGGCTCTACCCGGATGGTTCCATCAAAAATGGCCGGGGCCCACTGATTGGTCTCGCCCCCGATGAAACCGTAAAACTTGTCGAAGCCGGAATGAGTCGGCCAGCGATCGAGCGGTCCTGACACCGAGACCTCCCATGGCGGTGTTTCGTGATACTTGCCAAAGGCGGAGGTGCTGTAGCCGTTGAGTCGCAACATCTCCGCTAGCGGCGCCACACTTTGCGGACGAATGCCGGTATTGCCGGGAAATGCGGTGGCGAGTTCCATGATCGCGCCCGCGTTATTAACGTGATGATTGCGTCCCGTTAGCAGCGCGGTGCGAGTCGGTGAACAAAGTGCAGTGGTATGAAAATCGTTATAACGCAGGCCAGCTGCCGCCAGCTTGTCGAGTGTCGGCATTTTGCACGGACCGCCGAATGCGCTTGGTTGTCCGAAGCCAATGTCGTCGAGCAAAACGACGACAACGTTTGGCGCCCCTTTCGGCGCTTTTACCTCAAAGCGTGGCGGCGCCTTAGCATTGCGCGCGTCAAGCTCCGTGATAGTTGGCGGCGTAGGCTCGCGAACCGGAAGCACGGTTCGATTAATCTGCTGTGCCATCAGCGGCAACGGCAGCAAGCCTAACGTAGCGACCAGCCAATGTATCAGTGGCGAATTCTTCCTTACGATTTCTGATTTCATTGTGTCTGGATTTGTCCCTTAGGTTTCACTTACTATCCCAAAAATCTCCCGCACTGCCTCTTCTTGCCCTCGATGTCGATGTCGCGCCTTCATCCGTAAGAATATTGAACTGAAGTCGTCGACAACCACCTGAGCAATGTTGTCAGCCTCTGGGCACTGTGTCTATGAGACTTTAGGGCTACAGGGCCGGTCCCCTTTTCTAACCAGTCTGAAATTCACTGACTTGATTTAATACCTGACGCACCAGTCTTTTTGCCGGGGTTCGGACCGATGAATGCTCTTCCCAGTTGCTTGAGTTGCTGCGTGTTACAGAACAACGCGAATAGGGCAATAATGACAACGAAGTAGTGGAACTTGGGTATCTGGAATTCAGGCCTTCGCACAATAAAGACGAAGCCAGAATTAGACGTACCGAGTACAAAGGACATGCAAGCGACAAACAGAACAATGTAGCCAACGAGCGCGTTACGAAGCTGCGGCAGCGGCGGGCGAAGTCGATGGCGTATCCAAAATAACTATGCATAAATGTTTTGACTAGCCGCTGCGACTTCGGGTATACGACCTCCGTAAATCGAAACCGCCTGAGAGAAATTCTTATTGTGCGGCGAAACCAACCAAAGGAGAAAAAACTATGAACAATGTAAAGAAGATTGCAGTTTCACTATTAATCCTGGGCGTGATGACAGGATTTACACAGGCGGCGACTCATCATCATGGATCCAAGCCAGACGCAACATTGCGGCTGAGCACCGGTGGCTTTGCTCTTGGAATTGGTGTCAGCTGGGGGTCAGGCACGCTCACCTACAGAGGCAAAGACTATCCGGTTAAAGTAAAAGGACTGTCGGTGGGCAGGGTCGGGGCGACCAGTTCTTCCGCTTATGGAGAGGTTTTCAACCTGAAGCATCTTCAAGATTTCAACGGTCATTATGACGTGGGTGGCGCCGGAACCCGGGGCGTAACCCTTGGCGCTGGGAAAAGTGGGACCATAATGTCAAATCAGGCCGGTGTGCTAGTCCGCGTTTCCTCCACGCAACAGGGAGTTGCTGTCAATGCGACTGGCGGCGGCGTTGACATGCAACTCAAATAACGGGTTGCCTGAGAAGTAAATTTGCGCGCGCCGTCATTTGACGGCGCGCGCGGCAATTTGCTCGGTGCTTGGGCTACTCCTTTACTTCTCGTCCCATTGCACAGGTACCTCGCGGGCTTCGCTCTTTACCAAAGCTATTCGCCTTTCTTCCTCGTTCGATGTGCGCCTCAGATGTTTTTCTTCGGCCTTCTCGCAGCTCTCGCCGGAATTCCACTATCGTATTTTCTTCCCCGATGGCGAAGGAAAGCCTAACCAGCCTATGCAAACAACCGCTTCACCGCATGTTCCCGAAGTCGGTCCGCGGAAAGAGCATCGCGGCGTCACTTTAATCAGCGATCTCCAGCCGTTCAGTCGGGGATCAGGGCGAATATTTGAAGAGACGAATTGATTACGACGAACTACCTTTGATTCGCATTTTCGATTAAGCGCGCAACGTGATCGAAGCCCACGAACAAGCGGGCGGGTTCAAAGAGCCGTAACGGATACTGG
>Ga0209689_1002729_pt1 | contig 13077 bp, 9 predicted proteins | sample GraSoiAngelo_149_FD_187119 | JGI IMG/M metagenome (GOLD analysis project Ga0209689, IMG submission 187119) | Grasslands soil microbial communities from the Angelo Coastal Reserve, California, USA - 14_1009_09_30cm (SPAdes) (version 2) | ecosystem: Environmental > Terrestrial > Soil > Grasslands ...
TGGCGGATGGCCATCGCCACGCTCGGCGAAGGCGAAGATCGTGGCTTTTCCAGAACCGACTTTGATGACGATACATGGGCGCCGGTGCCGGTGCCGCGCCTGCACGGCGCCACGATCGGCAACGAGGCCATCTGGTACCGGGTGCGCTTTCCGCGACCGCGTCATCGGCAACGCACGCTCGTCCGCTTCGAAGGCGCCTTCCTGGTGGGGAATGTCTGGCTGAACGGCCGCCTGCTCGGGAGCCACTACGGCTACTTCGCGCCTTTCAGCTTCGATATCTCGTCGTTCTTGCTCGAAGAGAACGTCCTGGCCGTTTGCATCGAAGCGCCGGTCGAGACCGACCTGGCGGCGAAGCGCCACCTGATGGGCCTGTTTAACGACTCTGACGTCAAACCCTATCCGAGCCGCGAGCTGGGCCGCCTGGGTGAACAGTACGTCTGGCACGTGCCGATGGGGCTCTGGCGCCCGGTGCTGCTCGAGCAGGTCGGTCACGTCGTCGCCGAGTGGATGCACTGTGAGCCCCGCGTCGAACAGGGCGACCTTGCGCGGCTGGCCTTGCGCATCCGGCTACGGAATCTTGATGGCCGGATCATGACCGGCGAGCTGGGCCTACGGGTCACCGGGCACAACTTTGAGATCCCGGCCTCCCTGGAGATGCGCCGCGCGTTTCGGCTCAATGGCCATGACGTCCAGGATGTCGCCGTCGAGCTCGCCTTGCCGAACCCCCGGCTCTGGTCTCCGTGGGCGCAGGGCGAGCCGGCCCTTTATCGCGCCGAGCTGGAAATCAGCGCGGACGAGCGACGCAGCGCCAGCCTGCGCGAAACCTTCGGCATCCGTGAGGTCGGCCTTCAAACCCGGGCCGAAGGCTGGAGCTACTCACTGAATGGCCGCTCAATGTTCATGCGTGGCGCGAATTACTGTTCAGAGTTTTTTCTCGATGCGGCCGGCGATGACTTAATCAAGTCTGACCTCGAGCTGGCGCGACAGGCCAACATGGACATGTTGCGCCTCAACGCCCACGTCGAGTCCCCGGCGCTCTACGATGCCGCCGATCAGGCCGGGCTGGTGATCTGGCAGGACATGCCCATAACGGGGTCATACGTCCATCGAGCCGACGCCCGGTCCCTGGCGTTCTTCCGCGAAGCGGTCATGTCGCAAGCGGAAGAGCTCGTGCACCTGCTGTTCAATCGGCCGTCCGTAGTTACCTACGCCATCCACGCCGACCCGCCCTGGAGCCGATCGCTGGCCTGGTTGGGCGAGCGTCACACGGAGCAACTGAACCGCGACGTGGACGAAGACGCGGCCGGACTCATGCGCGAGCTGGATCCATCGCGGCCGGTCCTGGCGGGCGCTGGTGACCAGGACCTGCACTGCGGCGAGGGCTGGTCGCAGGGACACTGGCGTGACCTGGCCGGCTTGAGTCCAGCGTTTGTCTCTGAAGTTGGCGCCCAGGCCCTGCCGAACGCGAATTCGCCGGTCTGGCGAAATCTCAACCGTGGATGGCCGGTTGCCGACGACGACGAGAGCTGGCGGTACGCGGGCTACCAGCCGGCCGAATGGGCGCGCAGCGGCATCGGCGCGCCCTCGACACACCCCAGCCGCGATGCCTGTGTGCGGGCCAGCCAGGAGTACCAGGCGCATTTGCTGCGCTTTGCGATCGACCGTTTTCGGCGGCAGAAGTTCGCGCACTGTGGCGGCGTCCTGGTCTCGCAGTTAGTCGACAGTTTTCCGGCGATCTCGGCATCGATCGTCGATCACGCGCGCCGGCCGAAACGGGCCTACCGGGCCGTGGCCGACGCGTTTACGCCACTCTTCTTGACGATCGATTTACCCGAAGACCAGGCCACCGTCGATGGTCTGCTGCTCCGGTTGCCCAGGGGCCGGCTCCAGCAGCTGCGCATCGTCTGCGTCAATGACGATCCCGGCCGTCATGGTCGAGCGCGCCTTCGCTGGCGCATCGAGCGCGAGCGCGCCCACGAGACGTCACCGTGGCGAGAAGTCCGGGGCTGGTTCGCGAAGCGCCGCTTTCGCGGCCACGATTGGATCACGATCCCGGACCAACTGGACCCTGCGGCCGTCATCGCCGAGCCCGCTGTCCGTCTGCACGCCGACGGCGTCTATCGGGTCACCGCCGAGCTGGAAGTCTCGGGTCAGCTCATCGCCCAGATGGAGCATCGGTTTCTCGTCGGCGATCCGCCGCGCAGCCGGAGTTTTAGCGCAGGTCGGTCGGGCCGGCTGGCTCAACGGGCAACTGAGCCGCTGGTGGAAGCTCGACGCTAACCGGCAAGGCGTTCAACCGGCAGATCTGCGCATAGAGCCGCGCGCTCGGGCGCGGCCGGCGCTCCTGGGTCACCGGATCGCAGGCGATCAGCCCGAATTTCGCGCTGTAGCCCTCGGCCCACTCGAAGTTATCGAAGCAGGTCCAGTGAAAATAGCCGCGCACGGGCGAGCCGGCCTCGATGGCGCGAAGCACAGCACCAACGTGCGTTAACAAATACTCGGGGCGCATGGCGTCCCGGTGGTCCGCGATGCCATTTTCGGTCACAAAGATGGGCAGCTTCTCGCGCTCCAGCCATCGCAGCGTCCGGTAGAGGCCCCGCGGGTACAGCTCCCAGTTGAGGTCCGACCGCGGCGCATCGGCCGGGAGCATCCGCTCGCCGAACAACTCCGCGCGGTATCGATGGTTAAACTTGACGAGCTCGCGCGTGTAGTAATTCAGGCCAATGAAATCCTGGCTGTGACGGGGGCCACCGGCGCGGCCGGCCCGCGTCAGTGGAAAAACCAGCCGGCCCAGGCGCAGCGACTTGAGCATGGCCTCGTTGAAGACGCGGTTGAAGGCGGCGGCGACGACGCGGTCCTGTGGCATGAACCGCCGGGCCGGATCGAAGACCCGTAAGTGATGGGCGAGTCCCAGATGAAGCCCGGGATGCCGCGACTTGATGCGCTCGTACGCCATCCAATGCGCTCGTAGCAGGTTCACGAGGACCTGCGCGGCGGCGCCGAGGTTGCGCGTCCCCGGGGGCCACTCGCCGCGCAGGTAGCCCTGGTAGGCAATCACGGTTGGCTCGTTGATCGTGATCCAGAGGCGCGCCAGCGCCCCGAGCTCGTCCGTGACGCGGGCGGCAAAACGCGCGAAATACTCTGACGTCTGCGGGGCCTCCCAGCCGCCGGCCTTGGCAATCCACATCGGATTCGTAAAGTGATGCAGCGTGACCATCGGCTCCATGCCGCGATCACGCAGGGCCTGCAGGACATCGCGATAGTGCGCTAACGCCGTCCTGGAGAACTCGCCGGGTGCCGGCTCGATCCGAGACCACTCGACGGAGAATCGGTGCGCATTTTGGTGTAAGGAGCGCAACAAATCGAAGTCTGACGTGAATCTCTCGTAGTGCTCGCAGGCACGGTCTGACGTGTCAGAATTTTTTATATGCCCCGGGACCTGTTCCCAGGCCCACCAGTCGTTGGCATGGTTGCCACCCTCGACTTGATGGGCCGCCGTCGCCGTGCCCCATAGAAAATCCTCCGGAAAGCGGCCAGCGATCATTGCTGGGCGACGATCGTCAAGATAATGCCAAGAATAATTAGCGCGAGCGCCAGGACGATGACCACGCCGATCGGCCCGACGACGGCGGCGACGGCGCGCTCGGTCGATATCGCGTAGTGATCTCGCGCCGCCATTACAAGTAGCGCGTTCTGCCAGAGAAAGAGTGCCACGGCCACGAGGCCGACCAGCTGGCCGAATGATGCCTCGGCCTGGGAGGCTCCCTGGAGCTTGAGCCACGCATCCACGAGTGCCAGCGGGAGCGCGACCAGGCCCAGAAGCGCAACATAGCCGACGAGTTTTGCCAGGCCTGGAAAATCGCCGCGTCCGCCGAGGGTCCTGGCAATCACGTGAATCAGGCCTGCCGCCGCGATCCAAAGCACGAGACTGATCGCAATGCCATAGACGGGCAGAACGAAGCGATGCATGTAGACCCAACGGGCGTAGATGTCAGACCCCTGCGCCGTCAGTGACGGCAGCGAACCCAGGTTCGCCGGCGGGCGGAAGGGTCCCAGGGCGGCGACTTCGGCGACGGCCGCGGGGAGCGTCACCGAGAGCGTCAGGGCCACGAGGCCGTCAGTCAAACGGCGGCGGGCATCGATCGTCCTAAGCGCAGTAAACGGCCGGCGGACCAGCTCCACCAGGTCCGCCAACAGGAACATCGCCGGGCATTGTAGCCGGAAGGCCCTTATAATCCCGCGAGACCATGACGTCGAACGATCCACCCCGCGCCGGCGATGCGGCAATCGCCGGGCTGGCGGATCGGACTACCGGCCTCGTCGGCTGGACGATCGCCTGGCGGGCCACCAGCGCGGTCGCGACACTGGCGCTGGGGGCGTTCTTGATCCGACAACTGCCCGCCAGTGAATACGGCCGCTACACGTTCGTGCTCGGCGTCCTCGTCTATATTGCCTTGCTCGCCACCTTCGGCCAGGACCAGGGGTTACTTCGTTATTTGCCTGAAGTCCTCGGTCGCGGCGACCGCGCCGCCGCGCATGATCTTCTTCGAAAGAGCGCCATCGCGATATTCGCCGTATGGGCGCTGACCAGCGCCACGGTTTTCGCTTTGCGGCCGGTGATCGATAACCTGCTCCAGGCCCACGTTGCCGACCTGCTCGCCGTCGGGACCGTGCTGGTGCTCGGCGGCATCGCCACGGGAGTCTTGTCATTTGCCCTGGTGGCGATCTACGACATGCGCAGCCAGGCGATCGCGACGCCGATCGCCGGTGCGCTGACGCTCGCGCTGGCCGTCGTCTTTCTGCGTCTCGGTGTTGGACTAAATGGCGTCCTGATCGCGGGCGCGATCGGCCAGTCCGCCCTCGCCGTCGTATATTTCGCGATCCTGATACGGCGCATCGATCGTGCCAGGGGCATCCCCGCTGACCGGATCGGTTGGCGGCGCTTGCTCGTCTACGCCAGTGGCTGGCTGCCGAGCTTGCTGATCGCGTCGGCCGTGGGCTTGCAGTTCGAAAATATTTTTCTCTTGCGTTTTGCCGGCTCGACGGCCGTCGCATATTACGACACGGGATATAACATCCCGCAGCGACTCGTCTCCCTGATCCCCAGCTTGCTGACAGGCGCCTGGGTCGTCGGCACGCTGGAGGGCTGGCGTCGCGAGTCGGACCGAATCCGGACATCCGTCATGGCCTTCTACAAAGGCATCTTCCTGGTAGCGTTTCCCCTTGCTTTCGCCGGGGCCGCGCTGCTCGGCCCGGTCATCCGCCTGTACACGAGCGGGAAATACCCGCCGTCAGAACGGATCGCGCCGGTCATGCTGTTATTTTTCGTTGCGGCCTTGCTGGCGACGCCGTGGGGCCTCGTGGTGCGCGTGCGCGAACTGGCGTGGTTGAACGCCCTGATCACCATCGCCCAGTTGGGCTTTGCCGCTGTCGCCGACTTCTGGTTGATTCAGAGCTACGGTCTCTGGGGTGCCGTCGCCGCTGTCGGGCTCACGACGGTGTTGACTCTAGTTTTGACGTTCGTCGCCTGGCGAGCCTTTGATCGACGGACCATGGCGATTCCGTGGGGCTACGCCGGGCGATGTCTGCTCGCCGCGTCGCCATATTTGTTCTTGCTGCCATTGGCGTTCGCGCGCCTGCCCGCACGCCTGCTCGTGGTGTTCGCCGTGACGGCGTCGGCATTGACGACGGTCGCCTGGGCATACCTGGTCAGAAGTTTCGGCTTGCTATCCCATGGCGAAGTGCCCTTACTGCATGCCAGCCGTCATGGCCCTGTCCGGTTCGTCCTGCGATACCTGGCGCCTAGCGATAGATAACGGCCATGTTGTTGAAGTCGCGCCAGCTGGTCTCGAACGTCCACTTGCTGACCCAGTACTGGCTGCCAAATTGGTCGTCGTTGACCCGGACGCTGGTCGGCGAAACCCCGGTCAGGATCACCGAGTGTTCGGCGAGTGAATATCTAATGCTGCGGCCGTCCCACGCGGTCCAGGTGCGCACGGCAGGCCGCGACCATCGCGCTTCCATCCAGATCTGCACGGGGTGTCCCGCTGCCAACTCGGCATAGACGGTCCCCGGCGAGAATCCCTCGCCGCCGTACGCGTTGGGCACGCCGTGGGAGCGGGCAATCGACAGAATCACGGGGTAATACACGCCGTAGCCAGTGAGATTCGTCTCACTGCCGTTGACGTTGCCGACAAAGTTCGTGTACGGGTCGCCCCAGTGCAGAGCGCCGTTGATCCATTGGGCCTGACGGAGATCTGCATTCTCGTAGGCGAAGAGCGCGTCTTGCGAATAGTAATGACCGTAATACGCGAGACCCATCTGCATTGCGGCCGTTTCACAGTTCAGATTTCGCGTCTGCCGGTAGATCGGCACGGGAATCGTCATGTAACCCGGGGAGAGCGCCCACGCCGCGGCCACCGGAGCCGGAGCCGGCGCGGGGGCAGGCGGCAGGTACTGCTCGAAGATCTCTACCGGCGTCACCGGCGCCTCGAGATCGAGCCCGTGCCTGATGCGATTGATGGCGACCTGCGATCCTGTCGATGGCAGCGCCTGTGCCACGGGCGTCGCCGGCGCTGCGGTTTGTCGCACCGGGCTCAGCATCAAGCTGCCGGCCATGGTGCTGCCGATCACCGTCATGGACGCGAACGTGCTGATTTTCATGATTTCCCCACGTGTTGCGTCCAACCTAACGGTGGTCTCTTGCGATGCCGATTTCGCCCCAGCAACCGTCTTTGAGCCGTGACGGCGGCGTTTCGTCGAGACCTCGTCGCGTTACTATCTGGAGACTTGCTGACAGGCAAAGTCGCGATTGTTACGGGAGCGGGCCGCGGCATCGGGGAGGGAATCGCCCGCAAGCTGGCCCAGGAAGCCGCAATTGTCATCTGCGCCGATGTGAACGAGACCGACGCATCGAACGTCGCGTCGAGTCTGAGTCCCGCGGGCCTCGGCGTCAGGCTCGATGTATCGATCGCGTCCGAGTGCGACGCCGTCGTGACGAACACGCGCGAGCGCTACGGCCGCCTGGATATTCTCGTGAACAACGCGGGGATCAATCGCGACGCGATGCTGCACAAGATGACGGACGAGCAGTGGCACCAGGTCATCGCCGTCGATCTAACCGGCGTTTTCTTCATGACGCGCGCGGCGAGCCGCATCATGCGCGCCGCCGGCTCCGGACGGATCGTGAATATCGCTTCGGCAAGTTGGATGGGCAACATCGGCCAGGCGAACTACGCGGCCGCCAAGGCCGGCGTCGTCGGCCTCAGCCGAACGGCAAGTAAAGAACTCGCTCGCTCCCAGGTGACGGTCAACGCGATCTGCCCCGGCTTTATTGACACGACGATGACGAGGGGCATCCCGGAGGCGATCCGCGAGCAGCAGGTGGCGAAGATTCCATTGGGCCGCATGGGCCAGCCCTCGGACGTCGCGGCTGTCGTCGCATTTCTCGCGTCGGACGAGGCCGGCTACGTAACCGGCGAGGTGATCAACGTCGGCGGCGGCTACGTGCTTTGAGGCTCGCCTCGGTCCAGGAGGCCGTCGCCGCGATCCCCGACGGTTCGACCGTTGCCGTCGACGGATTCACGCTCATGGGCGTTGCCGAGGCCCTCTACGAGGGCATCGAAGAGAACTTTCGCAAGACTGGCCACCCTCGGGATCTCGTCATCGTCCATGCCGCCGGCCAGAGCAATCGCAAGATTGGCTTCGAGCATTTCGCCGTCGAGGGCCTGGCCAAGCGCATCGTCGGCTCGCATTGGGGCCTGATGCCCCGGATGTCCGCGTTCCTGGGCCAGGGCGGGGCCCAGGCCGTCTGCCTGCCCCAGGGCCAAATCGCGACCTTGTATCGATCCATCGCGGCGGGCCGGCCCGGAAACCTGACGCGGATCGGCCTCGGCACGTTTGTCGATCCGCGGATCGAAGGCGGCAAGGTCAATCAGCCCGCCCGCGATCACGCACCGGACTATGTCGCCATCCACCGCGTCGACGATCAGGACTTCATGTTCTATCGCCGCTTCAAGATTGACGTCGGCATCTTCCGTGCCAGCGCCGTCGATGCCGACGGCAATTGTTCGCTGGACGAAGAAGCTGTCACGCTGGATGCCTTGGCGATGGCCCAGTCAGCGCATAACAGTAACGGTCTCGTGATTTGCCAGGCGAAGAAGCTCGTCGCCCGCGGCGCCATCGCGCCGAGGCATGTCGCCGTTCCGGGCAGCCTCGTCGATCTCGTCGTCAAGGCGCCGGAGCCGGAACGGCAGCATCGTCAGTCCGACGGCGTGTTCTTTGACGAGCGATATATCTCGGCCTCGGCGGGCGCCGAGTTGCCGCGCGCGGAATTTTCTAACCGGCTGGCGATCGGCCGCCGCGCAATTAGATATTTGCACCGTGGCGATATCGTGAATATTGGCACCGGGATTCCGGGCGACAGCGTCGGTCCGGCGCTGGCCGAGGCGGGGCTGTCCGACGCGATTACCCTGACGGTCGAGTCCGGCGTGTATGGCGGTGTGCCTGCCGGCGGCGTCGACTTCGGCATCACGGCGCACCCCACGGCGATCATTCCGCACGCCAGCCAGTTTGATTTTTACAACGGCGGCGGCCTCGACGCCACCTTCATGGGCGCCGGTGAAGTAGATCGTCATGGCAACGTGAATGTCTCTCGCCTGGGTGGCCGCGTGATCGGCGCCGGCGGTTTTATTGATATAACCCAGAGCGCGAGACTCGTGTGCTTTTGTTTTTCGCTCGAAGGCACGCGCGAAAAGTTTGTCAATCAGGTCGAGCATTTAACGTTCTCGGCCGATCAAGCGCGACAGAATAACCAGGAAGTCCTGTACGTGACAGAACGCGCCGTCTTTCGGCTCGAGCCGAACGGCCTTGCGCTGATCGAAATCGCGCCGGGCATCGAGATCAACAACGTCCTCGAGAAAATCCCATTCCCAGTGCAAGTCAACCAGCCGGTGGCGCGAATGACAGACGATATCTTCAAGCCGGCCGTCGCGCCGTTCGACCTCCCGCCGCAGCCAGCAGTCAAAATTACGTCCAGGGGCCGTTAGCTCAGGTGGTTAGAGCGGCCGGCTCATAACCGGTTGGTCGAAGGTTCGAGTCCTTCACGGCCCACAAATACCCGCGTGGGGAAGGGAGATGCTTCAACAGAGTTGGGCGATCACCGTCCCTGTTCCCGGATGCCCAGGATCGGGCTCGTAACCCGTATTCGTCCTGACGATCACGACCTCTACGGTATCGCCGGAAATCTGTGACCCGCTCTTGCTGACCACGCTGGCGACAGTGACAGCCATATACGTGGGAAGCCTCGCCGGTGGGCCGGCACTGTTGGCGGGGCGGGTCGTCCAGGACGTCCCGCATGCCGGCGCGCTTGCCGGATCATTGGCAAAGCCCTTCAACGACTCCGGCGCTGGGCCGCCGCTCAAGGTGTTGGCGGACGCCCACTGTTCGCCCCAAAACGTGACGGCGGAACCGCTCGCGCCATTGCCATCGCCGATCACGAAGTTCCCACCGTCCGACAGGCCGTAGATCAAGAGCTGGGTAGTGGCGGCGGCGCAGCTACCGCCGACGTCGCAGACCCGGGTCGTCACGGTGTGCGGGCCGAGCTCGGCATATGTGTGGGTGCCCGTGACGTCGAAGGCGGCCCCGCTCTGGGCGATTGAGCCTGCAGACGATACGCCGTCACCCCAGTCGATCGTGGCGCTGTAGTCAGAAAGGGTACCGTTTGGGTTGGCGTCCGTGAACTGCGCGACCGCGCCATTGAACGGGTCCGTGCTGTTCGCCTGGCGTCCAGATGCGGTGAGCGGCGCGTCGGCGACCGTAACCGTGCTGGTTGCAACCGACGTATTGAAGAGCGCGGTGTCGATGTCGCTGACGGAGACCGTGATCGTGTAGGTGCCCTCTTCAGCGTAGGTGTGCGATCCGCTGACGTCAAAGCCGCTGGTCGCTGCATCAGCGCCGGTCGCGCCGACCATGGATGCAGTGCCGTCGCCCCAGTCGATGGTGGCGGCGTATTCCGAGGCCTTCCCCGTTGGATCCATGTCCGTAAATGTGGCAACTGTCCCGGCGTACGCCTGACCTTCTGTCGCCTGGACCGAGATTCCATTCGCGTACATTGGCGGATCGGGCGACACTGAGGCACCCGGCCCGAAGACCGGAATGAGGCCGATAGTTCCAAGGCATGCCCCGTTTCCGTTCGGGGCGGGTGCGTTACAGAAGTCCACCCACTGATCAAGCAGGCTGCCGGGATAGGCATCACCGGCAAGGCGGACCGTCTCGGTGCCCAGCGTCTCAAACTGCCGAACCGTTCCGGAAACCACGGTCAACCGGCAGTATCCATCCGCGGTGATCGTGCCTGATGTCTGATCTGCCCCGGTCGTTTTCCCGCTGCAATCCGCGACGGTGGTGCCCGATGGTGCAAACGGCTTCACGATCACCGACTGCCCCGGATTGTAGGAATCACCGACGAAAGCCGTGAGAACACAGTGGTCGAGCTGACCGGCAGAAGCTGTCCCGTTGCCGTTCTCTCCTGTGCAGACCGCGACCGCAAACGGAAAAGAGGGCGGCGGTGGGGGCTGCGGAGGCGGGTGGATCTCAGACCCGGGACCTTGTGTGTTAACCGTTGTGGTTTGGCATGGTTGACTCGGACTGCACACCGTTGCCATCTGGGATACTCGGCTGAAGACCGGCGTCGACGCCGAGATGCGAAAGTCCTGCCGTCCGATTTGAGCGCCGCTGGACGCTCCAGCGAGAACGGAGTAGACGCAGGTGTGCGGGGTAGACCATTGCAAACTACCGCCCGGGCATACCATCGAGTCCACGCTCGGCCGGCCGAGGAAGATGCTCACCGTTGAGTTCGCTGGGACCTGGCCAGACTGGACATAGATCACGCAGCTGTCGGGATCGCCCGGTTGGACGCTGCCTGGAGGGCCGGCTTGGTTCGTCATGGGATTCTGGCAATACGCCCCGAACGTCAGGGGCGCGGGGCCGCCGCCGCCTCCGCCGTGCCCGCCGCCAGAATCGCCGGCAAACGCCGGAATGCTGAAGCAGGCGACAAAGATCGCCGACAGGATGGAGACCATGATCCGCTTCACTGGTTGACCCTCCGCCGAGTCCCCGAGCTATGTGTAACGCCATAATCAAATGCTTCTTAGTCGGGCGGTGTCAAGTAATTCGCTACTGGCGGTATAAGGCTGGTGGCTGGGCCCCCTGGCCGCGTCGTACCCGCGGTCAAGGAAGCAAGACCGACGAACACCCACTACGACAAGCCCTGATTCGCCGGTCGCGACGTTATAGAGGTTTTTCCATGCAGACGCTCGTCGGAGAGGTCGCGTATTCTCCCCAACACTCGATCTGCCTGAACCCCGCTCGGCGATAAAGGGTGAGCGCCTCCGGCGAGTGACTGCCGGTCTCCAGGACGAGGCGCCGCGCACCTAGCTGCTCGGCCGCTGTCTGAAGGCTGGCCAGCACGGCCCGCCCGACCCCCTTGCCGCGCTGGTCGGGTTCGACGTACATCCGCTTGATCTCTGCCGTGGTGGCGTCGAGCAACCGAAAGGCCCCACAGCCCACGGCTCGGCCATTGTCGCGGGCCACAAGGAAAGTCCCCCGGCCCTCAGTGAGATGCTGCGCCTTGAGATTCGGCCCGAAGCGCTGCTCCGGTGGATAGAGCTCGGCTAGGCCGGCGTCCAGCGCAGCGATCAATCGCTGCGCATCGCGGGAGTCGAAGGCCTCAGGAGTGATCGAAATGCCCAAGCCGCGATTATCTCGGTTGGCGTCGCCACTGGGCAAGACACGAGTGTTACCTTCGGCACGTGCGAAACCCGCAGTCGTTCGATCGATTCGGAGGGGATTACGATCGCTTCGCCGGGCTCCAGCAACAGCGCCTCCGGGATTGGCTGGTCGCGCAGCTGCCAGCTCACGGTGGCCGGGCCCTGGATGCCGGCTGCGGCTCGGGCCGCCACACGCAGGCGCTCGGCATGTACTTTGGCCAGGTCATCGGCATCGATATCAGTGCGCCGCTGATCGACATTGCCCGGCAGCGATCAGGCGCGAACGTGCGCTTCGTCGTGAGCGACCTGATGGCCTTCGCGGATCCAGATGGGTTCGATCTGGTCTTCAGCTCGACGACGCTGCATCACCTGCCCGATCTCGACCCGGCGCTGCTTCACTTACGAGGCCTGCTCAGGCCCGGCGGCAAGGCAATCTTGATCGACAACGTTGCAGCACGGCCGGTGCCGCGGCGCTCGGTTCACGTCCTTGGGGCTCTTCGCGACCTTCCCGGTGACATCGCGCGCGTTGGCGCGCGTCATGCCGGATGGTTGCTGAAGTTCAGGACGAGCGCAGCCTGGCTCGATCACCTGGCCAGCGATCGCTATCTCACGCGCCAAGAATTCGAACGCCGATATGGAGCGATCTATCCGGGTGCGCGCTTTGAGAGTCTCGGCTACGCCCATGCGCTCGTCTGGGAAAACAAAAACCCCGCGGCTGTTGCGCGGGGTTATGAGGTTCGCCGAGAGCCCTAGGAAACGATGTCAGGCCGAACCGTCGCATGTACAACGGCCGTAATCCGAAATCGTTCCCAAATCAGCGGCACCGGCGAAGCTGTCTGTCGTAAATGAGGCATGATTCAAAAATCATGCGGCTATGAACGGCCATCTCGCGCTGCTCGGGGACTCAATCCTGGATAACGGCGCCTACACCGAGGGCGGCCCGGACGTCATTGCCCATGTGCGCGACATGTTGCCGGCTGGATGGCGGGCTACACTCCTGGCGCTGGACGGAAGTCTGATCGGGGACCTGGATGGGCAGCTCTCCGACCTGCCCCCGGATGCGACACACGTGGTCGTCTCCATGGGCGGAAATGACGTCCTGATGAACCTCGATATCCTGCGGTTGCGCGTCCGGTCAGAACCTGAGGCGCTGATGAAGCTTGGCCAGCGCGTCGCTGTCTTCGGACGCGCCTATCGAACCGCGATCAAGCGCCTTGTGAGCCTGGGCAAGGAGATGTCCGTCTGCACGATCTATAACGCCAACGTCGACACGAAAGCCGGAGCGGAGGCCCTCGGGTTCAGCACCGAAGAA
>Ga0209689_1002734_pt1 | contig 13068 bp, 14 predicted proteins | sample GraSoiAngelo_149_FD_187119 | JGI IMG/M metagenome (GOLD analysis project Ga0209689, IMG submission 187119) | Grasslands soil microbial communities from the Angelo Coastal Reserve, California, USA - 14_1009_09_30cm (SPAdes) (version 2) | ecosystem: Environmental > Terrestrial > Soil > Grasslands ...
CGCCTCGACAACCGCTCCACGTACCGGCTCATCGAATCGTGGCGGGCCAACGGCGCGACCATCGAGACCCACGAGTTTCCACTCTCCGAGCAGCTGCCCCACGACCTCATCGATCCGGGCAACTCCGCCCAGAACACCGCGCTCGTCTACCCGATCCTGTCCCGCCTGATCGAAGGTAACTAGAGCGTGCGCGCCATCTCATACTCGAGATGGCCCGGACGCACGTTCTTCGCGGCACCGGTGCGGGTGAACCGGTGGCGGGCATAGAGGCGCTCCGCGGCCGCGTTTCCGTCGGTGACCCACAGCAACATCTGGCCGTAGCCGTTCGACCTCGCCCAATCCAAAAGAGTCTTCACCAGCAGGTCGCCGACCCCTCGGCGCCGAAACCGCGGGTCGACCCACATCGCTGTCATCGCCGCCGCGCCGCTCGCGTCCCCGTCGCCGCCGCTGACGGTTCCCGCCACCACGCCCTCCTCCTCAGCGACGAAGCGCGTCCTGTCCCGCAGCGTCTGGCGCCACCTGGTCTCGGGCGCGTCGCGCTCCCCGGCGTAAGTCGAGCCGAACGCGTAGGGCGCCTCCTTGAGCGCGGCGAGGCGGACCCGGCGGTAAAGCTGCCAGTCGTCCGGCGTCAATCGACGGACGCTAATTGCCGAGGACGAACACCTTCAGGGCCCAGCTCAGCAAGATGGCGGTGCCCGCACCGAAAGCGACGAGACGCCACTGCGTCCGGGTCAGGCGCGGCGTCCAGGTGCGCCCTGCGGCCGCACCGGTGAGCAATCCCCCGATGCCCACGAGCGTGCCGGCGAACAGCGCCGGGCCAAGCGGATAGAGCCGAACGGAATCCGAGATGTCGCCGCTCCACATGTAGGCAAACGAACGCGTGCCACCGCAGAAGGGACACGGATGGCCGGTCAGGTAGTAGAACGGGCATGGCGGCGCGCTCAGGTGAGCGGCCTGCAGCACCCAGAAGATCCGCGTGTACGCCAACCACAGAATCAGGGCGCCTGCGATCGCGAGATCGCGCATCCGGTCGGCGGGGAGAGCCCTGGTCAGAGCGACCGGAATGGAGCTCACCGCAACAGGCCCACGATCTCGTCAGTGGTCTCCGCGACCGCGACACCGGCCTTGCGGAACGCCTCTTCCTTGCTCTTGGCGGTGCCGCGGTTGCCGGAGATGATCGCGCCCGCGTGGCCCATCCGCTTGCCTTCCGGCGCGGTCCGCCCGGAGATGAACGCCACGGTTTTCAGTCGCGAGCCCCGAGCGATCAGCCCGGCCGCGTGCTCCTCGTCGCTGCCACCGATCTCCCCGATCAGGACCAGGTGCGTGGTCGCCGGGTCGTTCTCGAAGAGCTGGACCACGTCGCTGAACGTCATGCCGAGCACGGGATCGCCGCCGATGCCGACGATGGTCGACTGGCCCATGCCCGCCGCCGAAAGCGCCGACCCCACCTCGTAGGTCAGCGTACCGCTGCGCGAGACCATGCCCACGAAGCCCGGGGCGGTGATGCGCTGGGGGATGATGCCGATCTTCGCCTGGCCGGGCGTGATCAAGCCGGGGCAGTTGGCGCCGATGAGCCGAGCTTGCGGGTGCTCGCGGAGGAAGTCCTTGACCCGGATCATGTCCTGGATCGGGATGCCCTCGGTGATGCACACGATCAGCGTGATGCCCGCCGCCGCGGCCTCCATGATCGCGTCCGCGGCGAAGGGCGCCGGCACGAAGATCCCCGAGGCGCCGGCGCCGGTCGCCTCGACCGCGTCCGCAACCGTGTTGAAGACGGGCAGGCCGAGGTGTGTTGTTCCGCCCTTGCCGGGGCTCGTGCCGCCGACCACCTTCGTGCCCAGCGCCAGCATCTGCTCGGTATGGAAGCTGCCTTCGCGCCCGGTGATGCCCTGGACGATGACCTTGGTCGTCGAGTCGAGGAGGATGCTCATGCCTTTACCCCCGCGCGCGTCAGTTCGACGATCTTCTGCGCCGCTTCCCACGCGCTGGCGCCCGGCTCAATGCCGTTCTGGCGCAGGATCTGGCGGCCCTCCTCCTCGCGCGTCCCGCTCATGCGAACCACAAGTGGGAGCTTCATCTTCAGGTTGTCGCGCGCGGTCACGATTCCTTTTGCGACCTCGTCGCCGCGAGTGATGCCGCCGAACACGTTGATCAGGACGCCCTTCACCTCGGGGTTCATCAGGATGACCGCCAGCGCGTTCTCGACCACCTCTGCCTTGGCGCCCCCGCCGATGTCGCAGAAGTTGGCCGCCCGCCCCCCAGCGCGCTGCACCAGGTCGAGCGTGCTCATGCACAGGCCCGCACCGTTGCCGATGATTCCGATGTCGCCGCCGAGCGAGACGTAGGTCAGGCTTCGCTTCTTGGCTTCGACCTCGTATGGGTCGCCCTCGAGCACAGAGCCGTATCGCTGCTCGAGCTCTCTGTGCCGCCATGCCGAGTTGTCGTCGATCTCGAGCTTGGCGTCGCCCGCGATGACTTCGCCGTTCTTGGTCACGACCAGCGGGTTGATCTCCGCGGTGAGTGCGTCGTAGTCAGGGATCGCGCGGTAGAGCTTCTTGATCAACGCGGTCAGCGGCCTCGCCAGCTCGCCGAGGCCCGCCTCGTACACGAGCTGCGCCAGCTGGAAGTCGAGCGGGCCGCGCCACGGGTTGGGGTACAGCCGCGCGATCGCGTCGGGCAACTCCTCTGCGACCTGCTCGATGTCCATGCCTCCCTTCGCGGACACCAGCAGGACGTTCGCGCGCGCGTCGCGGTCGACCGTGAAGCCGACGTAGATCTCGCGTTCGATGTCGAGGGCGGCCTCGCAGTAGACGAGCGGCACCTTGAACCCCTTGATGTCCATGCCGATGATCTGCGCGGCGGCATTGCGTGCTTCGTCCGCGGTCTTCGCCAGCTTGATGCCGCCGGCCTTGCCTCGCCCACCCACCGGCACCTGCGCCTTGACGGCGACGGGGCCGAGCTTGGAAAACGCGGCGACCGCCTCATCCGGGGTGCGGGCGACCATGCCGGGCGGGATCGGGATGCCGAGTGAGGCGAGCACCTCCTTGGCCTGGTATTCGAGGAGCTTCAAATGCTCAGGGCGAGGAGGGGTGGAATGGGCACGGCGTGGCGGCTTCTCGTGGGTTGTTCTCCCAGCTGTTGCAGAAGCCCTGCTGGAACGAAGAGTTGTTGACCAGGATGATGCCACCGATCACCAGCACCAGGACCACGACGAGTGCGAAGCCGCACCCGATCAGGACGGCGGGGAGGGCGATGCTCCTGCGACGCCCAGGGGCCTGGGCACCGAGCGGCCGCCACGCGCTGCCGTCCCAGTACTGAAGGCCGTCGTCGGAAATCCAGCGGCCCTGAGCGTCCTGCGTCGGCACGGCCTAAGTGTATTAGCGGAGCCCCAAGCGCCAGTCGGTACATCAGCGGTGGCATGTCCTCCTCCGTCCAGGTTTGGAGCTCGATCCCTAAAGAGGAATGTTGCCGTGCCACCTCGGAGATCGTTTGCGCTCCTTGCGCATCGCGATGCGCAGGGCTCGGATCAGCTCGCTGCGCGTCCGGCCCGGCTCGATCACGTCGTCGATGTAACCGCGCTCGGCGGCGATGTAAGGGTTGGCGAAGCGCTCCGTGTACTCGCTGACCAGCTCACCGCGGCGCGCGACCGGGTCTGCGGCCGCTGCCAGCTCGCGGTGAAAGAGAATGTTCACCGCACCCTCGGGGCCCATCACCGCGATCTCCGCCGTCGGCCAGGCCACGTTGAAGTCGGCGCGGATGTGCTTGGAGCACATGACGCAGTACGCCCCGCCATAAGCCTTGCGAGTGATCACCGTCAGCTTCGGCACGGTGGCCTCGCTGAACGCGAACAGCAGCTTCGCGCCGTGTCGGATGATTCCTCCGTACTCCTGCAACGTGCCCGGCAGGAATCCCGGGACGTCGACGAACGTCACGAGTGGGACGTTGAACGCGTCGCAGAACCGGACGAATCGCGCGCCCTTGTCTGAGGCGTTGATGTCCAGCGCGCCCGCCATCACCTTCGGCTGGTTGGCGACGATCCCGACGGCGTTGCCGTCGAGATGGGCGAAACCGACCACCATGTTCATTGCGTAGTAAGGCTGCACCTCGAAGAAGTCGCCATCGTCGACGACCATGCCGATCACGTCCTTGATGTCGTAGGGCTCTTTCGGATTGTCCGGGATGATGGAGGCAAGGCCGGGCGCGGCCCGTTCCGGATCGTCGGTGGCTTTGGCGCGAGGCGGCTGCTCGTCGCAGCTCTGCGGGATGTATTTGAAGAGCTTGCGGACCTGGGCGAAGCACTCTTCCTCGGTCTCGGCCAGGAAATGCGCGACGCCCGACTTGACGTTGTGCACCTCGGCGCCGCCCAGCGAGTCGAATGTCACGTCCTCACCCGTGGTGACGCGGATGACCTCGGGCCCCGTGATGAACATGTAGCCGACGCCGTGGACCATGAACGTGAAGTCGGTGATCGCGGGCGAGTACACCGCGCCGCCCGTGCACGGGCCGAGGATGAGGCTCAGCTGCGGGACCAGCCCGCTCGCCTCTACGTTGCGCCAGAAGATCTCCGCGTAGCCGGCAAGCGAAACGACGCCTTCCTGGATGCGCGCGCCGCCCGAGTCGTTGATGCCGATGATCGGGACCCGGTTGCTCAGCGCGAGGTCCATCACCTTGATCACCTTCTCCGCGAAGACCTCGCCGAGCGAGCCGCCGAAGACGCTGGCGTCGTGGCTGAACAGCATCACGTCGCGACCGTCGATTCTCGCCATGCCGGTGACCACGCCGTCGCCTGGCACCCCCGCGGGGTGCCTGGCGAACAGATCGATCTCTTCAAACGAGTTGCGGTCGACCAGGCGCGAGATCCGCTCTCGCGCGGTCAGCTTGCCTTTCGCGTGCTGCCTGGTAAACGCCTCGGCGTCGCCGTGGCCCGCTTCGTACTTGCGCTGGCGCAGCTCGTTGAGCGGGTCGATCTTGCGAGGCGGGCGCTGGCTCACCTCTGGCGCTGCCCGTCCAGGTTGGGACTTTTTGATTGCATGAACATCCAGCGATGCCCCTCCAGATCTTCGGCGCGGTAGCGCTTGCCTTCGCCGGCTTCCTCGACCGGCGACAAGATGATCGCGCCCGCTGCCCTGGCTCGCTCGAAATGGGCCGCGACGTCGTCGACGTACACCAGCACGCCGTCGATGACGTAAGGGACCTCGGACCATTTCCGCGCGTCCTCGCTTTCCTCGCGGTGGCGCTTGGGCCCGTGGTAGTGCGGCGAGGGCGTGGCCAGCATGATCACCCCCTCGCCCGCCTCCATCTCGCCATGGCTGAGCCGCCCGTTCTCGCCCAACATTCGCGCCCGCTCACGGAAGCCGAATGCGCGAGCCAGCCAGTCCATAGCCGCGGGTCCATCCTCGTAAGCGAGCATCGGAATCACGGCCGGATAACCGTCACTCATGCCGCCTCCCCCGGGCGGTATTCGCCGAACACACCGCGCAGGACGCGGCAGCACTCGCCGATCGTCACGTAGTCCGCCAGGGCGGCCTTGAGCGGCGGCATCAGGTTGTCGGTCCCCCGAGCGGCACGCTCCAGCTCCGCGAGGTGCCTGTCGACCGCGGCCTGCGCTCGTCCCGCGCGAAGCTTCTTCAAAGCTCGCGCCTGCGCGACCTGGTGGCGCGGGCTGATCTTCATGATCTCGACCGGCGGCGAAGCAGTCTCCGTGTAGCGGTTGACGCCGACCACGACGCGGTCGCCGGATTCGATCCGCCGCTGCGTGCGATACGCGCTGTCGGCGATCCGCCGCTGCGTCCAGCCGGTCTCGATGCAGCTCACGGCGCCGCCCAGCTCGTCGATCTCGGCCATGATCGCGAGCGCCTCTTCTTCGACGCGGTCGGTCAGCTGCTCCACGTAGTAGGAGCCACCCAGGGGATCGGCCACGTACGGAACGGCGGACTCATGGCCGATGACCTGCTGCGTGCGGAGCGCGATCTCGGCCGCATTTTCGGACGGGAGCCCGAGTGCCTCGTCGTACGCGTTGGTGTGCAGCGACTGCGTGCCGCCGAGGACGGCGCTCATCGCCTCGAGTGTCGTCCGCACGACGTTGTTGAGGGGCTGCTGCGCCGTGAGGGTGACGCCACCGGTCTGGGTATGGAAGCGCAGCGCTTGCGAGCGCGGGTCCCGAGCGTCGAATCGGTCGCGCATGATGCGCGCCCACATCCTTCGCGCGGCCCGAAACTTGGCGACCTCCTCGAAGAAGTCCATGTGGCAAGCGAAGAAGAACGAGACGCGCGGAGCGAAGTCGTCAACGCTGAGGCCCGCGGCCTGGGCCGCCTGGACGTATGCGATGGCGTGGCTCAGGGTCAGGGCGATCTCCTCCGCCGCCGTCGAACCGGCCTCGCGCATGTGATAGCCGGAGATCGAGATGGTGTTCCAGTTCGGGAGGCTGGTCGCGCAGTAGCTGAACAGGTCGGTGATGAGGCGCATCGATGGCTTCGGCGGAAAGATGTAAGTGCCGCGCGCGGCGTACTCCTTCAAGATGTCGTTCTGCACCGTGCCGGTGATCTTTTCCGGCGGACAGCCCTGCTTCTCCGCCACGAGCTGGTACAGGAGCAAAAGCATCGCAGCGGTGGCATTGATGGTCATCGAGGTCGAGACCCCATCGAGCGGGATGTCCTTGAGAAGGGTCTCCATGTCCTCGAGCGAGTCGATCGCGACGCCGACCTTGCCGACCTCGCCGTTGGCCATCGGGTCGTCGGAGTCGTAGCCGATCTGCGTCGGCAGGTCGAACGCGACCGAAAGCCCCGTCTGGCCCTGCTGGAGCAGGAAGCGGTACCGCTTGTTCGACTCCGCGGCGGTGCCGAAGCCGGCGTACTGCCGCATCGTCCAGAGGCGACCGCGATACATGTCCTTGTGGATGCCACGCGTGAAGGGGAACGAGCCCGGGAGCGGCTCTTCCCCGTTTCGATCCTCGGCCGAGTAGACCGGTTTCAGGGGCAGGCCGCTGTCGTTCTGAACTTCCTTCATGTCTCGACGAACTCGGTCAGCACGCCGCCGACGCTTTTGGGGTGCACGAAGGCGATACGCGTTCCGTGCAGGCCCATCCGCGGCTCCTCATCGATCATCTCGAGGCCTCGCGCGCGAGCGTCGGCGATCGCCTGTTCAATGTCTGGGACGGCGACCGCGATGTGGTGCAGGCCAGGGCCCCGCTTGGCCAGGAACTTTCCAACTGGCGTGTCCTCCCGCAGGGGTTGGAGCAGCTCGACCTCGGCGTCGCCGGCGCGCAAAAAGGCGGCAGTCAACCCATCCTTTTCATTCGTCGCCCGGTGCGCGAGCTGGGCGCCGAAAGCCACCCCGTAAAGCTCGATCGCGGATTCGAGATCGTCGACGGCGATTCCGACGTGGTGAATGCGCATGCTCGCCTCTATTGTCGCGACCCGCGCGCCAGCGAGAAGTCACCGCAGGGCTCACACTGTCGCCGTGACCGCCATCATGGGCCTGCGCACCGTGGTCGCAATCGCAGCCGCTGGCATTGTGGTGGCGTGTGGTGGTTCAGGTAGCTCGGGCGGCGCGCCGAGCCCCACGCCGTTGGTCGAGGTCGGGCAGGTGACCGTGACCGAATCTGGCTGCAGCTATCACCGCTCGAGCGATCCGGCTGCCGGTACGCAGGCTGCGATCCGGCTGATCGACCAGCGGGCCACTGGTTTCAACGCCCACCTCTTCCTTCTCGACGACGGTTACCGCTTCTCGGACTGGGAGGCTGGATTCCTGGTCAGCCACGCCACGCTGGTCGAACACGCGCACAGGGTCGCCGACGGACGTGTAGAGCCGAGCAAGACGGACAGCTTTACGGCCCGCTTCGTGAGCGGAACATACGGGATCCTTTGCGTCCCACTCCAAAACGGCGAGGAGTACGGAGTCGGGTACACCGCCGGACCGATCAGCGTGCCCTAGCTCAACACTCGCTGCTCCCAACTCTGTACCGATACCAACCTTCGCCGGACTTCCGCCCTAGCTTGCCGGCTTTGACCTTGGCTTCGAGCTGCGGCGACGGCCGGTAGCGTTCGTCGCCGGTCGATCGGTACATGTGCAGGCGGGCGTTGTAGGTGACGTCCAGCCCGCTGAAATCGCCGAGACGGAACGGCCCCATCGGCCAGTTCAGTCCTTTCTCGACCGCGGTGTCGATGTCCTCGAACGAGGCGACGTCGGCATCGAGCAGCCGGTAGGCCTCCTGCGTCGCGGCGTGGAGGATGCGGTTCACGATGAAGCCGTCGATCTCTTTGTTCAGGATCACGGCGGTCCGGCCCATCTCGCGTGCCATCGCGAGCGCGCTCCGCACCGTCTCGTCCGACGTTTCCGGCCCGCGGACGATCTCCACCAGGTCCATCACCAGCACGGGATAGAAAAAGTGCATGTTGAGGCAGCTTGCGGGGCGTCTCGTGGCGTCCGCCAGCTTGCTGATGCCGATCGTCGAAGAGTTGCTGGCGAGGACCGCTCCGGCCGGCGCGAGCGTGTCCAGCTCCCCAAAGATCGACCGCTTGACCGCGAGGTCCTCGAACACCGCCTCGATGACCAGCTCAGCTTCTGCCACCGCCTCATGGAGGTCGGTGGTAAGACGCACGCGGTCCAGCGCGGCCTGCGCATCCGAGGAGGACAGCCGACCCTTGTCGACCCGTCTGGCCAGGTCCCCTGGTTGGAATCGCGAGCCTTGCGCAGCTGAGCCTCGTCTGTGTCCTGGAGCGCGACGTCGATGCCGTGCAGCGCGGCCTGCTGCGCGATCTGCGCGCCCATGCTGCCTGCGCCGACGACGGCGAGTCGCGTCGTCACTGCATTCAATAAGTCACATCCATGTCGGGCTAGCCCGCGACCGAGAAGATCCGGGTCACCGTGTTCAGCGTCGCCAGGTTCCCCACCAGCCCGTCGATCCGCATCTTGCCCTGGAGAAGCTTCAACGCTACGCCGCGGCCGACCTCGTCGTAGTACACCGGCATCCCGAACAGGCCGATCTTCAGGTTGCTGAGATTCATGACGGTGTCCGCGTCGGCGCGGATGGTGATGTCTCGTTTGGGCTCGAGCCCGTTGTGGACGAGCAGGGCTCCGCGCTCGAAGACGAGCGTTACGCCTTCATCGATGTCTGTGACCCAGACCCCGACTCGAGCTGCGAGCGAGTCGAAGTCCTTCTTACGGTCAGGACGGCTTTCGACATTGGCTTCGATCAGGCCGCCGAGCATGGAGGCAAAGGCGCTCGGCTCCGCGTCTGCGTAGGTGACAGGCTTGCTCGTCTTTACCTTTCGTCGGGCCATTGGACCGGGACCCGCGTCGTGCACTCGGTCAGCTCCTGCGACGCTTTGGTGTACCGCACGATGGTCGGCAGGTCTCCCTTCAGTTTCAGCTTGCCCTGCAGCATGCCCTTGGTCGCATCGAGCTCTTTCGTCGCCACCTGCTTCCAGCGCGTGTAGGGAGCCGTGATCACAAATTGACAGCTCTGCGCCTCGGAGGCAGGACCGACGTGGATGTCGCGAGCCTCGCCGTCGAAAAGGTCCATCACGACGCCAACCGACTCAGGCACGTTCTTGTCGGGCTCCGCCTCGATCACCAGGCCGACCGTCCACTTCCAACCCTTGGCCGCGGCCTTGTACACGCTCGACTTGTTGACTTCGTCCTTGAAACGCACGGCCCACTCGTCGGAGAAAGCATTGACCGCCATAACGTCCTCCTGCTGGCCTAAGCCGGATACCTTGCGTGAAGAACGATAACTAGGCTTCGAGCGTGAAGCGAAGCATGTTCTGACCGATGGCGATGGCGTCGCCGTCGGACAGTTGCTTCTCGATCACGGGTTCGCCGTTGACGAGCGTCCCGTTGGTGCTGCCGAGGTCGCTGATCCAGAACGATCCGGCGCGCATCTCGATCCGTCCATGGTGGCCCGAGGTGGCGGGATCGCCCACGACGACATCGTTGTCCGGCGCACGACCGATGCTGACCATCTGGTTCGGCAGGGCGACGATCCGGCCCGCGAACGGTCCCGACTCAAAGCTCAGGAGGGCGGCGAATCCCGTGCCGGACGCGACCTGCTCCGGGGGCATCGCTTGCAGCGAAACGGTGCCCTTGGGGTCGGCGTCGGGGTCAGTTTGCTGCCAGACCGGGATCACCGATGTCGCCTCCTCGAACGACCCGGCCTCGGCCGGCGCGCCGTTGCCGGGGGCCGCGACGGGCGATCCGGACGGCCAGGCCACGAGCGTGGAGCTCACGTCTGGCGTGGTGGCGCCGGCGGTTTGCAGGCCTGGCTGCGTCATGGCCGTCGAAGCGATAGCGCGTTCGGGCTCTGGCTCGGCGACAGGCAGTGGGGTCTGTGGTTCGGGTTCGGGCAGGGTTTCCAGCACCGGGGCCTCGGCCATCACATCGGCGGACGACGGCCTCGGCTCGAGCTCCGCCTCTCGGGGGGGAGTCGCCTCCAACTCGGGCTCGTCGAAGGCGGAAAGAACGGGCTCCGTCTCGGCCGCCAGCGGCTCGGGCTCGGGCGCCGGCTCGGTGTCGGCCACCGGCTCGGTGTCGGCCACCGGCTCGGGCTCCGCCAGCGGCTCGGGCTCGGCCGGCGGCTCGAGCTCGGTCTCGGGTTCGTCTACGGGCTGCGTGGCGAGCTCGAGCACCGGTGCCGCCTCTGCGACCGCGGGTGCCGTTTGAGTCGGCAGCTCGACCGCGGCGTCCTCGGCTTCGTCCGACAGTCCGGGCAGATCCGGTAAAGCTTCGGGTTCCACGATCGGCGCCTCGGCGGTGGCGAGCTCGGAAACCACGGGCTGGATGACCTCGGGCTCGGCCGCGACATCCACCGGCTCCTCCACCGAAACCGATTCGGGCGGCCGTGTCGAGATCGCGATCGTCTTCGCCCACTCGCGCGACGCTGCAGCCGGCACCGCAAGCACCTGCGTCTCCTCTTCGGGCGCGGGCCGATCCGCGGCGGCCGTGCCCAGGAATCGCTCGAACCACCCGCCGATCCGGCGCAGCCGCTCGACCCGCCGGTCCGGCCGCCCGTTGCGCGAGAGGTCGTGTGACTCCTCCGGAAAACGGACGAGCTCCACGGTCTTGCCGAGGAGCCGCATCGCCCCGAACATCTCCTCGGATTGCGACATCGCGCACCGAAGGTCCATCTCGCCCGCCGTCAACAGCAGCGGGGTGCGGATGTTCTGGACGTAGCGGATCGGCGAGCGCCGCCACAGCTCGTCGAGGTCCGGCCACGGCGGCGGTCCAAGCTGGAGCACGCCCCAGACGACGATGTCGTGCTGGGAGTACTCGCTCACCAGGTTGGAGATCGAGCGCATCGAGACCGCGGCGGCGAAGCGATCGGTCTGGCCGATGATCCAGTTGGTCATGTAGCCGCCATACGACCCGCCGCCGACGCCAAGTCGCGAGGCGTCGATGTAGCCGGCGCGCTCGATGATCTGGTCGAGCGAGCTCATGATGTCGATGTAGTCCTTGCCGGCCCAGTCGCGCACGACCTCACGCCGGAAGCGCTCGCCGTAACCGTCGGAGCCGCGCGGGTTCATGTAAAAGACCACGAATCCCATGCCCGCGAGGATCTGCAGCTCGTGGAAGAACGACCAGCCGTACTGGGCATGCGGTCCACCGTGGATCTCCAGCACGGTCGGATACACGCGGTCCGGGTCGTGACCCTGCGGTTTGAGGATCCAGCCCTCCAGCCTCCAGCCGTCGGGAGCGGTGAAGTAGTGCTGCTCAGGTTCGGCGACGTAGCGGTCGTGCAGCCATGGATTCAGGTCGGTGACCCGAGCCTCGGCCCCGTGCGTGAGCATGAACAGCTCGCCTGGACTGCGCGCATCCGAGGCGCAGAACGCGATCACGCCGGAGGCGACGTCGAAATCGTAGATGCGACGCAGTCCGCCGGCCTCCTCGCGCACGTCGCCTTGAAGGTCGACGGAATGGACCGCCGTCACACCGGGGCCGCTGGCGAGGAAGTAGATCCGATCGCCCTCCGCCGTCCAGCAGATCCTGGTGGCGTGGCCCGCGCGCATGTCGTTGATCACGCTGTCGTTCACCGCCTGGTCGAAGTCGGCGGTGAGGCAGCGCGGCCCGCCACCGGACAGCGGCACGACCCAGAGCCGCTCGAGCAGGCCGACGTCGAGCCCGTTGGGCGCGATGAACGCGATCTGGTCCCCCTTCGGCGACCAGATCGGCGAGCTGAGATAGAAGCCTCCGCCGAGGCGGAGCAGGTTGGCTTGCAGGTCGACCAGGTAGAGGTTCAGCTCGCGCTGCAGGTCAGCCTCGGGTTCGGCGTTGCCGGCCACGACGAGGCGCGTGCTGTCGGGCGACCAGTCGTAGTCCGTGACGTCCCATGCGCCTCTGGTCAGCTGCTTGGCGTCGCCACCTGTCGCCGGGACCACGAACAGGTGGTGGTGGCGGCCGTCGACGTATCCCTGCCCATCGTGCTTGTAGTCGAGCCGGCGCACGACGCGGGCCACGGGTGGACGGCGCAGCTGCTCGCGGCCTTCGGGCGGCCGGGGGTCGTCCACCACCGCCTCCGGATCGGAGAGGACCGCGCCGACGAACGCGATGCGACTGCCGTCAGGAGACCAGGCCGGCGCCGAGGCGCCCTCGGGCACGGCGCTCAGCTGCTGGGCGGTGCCGCCGGTGGTGATGTCGAGGACGAAGAGCTGGTCGGCGGCGCCCACCCGGCTCATAAATGCGAGCTTGCGGCCGTCCGGCGACCACTCGGGCGAGTGGTCGCGCAGCGCGCCGCCCGTGGCTCCGATCGGTTCGGGATCGAGCAGGCGCCGCACCACGATTCGGCTGCGGTTCTGCCTCGAGCTCGCGTCGGCCCAGCCGACCTGATACGCGACCCGCTCGCCGTCGCGACTCAGCCGAACGTGGTCGATCCAACGAAAGCGATAGAGGTCGTCGAAAGTCAGCGGGGCCGCCATGCCAGCCCACGGATGCTACCAGCAGCCGCCGATGCGTACAGTGCGCGCGTACCTTTCCGTGGTAAAGAAAAGCGACAAGACCTGGTGTTGAGATAAAACGTAAGGAAGCTGCGCTCCACGGTTTCGGGTGGGGCATCGTCGGCGGGCTGGCCCTGGTCGG
>Ga0209689_1002738_pt1 | contig 13057 bp, 11 predicted proteins | sample GraSoiAngelo_149_FD_187119 | JGI IMG/M metagenome (GOLD analysis project Ga0209689, IMG submission 187119) | Grasslands soil microbial communities from the Angelo Coastal Reserve, California, USA - 14_1009_09_30cm (SPAdes) (version 2) | ecosystem: Environmental > Terrestrial > Soil > Grasslands ...
CCCGCATTTCGTGAAAACGTACGGCCGTGGGCCGGGCCAGGTGCGCAGCGCTCTCGCCACGACTTCCTCGGAATGGCCCATTCCGTAAACGGCCGCAGTGTCGATCCAGTTTACACCAAGCTCGAGCGCGCGATGAATCGCGGTGACAGACTGCGTGTCATCCTGCTCGCCCCAACCAAATTCCCAACCCGAGCCGCCAATGGCCCAGGCGCCAAAGCCGATCGGTGTAATGAACAAGTCGGAGTTACCCAGCTTTTTCGTTTTCATATCAATCTTCTTGCGTTCGGTTTTCATTTTTTTAGTCACGATATCAATGTCTGTTGACTAGTTGCTCGCCAGAGCCGGTAATCCGAGCGACTGCAGCGTTTCGTTCGTCAGGCTTCCGGTTACCTGGAGATGACGATCGATTTGATAACGCGCCAGGGCGCTGCGCGTGTCCGCGCCGAAAAGGCCATCAATTGTTCCATTATAATAACCCAGTTGTGCGAGATCAGTCTGAACCGCGGTAACGTTCGGATCCGCTTGTTGAGCGGTGTAACCTTGATCTGCCGGTTCGACGTCAGTGTAATAGTCGTAGGGATAGTAATCGTATCCGTAGTAAGGATAGAAATCCCACGGGTAATATCCGTCATCCAAACCGATCCAATAAGCGCCGTCCCAGCAATACCAGTGTCCGTTCGAGAAATGCGCATGACGTCGGTCCCAATCCCGATGCTGAGCGCCGGTTTCGCGAGCAAAGATATGATGCTGACTACTAAGAGTCGCTTCATTGGACGGTCTTGGCGTTGTCGAACGCGCTGTTTGTCCCTGACGACCGTTAGGTGAAACGCCCCGATTGTTCGGTCGATTCAATGCCGTCTTGGCGGGAGTTGAAGTATTCTCTGTTCGGTTGCGACTCACGACGCGCGAAGGCGAATTAACACGCGCCGGCGAATTCGCCGATCTGGCTGCAACTGAGCGAACAGATGACGAAGGCGCTGATTGATATGGTGAGTAACGACCCATACCGAACCCAACTCCGCCTCCGCGAGTTCCCACGCCAACGCGCGGACTCGAGAACGCAGGGCTCGGTGCGTGAAACCCACCGAAGCCACCTCCGAAATGAGGAGCTCCGCCAAAGCCACCAACATGGCCGCCGCCACCAAAGTGACCACCCCCGCCGCCAAAACCACCACCGCCACCGACACCGATTCCACCGGCGTGGCCTGCCCAAACGACCTGAGCCAGGGCGATCGATGTGATGCCAACCAAGCTAATTAGTTTTAATTTGTTCATATCTAACGCTCGCCACTCTTCGGTTTGTAAGCGATGGCGCGTCGGCGGGATTTTATCCTGCTACCTAAGAGTCGACGCTTGTTCCCTCTTTCGAGTGAGAGGACCCGTTCGCGACGCGAATGTCTCAGAGGATCGGCCAGAACGTCCCGATCAACCCAACGACGGTCAGAAGACAAACAATGATTAGTTCCCCGGCGCTGACACGCGGTAGCAAGGTAAAATCGACATGCGGGTCCGAGCGACGCGCGAGAACCAAACGAAGACTTTCAGGATGATTATCGAAAATCAGAATCCGCCGTATTTTCTTGTCCGCTCCGTTTGTTGACCGCAGCCAGCTTGTCTTCTTGATGACAAAAATCTTTCTGGTTCGGCCGCATCGCTCACCAGGCAGAGAAAAAGTTCGCGCAAGATTCAATTGATCGTCGGCACTGGGGGTAACGAACGATCCCAGCAGCGCCATTCGTCCATAATCAAACCGTTCCCTTTTCATTCCCCACGCTACGGCGGCTGTTCCCTACGCCGCGAGCGCGCGTCGGTGGGATTTTACGATCTTACCCGAGAGGCGATCACAGCCACCTCTTTCGGGACAGCGGTGTTGGTGGCCAAAGGTGAGAGCGATGCGCCAAGCGATTACAACGGCGTTACCGAAATCCCAAGCTTTGGAATCCCGTCGTAGGTCGCCCTATCGATGTTGAGATGCGCCATGACAAGCTCCGCCGGCGTATGCGCGAGCCATTCCGAGAACGAAAACTCTTGATAAAGATCGCTCTTGAACATTTCGATGAACATCAAATCGGTGTCGCCAGTGTTTTCGATGTAATGAAGTAACGTTTTCTGAACGTAGCCGACGTCGCCCTCCTGGAAATCCATCGTCCGAGCGCGATTGCCTGTCGCCACTACGGTCATTCGTCCTTTTCCGGCGATGTAGTACTGCCACTCATCTGCGTTCGGATGCCAGTGCAGCTCCCGCATTCCGCCCGGATGAACGGTGACCATCGCCATGGCCGTAGTGGTGACTTTGAAATTTCTCGAATCGACAATGCGCACCTCACCGCCCTTGGTTTGCTTCGTCGGCCGCATTTCCATCGTGCGAAACGCAAAATCCTTCGGCGATTTTCCGAGCGCGCCAGCCGCTGATTTCTGATCCTCTGCGAGCGAAGGCGGGACGTCCGTTTGGAAAATGAACAATTCTTTCTTCGGGACGTTTTGAAACGCCTGCTCACGAACTCCGAAATTTTTCGACAGAACCTCGGTCGGTAGATGTGCGATCGAGTCGCTCAGCAGCACTGTCTCGGATTCGGAAAAATCACCGTCGTCAAAAACGAGCAGGAATTCACAACCGTCGGGCTGGAGACCCTGAATTGAATGCGGGATCCCGCTGGGAAAAAACCAAAGATCGTTTTTCTTGGTATCGGCGACAAAACTTTTGCCGTTCTCATCGATCGCCGTGATCCGCGCGGTCCCGTAAAGCATGATGGCCCACTCGGCAGACGTGTGCCAATGCAACTCCCGGACACCTCCAGCGGTGAGCCTCATGTTTACGCCGGCCATCGACTTGGAGACAGGCAGCTCCCGAACGGTCACCTCGCGTGACCATCCGCCTTCGTAAGTCCGCTTGTTCGCAAAAGAGAATGGATACTTGAACGTTGGGACCAGACTCTTGGAGTCAGTGGCGGGCGGCCACATCGAATCCGGGTTTTGGCCATCAAGCGGCTGATTGGCTGGACCAGGATCAGTCTTGCTTCGATCTGCACCTAGGACTTTTTGTAATGCAGCAAAGCTGCCGACTGCGGCAGCGGCTGTTCCGATGAAACTGCGACGAGTAAGTGCGCTCATGATTATTTTTCTACGCTTCTGAGGTGGTGTTGGCGATTTGAAATTCGTTTTGGTCATGCGCTCCATACCTGGTACGCAATGCTGAGCAGAACCAGCGTCAGACCGCTCCAGACAAATAGGATTACTTCCTCGCGATTGTGCCGGACGACGGGCACATCGTTCTCGACATCTGGATCGCGATCGAAAAATTGGTGTCGCCTGCGAAGGATGAGAATGCCGCCAACCAGAAAGACGATTACGGCAAGAGTGAACACGATCCGCAGCGCCGGAACTCCAGCCTGTTCAATCACCGCCGTGAACGAGGTTAGTTGGTCAGTAACTAGCGTATTCATTTCGATCCTCGGTCGGTCATCCGAATCCAATCACGCCTTTCCTCGCCGATTATGATGATGCGATTGGGCGCGGAAGGTTTGCTGGGGTAGGGCGGCCGGAGCACCGCAAACGCGTTCGAAGCGAAGATCGACAATAAGATCGCTTCTATCACAATGGAACTATTCGTTTTCATGTATAAACGGTATGGGTGCGTTCAATCAGTTTCTACGGCGCGTCCGTAGGATTTTCCGATGCCACCGAAGGAGGCGTTCCGATTCCCTCTTCTGGGATAGATCCGAGAGGGAACAGCACTCGCGATCGCCAAAAGCGCGAAATTATTGCGATAGGTTGAGATCAGCCGGGTCGTTGAGATTCCAGAAAAGCGTGTGCTCTTTTTTCGCTACGTTAAGAGCGCGTAGCTTGCCCGCCTTGACGAGTTTGTTTGTTAGCGTCTGAAGCGAAAACTCAACGCCCGAGAGTGCGGTCACAACATCGACATGAGCTTCCGCTGAATAAATCGCGGCCAGCGGTTCGGCGCGGTCGCCAATCATCGGAATTACTCCGCGACCCGCTTCGATCTGATCGCAAAGCGAGCGCAAGTATTTTCCGCTCATGAACGGCATGTCGATAGCGAGAGCTAGCAAGTGAGTGCCGCGCATTTCCCCCAACGATGCAGCCAGACCGCTCAGCGGACCGCGCGACGGCGGATCGTCCGCTACAAATTGAATATCGGACGGTCGCCACGCAGGATCTGCCCGTGCGGAAATCAAAATTTCCTCCAAGTGCAATTTCCGCAGGAGATTGAGCTGAATTTGCCAGAGCGGTTGCCCGCGAAACAAAAGCGTCGCCTTATCCTTGCCCATGCGGCGCGATTCGCCGCCGGCGAGCAACACCGCGCTGATCCTCATCCAGCCTGCAACCGCGCGGTCGAGCGCAATTCACCGTCGGTCAAAATCTGCGCGCGCAGGCCGCCGCGACCTTTGAGAAATTCTTCCGCGCCGGGCGCGACAGCGCGATCCATCCAGTAACACGGCCGGCATTCTCCGCTTCCATGAAAACGAACGCCTTGGATTTCAAATTCCTGGCCGATGAGTTGGTTAAGATCGACATCTCGCGTAATCACGTTGCGCCGAACCAGATCCGGCGAGCAATCTTGAACTCCAAGCGCGCCACAAAGCTCATCTAAAACTTCGAGCGAGAAGAATGTGATCTGCCCTTTGTAATCTTCTTTGTAATCGAAGAAGCGGTCGCCGCGAATGCCGTGACCGGCCACACATTCAATCATTGGAACTTCAATCGCCGGAAATTCGTCCGGTTCGCGTCCGTGGTGCCCGAAGAAATTGTGGCCGCGCGAAATGTAAAGGTGACAGATTTCCACTACGGTCATGATACCATCCCCGCCAAGCCGCTTCACATGAAAGAGCCCGGAATCGGATCGGAGAAAATCATTCGCCGAAAACGCGACGGTGAACTTGAGTATCAACCGGACGACCTCACAATTGAAGAACCGCTCGAGATCCGAATCGGCCGCAAAAGCCTGGCAACGACCATGCGCACACCCGGTCACGATGAGGAACTTGCGGCCGGCTTTCTTGTCTCGGAGGCGATCGTTCGCGAACGCAAAGAGATCGTGGCGATTTCGGAAACCAGCGACAACATCGTCACCGTTGAACTCGCGGCCGGGGTGAAATTGAAACTCGGTTCGGCCAGACGCTTCGGAACCATTTCGAGCAGCTGTGGGATTTGTGGGAAAAACAGCATCGCCGCGATCAGGCAAAATTTTCCTCCCGTCGCGACTGGACCGAACGTTCGGGTCGAAATCGAAACCTTGCTGTCACTGCCGGCGCTTCTTCGAAAGCAACAAGGCGAGTTCGCGCGCACCGGCGGAATCCATGCCGCCGGGATTTTCGGTCTGAATGGCGAACCAAAAATTGTCCGCGAAGACATCGGCCGTCACAATGCGGTTGACAAAGTAATTGGCCGCGCGTTTCTCGACCGACTGCTTCCGTTAGATCGTTATGTTCTTCTCGTCAGCGGCCGCGCTTCATTCGAGATCATGCAGAAGGCACTAGCTGCCGGAATTCCGATCATTGTCTCAGTTTCCGCGCCTTCGACCTTGGCCATGAATTTTGCGCGCGAAAGCAATCAAACCTTGATCGGTTTCCTGCGTCCGCCGTCGTTCAACGTCTACTCACATGTTGAGCGAGTCATTCTCGAGTAGCAGAACCGAGTCGCGTTCGTCTTACCTATCGCGCGTTCGAGGAACAGCGTTGATTGCGGGCTATGCGCGCGGCTACTATGCGTCAAATTCCAACTTTCGGTGAGTGATTTCCTTTATGCCCGCTCTCAAATGGGCATGTCTCTCGCTTTCCATATCGTGTTTGCCGCGCTGGGCATTACTTTGCCGATGCTGATGGCCATTTCCGAGGGGCTTTATCTTCGCACTCATCAGCCAGTGTTTTTGGAATTGAGCAAGAGATGGTCGCGCGGCGCTGCCATTCTTTTTGCAGTGGGTGCGGTGTCGGGAACGGTGCTCTCGTTTGAGCTGGGTCTGCTATGGCCAGGCTTTATGGAAAAAGCCGGCGCGATCATCGGGATGCCGTTTTCCCTGGAAGGCTTCGCGTTTTTTACCGAAGCGATTTTTCTCGGGTTGTATCTGATGGGGTGGAATCGTCTCCCGCCGTTCGTCCACTGGCTATGTGGCGTGCTCGTGGCTGCGAGCGGGATTCTTTCCGGCATCTTCGTCGTCATGGCGAATTCCTGGATGAATTCGCCCGCGGGTTTCAAGATCGTCGATGGCAAGATCACCGGCATCGATCCGATCGCCGCAATGTTAAACCCCGCTGCGTCGCATGAGGTGTTGCACATGACGTTGGCTGCCTTTATCGCGACCGGCTTCGCCGTTGCTGCGATTCATGCCTTTTTCCTTTTACGCGATCGCGCAAATGTTTTTCACCGCAACGCGCTCGGTATTGCGCTCACACTCGGCTGCATCAGTGCTCCGTTGCAGATGATTAGCGGCGACTTCAGCGCCCGCTCTGTCGCCAAACTTCAGCCGGCCAAACTCGCGGCCATGGAAGCCGTTTACTACACGCAGACCGGCGCGCCCTTGCAGATCGGCGGAATCCCTGACGACCAATCCCGAACCACTCGCTACGCCTTAACCATTCCGCGCGGCCTGAGCCTTCTCAGTACTCATGATCCCAACAGTAAGGTCATCGGGTTGGAACAATTTCCACGCAACGACTGGCCAAACGTGCGCTTGGTGCATTGGGCGTTTGACCTGATGGTCGGCTCGGGAACAGCGTTGTTCATGCTATCAATTGCGGTCGGTTGGTTCGCCTGGGAAAAGCGCGGCGTTCCTGACGGCAAATGGCTCCTTCGCGCGCTGGTCGCAGCGGGACCGCTCGGATTTCTCGCGATCGAAGCAGGCTGGTTCGTGACCGAACTTGGCCGTCAGCCCTGGATCATTTACGGCGTGATGCGAACGAAAGAAGCCGTCACTCCCATGAACAAGATAGCGATTCCCTTCCTGGTATTCACGCTCCTTTATATTTTTCTTTCGGTAGTCGTGTTCTACTTGTTGCGCCGTCAGTTTATGAAAACCGAGGCGCCGGTTTCGGAACTTCTCACCAATGATGTTTGAGCTCATCGTTGCCGGTTTCATGTTCGTGGCGTTGATCTTCTATGCCCTCAGCGGCGGGGCGGACTTCGGCGGAGGCATGTGGGATTTGCTCGCGACCGGGCCACGCGCCGACGCGCAGAGGGACGCCATCGGCAAGGCCATTGCGCCGATCTGGGAGGCGGACCACGTCTGGCTGATCCTCGTAATAGTCATTTTATTCACCGGCTTTCCGCGAGCGTTCGCGGCCATGATGACCGCGCTTAATATCCCATTCACACTCATGCTGATCGGAATCGTGCTCCGCGGCTCGGCATTTACCTTCCGGAAGTACGACGTCAAGTCGCAGCACGTGCAGCATCGCTGGAGCACATTGTTCGGTGCGGCCAGTTTTTTTACTCCTTTCATCCAAGGTGTGGCGCTCGGTGCGCTTAGCACTGGCGAGATCCGCATCGTTGATGGCCGACTCGCGACCGGTTTCTTCGCCGGCTGGCTCACGCCGTTTGCCCTCGCCTGTGGCCTTTTCGCGCTCGCGCTCTTCGCGTTTCTCGCGGCGACTTATCTCACCGCCGATCCCAGCACAGAGCCCGACGTGCAAAATGATTTTCGCTGGCGTGCGCTCTGGTCCGGATCCGCTCTCGCGCCCATTGCATTACTGGTTTTTATCACCTCAAAGCAGGGCGCGCCCGCTATGTATCACGGATTGACGCAATGGTGGGCGCCACTGCTCATCGGCACGACCCTCTGTTTTGCGATCGCAGCGCTGAGCAGTCTATGGCTGCGCCGATTTGCTCTCGCACGAATCGCGGCGATGGCAGAAGTGACGCTGATTCTTGGCGGTTGGAGTCTGTCGCAATATCCAAACCTGGTTACGCCCGACATCACTATCTTTAACGACGCCGCCCCGGAGATCACGCTCCGGTTACTAACCTACGCCCTCGCTGCGGGCGCGGTCGTATTGTTTCCTTCGCTCTTTTTCTTGTTCCGTATCTTTAAAGGCAAAGAGAACTAAAACTTACCTTTGCGAAGCGAACACTGCTTCCGGATCGGAGCCGGAAACCTTGCCCACAGCGATCCAGCCGAAGCGACTGACCAGCGCGCCAATTAGAAATGAAATCGCTGCGAACGGAACCAGGCCGAAAAACCGAAGGATGAGCGCAAGCGGGCCGGTCAAAATTTCGCCGATCCGAATAAGCCAGCCTGACCCGTGTTCGTGTATGGCCCGATCGGCCATGCCGTGTTTGTCGATGCTAAGCCAGATCAAGAGCACCGACTCAACCACGGCGGCGTAGTACCCCACGACGTTGAGTGCGGCGAGTCGATGGCCAAGCAGCTCCAACAATCCAGCTGCCGAACCCAAGCCGGCGGTTCCAAAATGGATTGGCAAAAGGAGGCGATGCAAGAACCAAGCTGGAATCGCAGTGGCGCCGATCAGCACACCGGTATAAGTCGCAAGCAACGTTCCGAAGAACGCAGAACCGAAAATGAGGACGCCGGTGGCGATACGCAGTAGTTGATCGATTGTGCCGCCGAAAACTTGATGGGCGTGCAGTTCCAGCGCGATCAAACCTGGAACGACGCATGCACCGAACGTGCTAAGAATCCAAACGCCCATCGACATCGCCGATTGATGTTTAAAAACACGTAACATGTTGATGAAGAGGAGCGGGCGGCCAAGATCCATGATCAGCAGAATCGATGAGAGGATCACCCCGATGGCGGCCAGCCACATGGCCGCGCGCGCGAGATCGACATGATGAAACAAGACGGCAGCGCTTCCGATCACCGCCGACATTCCCGACAGACCACCAACGAAAAAATAAATGGGGATCTCCCATGTCCAGACCGGCGGTTTGACCACGGGCTGACCGTAGTAGCCCGGCTTGCGCGGAATCGGTCCGCCCACAACATCGACACCTCTGCCAGGAACGACGCCGTCCTTCCACGCTTGCTCGCGTAACTCTTCGAGTCGCTTTTCCGCTGGCGAATCGCTGGTCATGAGAAAAATGCGAACGCTAAAAGCGTCGCGATGATTGATGCTATCGCCGTCGCGAACGCCGCGCCCCACGCCGATTTCAAATAAATTGTGGGCACCTGCGGCTTCGGCGGTAGTCCGTACGCTTCCGGTTCGCCGAGGATTAGAAAGAATGCATGAATGCCGCGCACGGACGTTTCCGTCGGATCGTAAAGTTGCGCGTCATTGTAACCGCTTTGTTGTAATTGCTGCACGCGCTCCGCTCCGCGTGCGCGCAAATCATCCAATCGGCCGAACACGATCGATTCGGTAGGACAAACTTTGGCGCAGGCTGGAACGAGGCCGCTTTTTTGGCGATCGTAGCAGAACGTACATTTAAATGCACCGCCAGCATCTGGCAGCGGCTCCGGTCGGCGGTCGATCACACCAAATGGACATGAGACGACGCAGTAACCGCAGCCGTTGCAGACATCGTTCTGGACGAGGACCGAACCAACTTCTGTTCGCACGATCGCGCCGGTCGGGCAGGCTTCGAGACAACCTGCTTCTTGGCAATGCTTGCAAACATCGGAGAGAAATACCCAGCGGAAGGGATCTTCACCATCGCCATTAGCTAGCGAATGCGAGCCGACAATCTGATTTCCTTTTTGTCGATCTTGCTCGAGAAACATGACGTGGCGCCATGTGGATGCGCCAAGGTGGCCGGTGTTGTCGTAAGAATTTCCCGACCACGTGAAGCCGTCATCCGGCACATGGTTCCATTCTTTGCACGCGACTTCGCAAGCCTTGCAGCCGATGCAAACGCTCGGGTCGGTGAAGAAGCCGACCTCGACGCGATCTTGCACGAAGGAATGTCTCCGCTGGTTGGTGCTTTGAATTCCTTCGCCGATCATTCTGATTGTCCCTCCTGGGCGTGGCCTGAGACTTCTTCTCCGCCCTTCGACACACCAAGCGCCGGTTGTTCGGGATGGATACTCGGCGGCCCAGCTTGCGGTGCATATTTGTTAAGAAATTCGGCGAAGGCGCTTCCACGCGGCAGGCGACCGGGCACGATGTTGCAGGTGAGCGCCTTGGCTTCCATGATTGTGACATTCGGTTCGCCGGAAATGGTCAGAAGATCATTCGCCGCCCCGCCACGCACCACGCCGGCTGTCCCGTAGTGATAAGGCAACGCGACTTGGTGCACTCTCTTCCCATTGATGCGCAACGGCCGAATCCGGCGACTAACGAGTGCGCGCGCTTCGATTGCCGCGCGTAAAGTAACGATGCAAATGTGATCGCCATTGTTGATCTTGAGCTCCCGCGCGAGCTCGGCCGAAATTTCGGCGAACATTTCCGGCTGCAATTCGGCGAGATGACTGAGAAAACGCGACATGCCGCCGGCCGTATGATGTTCGGTCAGGCGATAGGTGGTCAGCACAAATGGAAATTTCGAATCCCCCGGCGGCGCGAAGCGATTCTCGGCACGCGGAAACCAGTGCACCGCCGGATTTGTGTCGTGCGAATAAAGTTCATTTGATACGGGCGACTCGAGCGGTTCGTAATGCGTCGGCAACGGTCCATCCTGCAAACCTTTGGGCACGTAAAGCCAGCCCAGTCCGTCTTCGTGCAGAATAAACGGAGCATCACCGGGAATTGCGTCGAGTCCTTCCGCGCCTGGCTCCGGTTCGTACTCCGGAGCTTTTCCTTTTACGAAGCCGGGAACGTCGATGCCTGTCCATTTTTTCGAGTCCCACCACACCAATTTTTTCCGTTCGCTCCAAGGACTACCGTCAGGCCGTGCACTGGCACGATTGTAAATGATTCGGCGATCGCTGGGCCACGCAAAGCCCCAGCCGTGACCGAGATAATCTCTGGATTTTCGTGAGTTTGCCTTGTTCACGCCATCGCGGCCAAGAACGCCGGAGTAAATCCAGCAGCCGGATGAAGTGGAACCGTCGGCTTTCAACTCCGCGAAACCATTCACCTGCGGGCCATGATGAGCGTTGCCATCGCGATCGATGCCGAACACGACACCCTCACTCCCTCCGTGGTCACCGACCCCGGCTACAGGATTGGTATACCATCCGTTGATCTCGGCCAGCACGGCTTCCATTTTCGGATCGCCGAATTCGTCTTCCGGGTACCACCAGTCGAGCACGCGCAGCGGTTCGTCGATCGGGTCGCTCGATGCTTTCACTTTGGCGATCAGACGCAAAGCGAGCTGATGAATGAACCATGCATCGGGGCGACAATCCCCGGGCGGATCGACCGCTTTTTCACGCCATTGCAACAAGCGTTGTGTGTTGGTGAATGCGCCTTCCTTTTCAGCGTGACCGGCGGCGGGGAAAAAGAAAACTTCCGTCTCGATGTCCTCGGCCTTCAACTCGCCGCGCTCGATCTCGGGCGATTCACGCCAGAAATTTGCCGATTCGATCTCGACCATATCGCGCACGACTAACCATTTCAGTTTCGACAGTGCTTTTCGCTGGAGCCGCGAATTAGGCGCGCCGACGGCTGGGTTCTGTCCCATCAAAAACATGCCCTCCATCTTCCCGTCGAGCATGTCGTAAAGAAATTCGAAGAACGAATGGTTGCCGGTCAGTTTGGGAAGCCAACCGTAACCGAAATCGTTTTCTGCGGTCGCATGTTTCCCGTAGTAGGCCTTAAGCGTGCTCACGAGGTATTTCGGGTAATCCGCCCAGAGACCGGTCTTTTTCGTGTAATTGACGAGATACTGCTGAAGCGTCTCGTCGCCTTTGCGCGGCATTGTCAGGTAGCCGGGAAGAATGTCGTAAAGAGTCGGAATGTCAGTGGAACCCTGGATCGAAGCGTGGCCACGCAACGCGAGAATTCCGCCGCCGGGCCGGCCGATGTTTCCCAGCAGCAACTGTAAAATCGACGCCGCGCGAATGATCTGCGCTCCCTTGGAATGCTGCGTCCACCCTACTGCGTAGCAAAGCGCGGCGGTCCTCTCCGGCCCGGATGCGGCAACGAGCGCGTCCGCGACCTTGTGAAAAAGCGCCGGCGGAACGCCGCAGATTTTCTGCACCATCTCCGGTGTATAGCGGGAGAAATGTCGCCTTAATTTCTGGAAGACACATTGTGGATCTTGCAATGTAAGATCGCGCTGGGGGCGACTCAGATCGCCGCCTTTATAGACCCAGCTGTCGCCCTCGTAAGCGCGTTTCTCTTCGTTCCAACCGGAGAAATAGCCATCCCCGTTGTCCTCCGGGTCGCGATATTCGTCGCACAAGATGCAGGAGGCATTCGTGTAGTGAATGACGTACTCCCGAAAGAAGAGCTCGTTCTCGATCAAGTGCCTTACGAGCCCGCCGAGAAAAACGATGTCGCTGCCGGCACGGATCGGCACCCATATGTCCGCGAGCGCGCTAGTGCGCGAAAAACGCGGATCGACGTGAATGATGGTCGCGCCGCGCTCCTTTGCTTTCATGACCCAGCGGAAACCCACCGGGTGGGCTTCGGCCATGGAAGAGCCTTCGATTAAAATGCAATCGGCGTTGGCGAGATCTTGTTGCGCAGTCGTAGCTCCGCCCCGGCCGAAGGAGGCGCCCAGACCGGGCACCGTGCTGCTATGTCATATCCGCGCCTGGTTGGATATGCAGACCATTCCCAGGCCTCCAGTAAACAGTTTTTTTATCAGATAATTTTCTTCGTTGTCGAGGGTGGCACCGCCGAGATGGCATATTGCGGTTGTGTGATTGATCGTCGCCTCGTCTTTTTTGCGCACGAAGGTGCGCTTGCGTGATTCCCAGACTCGGTCCGCCACCATGTCCATCGCGCGATCCAGCGAAATTTCTGTCCATTCTTTCGCGCGTGGCGCGCGGTATTTCATCTTCGTTTCGCGCCGATCGTGGGTGAGCAATTGATACGAAGCCGCGCCTTTCGGGCAAAGATTCCCCTGGCTGATCGGACTCTCCGGATCGCCTTCGATCGAAATCAGTTTTCCGTCTTTGTGAAAAATGAGTTGCCCGCAACCGACGCCGCAGTACGGGCAAATCGAGCGCGCCACTTGCGCATCGTCAATGCGCGCGTGC
>Ga0209689_1002740_pt1 | contig 13054 bp, 5 predicted proteins | sample GraSoiAngelo_149_FD_187119 | JGI IMG/M metagenome (GOLD analysis project Ga0209689, IMG submission 187119) | Grasslands soil microbial communities from the Angelo Coastal Reserve, California, USA - 14_1009_09_30cm (SPAdes) (version 2) | ecosystem: Environmental > Terrestrial > Soil > Grasslands ...
CGTGTACAGGTCGGACGTCCGGTGGGTCTGACCGCTGGAATCGGCTCCCGCGAACGCCACCGTGCGGCCGTCGGGGGACACGGTCGGGTCGGCCCAATAACCCGGCCGGGACACGAGCGTGCGGATCGCTCCGGTGGCGACGTCGAGCGCGTAGATGCGGGACACCCGGTACTGAGCGTCCCCGGTCGTGTCGCGCAGGCCGTCGAACACCAGCGTCTTGCCGTCCGGTGTCCAGTCGTAGCCCACCCGACCCGACAGGCCGTCGAAGCGGGCCCCCACGTTCCAGTGCCCGGCCGTGAGCTGGCGCGGCGTCCCGCCCTCCGCCGGAACGAGGAAGAGATGGGTGAAGCCTTGCTTCATGAAGCCGACGCGATCCTGCCGGTAGTGCAGGTCGTCGACCACGCGGGGCGCCGCGGTCCATTTCGCGCCCGGGGGCGCCTGCGGCATGGAGATCTTCCAGAGCGTCGAGTCGGGCACGAGCAGCGCGAAGGAGATCGCCTTGCCGTCGGGCGACCAGCGCGCGTCGGCGGGCGTCTCCTCCACGCGGGTGACCTGCGTGACCGCCCCCTCGGCATCCATCCAGCGGACGAAGACCTGCGTCCCCTTGGGCTCACCGTCGGCGAGATAGACGATCCGCGTCCCGTCCGGGGACCAGCGGGCGCCCGATCCCTTTACGAGGAAGCGTTGATGCGACCCGTCGGCGTTCATGATCCACAGCGCCGATTCCCATTTGTCCTCCAGCTTGTTCACCCAGCGGCGGGTGTAGATGATCTGCGCGCCGTCGGGCGAGATCTGCGGGTCGCTCGCCTGCTCCCAGTCGAGGTAATGCTCGACGGTGAGGAGCGTGTCCGACGCGGTCTCCTGCGCGGCGACGGCAACGGGGGCGAGCAGCAGCGAGAGCAGCAGCGCGGGACGCATGAAGGACCTCCTAGTTCAACATGAGAGATGGCCGGATCACGGCTCCACGGCGGCCGCGGAGTGCTCCGCGACGGCCCGCTCTACCCGCTGGGCGAACACGTGCGCGCCCGCTGGCGCCATGCGCGCGGCGTCGCCTTTCAGCTCATAGCTGTCCGCGAGGACTGCCGTGCCGGTGGTCGCGTCGAACAGATCCGCGCGCAGGATCCAGACCAGGTTGCTCGTCTTCAAGACCGTGCCCTTCGCCACCCACCGGGCCCCGAGCCGCCGCGCCAGGACTCGCGCGCACGCATTGTCGCACGGATTGCCGTCGGCTTCGGCGGCGGTCACCGCGGCGGCCACCGTAGCGGAATCGACGACGGCGACGCCGTCGAACGCGCGCAGCGTGGCGAGCAGCCGGCTCGTCGCGGCGCGGACCACGGCGGTGTCACCCGGCTCGAGCACGTTGGCGTACCCGCCGTCGAACCGCAGATTGAGCACCACCATCCCGGGGCGCGCCGACTGCGCGACGAGCGGGACCGCGACCAGAAAGCCTGACAGGCACAAGATGAAACCACGGGGGCGCACGACAGCCTCTCGAGAGACGACGGCCCGAATAATCTACCGGCAGAGCCGTGGGAATGCACCGCCGTCGCCGTGCCTCCGGGGTACGTAGATTTCCGGCGCGATGAGCTTCCTCCCCGTGGGCGATTATGGCGTGATCGGTGACCTCCACACCGCGGCGTTGATCGGGCGCAACGGCTCGATCGACTGGTTATGCGCACCCCGCTTCGATTCGCCGAGCGTGTTCGCCGCGTTGCTCGACGACCAGCGAGGCGGCCGCTGGTGCATCGCGCCCACCGTCCCGGCGACCACCGAGCACCGTTACCTCCCGGGCACGAACATCCTGGTGACGACGTTCCGCATCGAATCCGGGGGGGTGCTCGTCGTCACGGACTTCATGCCCGCCGGGCCCGCCCGCGAGGGGCGGACCGAGATCCACCGGCGCGTGCAGTGCACGCGGGGCGCCTGCGAGGCGGAGGTCGTGTTCGAGCCCCGGTTCGACTACGGCACCCGCCAGCCCGTCCTGGCGCGGCGCGCCTGCGGCGTGCTCGCCACCGACGCGGAGGACGACGTCGCCACCCTCTCCTGCGCGCCGGACGTGTCGTGGCAGATCGAGCAGGCGCGCGCCACCGCGCGCTTGAGCCTCGCCACCGACGAGGCCGCGTGGTTCGTGTTGCGGTGCGACGATGACGAGGTGTATGCCGTCGCGCATTACCGCTCGCAGGACAAGCTCGACGCGACCGCCCGCTGGTGGGACGAGTGGTCGTCGCGACTGCAGTACCAGGGTCCGTACCGCCAGGAAGTGGAGCGCAGCGCCCTGGCGCTCAAGCTGTGCTGCTACGAGCCCTCGGGCGCCATCATCGCCGCGCCCACGACGTCGCTGCCGGAAACACCGGGCGGTGGGGGCGGCCGCAACTGGGACTATCGCTACGCCTGGCTGCGTGATTCCGCGTTCGTGCTGTTCGCGCTCGATCGCGTGGGGTTTTATGCCGAGGCGGACGGGTTCCTGCAGTTCCTCAAGCGGGTGTGTCGCCGGGCCGACGCGCGGCATCTGCAGATCATGTACGGGGTGGATGGCCGGCGCGACCTACCGGAGCACGTGCTCGAGCATTTGGGCGGATACCGCGGCGCGCAGCCGGTGCGCATCGGCAACGGCGCGGCCCAGCAGTTCCAGCTCGACGTGTACGGCGAGCTGCTCGACACCGTCGACATCTGGCGACGCCATCACGCCATGACCGAAGGCGTATGGAAGGTATTGCAGCATCTCGTGGACTGGACGGCGACGCACTGGCGCGAGCCGGACCTGAGCATCTGGGAGCCGCGCCAGGAGCCGAAGCACTTCGTGTTCAGCAAGGTCATGGCGTGGGTGGCGCTGAACCGGGGCGCGCGCATCGCCGCCGACTTGGGCCTTCCGGGCGACACCGCCCGCTGGCAGCGCGAGGCCGAATTGGTCCACGCCGAGGTGCTGGAGCGGGGCTGGGACCCCGTCCGTCAGACGTTCGTGCAGGTGTATGGCGAGCCTCAGCTCGACGCCGCGTTGCTGGTGATCCCCAAGGTGCGGTTCCTGCCCCGCGCCGACCCGCGTGTCCGGAGTACGATCGCCGCCGTGCGACGCGAGCTCGCCACCTCGTGCGAAGAGCTGATCTACCGCTACAAGTCCCCCGACGGCCTGGGCGGCGACGAAGGCGCGTTCCTCGCCTGCAGCTTCTGGCTGGCGCAGACGCTCGCGATGGCCGGCGATTTCGACGAGGGAGAGCGGCTGTTCCACAATCTGCTGCGCCGCGCCAACCCGCTCGGGCTGTTCGCCGAGGAGATCGATCCGGCCACGGGCGAGCAGCTCGGCAACTTCCCGCAGGGGCTGTCGCACGCCGCGCTGATCAACACGGCGTATGTGTTGGAGCGGCTGAGGCCGAAGAGCGACTGAGCTCGAACGGCCGCTATCGCTGCTGTGCGGCGAGCGCCAGCGCCACCCCGTTCGTCCACCCGAACCCGTCCTGCGTCGGATACTCGCCGCCGCCGGCTCGCCGCCGCAGGTCCACGACGTCGTACTTCTCCGTCATCTTGCCGGTCGCGCGATAGGTCCGCCGGTTCACGGCGAGCCAGCGATCGCGGGCGGCGTCTGCCAGGTCCGCGCGCCCGTAGCGACGCACGCCTTCGATCGCGAGCCACTCGAGCGGAGCCCACCCGTTGGGCGCGTCCCACTGTTGACCCGACGAGATCAGGGTCGGTACGAATCCACCGGGCTTCAGGAAGAGCCGCTCGAGCTGCGCGGCCACCTTGCGACCCTGCTCCGGGGTGGCGAGCCCGAAGTACAGCGGCGCCGCGGCGGCGATGGTGGGACGATCGGTCACGCGCACGCCCGTGCGCCAGCGGACGTCGAAGAAGAACCCGGCAGCGGGCTCATACGCGGCGTTGAGCAGCGCCTGGCGCCGCGCCTCGGCCGCCCGCGCGAATCGGTCCGCGACCTCCCGGTCTCCCGGCTGCGCGCGGAAGCCCCGCAGCGCAGCGATCGTCCGCTCGGCGTGGTACAGCAGGCAGTTGAGATCAACCGGGAGCAGCTCCGTCGTCTCGAGCGTCCGCAGGTCTTTCGGGTCACGCAGCCAGCGGCTCGAGAAGTCCCAGCCGCTCTCGGCCGTGGCCCGGACGTTCCGGTAAAACGCCTCGCGCTGCGCCGTGGGAAGCGTCTGCGCCAGCTCGTAGTCCGGGCGATATGACTCGGGCCGCGGCTCGGCGCGGTCGTCCCAATAGCGGTTGAGCACCGATCCGTCGGGCAGCCGCACCACGCGGCGGTACACTTGCGCCGGCGCGAGCCGCTCCGCGCCATCCATCCAGAAGGCGTGCTCGGCCTCGAGCGCATCGAGGTAGGCCAGCGCCTGGGTGGTGTCGGTCGCCGTGGCGTACAGCCCGATCATCGCGCCGAAGAACGGCGGCTGGCTGCGGCTGAGATAGTACGTGCGGTTGCCATTGGGCATGTGCCCGACGGTCCTGATCAGGTACGCGAAGTTGTCCAGCATGCTGCGCACCAGATCGGTCCGGCCGCTGGCGACGAGCCCGAGCATCGTGAAGTACGAATCCCAGTAGTAGACCTCCCGAAAGCGGCCGCCCGGGACGACGTACGGCTGCGGCAACGGGATCAACGACGACCGCGCGTCTACCGTGTCGGGCGGGCGGGTGAGCACGGCCCAGAGCGCCCGGATGTGATCTTCCATCGGGCGGGCGGTGTCGGCGTGGAAGCCCTCCCCGACCGGCCGCGGCAGCTCGAAGCTCTGCTCCACGAAGCGTTGCAAGCTGAACCCGGCGGAGCCGCGCGCGGCCGTATAGCGACCGGCGAGCTCGGCCGGGGCGAGCAGCGGCCGGGCATCGACGAACGTCTTCGAGTCCGGGAAGATCGCGGCGAGCTGGACGTCCTGAAACAGGGGGCCCAGGTCGTGCGCGGGGTCGTAGCGTGCGACGGAGGGCGGCGGCGTGGTCCGGCATGCGACGGCCACACCGAGCATTGCGACGAGCCCGCTGACGGCCGCTAGGCGAGGGCGCGCGAGGCGAGGCATGGGCCCGAATATACCCTTGTGCCCTTTTTCACAACCCTTGACAGGTCGCCGTTTTGGGGAAGAATCAACCCGTTCCGCGTTTCATGGTCATGTGCGGGGGTATCGCGGGTGACGATCCTTCCATTCCCCATTCCGTCGAGGGGCAGACGTATGGCACTCGTCCGTCATGTCGTTCCGGTGCTCTTCAGTGGCTTGTTGTGCGCGGTGCGGCTCGGCGCGCAGGACTCGACCGGCGCCGTCACGGGTAAGGTCATCGACGCCACCACGCAGCAGACCCTCTCCAGCGTCGAAGTCGCCATCGCGGGATCGCCGCACCGCATGCTCACGCGCGGCGACGGCAGCTTTCTCCTGAGCGGCATACCTGCCGGCATCCACCGCCTGCGAGCGACCCGGATCGGGTACAGCCCGCAATTGCAGGACGTCACCATCACGCCGGGCGGGACCGTCACGGCGAACATCACCTTGACGCCGGCGGCGGCGATTCTCGAGGCTGTGGTGGTAACCGGATACGGCACCCAACGGCGCGAGGCCATCACCGGCTCGGTCTCGACGATCGACGGCAATGCGGCGAATGTCGGAGTAATCAACAACGTCAACAACATGGTACAGGGTCGGGCCGCCGGCGTCACGATCATTCAGAACAACGGCGAGCCGGGGGCTGGCGCGCAGGTCCGCATCCGCGGTGGCACGTCCATCAGCGCGAGCAACGAGCCGTTGTACGTGATCGACGGCGTCCCCATCAACAACGTCCCGACCGAAGCGGGCGGCTTCGGTGTCAGTGGCTCGCCGCCTTTGCCCCGCAGCCCGCTCAACCTGATCAACCCCTCGGACATCGCCTCGGTCACGATTCTCAAGGACGCCGCGGCTACGGCGATCTACGGCAGCCGCGCCGCCAACGGCGTCGTGCTGATCGAGACGAAGAAAGGTTCCAACACCGGGGGAGGAGGAGCCGGCGTCGAGTATGACGGCTACGTGGCGACGTCGAGTGTGTCGAAGCACCTGGACGTGCTGAACGGAGATGAATTCCGGCAGTTCGTTAACGGCCAGGTTGGCGTTTGGCGGTCAGATTCAACTTCCACCTGTACGAGCCAGCCGACGCTCTGCCAGAACTTCTTCAAGGACTCGGTGGCGGGCAAGTTGGGCGGCCTGAGTCCTTCGCACATCGCAGCGCTGGGGACGGCGAATACGAACTGGGAGCGCGAGGTGTCGCGCACCGCCGTGACGCACAATCACAACGTGTCGTTCGCCGGCGGGGGCGAGGACACCCGCTATCGTGCCTCGCTCAATTTCATGAACCAGGAGGGGGTGGCGATCTCCAACGGCTTCCAGCGCGTGCAGGGACGCCTCAACGCCACCCACAACGCCTTCGACAACCGCCTGCGCCTCGGGCTCAACGTGACGACGTCGCACACGCAGGACGACTACATCACGTTCGAGAACACGGCCGGTTTCGAGGGGGGCGTGTTCCAGAACGAGGTGATCTTCAACCCGTCGCAGCCGGTGACGGTGGTCGATGCGATAACCGGACAGACCAAGTATTACGAGCTGCTCGGCCAGACATCGGTGCGCAACCCGGTGGCGCTGGCAAACCAGATCACCGACATCGGCACCACGACCCGCACCCTGGGCAACGCGACGGCCGAGCTGGATCTGTTGCCGGGTCTCACGGCGCAGGTGAATGTGGGAGTGGACCGCTCCAACGGCGAGCGGGACATCTACCTCCCGAAGGCCAACCCAGTGGGAGCCTCGTTCGGCGGGCTGGCGCGCCAGTCGAATACCGACAACACGACGGTGACGCTGCAGACGCTGCTGACGCTGCGCCGGCAGTTCGGGGACATCCATAGCTTCGATGTGGTCGGTGGGTACGAGTTCAGCAAATTCAACACCGGGACGTTGTTGACGGACGGCCGTGGATACGTCACCGATGCGTTGCTCTTCAACCAGCCGGGCTCCGCTCAAACGGTCACCGATTCCGCGGGGCGCGACCTCAGCCGGCAAGTCGCGTTCTTCGGCCGGGCCAACTACGGCCTCAAGGACCGCTACTTCCTGACCGGGGTGCTGCGCTATGACGGGTCGTCCCGGTTCGCGGTGGGACACAAATGGGCGCTGTTCCCGGCGGTGTCGGGGTCGTGGCGCATCAGCGAAGAGCCGTTCATGCGCGATCGCGGCTTCTCGGAGCTGCGGCTGCGCGCCGGGTACGGCCTGCAGGGCAATCCCGGCGTCCCGCCCTACTCGTCGTTGGCGACGCTCGAGCCGTCCGACGGCGCGCGCTATCCGTTCGGTGACGCAGTCACCCGCGGTGTCATCCCGACCCGGGACGCCAACGCCAACCTCAAGTGGGAGCAGACGTCGCAGTTCAACGTGGCGCTGGACTACGGCTTCCTGAACAACCGGTTCTCCGGCAGCATCGAGTACTACATCAAGAACACGTCCGATCTGCTGCTGGAGGTGTCCAACCCGCAGCCGGCGTTCACGGAGAAGCGGCTCGAAAACGTCGGCAAGGTGCGCAACAAGGGTCTCGAGATCTCGCTCGACGCTCTGGCCGTGTCCACGCCGACCCTGACCTGGCGGGCCGGCCTCGTGTTCGCGGCGGAGCGCAACCGGGTCGTCGACCTGGGCCCGTTCAACTCGATCGCCACCGGGGGAGTCAGCGGTCAGGGCCAGTCCGGCGTGAACGCCCAGAGCATCCTGCCGGGCCAGCCGCTCGGCACGTTCTTCGGACCGAAGTTTCTCCGGGTGAACGCGGCGGGCAAGCAGGTGTTCGCCTGCGTGGCGAGCAGCGCGGGATGTGTCAACGGGGAGACGCTGAACCCCACCGCCCCCGACTATTCCATCATCGGCAACGCCAATCCGGACTTCACGCTCGGCCTGCACAGCCAGATTACCTCGGGCAGGTTCGACGTCAGCTTCCTGGTCCGGGCGTCGGTGGGACAGGACGTGTTCAACAATACGGCGCTCCTGTTCGCCACGAAGAGTGACGCATTGCAGGACAAAAACTTCCTGCGCCCGGCGCTGACCGACCCGACCGGACTTCATGAGCCGGCGATCTACTCATCCCGTTGGGTCGAGGGAGCGTCGTTTGTCCGCCTGCAGAATCTCACCGTCGAGTACGCACTGCCTGTCTTCACGGGATCGGCCCGGAGCGCCCGGCTGTACGTGTCGGCTGACAACCTCGTCGTGTTGACGGGCTATTCGGGCTTGGACCCGGAGGTGCACGCGGACGCCGGTATTGGGTCGCGCGGCATCGATTATCTCAGCTATCCGCGCCCCCGTACCGTGACGGCCGGCATTCGGGCCACGTTCTGAGGATCCGCCTCCTATGACAACCTCTCTTGTGACCAAGGCAACGCGACGCTTCGCATTCCTGCTGCTCGGCCCGGCGCTGATGCTGGTGCTGGGGTGCACGAACCTGGACGAGAACCCGCCCAGTGCCATTACGCCGAACAACTTCTACCGCAACCAGGGGGAAGTCTTCAGCAGCCTGGCGGGGATTTACGCCCAATTGCGCAGTACGCTCGACGACTACTACAACCTGAGCGAAATCAGCAGCGACGAGATGATCGTCCCGACGCGTGGCTCGGACTGGTATGACGGCGGGGTCTGGCTCGAGATGCACCACCAGACGTGGACCCCGGTCAGCACCGTGGGCAATGGTCCGGGAAACGGCATCTGGGTCGTCGCCTTTACCGGAATTGCACGCGCCAACGCGCTGCTCGGGGCGCTGCCCAACGTGACCTTCCCGTCCCGCGACACCATTGCGGCCGAGGCCAGGTCGCTGCGGGCATTCTACTACTACGTGCTGATGGACACGTTCGGCGGCGTTCCGATCGCCACGAAGATCGAGATCACGCCGCGCCCGCGCGAGACGCGCGACTCGGTGTTCCGGTTCATCGAGGCGGAGCTCAACGCGGCGCGCCCGCTGTTGCCGGTGCATTGGCCGGCCGCGGACAACGGACGTATGACGAAGGGCGGGATCGATGCCATCCTGGCCAACATGTATCTGAACGCCGGGGTGTTCGACAAGCAAACGGGCGTCAGTCCCACCGCGTACAACTCGTGCACCGGGGTGCCAATCGGCAGCCAGAACGCGTGCCAGGCCGCCATCGCCGCCGCGGACCGCATCCTGAACGAACCGACTTACAAGCTGGCGGACTCATTCCCGCAGAGCTTCCGGGCCGACAATAGCACGTCGCCGGAGAACATTTTCGTCGTCAAGTTCGCGGACGTGTCGGGCCTGGGCCTCAACTTCGTGATGCGGGCGCTGCACTACAACCAGTTCACGCCCACGCCCTGGAACGGCTTCGCGATCCTGGCGAATGCGTACAATGCGTTCGATGCCAACGACAGGCGCCGGAACGTCATCCTGCAAGGGCCACAGTTCAACGTCGAGACCGGCCAGCCGGCCAAGGACCGGGCGGGCAATCCGCTGGTCTTCACCATCGACATCGCTGACCCCACGCAGGCCACCGAAGGCGAAGGCCCGCGGCTGTACAAGTGGCCGGCCGATCCGAAGCACGTTGCCCAGGACAACGGCAACGACTTCGCGTGGTTCCGGCTGGGCGAGATCATTTTGATCAAGGCCGAGGCGCTGAACGAGCTGACGCCGGGGGATCCCAATGCCCTGGCGCTGCTGAATCAGCTGCGCGCCCGTCCCAGTCAGACCGTCGCGCCGGCGCTCGCGGGCCCGGTCACCCGCGACCTGATCCTGCAGGAGCGCATGTTCGAGCTCACCGGCGAAGCCAAACGCCGCCAGGACCTGATCCGCCACGGCCAGTACACCAAGCAGTGGCAGTTCAAGCCCGGGCCGACTGACGCCCGTAACATCCTGATGCCCGTGCCGCAGACCCAGCTGAATGCGAACCCCTTGATGACGCAGAATCCCGGGTATTGAGGGCAGAAGGCATAGGAGGTTGTGAAGGGTGTGGAGGTGGGGGACGACGGTGTAGGGGCGCAGCATGCTGCGCCCCTACGTTTTCTCGGGCCGCTGCTGGTGCCCGCCGCGTGCCTGCTCGCCGCGTGCCTCTTCGCCGCCTGCTCCGGCTCCGCCGCGTCGCCCGCCGCCGACGGCCGGCTGTTCACCCTGCTCCCCTCCGGCTACACCGGCGTGCGATTCGAGAACCGCCTCACCGAAACCAACGACCTGAACGTCTTCACGTATCGCAACTTCTACAACGGCGGCGGCGTCGCGATCGGCGATCTGACCGGGGACGGCCTGCCCGAGATCGTGCTCACCTCGAATCAGGGCGGCCCGCGGCTCTACCTGAACGAGGGGAAGTTCCACTTTCGGGACGTTACCCGCGAGGCGGGCCTCAAGAACCAGGACGGGTCGTGGACCACCGGCGTCACGCTCGCCGACGTGAACGGCGACGGGCGACTCGACATCTACGTATGTAAGGCCGGCAAAGTGCCAGGGCGGCTCCGCGCCAACGAGCTGTATATCAACCAGGGATTGAACGCGGCCGGTGTGCCCACCTTCGTGGAGCAGGCGGCGGCGTACGGCGTCGCGGACACGGGATACTCGACCCAGGCGGTGTTCTTCGACTACGACCGCGACGGCGACCTGGATCTGTTCGTCGTGAACAACTCGCCCCGCGCCGTCTCGAGCATGCCGCTCGCGAACACCCGCACCGTGCGCGACCCGCTCGGCGGCGACCGGTTGTACCGCAACGATGGCGGGCACTTCGTGGACGTGAGCGCCGCGGCCGGGATCTACGGGAGCGAGATCGGCCTGGGGCTGGGCGTCGTCGCGAGCGACGTGAATTCGGACGGCTGGCCCGACCTGTACGTCGCCAACGACTTCTTCGAGCGCGACTATCTGTACATCAATAAGGGGGACGGGACCTTCGTTGAGCGGCTCGAGCAGGAGATGCCCTCCATCAGCCTGTCGTCCATGGGGCTCGATATCGCGGACGTAAACAACGACGGCCGGCCCGACATCTACGTGGTCGACATGCTGCCCGACGACGAGCACCGGCTCAAGACCACCACGTCGTTCGAGGACTGGCACCGCCTCGAGGCCGAGGTCCGCAACGGCTTCCACTACCAGTTCACGCGCAACATGCTGCACCTCAACAACGGCAACGGCACGTTCTCGGAGATCGGGCAGCTGGCCGGCGTGGCCCGCACGGATTGGAGCTGGAGCGCCCTCATCGCAGACCTCGATCTGGACGGCTCCAAGGACATCTATGTGACGAACGGCCTCGCCAAGGACGTCACGTCACAGGACTACATCGCCTTCCTGGCGAACGACAAGACGATGCGCGCGGCGACGCGGGGCACGCGAGTCGACTTCCTGAAACTCACCGCCGCGATGAGCTCGACGAAGCTGCCGCATTACGCGTTCCGCAACAACGGCGATCTGACGTTCGCCAACCAGAGCGCGGCCTGGGGGCTGGACACGCCCAGCTTCGCCAACGGCGCGGCCTACGGCGACCTGGACGGCGACGGGGCGCCGGACCTGGTGGTGAACAACGTCGACCAGGAAGCGTTCGTGTATCGCAACAACGCCCGGACCCTATCTCAGAACCGGTACCTCCAGGTGCAACTCGAGGGCGAGGGCGGCAATCGGTTCGCCATCGGCGCGCAGGTGACGCTGTGGAGCGGAAAGGAGCAGTTCTTCCAGGAGGAAGAGCCCACGCGCGGCTTCCAGTCGAGCGTGGACTACGTGCTGACCTTCGGCGTCGGGCGACGCGATGCCATCGATTCGGTGACGGTGCAGTGGCCGGATGGCCGCGTGAGCGTCTCGAAGCGCGTCGCGACCAACCAGCGTGTCACGACACGGCAGTCGGATGGTCGGATAGTCGGATCGCCGGACTGTCGAGCGTTGGACCATCCGACTATCCGACCATCCGACTGTCCGTCGCCGCTCTTCACCGACGTCACCGACCGCGTCAAGTTGCCGTACGTGCACCGGGAGAACGACTTCGTCGATTTCGACCGGGAACCCCTCATCCCCAAGCTGCTGTCGACCGAGGGACCGTACATCGCTGTGGCGGACGTGAACGGCGACGGGCTCGACGACCTGTTCATCGGGGGCGCGAAGGGCCAGCCGGGGAAGCTGTTGATTCAGCAATCCGACGGCAGGTTCCGGAGCAGCGACGAGAAGGTTTTCGAGCAGGACTCCGTGTCGGAGGACCTGGGCGCGGTGTTTTTCGACGCGGACGGCGACGGCCACCCCGACCTGTACGTCGTGAGCGGCGGGAGCGAGTTCTCCAACATGTCTCCCGCCCTGCAGGACCGGCTGTACCGGAACGACGGGCGGGGGCACTTCCGCAAGGCGCGCGGCAACCTGCCTCCCGAGTACGTCAGTGGATCGCGGGTCGTGGCGGCCGACTACGACGGCGATGGCGACGTCGATCTGTTCGTGGGCGGGCGCGTCGTGCCGTGGCGGTACGGCGCCGCGCCCCAGAGCATGCTGCTCCAGAACGACGGCCACGGCCACTTCACGGACGTCACCGCGCAGCTCGCGCCCGACCTGGCGCGGGTCGGCATGGTGACCGACGCGATCTGGCAGGACGTGGACGGCGACGGCCGGGTCGATCTCGTGGTGGTGGGCGAATGGATGCCGATCACGATCTTCCACAATGCGGGCGGCGGCAAGCTCGTCCGCCTGAACCCGCCCGGCCTCGAGCGGAGCAACGGCTGGTGGAATCGCATCGTGGCCGGTGACTTCACAGGTCACCGGGACGGGCGCGTCGACTTCGTCGTCGGCAACCTGGGCTTGAACACCCGCTTCCACGCGACCGCGACCGAACCGGTGACCATGTACGTGAAGGACTTCGCCGGAAGCGGCTTCGCCCAGCAGATCGTGGCGACCTACCAGGGGGGCGTGAGTCGGCCGCTCGCGCTGCGTGACGAGCTCGTCAACGCCCTGCCGTACTTGAAGACCCGCTATCTCACATACCAGGCGTACGCCCGGCAGGCCATCACCGACATCTTCTCGCCGGCGGACTTAGCCGGCGCGGTCGAGCAGCGAGCGTACACGTTCGCCACAGCCCTCGTGCGGAACAACGGCGACGGCTCGTTTACGCTCGTGCCGCTGCCGCTCG
>Ga0209689_1002744_pt1 | contig 13043 bp, 11 predicted proteins | sample GraSoiAngelo_149_FD_187119 | JGI IMG/M metagenome (GOLD analysis project Ga0209689, IMG submission 187119) | Grasslands soil microbial communities from the Angelo Coastal Reserve, California, USA - 14_1009_09_30cm (SPAdes) (version 2) | ecosystem: Environmental > Terrestrial > Soil > Grasslands ...
GACCGTCGAGCATGCCTGCGCCGAGCTCCTGCGCTGTCGCGGGACTCAGTTCCATCCGGCTGTGGTCGACGCGTTCCTGCGGCTCATCGAGCGCGACCGTGCGCAGGGCGCGGCCCAGCTCCGCCGTATCGCCGGGATCCTTCACGAGGACATCGAGGACGTGCCCGGACCGGGCGTCCTCCTTGAGCAGTTCGCCGCGAGCGCTCAGACCCACGGCCGGCAGCTCGCGATCCTCCAGCGGCTCGCGTCCGAGATCAGTGCGGTCCTCGATATCGACGACCTGGCCGAGCGGCTGCTCCGGATCATCTGCGACGCGATGGGCTACGAGAACGGGTTCCTACTCACCCTTGACGACGCCGGCGAGCATCTCGTGATCCGCGCCGCGGTCGGCCCGTCCGGGTCGTACGTGGGTCAGCGCCTTCCGAAAGGTCAGGGCATCAGCTGGTGGGTCGTCGAGCGCGGCGAGCTCCAGAATGTCGCCGACGGCCGGCTCGATCCCCGTTTTTACGGCCCGAGCGAGATCCGCTCCGTCCTCTGCGTCCCGTTGCAGCTCGGCGATGAGCGCATCGGGGCGCTCGGCGTCGAGAGTCCGCGGAGCGCCGCGTTCGGCCGCGAGGACGAGGATCTGCTGACGGCGGTGTCTCATCAGGTCGCCGCCGCGGTGCGGGTCGCGAAGCTGCACCAGGCGGCGAAGACGGCCGCGGCGACCGATCCGCTCACGGGCTTGCCGAACCGGCGAACCTTCTTCGAGCGTCTGGAGCGCGACCTCGCCGCCCGCGACGGCGCCTCGCTCTCGGTCGCGATCGTGGATGCCAATGACCTCAAGGCGTTGAACGACGGGTTTGGCCACGCAGCGGGCGACGAAGCCCTCGTGCGAGTTGGTGGCATCCTCCAGGCCGGGGTGCGCGACGGCGACCTCGTTGCGCGGATCGGTGGCGACGAGTTCGCGATCCTCTTTGCCGGCGCGCCGCTCCTCACGGCGGAGCGGATCGTTCGCCGGCTGGCCGAGCGGATCGCGGGCAGCACGCTCGGGGTGGGCCACCGGCTGCCCACGATCGCCTGGGGCGTAGCCGACGCGACCGGCGACGCGACCGTGGACGCCCTGGTCGAAGCGGCAGACCGCGCGATGTACCGGCAGAAGCAGCTCATGCGCAAACGCACCCCGGCCTAGCCCTCGCTCGCTTCGGGAAAGCACGGCATCGGTCGTGCACCCATGATGTGGCGATGGGGAACCTCCTACTCCGCGTGGGCTTTGCCTTAGCGATCGTCGCGGCCGCGATCGGGATGACGTTCGCCGCCCCGAACAACTTCGGCCGCTCCGACGCCGCGAGCCCAGCTCCAGCGTCCTCGGTCGCGCCGGTGGTCGCGGGCTACCAGGCCGCGCCGCTGGCCGCCGATGGCAGTGTTTTGTCGACTCAGGCGAGTCAGCAGGCCGCGACGCTTGTCGCTCTCGCCACGACCATCGTCCTGCTCGCGATTTTCGTTATCCTCTTCAGCAACCGGCCGCGACCGGGAGGAGTACGGACCCCAGAGCGATAGAGAGGGCGCCCAACTGGTGAAAGGGTGCCGCGCCCCAGGTTCGGAAGGTCGCCCGCGAGCCGGATCGGATCCGCCCGTTACAGCGGTCAGAGGCGCGGAGGCGCTCTTCGCGCAAAGCCAGGGTGGTACCACGACGCCGCTCGTCCTTGGACGAGGCGGCGTTTTTGTTTGCAAGGAGGTTTCGGCCATGACGATCGAAGGACCGCCCCAGTCAGCGCTCGATTTTGCGGAGAAGAATTTTCGCCCCGTCGCCGTCGAGGCCGACCTTTACCGGTGGTGGGAGGAGAGCGGCTTCTTCACGCCCGCCGCCGACAATCGCGCGAAGCCCTTCGTCATGATGCTGCCGCTCCCGAACGTCACCGGTGACTTGCACCTCGGACACGCGCTCGGGTTCGGGGGTTACGAGGACCTGATGGCCCGCTACCACCGGATGCGCGGTGAGCCGACGCTGTACATGCCGGGCACGGACCACGCCGGGATCATCGCCCAGGTCGTCGTCGAGAACGAGCTCGCCAAGGAGGGCATCACCCGCCAGCAGCTCGGCCGCGAGAAGTTCCTCGAGGAGATGTGGCGGTGGATGGACCACTACCGCCCTCGCATCGAGAAGCAGCTGCGCATGCTCGGCTGCTCACTCGATTGGTCCCGTCCGCATTTCACGATGGAGCCGGCGCATCAGCGCGCGGTGCGCACCCACTTCATCCGCCTGCACAAGAAGGGTCACCTCTACCGGGCCGATCGGATCGTGCACTGGTGTCTGCGGGATCAGACCACTTACTCGGATCTCGAGGTGCGGCATATCGAGCGGACCGACACGCTCTACTACGTCCAATATCCGTGGGCGGATCCCATGCCGCCGGGGACGCCTCCGGTGATCGTCGCGACAACGCGTCCGGAGACGATCGTGGCCGACGTCGCCGTGGCCGTGCACCCGGAGGATGCCCGGTGGAAGGCGTTCGTCGGGAAAGAGGTGCTCGTTCCAGGGGTCGAGCGACGAGTGAAGATCATCGCTGACGAGGCGGTCGATCCGGCGTTCGGCACGGGCGCGCTCAAGATCACGCCCGGCCACGATCAGACGGACTTCGAGATCGGACAGCGCCACGGCCTGCCGGTGCTGTCGGTGATCGACAAGCGCGGAATGATGACGCCGGCCGCGGGGCCGCTCGCTGGTCCGGACCGCGAAGCCGGTCGCAAGATGATGGTCGAGAAGCTGCGCGCCTCCGGGCTCCTCGTGAAGGAAGAGCCGATCACCCACGCGATCGCGGTCCACGATCGCTGCGGGACCGTCGACGAGCCTCTGGTGCTGAAGCAGTGGTGGGTGCGCATGGACCGGCTCGCGCCACCGGCGATCGCGGCGGTCCGCGACGGCCGCATCACCCTGGTCCCGAAGTACCAGGAGAAGGTCTACTTCAACTGGATGGAGAACATCCGCGACTGGCCGGTATCGCGTCAGATCTGGTGGGGCCACTCCATCCCCGCGTGGTACTGCCGCGACTGCGACAACGTGATCGTCCCTGACGAGGACGCGCCGGATCCGACGCGCTGCACGCGCTGCCGCAGCGACGACATCTATCAGGACCCCGACGTGCTCGACACGTGGTTCTCTTCCGGGCTCTGGCCGTTCAGCACGCTCGGGTGGCCGGACCAGACGCCGGACCTCAAGCGCTACTACCCGGGAAGCGTCCTCGAGACGGGCTACGACATTTTGTTCTTCTGGGTGGCCCGCATGATCATGCTGGGCCTCGAGCACATGGGAGAGATCCCATTCGACAGGGTCTACTTGCACGGTCTCGTGCGTGTCGGCAGCGTCAAGATGAGCAAGTCGCTCCACAACGTCGTCAGCCCGGTGGAGTTCATCGAGGAGTACGGCGCCGACGCTCTCCGTTACGCGTTGGTGCAGGGCATCGCGATGGGCGCCGACTCGCAGCTCTCGCAGAACAAGCTCGATCACGCGCGGAACTTCGCGAACAAGCTCTGGAACATCAGCCGGTTCGTGCTGAAGCAGGTGGACGAGCACCAGGAAGCATTCCAGGGCCACACCGCCGATGAGCCGCCCGATCCCAAAGGCGAAGCCGCCCGCTGGATCATCTCTCGGACCGACGCGGCCGTGGCGGAGGCGACGCGCCTCGTCGATGGCTATCTCTTCGGCGAGTACCTCGTCGCGCTCGAGAGCTTCATCTGGGGTGAGCTCGCGGACTTTTACGTCGAGCTCGCAAAGCCTTTGCTTCATGGCCCGCACGCGACCGAGGCCGTGCGGACGCTCGCGTACGTGCTCGATCGCTCATTGCGTCTGTTGCATCCGTCGATGCCGTTCCTCACCGAGACGATCGCGCTGCAGCTTTGGAAGCGCACCGGGAAATCCGGCGAGGCGCCGTCGCTCGTGGTCTCGCCCTGGCCGGTGGCAGGCGAGCGCGACCTCGCCCTCGAGGAGCGCTTCAGCGCGTTCATCGATGTCGTGCGCGCGGTCCGCAACCTGCGACAGGAGGGCGGTCTCGAACCGTCCGCGCGCGTGAAGGTGTCGCTCGCCGGCGAGACGGCGGCCGTGCGCGATCTCCTGAGCCAGATCGGCGATCTGACGCATAGCGAAGTCACGCTCGCAGCAGGTGGCGACGGTGCAGCGACCGTTGTCCGTGCGATCGAGATTCGCCTTGCGGTCGAGCGAGACGAAGCCCAAGACAACGCGAGGCTCGAAAGAGACATGGATGAGGCGCGGCAGCTCCTGCAGCGCTCGCGAGACCTGCTTGCGAAACCCGGCTTCGCCGACAAGGCTCCAAAAGAAGTCGTCGACAAAGAGAAAACAAAACTGAAAGAACGCGAAGACCGAGTGCGACTCCTGGAAGCCGAACTGAAGAAGCGCCGAGCCTAGGCTCGGGAGCGGGTGGCATCAAGCCGGCGAGCGGGGTGGCACGGGGGAGAGGGTTGCGCGCGAGCCGCTGACCGGCCGCGTCGCACGCGAGCGGTCCCAAGTGGTGGGGAGCGGACCGGTAGGCGAGCGCGCGACCCCGACCCCGGGACAGGACCCCGCGTCGTACGTGAAAAGCGCCGGAGCTCTTCAGCCCCGGCGCTTCGTTCAGTTGCGACTTGAGCTACTGGTTGTCTTTGAAGATCGCGTTCGCTTTGTCGCCAGCTGCCTTGATCGCGGCGTCGGGCGTCGCTTTCGCGGTGAGGACGGACGTCATCATGTCGGTCACGACGTTACGCACATCCTGCTGCCCGCGGACGTTCGGCTCGGGCGAGCTGTATTGGATGAGGTCGAAGCCCTGCCTTCCTTGCGGGACCTTTGCCCAGTAGTCCTTCAGGATCTGCGCGTCCGCTGCCGACTTCCGAACGGGCATGTAGTAGGAGGTCGCCGCGAATTGCGCGGATTGGTCGGTCTCGCTCATCCACTTGATGAAGAGCCACGATGCGAGCTGCTTTTCGGCGGTGCTCTTGAAGATCGCGACATTCGCGCCGAATTGGACGGTCTTGGGCTTCGCAGTGTCTGTCTGAGGCAGGTTGGCGATGCTCCACTTCGCGCCGGTCTTATCGGCGATGTCCTTGAGGAACGGAATCGACGAGGTCGTGGAGAAATAGAAGAGCAGCTTGCCGCCGGGCAGGTCGTTCTGCCAGTCGAAGCCGGCCGGCGTGTATCCGCTGCCGTTCTTGTTCATGCGGTCGTACATCTGCAGGACCTGGAGGCCCTCTTTGCCGTTCCACGCGACGGTCTGGTTGTCCGCCGCCATGAGGCTGCCGCCGCGTGAATAGACCTGCGCGTTGAAGTACGAGGCGTCGGTCGTGAAGCCGAAGCCGTAGCGGGTCGTCTTGCCCGAGGCGTCCTTCTTCACCGCGGCTGCCGCCGTGGCCTCGAATTCGTCCCACGTCTTGGGGATCGGCTTACCGAGCTCTTTGAGGATGTCCTCGTTCACGTACATGACGGCGAGCGACTTCGTGAATGGCCACGACAGCAGCTGATTGCCGAACTGAGGAAAGATGTTGGTGTCGTAGTAGCTCTTGTAGATGTCGTCCTGGCTTGTCTTCGTTAGGCCGTTCACCTTGCTGTCCTTATACGGCCCAAGATCGACGACCGTCGCCGCCTTCATGTAGTCGGCGACGTTGCTCTCGTACGCGTGAGCGAGCTCGGGGAGGCTTCCGGCCTGGATCGCGCCCATCAGCTTTTGGCCGAGAACGGTGTAGTTGCCCTGGTTGAGGGCGGTCACGGTGATGCCTTTGCCGTTGGTGTCGTTGAACTTCTTGACCATGGCGTCGAGGGCCACCTGTTGCGGCCCGCTGAGCGCGTGCCACAGCGTGATGGCGACCGGTCCGGAGAGCGTGATGTCCGCCTCCGTGGACTGCTGCGGCGCTGGAGCCCCCGCGTTGCACGCCGCGGTGACCAGCATGATCGTCGCGAGGATCGTCCCCTTTACCCGCATGGATCTTCCCTCCTGCGTGACATACGCATCACTCTCATCCTCGGATGCCCGTGCGTGCGATCCCTTGCACGAGGTAGCGCTGGGCCACGAGGAAGAGGATCACGATAGGAGCGACCACGAATGTGGACGCCGCCATGAGCAGATGGTAGCTCGACCCGGCTTCCTGTCGGAACGCGGAGAGACCGACCTGCACGGGCCGGAAATCGGGCCTCGACGTGACGATGAGCGGCCACTGGAACGCGTTCCACGAGCCGAGGAACGTTATGAGTCCGGCCGTGATCAGCGCCGGGATCGAGAGCGGAAGAACGATGCTCCAGAGAAATCGCAGGTGCCCCGCGCCATCGATCCGCGCCGCGTCGGAGAGCTCGTTCGGGATCGAGAGGAAGAACTGGCGCATCAGGAAGATCGAGAAGGCGCTCGCGATGAACGGAACGATCTGCACCTGGTAGCTGTCGAACCATCCGAGGCAGGGCAGACCCAGACAGGCGTTCCGGCTCGGGCTCATCAGGACGTAGTTCGGAATGAGCGTCGCCTCAGCGGGGATCATCAGCGTGGCCAGAAAGATGGTGAACAGCACGCCCTTCCCGCGGAACCTCATTCGGGCGAACGCGTAGGCGGCGAGACACGCCGTGATCAGCTCGAGCACCGTCACCGTCACCGATACAAAGATCGTGTTGACGAAGTACCGGCCCCACGGCGCCCGATTCCAAGCGTCGCCGTAATTCTCGGGATGAAGCTCGGTCGGGAAGATCGTCGGCGGCGTGCGCGCGGCCTCGAGGACGTCCTTCAACGAGCTCGTGATCATGAAATAGAACGGGTACGCGACGACCACGGCGACGACGATGAGCACGGCGTGCTTCGCGATCGCGCCGACACGGGGTCGCATCGAAAACCGCGGCACGCCTCGCTCCAGCGTGATCGCCCTAGCCATATTGCACGCGCCTCCCCAGCACCCGGAACTGCACGAGCGTGAACAGCAGGATGACGAGCGTGAGGATGAACGCGAGCGCCGACCCAAGACCGAACTGGGCTTGCTGGAATGCCGTTCGGAACACCAGGAGGGTCACGGTGCGTGTGGTGTCGAGCGGCCCGCCGTTCGTGAGGACGTACACGGAGTCGAACGATCGCAAGACGCCTATTGAAGCGACGGTGAAGACGAAGAACGTGGTCGGCGAGAGAAGCGGGAGGGTGATCTTGGTGAAGATCTGTCGCTCGCTCGCGCCGTCGAGACGCGCGGCCTCGTAGAACTCCTGCGAGATGTTCGAAAGCCCGGCGAGGAAGATGACGATCTGATAGCCCAGGTAATGCCAGACGGTCACGAGGGAAAGGACGACGAGCGCGAGGCTCGGCCCGGCGAGCCAGGCCGCCGGCAGCGTGATGCCGAACGCGGACGCGGCGAGCTCGAAGATGCCGCTCGGCTCCTCGAGCCACTTCTGCCCTCCGACCCCGACGAGTCCGAGGACCGCGTTGGCCGGCCCGTACTGGGGATTGAAGACCCACACAAAGACCGCGGCCGCCGCGACGAACGAGGTCACGTAGGGGAGGTAGTAGAGAGTCCGGTAAAGGCCGCGCGCGCGCATCTTCTGGAACAGGAGGTACGCGAGCACGAGCGCGACGGCCATCTCGAGAGGCACCGTGAAGATCACGTAGGTGAACGTCGTGGATAGGGCGCGCCAGAAGTCGGGACTACGGAGCGCGCTGTCGTAGAGCCAATCGGTGTAGTTGCCGAGGCCGCGGAAGGCCCCCTGGATCACGTCCCACTTGAAGAGCGACATGTAGAAGGCTGCGATCGCCGGTATGACCTTGAAGATCCCGATGATGGCCACGGCCGGTAAGAGGAAGAGCCAGGCCTGAAGCGTCTCGATCGGAAACCGACGGCGCGGCGACGCGCGGACCTTCGCAGGAATGACCTCGGCCGCCACCGGCTGCGATGATAGGCGAGCGATGCCGATCTACGACTACCACTGCGATCACTGCGGTCACTCGTTCTCACAGGTGCAGTCGTATAAGGACCCGCCGATCGAGAAGTGCCCGAACTGCGGGAAGAGACCGCGGCGCCTCATAGCCCCCTCGGCGGTGGTCTTCAAGGGATCGGGCTGGTACAAGACGGATAGCCGCCCCGCGGAGAAGAGCGAAACGAAGGCCGAGACCAAGTCCGAGAGCAAGTCCGAAACGAAGTCGGACGCGAAATCCGACGCGAAGGCGAAGCCAAAGGACCAGAGCGCTCCGAAGAGCGAGGGGTCATCCTAGGCCGCGTTGCGCGCGGCCGGGCGCTGATCGTGAGCTTCGCCGCCGACGAGTGCCCCTTCCTCGCCGGCGCCGTCGCCTACCAGATCTTCTTTGCGCTCATCCCGCTTCTTGCGCTGCTCGTGGGTGTGCTCGCGTTCGTCTACGGGCCGGACCGCGCCGAGCGCGATCTCGTCGATATCCTTCGCGACGTCTACCCATCCGCGACGTCGCAGGAAACGCGGATCGCTCGCGAGCTGGTCCAGGGCCGCGCGCTCTCCTTGTCGATCGGCGTCATCGGCACTGTGTTTTCGACGATGGCCATCCACGGTTCGCTCGATCGCGCCTTCGCTGCGATCCTCGGCCGGGAGGGCCGGCGGAGCTTCGTTCGGGGACACCTCGCGGCCGCCGGATTTGTTGGCGCTCTCGCCGTGCTCGCCCTCGTCTCGTTCGCGCTCTCGTTCGGCACCGCGGCGGTCTCCGATGCCCTCGTCGGGGCCGGTTTCGGCGGCCTGGTGTGGGTCAGCGTTCGCCTCCTGTCGCCGCTCGCCGGCCTTCTCGTCGGCTTCGTCTTCTTCTTCGTTGTCTATCGCTCCGTCCCGCGTCGCCGGCCTTCACGGCATGCGGCGGCCGAAGCGGCCCTGGTATCGGCCGTGCTGTGGGAGGTCGCCAAGCTGGCGTTCGGCTACTTCACCCGAGCGCTCGCGCTGTTCGCGGCCTACGGGCCGCTCGCGTTCGCCGCGGGGCTTCTTACCTGGATCTATGTCACAGCGCTCATCATCTTGTTCGGCGCGGAGGTCATGAAGACGCGTGGAACGGCTTGAAGCGTTCGCGAGCCGGGTCATCGAGGGCTGGAGCGCCCGCCTTTTCGGGGCAAAGCTTCAGCCGGTTCAGATCGCCAAGCGCGTGATCCGCGCGATGGAAGCGCATCAGACCATCTCACTGAGCAAGACCTTCGTTCCCAACTCGTATGTGGTCTCGCTCTCGCCATCGGACTTCACGCAGTTCGAGCAATACCGGCGGAGCCTCGAGCAGGATCTCTCCGAGGCCGTCCTCGGGGCCGCGCGGGACCGCAACTACACGCTCCTCGCATTTCCCACGGTCGAGATCGAGCGCGACGAGGAGCTGCCGCCCGGCGACATGCGGGTTTCGTGCGCGCTCGTCGATGCGTCGGGCGACGAGGTCACGCCCGATCCAAAAGCGCTCGGCGCGGTGGAGGCCGGCCACACGATGGTGCTCGACCGCGAAAAGCTCCTCCGCGAGAAGCCGCGAGCGCCCAAGGCCGCGATCACGGTGCGCGAAGGGGATGACCGTCGCGACATCGTCCTTGGGTCCGAGCCGCTCGCGATCGGCCGCGACCCGCAGAACGACATCACGCTCGACGACCGCAGGGTCTCGCGGAAGCACGCCGAGATCCGTCTCCGCCTGGGCCGATACACGCTGTACGACCTTCAGAGCACGAACGGCACGTATGTGAACGGCCGGCGTGTCGCCGAGGTCGTGCTGGCCGACGGAGATCGCCTTTCGATCGGCGGTGTCGAGCTGCAGTTCCGCGCGACCGACTAGATGGAGATCACGTTCGCGGTCCTTCTCTGGGGCGTCCGGATCCTGTTCCTGGTCCTTCTGTACCTCTTCCTGATCCGCGTCTTCAGCTCGCTTCAGCGTGCGCTCGCGACCGAAAACACCATCGCGGCCCGACCGACGGGCCTGGCGCATCTCGTCGTACAGCGGACCGTCCGCGGCGCGTTCCGCGTCGGCGATCGCCTCCCGCTTCGCGCGGTGAACGGCCTGGGACGCGACGCGGGAAACGACATCGTGATCAACGACGAGGCGGCCTCGGCGAAGCACGCCCTCGTGGAGTTCGCCGACGGCGAGTGGTGGGTCGAGGACGCCGGTAGCACGAATGGAACGGTCGTGAACGGCGAGGTCGTGCGGTCGCGCGAACGCCTGCAGTACGGCGACGAGCTCGCGATCGGTCGCGTGGCGCTCAGGCTCGAGCAGTGATCCATGCGCAGGCGGCCGTTCCGCTCGGGCGAGGGCGCTTCACTGAGCTCTCGCTCCTCATCTGGGTCGCCACGCTCGCGATCACGGGTTTCGTAGCGGTGCTCGCGACAGAAACCTCGTCGTTCAGGCCGACGGCGGTCGTGGTGCCGGCGGTCTTCCTCGCGCTCATGCTGTCTCTTCACGTCTTCCTCGTTGGCATCCGCTTCCGCGGCGATCAGATCCTCCTGCCGATCGCCGCCGGGTTGACCGCCATCGGGCTCGTTCTGGTGCAGCGGCTCGCCTCGGATCTCCTCCTGCAGCAGCTCTCGTGGTCGATCATCGCCGCAGGCGCGTTCGCCGCAACGATCGTCGTGCCCCGCGATCTCACGGCCCTGGCCCGTTTCAAGTGGACCTGGGCGCTCCTCGGCCTCCTCCTACTCATCGCCCCGCTCCTCCCGGTGATCGGACGCGAGATCAACGGCGCGCGGATCTGGATCAAGGTCGGGCCCGGGAGCATCGAGCCGTGGGAAGCCGTGAAGATCCTCCTCGTGATCTTCTTCGCCGCGTACCTCGAGGAATATCGCGAGGTCCTGTCGCATGCCCAGCGCCGCATCGGTCCCTTCCCGGTGCCGCCTGTTCCGTATCTCGTGCCCATCGTCGCCATGTGGGGCATCGCGATGCTCGTGATGGTCTTCGAGAAGGACATGGGTGCGACGGTGCTGTTCTTCGGGATCTTTCTCGCAATGCTTTTTCTCGCGACGGGGGAGGCCTTCTACGCGATCATCGGACTCGGGCTCCTGATCCTCGGCGGCATCGTCGCCTATCAGCTCTTCGGACACGTGCAGGCCCGCGTCGACACCTGGCTTCGGCCGTTCGATGAAGACCTGCGTTTCGGCACCGGGTACCAGCTGGTCCAGGGGCTGTACGCGCTCGCGAATGGCGGTCTCATTGGCGTTGGCCTCGGCAACGGGATGCCCGACCGCATACCGATCGTGTGGAGCGACTTCGTCTTCGATGCGTTCGCCGAGGAGGCCGGGCTCGCGGGCGCGATCGCATTGCTCGCCCTGTACCTCGTGTTCCTCTACCGTGGAATGCTGATCGCGCTTCGCGCGCCGACGATGTTCCTGCAGCTGCTCGCGGCGGGCCTGTCATTCATCATCGCGCTCCAGACGCTTGTCATCGTCGGCGGGAATCTCCGGCTCATACCGCTCACCGGCATCACCCTTCCCTTCGTTGCCTACGGCGGCTCGTCGCTTGTGACCAACTGGATGCTCGTCGGGATCCTGATGCGGGTCTCGCAGGTCTCAGAGCGGATGCGGGGTGGGGGACCTTCATGACCTCACCGATCAGCGCGAACATCCGATCGCTAACGCTGACGCTCGCCCTGGCGTTCCTCGTGACGTCGATCGGAGCGGCTTACTGGACGGTCCTCGCGTCAGATCAGCTCGCGAACGATCCGTTCAATCCGCGCCTCATCGCTGCGACGAACGACCGGCCGCGGGGAGCGATCGTCGATCGCAACGGGTCGCCGGTCGCGACGAGCGAAAAGGCCGATGCCGGCTTCATACGCTCCTACAAAGACCGGACGCTCGCGCAGGTGGTCGGCTACGCATCGCCCAAGTTCGGCCTGTCAGGCGTGGAGGCCGCCTACGCGGACTCGCTCATCGGACAGGATCCAGCCGACCCTGTCTCGATCTGGAAGGCGCGCTACCTTGGCGATCGCGCCCCCGCCGGGCAGGTGCTTCTGGGCATCGACCTCAAGATCCAGAAGGCCGCGGCGGATGCGCTCGGCGGCCGCAAGGGCGCGATTGTCGCCCTCGATCCGCGGACCGGCGCGATACTCGCCTCGGTCAGCGTCCCGAGCTATGACGCGAACCAGGTCGTCGACCCATCCAAGCAGGACGCCGCGTTCGACCAGCTGAGCCACAGCCCGGATCACGCGCTCCTGAACCGCGTGGCGCAGGGTCTGTATCCGCCGGGCTCGATCTTCAAGGTCGTGACCGGCGCGGCCGCTCTTGAGAACGGGTTCGATCCGACCAAGAAGCTGCGCGTGGATGACCCCTACCAGGCCGACAAATCGTGGGGCGATTATTTCGTGCGTTCGGCGTCGCATGCGCACGGCCTCTTCGACATGTCCGACGGCTTCCGTCTCTCGGAGAACATCTACTTCGCCCAGGTCGGTCTGCAGATAGGTGCCGCGAAGCTCACCGATTACGCCAAGCGCTTTGGGATCGGCTCGACGCCCAACCTGGATCTGCCCGCCGCAAAGGGACAGCTTTCGGATTCGGGCTCGATCGACCGGCCGACGCTCCTTGCCGACACGTCCTACGGACAAGGCGAGCTGCTTGTCTCGCCCCTTCAAATGGCGCTCATCTACGCCACGATCGCCAACGGCGGGGTCATGCCGACCGCGCACTACGCGACCGAGGTCCGCGACGCCGACGGCCACGTCGTCCGCCAGATCGCGCCCGGTCCGCAGGGCCAGGTGATCTCGCCGAACACGGCGAAGACCCTGACGACGATGTTGGTCGGCGCCGTCTCCGGCCAGGGCGGGTTCGCCTTTGGCGCGCGGATTCCGGGGGTTGATGTCGCCGGCAAGACGGGCACCGCCGAAAATCGACCGGGCGAGGCACCGCACGGCTGGTTCGTTGGCTTCGCCCCAGCTCAGAATCCAACCGTGGTGGTGGCCGTAATCGTTGAGAACACGCCCGAAGGTGGAGTTGCAGCAGCACCACTTGGAGCCGCAGTCATGCGAGCAGCTCTGGGCAAATAGCACATATGCGAGCCGGCGGGTGGCACGGCGCAGCGGGTCTCTCACGAAGCGCGGGTGCCCAGGGGACCCGCCCGCAGCGAACGACAGTGAGCTGCAAGGCGGGGAGGGTGCGCTGA
>Ga0209689_1002748_pt1 | contig 13024 bp, 15 predicted proteins | sample GraSoiAngelo_149_FD_187119 | JGI IMG/M metagenome (GOLD analysis project Ga0209689, IMG submission 187119) | Grasslands soil microbial communities from the Angelo Coastal Reserve, California, USA - 14_1009_09_30cm (SPAdes) (version 2) | ecosystem: Environmental > Terrestrial > Soil > Grasslands ...
GCACCAGCTCCGTGACCGCCGGGTAAAGCTCCGCCAGGCGTTCCACGGTGAGCCTCGCGCGGGTCCTGGCGCCGCGCGGCGGCGGCGGCACCATCCACGATTTCTTGGGCTTAGGAGCCAAGCAGCCTGCGCGCTACACCCGCGATCTGCGTGCCGTCAGCTCGACCAGCGAGACGGGCGCTCGCGGCCTTCATCACCTGTCCGAATCCCTTCGGACCCTCGGGCTTCACCTCGGCGATCACTGCGCGAACCTCGGCCTCGATCTCCTGCTCGCTCATCGCCGCAGGCAGGAAACGGCGTAGCACCTCCATCTCAGCTTCCTCGCGACGAGCCGCGTCCTCACGTCCCGCCTTGCTGTAGACAGCGATCGCCTCTTCCCTCCGCTTGACTTCCTTGCGCGTTACGCGGACCACCAGGTCGTCGTCGATGCTCCCGGAGGCGCCCCCTTCCTTGCTCGCACGCACAAGCTCGCTCTTCAGCAGCGACAGGGTGTCGAGCCCGACTTCGTCGCGCTGCATGCGTGCGCGGACCGTTTCGGACTGGATACGATCGTAAAGAGCCACCATTCGCGATTGTCACATATGGACCGATCCCCGATAATCGGCGCCTATGGCGTACCTGGTGGCGGGGCCCTTCGTAGCTCTGGTCGGCATCATGGCGGTCTTTTTCGTCCTGCGCCGCAAGTCAGTCGACAAGCGCTCGATGTACTCCGCGCGGCGGTCCCAGATCGAGCACAAGGTCCGAGCGGCCCGCCAGAGGACGCTCACACCTCACGGCCGTGCCGAAAGGCCCCCCGAACAGCCGACCGAAGCTGTGTCGCCATTCGCGCCGACTCAGGTTCAGCCCACCAGCACCTACCAGCCGTCCGCCTTCGAGGCCCCGCCGGCGGCTCCCCCAGTGGCGCCGCCGTCCAGGCCGCAGCAGGCACCTCAGCCCCCGCCGTGGGAGCAGAGCCCCATCCCACCGCCGGCGCCCACGCCCAGCTTCGACTACCCCGTCGCGCAGCCCGAGCCATTCACGCCTGCGCCCGCGGAGCCCTTCCGGCCCGCGCCTCAACCCACTCCGAGGCCGTCGCCCGGCGAACCGTCGTGGACACCTGCACCGAAACCGGCCGAACCGCTCCCGCCAGCCCAGCCTGTCGCCCCGGTCGCTCAGTCCGCCTCGACCACAGCCGCCGGCGGATGGTCCGTCGTCAGCTCGGCCAAAGACGATTCGGCCAGCGCCGACGGCGGGTCGAAGAAGAAGAAAGGAAAGGGCGACGTCGCCACCGGGTCGTGGCAGCTCGCCTCGGGCGATGCGCCGGGCATGGAATCGGATGAGCCAGCGGCCAAACGCTCAAGCGGGACGGTGATGGCCGTAGCGCAGTATGCGGTGCTCGTCGTCGGCCTCGTGATGGTTCTCATCGGCGTCCTGGTCATGGTGGCCAACTCACACGTGACCTAAGACGGCGAGGGCGAGTGCCACGCCTCCGTCGCGCATAACCGTGTCGCAGACGCGCGTCCTGTAGCCGAGCTCTTCGATCTCGCCCGTCAGCTCACGATCCCGTTCGTCGAGCACAAACGTGCCGGCCACGTCGCGGTACAGCCGCGCGACCTCGATTGGATTCGGCGCGGGTCCGAGCGCACGCATCATCTCCACAGTCGGTCCCTTCAAAGCCACGCCCTTGACAATCGGAGTGACCGCAGTGGTGCGCTCTCGAGCCAGCAGATCTCGCGTGAGGTGAAGGATGGGAGCGATCGATATCAGAGGGTTGGAGGGACCGATGATCACGAGATCGGCCTCCTGGAGCGCGGCCGAAACCTCCGGTGAACGACGGGCCGAATCCATGCCCGCGAAATCGATGCCGAGCAGCCGCGGCTTGAGGCGCTCGCGCACGAAGTATTCCTGGAAGGACAGCTCGCCCGCCTCGGTGGTGAATCGCGTCCGCACGCAGTCATCGGTCATTGGAAGCACGCGGGTTGTGACGCGAAAGCGCTGGCAAAGCTGTTCCGTGGCTTCGGTCAGCGTGCCGCCGCGGCGCAGCACCTCTGCCCGCATCAGGTGGGTGCCGAAATCCTTGTCGCCGATGCGAAACCACGTGTCCTCACCGATCTCGGCCAGCGCCTCCAGCACGTTGAACGTGTCCCCGTTGACACCGTACCCGGCGTGCTTGTTGAAGACCCCCGCCAGTCGATAGATGACGGCGTCGATGTCGGGGCAGACCAGAAGTCCCCAGAACTCGTCGTCGTCGGCGGTGTTTGCGACGACGGTCAGGTCGACGCCGGGGATGGCGGTGTGAATCCCGGCCGCAAGCGCCGCGCCACCGGTGCCTCCGGCGAGCACGGCGACTTTCAGCGGAACAGGTCCTCCGCAGCCGGTCGTATCAGATCCCGCCCTGAACCGGCGCCGTGCAGGGTGAGACCACGCACGACCACAGCCGGAGTGCGAGCGGTTTTGCCCATCGCCAGGCCCGCGCTGGCGGCGATGTCGTCGGCGATCGCCAACACCGTGGCATGCAGCGGCAGACCTGCGTCGTCGTCTGTGCCGCGCAGGTCGATCAGCGCCGGCAGACCTGCGAGACCCAGCGCAACGTTGACGATGCCCAACCTCCAGGGCCGGCCGAATGTGTCCGAGATGATCACTCCCACCTCGACCCCGGTCAGCTCACGCAGTGCCGCGCGCAGACGCTCGGCGCTTGCATCCGGATCGACCGGCAACAAGGTGACCACGTCGGCGGCTCCGACATTCGAATGGTCGACCCCGGAGTTCGCGCACACGTAGCCATGCCTTGTTTCAGTGATGAGAACTCGCTCTGAACGCAGCACGCGCACGCTCTCGTCGAGTACGACCTGCACCATGCGGGGATCGGGTTTGGCGATCAGGCCGGCTGAGATTCGCACCGCCTCGTCGCTTACTTCGACTCCGGCCAGCTTGACAAGACGGCCCTCCGACTTGGACACGACCTTCTGCGCGACGACAATGATGTCGCCCGCGCTCAGGGTGGCGCGCTCCGAGATCATGCGGCCAAGGTCGTCTCCGGCCCGCACCTCCGGCAGGCCCTCGACGGCGATCAGCTCGAGGCGCCTCACACCGCGCGGCTGAGACGAGCCAGGTCGGAGGGTTCGTCGAGGTCGAGCGCGATCGCGTCGGAGTGAAAGACCACGAATTCCACTCCACGCGCTTCGGCGTCCTCCTGGAACTGCGCCAGGGAGTCATCGCCAAAGTGCAGACCGATCGCGTCGGGCGGGCGCAGGTACAGGGCGTTCGTCCCGCCCCGTCCGATGGCCGGCACCGCGACGGCGACCGGCGACGCATGCTGAGCAGCCCCGCGCACCAGCCTCGCCACCGCGTCAGGCGTCACCAACGGCAGGTCGCTCGAAAGCAGCAGCACGGCGCCTGCGCCCTGCGCCCGCGCGCGCCCGATTCCGCGCCGCGCGGCCATGTTCTGGCCGTCTTCGTGCGGCTCGACCAGGACGTCTGCGCCCCATGCCACTGCCATCTCCGCCACCTCATCGCTGCCGGTCACGACCAGCACATGCCCGCCGGCGGCCGCTGCGCTCACCGCGAGGTGAGCATTGCGCCGAGCCAGCGTGCGCCGCGACTTTGTCCCGAGCGCCGGCGTCAGCCGCTGCTTGGCCGAATCGAAGTCCTTAACCAGCACGACGACCCACGTGGTCACCCCCACCGCTTGCGAATCCTCGGGAGAATCTGGGCACCGTACAGCTCAAGGAAGCGCGCCTGGCCATCCCCCGGCGAATGGAAAACGAGGTGATTGAAGCCAAGGTCGAGGTAGGGCCGCAATTGTTCGATGTGCTCGTCCGGGTCGCTGGCGACGAGCCACCGGCGGTGGGCCACGTCCTCAACGGTTCTGGCCAGCCGCTCCATCTCGCGAGGATCGTCGATGCCGGCCTTAGCCTCGGCCGGAAGCGCGAGAGCGGCCCATATCTTGGTGTCCTCCATCGCCCGCTTTCGATCGGTGTCGTAGGAAACCTTGACCTCGATCATCCTGTCCAGCTCGCCGGCATCGCGGCCTGATTCCTTCGCTCCATCGCTGAATGACGGGAGCAACTGCTCCGAATAGAGCTCCATTCCTTTGCCGGACGTGCAGATGAGGCCGTCGCCGGCGCGACCTGCGAACTTCGCCACCTGGGGTCCCCCTGCGCCGATGTAGATAGGCACGGACTCGGCGGGGCGGTCATAGATCGTCGCGTTCTTTGTGTGGAAGTAGTCGCCGTCGAAGGTCACCGACTGCTCCGTCCAGAGAAGGCGGATCAGCTTAACCGCCTCGCGAAGCCGGGCGAAACGCTCTCGGTTGTCCGGCCACTGAACACCGAGAGCGCCCTCGTTCAGGTGCTCGCCGGTGCCGACGCCGAGAACCATCCGTCCTGGCAAAAGCACGCCCAGGGTGCCGAATGCCTGCGCCACGATCGCGGGGTGATAACGGAAGGTCGGCGTCACCACCGATGTGCCGAGGGCGACGCGCGACGTGCGCTCGCCCGCCGCGGCGAGCCAGGCAAATGCAAACGGCGCATGGCCGTCGGAGTGGCGCCATGGCTGGAAGTGGTCGCTGACGAACACCGAATCAAATCCGGTGGCCTCGGCCGCGATGGCGAAGTCCAGAAGCTCGCGAGGCCCGAACTGCTCGGCGGAAGCCTTGTAGCCGAGCCTTAGCTTTGGTGGCAAGTTAGGGGCGCTTGAAGTAACGCTTCCAGCTGAATGCCACGCCGCTGATCGCGGCCGCAACCACCACGACCCCGAGTGCGATCAGGCTGTGGTTGTCGAAGGTCGAGACGCCGGCCGCAGTCAGCAAGACGATCACTGCCACCGCCATGACCATCATCACCACGAGCGCGATCGCTCGGTGCAGTTTCATCGTCTCGGTTAGCTTACCGATCGTGGGTAAAACGGAAGTCTTGCGCCTGGGTTCTGTCACCTCGACCCAGGATGTCGCCCGTGAGCTGCCTGTCGGCTCGATCGTGATCGCCGACCATCAAACCGCAGGGCGCGGACGCCTCGAGCGACGATGGGACGCGCCGGCGGGCACCGCCCTGCTGGTGTCTTTTGTGCTGACGCCAAATCCACTGCTGAGCCTCGCCGCCGGTGTGGCCGCAGCCGAAGCATGCGGGCCACCGGTCATGCTCAAGTGGCCCAACGACCTGCTCCTCGGTGACCGAAAGCTCGGTGGCATCCTCGTCGAGACGACGCAAGGCAAGGCGATTTGCGGTGTCGGCATCAACTTGAGCTGGGCGCCGGACGGTGCCGCTCAGCTGAATGAACCACGCGATGAGGTGTTCGAGAAGTTGCGCGAGAAGATCGCTGTGTGGACTTCGGCTCCCCCGGAGCGGATCCTGGCGCGGTGGCGAGAGCTGTCAGCCTCGCTCGGCCGGCGCGTGCGGGTTGATGGTTCCGGCCGGGCCACCGAAGGCGTGGCCGAGGACATCGGTCCGGCGGGCGAGCTGATCGTTGACGGTCATCCGTTTGTCGCCGGCAGCATCACGCACTTATGAGAGCCGCGATCTGGGGCAGCACTTCTCCTGACCGGCCGTTGATGACGACTTCCGCAAACCGGTCAAACGGCGTCGGTTCGGCGTTGATCACGATCATGCGAGCGCCGCCGCGCAGCGCCACCAGCGGAACCTCCGCGGCCGGGTAGACCACCAGCGACGAGCCGACGACCAGAATCACGTCGGCATTCCGGGCCAGCTCGAGCGCCTCATGCATTGCGGCGACCGGCATCGGCTCTCCGAACAAGACCACCGTCGGCTTCAAACGTTGTCCCCCGCAGTTGCGACATCGCGGAGGCATCTCCGCGCCGAGTCGCGCCTGAACGTCCGCGCGAAGCTCGAGGCGGCCGCAGTCGAGACACTGCACTTTGCGCCCTGATCCGTGCAGCTCGATCACGCGCTTGCTGCCCGAGTCCTGGTGCAGGCCGTCGGTGTTCTGGGTGATGACGGCGACGAGGCGGCCGGCCGCCTCGAGCTCCGCCAGCGCGAGGTGGCCTGGATTCGGCTTGGCGGCGAGCGCGACACGGCCCCGCTCGCGGGAAACCTTCCAGTAAGACTCGGGGTCGGCCAGGAAGCTTTCGATCGACGAGACCTTGACCGGGTCGTACTTGGTCCAGAGCCCTCCCTCGCCGCGAAACGTCGGGATTCCGCTTTCGGCCGATACGCCCGCCCCCGTCAGCGCGACCGCGTGCTGTGACGCGGAAAGGAGCTCCGCCGCCCGCTCGACCGTCATCCGAAGACGGACTGCGTGGCGTGCAACGCCGCGTTGAATGCAGCGTCGGTGATGCCGGTTGGTAAGAGGGCGATGACCAAGAGCCTAGCGACCGGACCGGCGAGAGCAACGCGCGAAGCGAGGCGCAGGTCGCCTATCCAGTCGCGAACCACGCGGCCGGTATGTTAAGTGCGGTGACCTCGGCCGTCCCCGAATCCCGGCGCATGGTCTTTCTCTACGTGGCGGCCGGGGCGGTTTTCGCGACCATCGCGGCGCGCGGCCTGACCGTACCGCTGTACGCCCACGACCTGGGCGCGAGCAGGTTTGCAGTCGGCGCCCTGTTTTCCGTCGCCACCATCGCCGCGGCGATGCTCTCTTTGCCATCCGGTGTCCTGGTGGACCGATTCGGCGCCCGCACCCTGCTGGGCATCTCGCTCGTGCTCACGGCGGTCTCGCAGCTCGCGACCGCGCTCACCCCGAGCGTGGCTCCTTTGTTTCTCTGGCAGATCATCGGCGGTCTCGCCGCCGGCGCCCAGCAGTCGGCCGTGTTCAGCGCGGTGACCGAATCGGTGCCCAGGGGCAAGCTTGGGCGGGCGATGGGATGGCTGACCCTATCGATGCAGCTTGGCTTTACTCTTGGCCCGGCCCTCGCCGGCCTTGCGCTCCGTTGGATCGATGTGCGCACCGATATTGCGGTGACCACGGCGCTGCTCGTCTTCACGATTCCCGGGGCGCTTGCCACCAGCCAGACGCGTCAGCACATCGGCCAGGGGCTCTCGCTGCTCGCTCCGCTGCGGGCGCTGGCCAGGCAAGCGGCCTTCACGCCGGTGGTGATCGGGCTGATCAGCATGACGCTGGCCTGGGGCACGTTCGGCGCATTCGTCCCCATCTTTGCGAGGGAGGGCCTCGGCCTCCCGGCGGCGCAGGTCGGGTACCTGCTCGCGCTGCAGGCCGTGTTCAACGCCGGCTCTCGACCGATCGCCGGACGGCTCGTAGACCGGGCGCGCAGGCGGTGGCCGATCGTGCTGACGGGCGTGGTCATCTGGTCCGCCGCGATGGTGGTGCTGGGCCACCTCACCGGCTTTTTGGTGCCGGCGATCGTGATCGCGATCGGAACGCCCTTCATGGCGACAGCTTTCGTCGCGATCGGTGTGGTTTTCGGCGACCTATCCAGCGCATCTACGCGCGGCGTCACCATGGGCATCTACGGCACGGTTCTTTTCGTCGGCCTCTCGGCCGGACCGCTGATCTTCGGTCCGATCGTCCAGGGCGCCGGCTACGCGGCCGGATTCACCGCTTGTGCTGTCGTCTCGGTGCTTCTCGGACTGGCGATGGCTGTGATGCAGGCTGAGCCGCTGCGCCGGCGTTCAGAAGTTCCGCTCCCCCCTGCTGCGCCGGGGACCTGACGTAAGCGGACAGCACCGCCTGGTGGCTCGGGAAGGCGACCTGCGGCAGCTCGTCCGGCGAGAAGACGGCAACTTCTAGCATTTCGGGACCCGCGCTGATCGACTCGCCGTCGACCAGGCGTCCGCGGTAGGCGATGCCGATGATGCTGGACGCGGTCGTCTTCGCGATGTGATAGACGCCGAGCAGACCCGTCAGCACGACCTGTGCATTGATCTCCTCCCTGCACTCCCGAACCGCGGCGGCAGCGGGGTCCTCGTCGTCGTCGACGAAGCCGCCGGGTAGACACCACAGGCCGTAGCCGGGCTCGATGGCCCGACGGCCCAAGACGATGCCGCCGTCGGCCTCGACCACCACCGCGGCCGCGACCTTCGGGTCGCGCCAAAGGACGTACCCGTCTTTCGGGCACACCTCGAGCGCGTGCCCCTCGATGGTCTGCAAGACGAGCGGCGCGCCACAGTTGACGCAGAAGTGCGCCACGAGGTGGACTCTAGACCGGTTCGGCCTCTGGTCTCGCCGCGCGCGGCTTGGGCGCCGGACCCTTCATGTCGGCGACGCGGACCTGGTTGCGACCGCCCTGCTTGGCCGCATAGAGCGCCTGGTCCGCGCGGTCGATCAACTGTGTGAACAGCGCCGCGTCGTCGGTCGCCGCGACGCCGACGCTGATGGTGAGCTTCAATCCGCCCGGAAAAGTCGCAGCGGCAACCTTCGCGCGAATGCGTTCCGCAAGGGTGTGTGCGCCAGGTTCAGTCGTCTCGTGGAGGATCAGCGCGAACTCCTCCCCGCCGTACCGCGCGCAAACGTCGGACTCGCGGGCGCCGGTGACCAGGATCTGGGCCAGTTCCGCCAGCACCGCATCGCCGTTCAAGTGCCCATACGTGTCGTTGACCTGCTTGAAGTGGTCGATGTCGATCATCAAGAACGCGATCGCATTGTGGTGGCGGCGGGCTCGCTGCATCTCCTGCAGGAACCGCTGCGCGAGGTGCCGCCGGTTGGGCAGCTTGGTGAGCTCGTCGGTGAGGGCGTTCTCCTCCTGGGCCTGGAAGAGCTGGGCGTGGCGGATGGCGATCGCCGCCTGGGAGGCGACCCCGTTCAGGAGGTCGGCCTGGTCTTCGGACAGCTCTCGCCATGCGTTGAGGTAGAGCTCCATCGCACCCATCAGCTGCCCCGACCGCTGGATGGGAACGACCAGCACGTGCTGCGGGTGGCCGCCGGTGTCCAGGCCTGGGGCGGTTTGCTCGTCGAGCTTGACGACCAGCGGACGCATCGCGGACAACGCCGAGCTCAAAGGTTCCTCGTCGATCTTGCGCATCCCGCCGCGGGCGCGTGTATTGAGGTTGTAGGAAGCCTCGCGGTACATCTCGGTCTTGCCGGTTCGGACCAGGTACATGGCGCCGGCGACCGCGCCCATGATCCGGCCGGCGTGGGTGAGGGCGACGTTGAGGACCTCTTCCAGGGCCAGCGAGGAGTTGACCGCGGACGCGATCGCCAGCAAAAGGGCGGCCCGATCGCGGGCGCCGCTCTCGTCGGCCAACGCAGCTTCGAGCTCGCGGGCGGTGCCGCGATTCCGCATGAGGGAGACGGTCAGGAGGATGAGGGCCAAGACCAGAAAGACCGACGTGATCAGGAGTACGGCTGCGAGGTCCAAGAGTCACTCCTATGGGGCCCGGAGGTTGCCATAGGTTAACGCGGCAAACTTCGACTTGGTTCTATACTCGGCCCGATCTGGAGCCGCTTTCTTTTGACGATCTTCCTCTCGGTGGCGAGTGGACCACGCGCCGCCGCACCGTCTCCGACGCAGAGATAGCCCTGTTCGCCGGCGTCGCCGGCGACCTCTCCCCGCTCACCATCGAGGCTTCCGGAGATGGGCGCCGTCCCGCTCCGCCCGCATTGGTGGTCGCGATGGCGGTCGGCCTGGGCTCCGTCGACACGCCCGTACCGTCGATCGCCGAGTGGGAGTGGCTGAACTGGAAGTTCCCCCGTCCGGTGCACGCCGGCGACACCATCTATGCCCGGTGGACGCTCACCCAGAAGCGCCCGCCCGCCAGCGGCGCGCCGTCGTCGATCGTCGTCTGGCGAGTTGACGTGCACACCCTGGACGGAGCTCTTTGCGCGGAGGGCGAGATCGGCGCCAAGGTGAAGCGGGGCGTGGCCGCCGAGCGTCCGCGTCCAGCCGCCGAGCAGCCGGCAGCCTCCAGCGGTCCACGGCGGCGGCGCCGCCGCCCGCGGGCCAACGGCGCTGTGCCCGAGCCGCCGCCGGTCGCGGCGCCACCCGCCGCCACAGCCAAGCCCGAGCGAGCGGCGGGACCCTCGCGGAGACGCCGCAGGCGGCGCCCCTCAGGCTCCGGTGCCCGCGAGCGCGAGAACCCGGACGAGCACGAGCCGCGCGCGGCGCATGTGCCCGAGACAGCCCCGGCGCCGTCGGTGGACTCCGCTCCCGCCACCCCGGCGCAACCCGCGGGCCGGAGCGGGTTGGGCGGGGTGCTGCGGCGCCTACGCAGGCCTACGCAAGCCTAGGCCGGAACCTCCAGGGCCTCCAGGTATTCGATGACCCGGCGGGTCAGCTGGGTCGGCGTGGATGCGCCGCTGGTCACACCGACCCTGGTTGCCCCCTTGAACCAGGCCAGGTCCAGGTCCTCCATCCGGTCGACGAGGTAGGCCGGCTTGTGACCTAGCTTCTTCACCACCTCGACCAGGCGCAGCGAGTTTGAAGAGCGCGTGCTGCCCACCACGATCACCAGGTCGACCTCTCTTGCCGCCTCGACCGCCGCCTCCTGGCGCTCCTGCGTGGCGCGGCAGATCTCGTTGTGGACCTCGGCCTGCGGGTAACGCGCCAGAACCCGGGCGATCAGGTCGTCCGTGTCCCACACGGAAAGCGTCGTCTGGCATGTCACGGCGACACGGTCGCCCTCGAGGTCGAGAGCGTCGATGTCTTCGGGGTCCTGGACGAGGTAGACCTTGCCCGGCGCCTCCCCCACCACCCCTTCGGGCTCGGGATGTCCCTTGCGGCCGATGTAAACCACCTCGTAACCCTTACGGGCGAGGTCGGCCACCAGCTCATGCGTCCGCACAACGTCCGAGCATGTGGCGTCGACGGGGGTCAGGCCGAGCTCCACCGCGCGCTGCTTGACCTGCGGCGACACGCCGTGGGCCGTGAAGATGACGGTGCCTTCTTTGATGTGCTCCAGACCGGCCAGCCGGTTCGGCTGATCGACCAGCTCGATGCCCTGGCGCTGAAGGTCGTCGGTCGCATGAGTGTTGTGGACCAGCATGCCCAGCATGTGCACCGGACCTTGCGTCTCCTCGCGCACACGCTTGGCGATGCGGAACGCGTCCACCACCCCGTGGCAGTAACCCCGCGGCGTGATCTTCAGGACCTGCATCGCGGTTCCGAGTCTACGAGAGCGAACTCAGCGGATCCCCGCGAAGAGGTCAGGTTCGGGCAGCTCTGGGCCCGCTTTGCCTCGAACGAGCTGGAAATACTCGGTACCGAATGCCAGCTCGTAGATCTGGCTTGCCATCGTCGCAAACCACGAGTTCGGATCGTTTTGGCTGACGTGCGCCGCGAACGCCTGGCGTTTGCGCTCGACGTAGTCATGCACGTCGACCCGGGTTGTCACAAGCTCGTCCGGCGTGCCGGCGAAGCGCATGTTCGGGTTTTGCATCCGACGCGCCTCCTCGGGCATCTGCTTCATGAACTCCTCCATCCCGGAGCGCGGGATCGCGGTGTAGTACAGCTTTTTGGCCGGCAGTCCTTCGTGCTCGAGCATGTCGAGCGCTGCGTTCGTGACGAAATGCGCCTTGATGTGGTCGGGATGGCCGTACACCCCGTCTTCGGCATAGGTCACGACGATATCCGGGCGCTCCTCGCGCATGAACACGGCCAGCCTGCCCGCGGCCTCGCCCAGGTCCGCCTGGTGAAAAGAGCGCGGGTCCTTGTTGTCAGGGGTGTCCACCATGCCGGAGTCGCGATAGCCCAGGAACTCCTGCCGGTCGACCCCGAGGATCTCGCCGGCTGTCTTAAGCTCATCCGTCCGGATCTCGCCCAGGCGAGGCCGCGACGCCGCCTCGTCCATGTTGTAGATCTCCCCGGCCTCGCCGCGGGTTGCGGTGATGTTCACGACGCGATGACCGTGCGCCTTCGCCTTCATCATCACGCCACCGGTCGAGATCGCCTCGTCGTCCGGGTGTGCGTGAACCAGCAGAAGTGTGCCCATCTAGTGGAGCAACGCTTCAGCCAGCTGCTGAATTCCGCCGTGGCCCGGCCCGGGGATGATGCGGTCCGCGGCCGCAACAACTTCCGGCGGCGATCCTTCGACCGCCACACCGAGCCCGGCCCAGGCGATCATCGACGCGTCGTTGCGGCCGTCGCCGACGGCGGCCACCTCGCCCTGCGCAACGCCCATGCGCTCCGATAGAAAGCGCAGCGCGGAAGCCTTGTCGCTCTCCACGCTCGTGAACTCGATGTACTCCGGCACAGATGTCGCGGCGTTGAGCCTGCCCGCCCAGCGGCGTCGAACATCGGGCAGCAGCACCTCTGCCTTTTCAGCCGCGGTCACGATGACCAGCTTCGGCGTGGTCGGGCCCATCGCCCCATCGAGGTCGACGACGACGTTGATTTTCATGCCCGCGTGGTTCGCGTACTGATGCGCCTCGGGCCGGTCACGCTCGACGATCAGCTGGTCGTCTCGGTAGGCCTGCACGTGCAGGTCTCGCTCACGCGCGTAGCGGACCACTTCCATTGCCAACTCGTGCTCGACACCGTGATCGAGCAGGACGCCGCCGTCGAGCGTCCGGACCTCGGCGCCCTGGTAGCAGATGATCGGACCCTCGAGGCCGAGCTGTTTCACCCATGGAACCGCGCCCGGAAAGGGACGGCCCGTGCACGCGATCACTGTCACCCCGGCTGAAACTATGTGGCTGAGGGCTTCCACGTCTCGCGGGTCGAGGTTCAGCTTCATGTCCAGGATCGTGCCGTCCAGGTCCAGCGCCAACAGCTTGTATCGCGTTGCGAGAGCTATCGCTTGGCCTCGGGGTTGACCAGGTTCGGCGGGCGGCCGCCGCGCACGGCCGTCGCCATGTTGCGCGCGGCCATGGCGGACATCTCGGAGCGGGTTCGTACGGTGGCGCTGGCGATGTGCGGGGCAAGCACCACATTGGGCATCGGAATCAGCTGCGGATGCACCGCGGGCTCGCGCTCGTAGACATCAAGGCCCGCACCGGCCAGCTTGCGTGCCTTCAGCGCTTCGACCAGGGCCGCCTCGTCCACGACCGGCCCGCGCGATGTGTTGATCAGGATCGCGTTCCTCTTCATCGCGTTGAACTGCGCGGTGCTGAGGAGATGCAGCGTCTCCTTGGTCAGAGGCACATGGACCGAGATGAAGTCAGACTCGGCGATCAGCCGATCCAGGCTCGAGCGCGTGGC
>Ga0209689_1002750_pt1 | contig 13021 bp, 7 predicted proteins | sample GraSoiAngelo_149_FD_187119 | JGI IMG/M metagenome (GOLD analysis project Ga0209689, IMG submission 187119) | Grasslands soil microbial communities from the Angelo Coastal Reserve, California, USA - 14_1009_09_30cm (SPAdes) (version 2) | ecosystem: Environmental > Terrestrial > Soil > Grasslands ...
GGCGAAGAGCCGCCTGTTTACAAGGATACGATAGGGCGCCGATTGAATCGTTGGTGGAACAAAATTGCCGGAGCCGAGATCGCCATTCGTCGCATGGAAGCCACGGAAGAACGGCAGGAAGCGCAATTTCATGATCAAGCCCAGCGCGCATTAGCCGGCGAACAGGATGTGCAGCAATTCTTGCGGCAAAGCGCACTCGAGGAAAAAGCGCACGCGCGCGCGCTGGGCGCCATGGTGCCACCAGCCGGCCCGCGAACTGCGCTGGACAAGATCCTGAAGCGCGAACGCTGGCATGGGCGAGGGGGCAGTTGGGTGGCCGATGCGATCTACGGCGCAAACGACGGACTGGGTGCGGTGTTCGGAATTGTTTCAGGCGTGGCCGGCGCAACCAACAACCAGCAACATTACATTTTGATCTCCGGGCTTGCCGGAATGCTCGCTTCCACGCTCTCGATGGGTGCGGGAGCGTACCTTGCCGCAAAAAGCGAGGCGGAAGTTTATGAAGCGGAGATTTCGCGTGAGCGCGCGGAAGTTGAGGAAAATCCGGAGGAAGAACTCGAAGAGATGTCGCTCTTTTACCAATTGCAGGGATTCACTCCGGAGGAATCACAGAAAATGGCGGAGCGCCTGGCGCAGCAACCGGAGCAATTCGTACAGGCGATGGCGCAAAGTGAGCTCGGCTTGTCCGAGCATCGGTTTCCGAATCATTGGACTGCTGCGATTTCGGCTGCGGTTTCCACTGCGATCGGCGCTTTTGTTCCAATCATTCCATTCTTTTTCTTCGGCGGCATGGCTGCGGTGATCGCTTCCTTCGGCATTAGTCTGGCAGCACACTTTCTCGTCGGCGCATTGAAATCGCTGATCACCATCCGCTCCTGGTGGGCATCCGGTCTCGAAATGACGTGGATCGGCATCATTGTCGCCGTCGTGACTTACGGTTTGGGCCTGGCTTTTGGTTCGCTAGGCTAAGTCTCTGTGTCTCTTTCGGTGCCGTGACGGACGTCCCAGGATCGGGACAACGAAATCCCGCAAGTGGAATAAGACGAATGCCCGCGGCAGTTCGACTGGCGAAACGCAAATCGCCGTCCAAGCTGGAATTTAATGATAACAACCGTACTTGGCACGAGCATTGCAAAGGAATTGACACTGTCCTAAACAAGCGGTTGAGAAATAGTCAGTGACCAGAATTTTAATCGCAGACGATCAGCGTGATGTGCTTGAAGCGCTGCGAATCTTACTTAAGGGCGAGGGTTATCAGACGGAAGCCGTCACGTCGCTCGCAGGCATCTTTAACGCGCTGGAAAAGAAAGAGTATGCGCTGTTGCTGATGGACCTGAATTACTCGCGCGACACCACGTCTGGTCAGGAAGGCTTGTCAGCCATTCCAAAAATTCAGGCAATCGACGGTACGCTGCCAATTGTTGTGATGACTGCTTGGGCGACGATTGAGTTGGCCGTGGAAGCTATGAAACGCGGTGCGCGCGATTTTGTGACCAAGCCGTGGGACAACCAGCGATTGCTGACAATAGTGAAGACGCAAATCGAGCTCGCTTCAGCGCTCCGTCGCGAACGCAAGCTTGAGGCGGAAAACGAAATGCTGCGCGGCACCATGCCAGATTTGATTGCGCAATCGCCTGCGATGCGGCCTGCCATCGAAATGATTTCACGGGTCGCGCCGTCCGATGCCAACGTGCTAATTACCGGTGAGAACGGGACTGGGAAAAGTCTAATTGCGCGGGCGATTCACGCCCTGTCGCCACGAACGTCGCGTACGATGATCACCGTAAACATGGGCGGCTTATCCGAAACCCTCTTTGAGAGCGAACTGTTCGGACACGTGAAAGGCGCCTTCACTGATGCAAAGACGGATCGAGCAGGCCGATTCGAACTCGCGGATGAGAGCACGCTATTCCTTGACGAGATCGCAAACATCCCGCTCACACAACAGGCAAAACTGTTGCGGGTGATCGAGACTGGAGATTTTGAACGGGTGGGCTCATCGAAAACTCTGCATGCAAACGTGCGCATTATTTCCGCTACGAATGCAAATCTTGACAATGAAGTTGCAGCCGGTCGTTTTCGACAGGACCTCCTGTTTCGCCTGAACACAATTCAGATTACGCTGCCGCCTTTGCGAGATCGACGAGAGGACATCATGCCGCTCGCCAACAGTTTCCTCCGGCAACACGCGGAGCGTTATCGGAAAGAGATTAGCGGTTTTGATGAAACTGCCCGGGACTGTCTGTTGCAGCATGCTTTTCCCGGAAATGTTCGCGAGCTCGATCACGTCGTCGAACGCGCTGTGCTTATGACGCAACATCGACAAATCGGAGCGAGCGATCTGGGCCTGACGACCAGCGCCGCCGAAACGCGCAATCTTGAGGATATGAGCCTCGAAGAAGTGGAGACGTTTCTAATTAAAAAGGCGCTGGCTCGAAACGATGGCAACGCGCGCAAGGCGGCAGAGGCGCTCGGCTTGAGCAGAAGCGCGTTCTACCGCCGCCTGCAGCAATACGGTTTATGACCTGCAGAGGCAGCCGTGTCGGCTGCGAACGTTTTGATTTTGCAGGCGACGCGCCTGCCGCTACAGCACCCAAATGAATCGTTCGAAGACTCGCCACCGCCTTTCCTACGAAGGCAAAATTGCTTGGCTGACATTTGGTGCAGTCGCCCCTGCGAGTGTTGTTGCTCTGGCGCTCCTCTGGTTTGGTGACTACAGCGCAAAGCTGCAATGGACGTTAACGATGGTCATCGTTGGTTGCTTCGCCGTGTTTATTTCCTCCATGCGCGAACACATGGTTCGTCCACTGCAGACGATGTCCAATCTGCTGGCTGCGCTGCGCGAGGGCGATTACTCAATCCGTGCGCGCGGTGCCCGTGAAGGCAGCGCGTTGGGGGAAGTTCTTCTCGAAATTAATTCGCTCGGTGAAACGCTACGCCAGCAGCGTCTTGGCGCGTTCGAAGCGACTGCGCTCTTGCGCACGATCATGAGTGAAATTGATGTGGCAATTTTTACCTTCGATCCCGAGCGGCGTCTGCGCCTTGTCAATCGCGCTGGCGAAGCGTTGCTGGCACAACCGATGGACAAGCTGTTGAGCAAAACGGCGGAGGAACTTGGGCTCAACCATTGCTTTCATGCGGACCAGGACGAACCGCTAACATTGAATTTTCCCGGTGCCTCTGGTCGGTGGGGTATTCGCCGGAGCACTTTCCGCGAACAAGGTTTGCCGCACGAGTTACTCGTCTTAACGGATCTCAGCCGCACGTTGCGTGAAGAAGAACGTCGCGCCTGGCAACGCCTCGTGCGAGTGCTCGGGCACGAGATGAACAATTCGTTGGCGCCGATCAAATCACTTGCAGCGAGTTTGGAATCGTTGCTGCGACGCGACCCTCTTCCGCCTGATTGGAAAGATGATGCAAGTGCGGGATTGAACTCTATTGCTTCTCGGGCCGATTCGCTCAGCCGTTTCTTGCAGGCTTACACGCGACTAACAAAACTTCCGCCGCCTCAAAAACAAGATGTCGATCTTGCCCGTCTGGTGCAGCGGGTCGTTGACTTGGAACCGAGGCTCAAGGTGCAACTTGTGTCAGGTCCAAAGACCGTGATTCGTGCGGACGCAGCGCAGATTGAACAAGCCTTGATCAATCTGGTGCACAACGCTGTTGATGCGGCGCTTGAAACTCAGGGAAACGTCGCGATCGGGTGGCGTGAGAAAGAAGGTTGCGTTGAGATCTTTGTTCAAGATGAGGGGCCAGGTATTATGAACCCCGCGAATCTTTTCGTGCCGTTTTTCACCACAAAGCCCGAGGGTTCCGGCATTGGTCTGCCATTAAGTCGTCAGATTGCCGAAGCGCACGGAGGATCATTGGTGCTCATGAATCGGCAGAACGGCAAGGGCGCAGAAGCTTTGTTGCGCCTGCCGCGGTAATTCTTTGGGAGTGCGGCGACATGTCGCCGCTTTCAAAAGCGCGGACATGTCCGCGCACTCCAAATTGCGTCCCGAACTTGGGACGGCCCAATCCCATATGTGGATTGAAAAACACGTGGCTGCGATTCGTCAGCAAAACGTAAGTCGCTGGTGCAACCTCGGATCTGAATTTCTTTTGTGGTTGGCACAGACATTGCATTACCAACTGGCAACCAAAGGATAAAGACGTATGAAACCGATCTCTTTAACAACTCGTAACCGCCGGAGCTTTCCACTGGTTGAATGGAATTATCAGCCTCCACGGCTCAGCGGGTACCACGCACGATGCGCCAGAACCGAGGTGCCATCTTTTCGAAACATCAGTCGCCATTATTTTCAAAAGGAGGCGCGACGCGATTTTGTCGGCGAAGCATTTCTCTTCGCAGTCATGGTAATTTTGGCTGCAGCACCAGTGCTGAGCACGGCATCTGCCCTCAGCGAGTTTTGTCGAGCAATTGCTCCGCTTTGATCAGCCGTGACCCCACAGCGAAAAACAAAGGAAGAAACGATTGTGCGTCCGGTCGGATTCGCGCCGAGTCTTTCCTCGATGGACGTGCCGCGCCCAGGCGTTGCAGCGAAAAAACGCAAGCGCCGCATCATGATCATTGCTGCCTCCGCGCTCGGTTTGATTCTGGCGACGATTGCAATCTCACGATTGAAACCGGCAGTGCCGAGCGTGGATCGCTCTACTGTTTGGATCGATACGGTCAAACGCGGTCCAATGGTGCGTCAGGTGCGCGGGCTTGGCACGCTTTTGCCGGAGGACATTCGCTGGATTCCTGCAAATACGGAAGGTCGCGTGGAGAAAATAAATATCTGGCCGGGCACGCCCGTTGAACCGGACTCTGTGATTTTGGAAATGAGCAGCCCGGAGTTAGAACAAGCCGCGCATGATGCCGAACTGAAGGCGACCGGCGCTGAAGCGGAGTTAACGACTTTACGCGCGACTCTGCAACGTGAGTTGCTCGACCAGGAAGCAACCACCGCGAAAACAAAATCGGATTACGAGCAGGCGAAGATGGAGCGGGAGACGAACGACCAGTTGGCCAAGAACGGTTTGATCGCCGAGCTACAATACAAAACGTCAAAGGTGAAAGAGGCCGAGCTGGCGAACCGGAATGAGATCGAACAAAAACGACTGAAGTTTGCGCATGAGTCGATTGATCCTCAGCTGGCATCCAAGCAGGCCGCGGTCGATCAAGCCAGGCAGCTTGCCAAGTTAAAAGCTGACCAGGTGGAAGCGCTGCATGTGCGCGCTGGCATGTCGGGTGTGCTGCAACAATTGCCGGTGCAAATCGGACAGCGGATGAAGGTCGGCGACAATCTCGCCCGCGTTGCCGACCCAACGAAGCTGAAGGCGCAGGTCAAAATCGCAGAAACGCAGGCGAAGGATATTCAGATCAAACAGAAAGCCGTGATCGACACGCGCAACGGCACTGCGAACGGCCACGTTACGCGCGTCGATCCCGCAGTGGAGCAGGGGACCGTGACAGTTGAGGTTGCCTTCGATGAGCCGTTGCCGAAGGGCGCGCGACCCGATCTCAGCGTTGATGGAACAATCGAGCTCGAACATCTGGACAATGTCATTTACGTGGGCCGGCCGGCATTCGGACAGGAAAACAACACCGTCGGCATGTTCAAGCTCGTCAACGGCACCTCAGAAGCTGCGCGCACTCCGGTTAAGCTCGGAAAGAGCTCTGTGAACACCATTCAGATCTTAGATGGTCTCCAGCCCGGAGATCAGGTCATCCTCTCCGATACGAGTGCGTGGGATGCACACGACCGGATTCGCCTAAATTGAAAAAACATGAACATGACTGAACCGACCGCAACCGAACTAACCAACGCTTCCGACAGGAACGGCTTTGCTCCATTGATACGGCTCAATGGCGTTACAAAACTGTTCCTTACTGACGAAGTAGAAACGCACGCGCTTTCGGGAATTCATCTCGATATTCGCGAGGGCGAATATATTTCAATTGCGGGACCATCCGGTTGCGGCAAGACCACACTGTTATCGATTCTCGGTTTGCTCGATACGCCTTCAGCGGGCAGCTATGCGCTGAAAGGTAACGAAGTCGCGAATCTTTCGTTCGCTGAGCGTGCGCGCGTCCGCAATCGCGAAATCGGTTTCATTTTCCAGAGTTTCAATTTGATCGGCGATCTCAGCGTTTTTGAAAATGTCGAGTTGCCGCTGACCTATCGCGGCATGAGCGCCAGTGACCGCAAAGCGCTTGTTACCGAAGCGCTGGAGCGCGTGGGCATGGCGCATCGGGCAAAACATTTGCCAAGCCAGCTCTCGGGCGGCCAACAACAGCGCGTCGCAGTCGCGCGCGCGCTTGCCGGCAGGCCTGCGATTCTGCTGGCGGACGAGCCGACCGGCAACCTCGATTCGCGTAACGGCGAAGCGGTCATGAGCCTGCTCAGAGAACTGCATCAGGGTGGGGCCACAATTTGCATGGTCACGCACGACGAACGTTTCGCACAGCACGCAGACCGCACAGTGCATTTATTCGACGGTCGCGTTGTTGAAGATCGAATTGCCGCATAGGAACGCCAAAATGGTTCAGGACCTTAAATTTGCTGTTCGACAGTTATTTAAGGCGCCAGGTTTTACGATTGCGGCGGTCACGGTGCTCGCACTCGGCATTGGCGTGAACACAGCAGTGTTCAGCCTGGTGAACACTCTTTTCTTTGCCCCACCTGCTTACGCCAAGCCACACGAAGTGGTGCAGCTCTTTTCCCAAGACAAGAAGAATCCTAAAAAATTTCGCGGTTTTTCTTATCCGACTTATCTCGACATCCGCAACCAGAACACGGTTTTCAGCGACGCAATGAGTTTCAATCTCTCGTTGATCGGTATCGGCCAGAAAGGCGATACGCGACGCGCGTTCGCCGCAATCGTCAGCTCGAACTATTTCTCCGTCCTCGGAGTCCCGCTGGCGCGAGGCCGCGCATTTCTGCCAGACGAGGAAACTCCCGGCCGCAACGCCCCGGTCGCGATCGTTAGTTACCGTTACTGGCAGAAGCAGGATCTTGATCCAAGAGTGCTCGGCTCGCAGGTGCTTATCAACGGCCGGTCGTTCAGCATCGTCGGAATCACGCCGAAACGATTCACTGGCACGATGCAAATCTTGTCGCCGGAGGTTTGGCTACCGATGAGTGTCTATGACCAAGTACCGAACAATTTTGTGTCGGAGAACAGGACTGCGATTGACGATCGCTCAGGAACGCAGTTGCGCATTATCGGGCGGCTTAAACCTGGGATGACCGCAGCCGCGGCCAAGCCCGCGCTCGAAGGGCTCGCGGTCAATTTGGAAAAAGCGTACCCGGTCGAGCAAAAGGACCAAACGTTCATGGTAAGGTCAGTGCCACATAACACGGTTAGCAACAACCCGGCTGCTGACAGCGGGCTGAAAGCGATCGCGCCATTGCTGCTCGGGATGGCGGTGGTGGTGCTGCTGGTGGCATGCCTTAACCTCGCAAACATGCTGCTTGCGCGCGGCACAGCGCGACGCAAGGAAATCGCGATCCGTCTTGCTCTCGGCGGCAACCGTTGGCGCATCGTGCGCCAGCTTCTCACCGAAGGTTTTGTGCTGGCGGTGCTCGGGGGCGCCGGTGGACTCATTCTTGGACTCTGGTCGTCCGATTTGCTGGTTGGCTCAATGCGAAAACTGATGCCGCTCGACATTGTGTGGTTGACCGGACCAAACCCCACAATTTTGGCGGCGACGTTCGGATTTTGCCTGCTCGGTACACTCATATTTGCACTCGGGCCGGCCTTGAAGATCTCGCGCACTACGATGATGACCGATCTGAAGGAACATGCAGGCGAAGATGTGGTGCGCCGTCGCTGGAAATTTTTACCGCGTAATCCGCTGGTTGTTGTGCAGATCGCGTTCTCGCTCGCCCTGCTGACCACCGCAGCTTTGTTCATTCGGGGCGCAGGTAAAGCTGCGTCCGCCGACACCGGTCTAAGACCGGGCGCAAGCTTCCTTCTTGAAGTGGACGCGAGCTTGGCTGGTTACGAACCGAAACGCGCGCATGAACTTTACCGCAACTTGAACGAGAGACTGGCGGCGCTGCCAGGCGTGGAGCACGCGAGCATATCTTCAGTAGTTCCGTTCGGGATGTTTGAAGTAAGCAGAAAAGTCCAACGTGCCGGTCTCCATCCCGGTCCAGACGCCAAACCGACGACCGCCGCTGATGGCCTTGCGTTCGAGACTGCTTGGAACAGCGTGGGGGCCGATTATTTTTCAACCGTTGGACTGCCAGTGGTTCGGGGCCGCGCGTTCACCGAAGCAGAGGCGACCCAGCCCGGTCCCAAGGTCGCGATTATTGACGAAGTTCTCGCAAAGAAACTCTGGCCGGAGGGTGATGCGCTTGGTCAACGCATTCAATACGCAGGCGAAAATGCGCCCTCCGCCGAGGGTAGCGGAGGCGCCCACGCTGGGGGGAGCGCCGATTTAGACGAAGAGAAGCAGCAAGAGACGATCGAAATAGTCGGCATCGTGCCGGCAACGCGCCACGCGCTTTTCGAAAAAGAGTCGATTGGCGGGATTTACTTGCCCTTCGCGCGCGGATTCCAAAGCGACGTTTCCTTTTTCGTTCGGTTCCGTTCGCTTGCTCCCGGAAACGAAGCAATCACGGCCGATTTACTACGACGCACCGTGCGCGAGGTCGATCCTTCAATCCCAGTCATTTCGTTACGAACATTTGCCCAGCATCTTGATTCGAACCTCGATCTCTGGCTAGTTCGCGCCGGCGCGGCCTTGTTCTCGATTTTTGGGGGACTTGCCCTCGGTCTGGCCGTTGTTGGTCTCTACGGAGTCAAAGCCTATTCGGTCGCGCGACGAACTCGTGAGATTGGGATCCGCATGGCGCTTGGCGCAAAGCCGTCTGCGGTCTTGCGATTGATCATGGTCGAAGGCTCAATCATGCTTTTAAACGGCATCGCGTTCGGTCTTCTTCTGGCTATCGCGACTGGAAAAATACTCAGTGGAATCTTGTACGAGGTTGGCGCGTTCGATCCAATCGCCTTTACTGCCGCGCCGGCATTGCTCGCCATTGCCGCCCTAGTTGCGACCTGGCTGCCAGCACGTCGTGCGGCTGGGTTAAATCCGGTCGAAGCGCTCCGGTACGAATAGACTAACAATGCAAACGCTTTGGCAGGACCTCCGCTACGGCGTGCGCATGCTGGTGAAGCAACCGAGCTTCAGCCTGATTTGCATCGCGGTGCTGGCGCTCAGCATCGGTGCAAACACTGCGATCTTCAGCGCCGCGAACGCGCTTCTGCTTCGGCCGTTACCAGTTGAGAATATCGACCGGCTAGTTGTTCCAGTCACGTTGCGGGAAGGGTTTGACCCTTTCGGATCCCCATTTCTAGAGTACGCCGCATATCGGGATCGGGCGCATTGTTTCAGCAGCAGCGGTGTCGCGACGGCACGTTCCTTCAATTTAACCGGCCGAGGCGAGCCGGAACGTGTCCGCGGCGCCACCGTGATGGCCAATTACCTGTCGACGTTAGGCACAAAACCGGTGCTCGGTCGCACATTTTCAGGTGACGACGATCGACCAGGTGGACCGCCCGTAGCGTTGATAAGTTATGGGCTTTGGCAGAAGCATTTTGGGAGCAATGCCGACGTCATCAGTCAATCACTCAACCTCGACGGACGAAGTTACAACGTCATAGGGGTAATGCCTCCGGGGTTCGATGTCCCTGGCATCGCCGATGTCTGGGTCCCGCTGCAAGTGAACATCGACACTTTGCCTTTGATCGAGCGCGCGGCGACGAACAATACAATTGTTGCACGGCTACGGCCTGGCGTCAGTTTGGGACAGGCCGATGCAGAATTAAAGGCGATCACGCGCCAACTCGAACAAGAGTATCCCGATTTTCGCCGCGGGTGGACTGTGAAAGTGGTGTCGCTCCGTCAGGATTTGCTCGGCGACCTGGAAGGTCGGGTGCACAAGGCGTTATTCGCGCTCGTGGCCGGGGTCGCACTTCTTTTGCTGATTTGTTGCGCGAACGTGGCAAATCTGCAATTGGCTCGCGGAGTCACGCGCGAACGAGAACTCGTGCTGCGACGCGCGCTCGGCGCGGGGCGTTGGCGCATCGCTAGGCAACTTCTCACCGAGAATATACTATTGGCGGTGATCGGCGGGATGGCCGGTCTGCTTCTCGCGTACTGGCTGCTTCCGATTCTCGCTTGGCTGAATCCCATTCAAGGAATTTCGCTGGCCGCCTTTTTCCACAATTTCTCAATTGACCAGCGGGTTTTGGTCTTTGCTTTGTGTGTCAGCGTTCTCACCGGCGTCGCCTTTGGATTGCTGCCGGCCCTTAAAGGCGCCGGTGCGCATGAGCTGATGCCGCGCATCAAGCAGGGCGATCAACGCAGTGGCGGCGATGTTGCCGGCCGCCGGTGGTTAAACGGATTGATCGTGGCTGAGATCGCGATCGCGTTGACGCTTTTGATTTGCGGTGGGTTGATGGCGCAAAGCTTTCAACGACTGCAACACGTTGCTCTCGGCTTCAGTCCCGACAACCTCCTGACCATGAAGATGGTGTTGCCAGCCTCGAAGTATTCGGAATATGGCAAACGTGTTGCGTTTGCCGATCAGGTGGTTGAACGCACTCGAAATCTAGCCGGCGTGGTATCTGCCGGAACGACGACAAACATTCCGCTCGAGCGCGAGACGGCTTACGACGCAATCTTCGATGTTGAAGGACGGCCATCGCCAAATCCAAACGACGTGCCAATCACAGCGAACCGCATCGTTAGTCCGGGCTATTTGGAAACCCTGGGCATCACCTTGATCAGGGGCCGATTAATCAATCAAAACGATCGTGCCAACAGCCTGCCTATTGTTGTTGTTAGCGAAGAGTTCGCGCGACAGGCTTGGCCGGGAAAAGATCCTCTTGGTAAGCGAGTCCGGAGGATTCGTGCGGGCCAGATCTTTCCCTGGATGACCGTCGTCGGCGTGGTCAAAGACGTGAAGGAGGATCTCTTCAATTACCGTATCAATCGCCCGGTCTGGTACGTCCCTTACGCGCAGGTGGAAAACAATTTCCCGCTCAACCTGGTGGTGCGGACACGTATCGATCCAAAGTCGCTGACCGCCGCCCTCCGTGATGTCGTACGTACAGCCGATCCGGATCAACCCATCTCAAACGTTATGACGATGAACACCATTCTGAATAACGTTCTCGTGACGGAGCGTTTCGGTGCGGTGCTGATGGGGACGCTGGCGATTTCGGGCCTACTGCTCGCATGTATCGGTCTCTACGGAGTGATGGCGTACGCGGTGAAACAGCGAACAGGAGAAATCGGCTTGCGTATCGCGCTGGGCGCGCAGCGGAAGCATGTCCTTGCCCTGTTCATGGGAGAGGGTATGAAGCTGACTTTCTTTGGCGTCATCATTGGCTTGATCGCCGCCTGGGCCGCAACACGACTATTGGTTAGCTTGCTTTTCGGCTTGGGCGCGACAGACGCCGCTACCTTCTGCGCGATCTCTGTTCTCCTCGGTCTGGTCGGATTGATTGCTTGTTATTTCCCGGCGCGCCGTGCGCTGAGTGTCGATCCAGTAATCGCGCTACGTGCCGAATAGCCAACTAGATGCAAACGTTTCTCCAAGACCTTCGCTTCGGCTTCCGAATACTTCGGCGCACTCCTGGCTTTTCCATTCTAGCTATTCTCTGCCTCACCCTCGGCATCGGCACAAACGCCGCCGCCTTAAGTTGGATCGAAGGGATTCTCATCCGCCCCTATCCTCTCGTCGCGCACCAGGATCGGATGTTCGCGCTCAACTGCACGACCCGGGGCGCTGAGGGTTTCACCGGACTTTCTTATCCCGACTTCCTCGATCTCAAAAAAAATTCGACTCTGTTCGAGTCGTTCATCATCGATAAAATCACTGGCACAACGCTGAGCAATGGCGACCGCGCCGAGCGTGCGGTCGGAGGAATGGTGTCCGCGAATTATTTCGACGCGCTCGGCGTGCGGCCGATTCTGGGCCGCGGATTCAGACCGGAAGAAGGAACCGGTCGCAACGCCCATCCGGTCACAGTCATAAGTTACATGACGTGGAAGAATCGTTACAAAGGTGATCCTGACATCATTGGCAAGACGCAGTACATGAACGGCGTTCAGCACACCATCATCGGCGTCGCGCCGGAAAGATTCCACGGCACGTTCATCGGCTACTCGTTCAACTTCTGGGTGCCGACGTCGATGCAGGAGACGTTCGATAACACCGGCTACAAACTCGAAGATCGGGCCGCGCGCTGGATTGAAGGTTATGCTTTTCTCAAACCCGGAGTCACGCGGCAGCAAGGACAGGCGGAACTTTCCGCGATCGCGAAACGGTTGGAGAACGATTATCCCCAAACGGATCGCGGCCACGAAGTTGGGCTGTTACCATTGTGGAAAACGCCGTTCAACGCGGCAGGCGGAATTTCGAGGACGCTCGGCATTACAGCGGCCGTCGTTTTCTTTGTCCTCCTCATCGCTTGCGCCAACGTCAGCAACCTGCTTCTCGCGCGATCACTCTTACGCAGGCACGAAATGACGATGCGGCTTGCGCTCGGCGCGGGCCGCCGCCGTTTGATCAAGCAACTCTTCACCGAAGGCTTGCTCCTTTCGTTAATCGCCGCGCTCGGCGGAATCGCGGTCGCCTACTGGAGCCGCAACGCGCTCGTGCTTGCGTTTCCGCCATCGGTGCCCGGGATCACGATTGATTATCCCGGACAACTGGATTGGCGCGTTCTCCTGCTCAGCGTCGCGATCTGCATTGGCTCGACAATGCTTTTCGCGCTCATGCCCGCCGTCCAGGCGAGCCATGTCGATCTTTCCGGCGCGCTCAAGAGCGAAGGGACTGGCGTGGTCGGCGGCAGCGGCCGATCCCGATTGCGCTCGGCTTTGGTCCTGGTCCAGGTCTCGCTTAGTTTTGTTCTTCTCGCCGGCACCGGCTTGCTTTTGCAAAGCCTGCAGCGAATGCAAAACACGAGTCCCGGTTTCTTGACCAACAATGTGATTGTGTCAGTCGTTGATTTA
>Ga0209689_1002760_pt1 | contig 13003 bp, 11 predicted proteins | sample GraSoiAngelo_149_FD_187119 | JGI IMG/M metagenome (GOLD analysis project Ga0209689, IMG submission 187119) | Grasslands soil microbial communities from the Angelo Coastal Reserve, California, USA - 14_1009_09_30cm (SPAdes) (version 2) | ecosystem: Environmental > Terrestrial > Soil > Grasslands ...
CGGTCGATGTGCCTGCGATGCACTTTCCGGCCGGACCGCACACCGGGAAGTCGTTCGGGCACGATGCATCCTCGACACAGGGGATCTCGCCTCCCGAGGTCAGCGAGCAGCCCGCGAGCGCGAGCGAGGCTGCGGAGAGGACGCCGATGGTACGCAGCTTCGATGTTTCAATCATGCCGGCCCTCGACCGGCCCGCGGCAGCCGGGCCGGCATCCAGAATTTCGCAAACTCAGAAAGCAAAGAGCGCAGCCGCGATCCCGGCGGCGACCAGACCGCCCGCGAACCCGGCGTAGCTGAGCGCCTTGTTCTTCTGCTCGGTCTCGAGCAGCCGCTGCGCATCGGCGCCGCTGTGGACCTTGCTCGTGACGTCGTTGTGCGCGGAACTCGCCTGGGTGAAGGCGTAGGCGCCGCCACCGAGTGCGACGATTGCGACGCCGGCGGTGACGTAGGCCATCGTCCGCTGGACGCCACCCGGCCGGCCCTGGGGCTCACGCGGCAGCGGGGTCGCCGCCACCGCGGCGACGGGAACGGCGGTCCTTTCCGGCGGCGGAGTCGCGATCGCGATGGGTTTCGCTTTCGCCGGTTCCTTGGCGGCGACCGCCGGCGCCGCCTCCTTGCTGGCCGAGTCCGGCTTCGCCGGCACGCCCGGGAGGGGCAGTGGCGGCAGCGGGGCGGCGACCTCCCTCTTCGCAGACGCAGCCGGCACCCCGGGCAGCGGAAGCGGAGGTGGCTCGGATGCGGTCTGGTCAGCGGCCGGCAGGTCGAGTCCGGGCAACGGCAGAGGAGCCTCGGCCTTCCTCCTGTCCGCAGCCGAGCTGGAGGCGGGAGGGCCCGAAGGGGGTTCGGCGCCCGGGAGTGTCAGGCCCGGTCCCGGCAGCGCCAGCGTCTTCCCGAGCGCTTCGAGCTGCGTCAGTTTCGCCTTGACCTTCTGCACGTTCGCCGGCAGCGCCAGCGGGTCGTTCAGATATGCCTCGTAGTTCTTCTTCGCCTGGGCGGTGTTGCCGAGGTGTGAGTACGCGTCGCCGATCCCGATCAAGTACTCGGCGTTCATCTCCGCCGCGTAAGCCGCCTTCCACTCGCGCAGCGCCTTCCGCCAGTCGCGCTGGCGCTCCGCCTTCCGCGCTGCGGTCACATGCGACTGTGCATCAGCGAACGCTGGAGCCGCGACATACACGATGGCGACGGAAACGGCGGCAAACGCTCGCATGGCATGCCCCCTCGACCGCCGGGGGATCCCCGCGACGGCAGTCGCCCAAGCATTCCGCCGGGTTGAGGGGTGATGTCAAGCAGTCTGCTTTGCAGGCACGGGGGCGATCGCCGGCTTGTGCGAGGAGAGATCGACCAGCTCGATCCCCAGGCGGCGCGCGACGTCGAAGATCCGCTCGTCCCGGTAGAACTCGCCGTAGACGATCCTCTTGATCCCGGCGTTCGCGATCAGCTTGAAGCAGGGCCAGCAGGGGCTCGCGCTCGTGTAGATGTCCGCGCCCTCGATGCGGACACCGTTGCGTGCCGCCTGCAGGATTGCGTTCGCCTCGGCGTGGATGGTGGCGACGCAGTGCCCGTTCTCCAGCACGTGACCGACATCGTCGCAGTGAGGCATTCCGCGGATGCTGCCGTTGTATCCGGTGGAAAGGATGATCCGGTCGCGCACCAGCAGCGCCCCGACATGCTTGCGATCGCAGGTCGCGCGCGACGCGACGACCGTGGCGATCTGCATGAAGTAGCTGTCCCAGTCAGCACGCATGAGGCAAGTGTAAGCCGCCCCTGGCGCCCCGTGCTACTGCCCGCGCGCCACCGGCGCTGCGAGCGGGGCGGTCCCCGCCATCACCGAGCCTTCCTTCAGGCCGGCAAGCCTGCCAACACCGGCGCGGAGCACGAAGGCGCGAATCTTGGAGGGCGGAGCGAGGAACGTCTCCCCGGGCATCGGCACGTCGAAGGAGAACTCGTCCTTGCTCAACCCGCCGAAGGCGACCTTCGCGGTCCGGTAACCTTCCACCACCCCGACCAATCGACCCGAGGGTACGGCAAAGACCCCGCCGCCGGAAGCGCCGTAGCCGATAGGGGCGTCGGTCTTCATGGCGCGCTGGATGCGCGGATCCTGCTCGTCCACCTCGAGCTGGCTGACGATCCCCGACGAGACGCTCAGGGCGCGCCCGTAGGGGGCGCCGACGACGATCACGTCGTCGCCTACGTCGACGTACTCTTCGGCCGCCAACTGTGCCGGAGGCAGCGCCTCGCCGTCGACTGCGAGCAACGCGAGATCCTCGTCGGGCACCTTGCCCTCGGCGATCACCCGCGCCTGCAGCCGGTGCAGCGTCGGCCGCTCCACCACCACCTGGAAGGAAGCGGTTGCCGAAAGTCCTTCGCGCTGCACCACGTGCTCGTTCGTGAGCACGTACGAGGTATCGCCCTCGGTCGCGACCACTACACCGCTGGCGGATCGCTCCACCTTCCCCCGGACCAGAACCTCGATCCGGACGCTGTGGCGGAGCGCCTTCTGCACGACCCTGCTCTTCTCGCTCTTGGCAAAGGCCGGGAGGGCGAGAAGTGCGAGCGCAGCGGCGGCGATGCGAAAGGTCAACGATCCTCCTCCCGTGTTGCCACTCCTTCAACAGTACAGGGTGCAGGCTCGATTCCGAAATCGCCGCCAAAATCATAGGAGGTGCGACATTTCGTCTGTTACGCTCCCTATGTGGGGCGCAATCGCAGCTCGATCCCGTTGGTCGTGATCGGCTTTTTCGTCGGGCTTTTCCTGGCGAGCCTCGACCATATTGTTCCCCCGGCGCGGCTCCAGGAGGGCCCCGGGCGGTGGGTGGTCGTTTTCGTCGACTGGGTCGCGCCGCCTCTGGCGGGCGTGCTGCTCGCCGGAGCGCTGCTGTACGCGCAACGGGCGAGAAGGCTGCACGCCGCAGAACGCGCGGCGGCGCAGGTGCTCGCGGAGCGGTTGGCCGGAACGGAACGCCGTCAGGCGATCTGGGTGGTCGCGGCCGCCATCGCACACGACGTGAAGAATCCGCTGCACAACCTCGCCCTGCTCGTCGAGGAGCTCTCCGACGAGAAGGATCCGGCGGCGCGCGAGGAGTTGATGCAGCGCGTCCGCGAGAACGTGCGCCGCGCCAGCGAGCGGGTGTCCGAGCTGTCGCGGGCGGGACATGGCTCGCAGGAAGCCGAGGGTCAGACGGTCGACCTGGCCGGCACGCTCGCGATCGTGAGCGAGCGGCTCGGACCAGCGATCAGCGAGACGAAGGCCGTGCTGCACATCGAGTGCCCGCGCGGCCTGGCCGTCCATGGCGAGGCGCATTCACTGCGCACCGCGGTCGAGAACGTGGCGGCCAACGCGCTGGACGCGTTCCAAGGGCGTGGCGGCGGAGGCACGCTCTCCTTGCGCGCCGAGCGCCGGGATGGCGCGGTGGAGCTCATCGTCGAGGACGATGGGCCGGGGATCCCTGAGGAGCTCCAGCCGCGACTTTTCTCGCCATTTTCCTCCGGCGGGAGCGGCACCGGCCTTGGTCTCGCCATCGCCCGGGCTCTCGCCCAGGCCGCCGGCGGAGACCTGACGTGCACATCGTCCGACCCCGGGCACACGAGGTTCCGATTTACATTTCGGCCGGCCTGAGGGTTAAGATCGCTACCGATGATCCCCGACCGTGCAGAAACCGCCCGCCGAACGGCTCCCCGCACCATCCTGCTCGTCGAAGACGAGCCCGATGCGCGCACCATCCTCGCGCGCCGGCTGCAGGCGTTCGGCTGGAACTGCCTGCCGCATTCGAGCGTCGAGACCGCATTGCATGACCCGGATCTCCGCTACGTCGAGGCGGTTGTCGCCGACGTCGTCCTCGGCGAAGGGAAGATGTCCGGGATCGACCTCATCCCCGCGCTGCGCAAGCAGGAGGTTCGCGCGCCCGTGGTGCTGGTCACCGCCTTCGCCGACACGCAGCGGGTGAAGGCGGCGCTGAACGCCGGCGCGTCGTATCTGCTGGAGAAGCCTTTCACGACCGAGGCGCTGCGGCAGATCCTCGACAAGGTCACGAGCGTGGACGTCGATCTGGCCCGCCTGGTGAACCGGGCCCTCTCGAAGGCGCGCCTCACGCGCAAGGAGGAGGAGGTCGCCCGGCTGGTGTTGAAGGGCCTGACCTCGGCCGAGATCGGCGCGATGATGGGAAACAGCGAGAAGACCATCAAGCAGCATCTGACGCAGGTCTATGCCAAGCTCGGTGTCGCCGGCCGCGCGGAGTTCTTCCACCTGGTGTTTCCGAGCTGAGCCCGCGAACGGCGGCTGCCGGAGGCGCCGTTGATTCGACGAGAGCCCTACCGTCTGCTTTTTCCCCTCGGCGCGCTGCTCGCCTGGGCAGGGGTCCTCCCCTGGCTGTTCTTCGCCTTCCGGCTCCGGCCCGTCTACGAGTCTGTGAACGGCATGCTCGCGTACCGCTCGTTCCTCCACCCGCTCGCCGAGCTGGACGGTTTTCTCGGCTGCTTCGCAGCCGGAGTGGTGCTGACCGCGCTGCGGCCGCCGCCGGCCAGCTGGCAGATCCTGGTGGCCGCCATCGCGCCCCTGATCAGCGCCACCTGCGCCGCTCTCGGCCATTGGCAGCTCGGGCAGATGGCCTCGCTTGCGCTGCTGGCGGTGATGCTGGAGTTCGCGCTGCGCCGGCTGACGCGGCCGCTGTCGCCCAGCCTTCTCTGGATCGCGTTCGGTTTCCTGATGGGGGCCGGCGGCGCGGCCATCGCGGAGCTCGCCGCGAAGCACGGCAGCGAGTGGTTCTGGGTGCACGAGATGGGCCGCGACCTCGTCATGCAGGGTCTCTTCACTGGCCTCGCCGTCGCCGCCGGCCGCGTCATGCGCCGCGGCGATCGGACCAGCCCGGTCCTTCACGTCATCGCCGGCGCGGTGTTCGTGGCCAGTTTCTGGGTCGGCCGGCGGTTCGGCGCGCACCTCGGATTCGCCATCCGCGCGGCCGTCACGGTGTGGCTCGCGCTTCCCTTGCGTCCGCACTGGGAGCTCGGGCCGCGCAACCTGCGCCGCTCGTTCGCGCACCTGGCGCTCTGGATGCTGGCGGCCGGCAACGCCTGGATCGCGGTTGCCCCACACGTCCGGCGGGCCGGGCTGCACGTCATCTTCCTCGGCTGCTTCACCGCGCTGCTGCTCGCGGCGCTGTTCCCCAGGCCGGGCGAGGCGCCGGCCTTTCCGCTGCGCAAGCTCGCCTGGGCAGGAGGGCTGGTCGCGCTTTCCATGGTCGGGCGGGTGATGGTCGAGCTGGACCCCACCAGCTTCCATCTCTGGATGGGCGTCTCCGCGGCATCGTTCCTCGCCGCGACCCTCGCCTGCCTGCGCGTTCCGGTGAGGGCGGTTCAGTCCGTGTAGCGCTTCGCCAGCAGAAGGACGATTCCGTCCTTCGCGCAGTTCTCGCAGTAGCCGTACTTCTCCAGGCCGCGCAGCGTCTCCTGCACCTGCGACTGCTCCCGCGCCGCCAGCTGTCCGCGTTCGTCGCCCAGGTACCGCAGCACCCGCTCCGCGTACTTGCGCAACGTCCGCTTCCGCTCGTCGAAAAAATGGTCGCGCAGCCGCCGGAACAGGTCCGGGAAGATCTGCGAATAGTCGATCTCCCCTTCCGGGTGCTCGAGGCGGTGCGCGCCCACCGCTGCGATCAGGCCGCGCCGGAACTCGCGCCTGTCCTCCGAGCCTGCCATCACGATGGACTCGGTCTGCGCCATCATCTCTTCGTCCGGCCGCTCCATCTCGCCGGTGTGCGGATTGCGCAGCCGCTCCCCCCGGGTCCAGGCCAGCACGTGCAGGACGTAGCGCTCGAACATCGTCCGGTACTGCTTCTCCGAGACGAGACCCATCGCCTGCCGCACTTCCTCGTCGAGCAGGTCGAGGTACTCGCCCTCCGCCACGCGCACGAACTCCTCGTGATCGTGATAGCCGTCGACCACTTCCTGCTGGAGGAACTCGTAGACGCTCTTGTCGCGCGTGAGCGCCTCCAGCTCTTCCAGCACCGCTTGCGGCGTCAGGCATTTGTATGCCGGATTCTGCGCTGCATTGCCGATGGCGGTCTTGAGCTCGCGCGCGCTCGCGCCGGTGCGCCCCTCGTAGTTGGGATAGCTGTCCGACTCCCGCCAGAATTCCTGCAGCTGCTTCTTCAGCTCCCGGGCCTGCTGCGAAGAGAGGCGGTCGGGCGCCCGGCCCTCGTCGTAGAGGCGCGCCTTCTCCAGCGGCGTCAGGTGATCGGCGAGCTTGCGCAGGTCGCCCTTGTATCGGTCGCTGACCGGCTTCTTCAGGCGGGTGAGCACGGCCCACGCCGCCGCCACCCAGGTGGCGTGCGGCGCCACGTGCTTGCCCACGCTCTCTTTCAGCTTGAACTCGTAGACGCGCTCTTCCTCTCCGATGCGCCGCAAGTACGGCACCCGCACGAGCTCGATGCGTCCCTTGAACGAAGCGAAGTCGCCCATCTCCTTGAAGGCCGACAGGTGCTTCTCGTTGGTGGAGGCGATCAGCACCGAGTCGAGATGGAGCAGGAAATGGTTCATGCGGGCGATGCCCGTCTCCACCGTACCGAGCAGGTACTTGTAGTGCTCCAGCGGCCGCTTGAGGAGATCCGAGAACTCGATCACCCCGCGGTTGCCCGAGACCAGGGGACCGAAGGGCTCGTAGAGCGAGAGGTTCTGCAGGGTGCCCGGGAGCGCGCCGTGGCTCTTGTCGGCCGTGACCTGGCGGTAGTCGGCGTCGACGGACATCTGCGGCTCGACGGTGACCGCGCCGATCATGTAGCGGCGCGACATGTAGAAGCGCTCGACCTGCACGTGGCGCAGCACCTTGAGGACGTCGCCGTTGTAGGACTGGAGCAGCGAGGCGTAGAGCTGGCGGCACTTGTGGCACAGCTCTCCTTCCAGCACGCCGGCAGCGAGCTGGAAATCGGCCCCCGGTTTGGTGCGGTCCGCGAGCAGCCGCTGGCGCTCCCCCCGGGGGATGAGGAAGAGCGGATGGTCCTTCATCTCGCAGGCGAGCCGCGCGTCGATCTGCTCGCCTTCCAGGTGCGAGTACGTCTCCACCCCGCCCGTGCCGAGCTTCGTCTCCCCGAAGCCGATGGAGCCTTTGACCAGCCTCTCGTTGGGGAAGATCCAGTTGAACCGGTAGAGCGCGCCCTCGTCCTTGCGCGAGTAGTCCTCGAGCGCGCGCTGCAGGGCGGCGACGAGCGACGACTTCGCCGACCCGTTGGGACCGTGGAGCAGGATGAGCTTGTGCACGCGGCCGGCGCGCACGAAGGAGTGCAGGATCCGGTAGATGGCGTTCTGCACGTCCTCCTGCCCGATCACCGGGGACCCGCCCTCGCCCTCCTGGACGCCCGCCGCCTGGTCGAAGGGCCGATCGAAGAGCTTGAACCGGCGAACGCTGCCGGAGGCCCGCTGCACCGTCTCGGTGCCGTAGTAATCGAAGCAGTCCCGGATGTACTGCGCGGCGTCGCGCGCGTGCACGCGCGGGGCTTCGAAGAACGCCTCCATGTACTCCTGGAACGCGAGGATCGTCTTGTTGGCGAGGAACGATCGGCGGACCTGATCGCCGACGGTCTTTAAATATCGGAGGGAATCCACCATGGTGTACTCTACCACTCCGTGAGCAAGATCATCGGCATCGACCTCGGCACGACCAACAGTTGCGCCGCCATCGTGGAAGGAAGCGCGGTCAAGCTCATTCCTTACAAGGGCGGCGAATTCATCATTCCGTCAATTTTTGCGATCGACGACAAGGGGAACGAGCTGATCGGCCACGAGGCCAAGCGCCAGTGGCAGCTGAACCCGCGCAACACCGTCTACGCAGCCAAGCGGCTCGTGGGCCGCTCCTTCAGCAGCGACGTGGTCGAGCTGATGAAGAAGACCGTCGCCTACGAGCTCAAGCCGGGCGAGCGCAACGACGTCGTGCTGGACGTCGGCCACAAGAACTTCCGCCTGGCCGAGATCAGCGCGAAAATCTTGAACAAGATCCGCGTAGTGGCGCAGGATTACCTCGGCGAGAAAGTGACGCGCGCCGTCGTCACCGTGCCGGCGTACTTCACCGACCGCCAGCGCCAGGCCGTCAAGGACGCAGGCAAGATGATCCAGCTCGAGGTGGTCCGCATCATCAACGAGCCCACCGCGGCCTCTCTCGCGTACGGCATCGGCAAGAACCTGCACGAGACGGTGGTGATCTACGACCTGGGCGGCGGCACATTCGACGTCTCCATCATCGAGATCCGCGACCGCGTCTTCGAGGTGAAGGCCACCGGCGGGGACATCTTCCTCGGGGGCCTCGACTTCGACCAGGCGATGATCGAGTACGTGCTCCGCGATTTCGTCGAAAACCACGGCATCGATCTCTCGAGCGATCCGGTGGCGATGCAGCGCATCAAGGACCTCGCCGAGCGCGTGAAGATCGATCTGAGCAGCCGCGAGCAGGCGCCGTTCTCCGTGCCGTTCGTCACCATGACCCCTCAAGGCCAGCCGCTGAACATCGAATTCACCTTCACGCGCGCCATGCTCGAGGAGATCACTGGCGATCTCATCGACCGGACCGTGGACATCCTCATGCGGGTGATGAACGACGCCAGTCTCGATCCGAAGAGGGTCGACGAGCTGCTGCTGGTCGGGGGACAGACCCGGATGCCCGCGGTGCAGAAGCGCCTGACCGAGATCTTCGGAAAGACGCCGTCGAAGGGGGTCCATCCCGACGAGGCGGTGGCCATCGGCGCTGCGCTCTACGCGAACTCGCTCGAGGACAACTCCAACCTGCGCCTGCAGCTCCTGGACGTGATTCCGATGGCGATCGGGTTGGAGAAAGCCGGAGGGACTTTCCACACCGTCTTTCCTCGCAACGCGCCGATTCCGAACGCCAGGGCCGTGGAGGCGACCACCAGCTACGACGGCCAGACCGACGTGGCGATGCGCATCTTCCAGGGCGACAACCCGCACGTCTCGCACAACGAGCTGCTCGGCGATTTCCTCTTCAGCGGCCTCAAGCCCGGACCGGCCGGAAAGGCGCGCCTCGAGATCACGTTCAACGTGAACATCGAGGGCATCCTCACCATGTCCGCGAGAGACAAGGACACCGGCAGGCAGATGAAGACTACCGTCCGCGTCACCCAGCACTGATGCGGGACGCGGCGGCGGTCCACGCCGGCGCGCCCGTCGCCGATCTGCACGCGCATCCGGCGCTGAACGCCTACTACCTGCGGCGCGATCTCGGGCGCAAGCACGACGGGCCGCGAAGGTGGAACCCGCTCCGGCAGCAGCTCGATCTGCCGCGGGCGCGCGCCGGAGGGCTGCGGGTCCTGACGAACTGCGTGTACGCGCCTTCGGTGCTGCCGGTTCCTCCTTTTCGTGCCGCTCTCGGCGGATTTGCGGCGCTCGAGAGCCTCTGCTCGCGCCACCCTGCGCTGGCCCAGATCGCCCGGAGGAAAGGAGAAGTCGGACCGGTATTGGAAGCTGGCAAGCTGGCCGTGATCCATGCGCTCGAAGGAGGGCATCACCTCGAGCGGTCGCTGGAGAAGCTGGAGCGGCTGGCCGAGCGCGGGCTGCGCTATCTCACCCTCACGCATTTCGTGCACAACGGCATCGCGCAGCCGGCGAAGATGCCGCGCCTGCCCTTCTTCTCCGTCCTGCGCGGCGCTCCCGGTCTCACCAGGTTCGGGCGCGATCTGGTGCGGCGTTGCGAGGAGCTCGGAGTCCTCGTCGACGTGACCCACTGTTCGGACCGCTCCTTCGCGGACGTCCTGGGAATCGCGACCCGACCGCTGCTGGCGACGCACACCGGGTTCCGGCGGTTCGCACCCTTCGAGCGCAACCTCTCCGACGAACAGGCCCGCGAGATCGCGCGCACCGGCGGCGTGATCGGCGTGATCACCTGGAGCGATCTGCTCGGCCGCGACAGCGTCGAGGCGATGGCCGACTCGATCGTGCACGCCGCCTCGGTCGCAGGCGCGGCGCACGTCGGCATCGGCACCGACTTCGACGGCTGGGTGTTCAGCGCGGAGGGCATCCGCGACGCCACGCAATATCCGGCGCTGACGGAGCGGCTGGTCGGTCGCGGATTCAGCGAGGCGGAGCTGCGCGGGATCCTCGGCGGCAACTACCTGCGCGTGCTCGGCGAAACCTAGGCTTCCTGCGCGCCCGCGGGCGGCACGGCCACGGTGGGCTTGCGGAAGGTGTTCAGCATCACCCCGCCCATCACCATCGCAGGCAGGAGCTGGATCGCGTGCAGGCCGATGGCGAAGGCAGCGGCATGGCCTGCGTCCCCACCGAAGGCCACCAGCACGCTCCCGGCGCCGAGCTCGAAGTTTCCCAGCGATGCCGGGGGCGAAGGAATGGCCAGCGCCAGGTTGATGCCGAAGATCACCCCCATCGCATGCGGCAGATCGTGGGGCTGGTGGAAAGCGCCGAGCGCAAGCATCGTCACCGTGATCTCCAGGCTCCAGGCAAGCGCGGAGAACAGCGCCGCCTGAGCGACCGCGCGGGGGTCGCGCGCCGCCATCAGCCCCGAGCGGGCGCGGGCCACCGCGTTCGCGATCCGGCCGACCGGCATCGACTCCGGATGCTTCGCGAGCCAGAGCAACGTCAGGACCAGGATGATGGCCCCACCCATCCCCGTCCACACCAAGGCCGCCACCCAGCGCGGAACCGGCAGCAGCGCGGGCAGGAGCGCGGCGAAGGCGAACATCACCACCGCGTTGACGCTGTGATCGAGCGCCACGGTCCCGAGCGCGGTGGCGCGGGCCATCCCGGTCGCCCGCGCGAGGAGCTCCGTGCGCACCGCCTCGCCGGCCCGCATCGGCAGGAACGCGCTGGCCGCCTGTCCGACATAGAGAGCGGCGATCGGCGTGAACCGCGGCACGCGCCGGATTCCTCTCACCAACGCGCCCCAGCGCAGGCCTTGCAGCGCGCTGCTAGGCACGCAAACGAGCGTGGCGGCGAGAGCAAGCCCGAGGTCGACGCCCTGGAACGAACGGAGCACCTGGTCCCGGTCGAGTCTGCGCGCAAAAATGACGACGCAGGCTCCGACCACGACCCACACGGCGATGCGCAGCATGAAGAACAGGCGGGCGCGCGTCATGCTGCCGCGAATCTAGTCACCGCTCCTTTGCCTGGGGCTGTTGGGGAGTGGACCGCGCGACCGGTACTGGCGCTTGGGGAGCAACCGCGGCGGGCCGCACGGCCACCGGAGCCGCGGCATGCGGTGCGGTGGCTTTCGGCGGTGCCAGGGGCGCGTTCGGCGGCCTCTGCTGCGCCGGGATCGCTTGCGGCCGCGGCTGGGCGGCCACCGGCGAAGAAGGGCCGGACCAGATCGGGCGTGGCGAGTCCGCGACCGCGTGCGGCATCTGCGGTACCGGGCGCGGATTCTGCGGAAAGGTTGCCGGCTGTCCGGAGCGTGGCGGCGCCGCGATCGGCGCCGTCCGGGGGCGATAGAAGATGACCGACCCCGATCCGGCGCGGGCCGAAGAAGGCGTCCGCGCATCGCCGATCGCCAAGGGACGGACCGCTCGCCCGGTCGCCCGCTCGATTACCGTCACCGCCGGTCCGACACGCGCCGCGCTCCCCGACGGCACGGCGAAGACGCGCCGCTGCGGACGCGGCACCACGTAATGCGGCACGGGCTCGAGGAAGTGGCGGGTCGGGACCACGACCCAGAGCGAGGGCTGCTCCACGATGGTGGACCGGGGGCCGATCGGACACCACGCCGCGTACCCGTCGGTCCAGCGCCAGGTGACCCACGCCGGCGCCCAGATGCGCCCAGGCACCCACATCCAGCCTGCTGCCGGCGACCAGGCCCAGCGGCCGTAGTGGTAGACCGCCCACCCGAACGGCTCATCGCTCGCCCACGCCCAGCCGGCGTCCGTCCACACCCAGCGGCCGTAGACATATGGCTGCCAGTCGTCCCTCACCCGCCTCGGGCGCCAGACGGTGCCGTACTCCGGCGTTTGGATCCACTCGCCGTTCCAGGACAACTCCGCGTCATTGCGGAAGTCGTCGTACGAAGGGCCGCGGGCCGCGGCGTACCCGGAGTCGTCCCCGTCGGACGGCTGCCAGCCCTCCTCGTCGTCGTCGGGCACCGACCAGTCATAGCGTTCGTCGCCATAGGCCCCGGAGCGGTCGTCGCTCCCCTGCCAGGATTGACCATCCTGGCGGTCCTCGTCGTACTCCCGCTCGTGGCGGTGCGCGAACGCCGGTGTCGCGGCGAGCAGAACGGCGAGCAGCATGCGGTTCATTTGCGGGCCTCCCTTGCTTCTTGGACGCCCGCCATCGTGGCGTGTTCACGGAACGGCGCAAAGAAACAAGCCGCATACCCGCGCCTTCGGCGCGGGAGCGGCTAGGCGGTCTTGCGGTCCTTCTCGAAGAGCAACGTGGGCTCTTCGCTGCGCAGGATCACGCCTTCGGTGATCTTGCACTCCTTGATGCTGTCCCGATACGGGACGTCGTACTGGATATCGAGCATCGCGTTTTCCATGATCGCCCGCAGGCCGCGCGCGCCGGCCTTGCGGCGCATGGCCTCGTGCGCGATCGACCGCAGCGCCTCCCGCGAGAACGTCAGCTTCACGCGCTCCATCTCGAAGAGCTTCTGGTACTGCTTGACCAGCGCGTTCTTCGGCTGGGTGAGGATGGTGACCAGATCGTCCTCGGTGAGATCGTCGAGCGTGGCGATCATCGGCAGGCGGCCGACGAACTCCGGGATCATCCCGAACTTGATCAAGTCGGTGGGCTCGATCAGCTGGAGCATCTCGCCGACGCCGCGATTGTCCTTCGGCTGTACCTGCGCGCCGAATCCCAGCCCCTTCTCTCCCGCGCGCCGCTTGATGATGTTCTCGATGCCGTAGAAGGCGCCGCCGCAGATGAAGAGGATGTTCGAGGTGTCGACCTGGATGTACTCTTGCTGGTTGTACTTCTTGCCTCCCCGCGGAGTGACGTTGGCGCGGGTACCCTCGATGATCTTGAGCAGCGCCTGCTGCACTCCCTCGCCGCCGACGTCGCGGGTGGGGCT
>Ga0209689_1002762_pt1 | contig 13000 bp, 8 predicted proteins | sample GraSoiAngelo_149_FD_187119 | JGI IMG/M metagenome (GOLD analysis project Ga0209689, IMG submission 187119) | Grasslands soil microbial communities from the Angelo Coastal Reserve, California, USA - 14_1009_09_30cm (SPAdes) (version 2) | ecosystem: Environmental > Terrestrial > Soil > Grasslands ...
CACGCTCGCGACCTGCGCCCCGCGCCCGGCGAGCTCGACGGCGGCGTCGCCGATGCCGCCATACAAGTCCCACGCGACCCCGCCCCGCAGGTCGCCCAGCTGCTCGACCGCCCAGCGGCGCGCCAGGAGCGCCATCTCGGGGTGCACTGGCTCGAACGCCGTTGCGGGGAATCCGGTGGCGGGCCCCCCCGCCATCACCCGGGCGGCTCCGTCGACCGGTTGCCACCAGCAGATCACCGGCTCACCGGCTGGCAGGGCGGCACGCAGCCGCTCGGCATCGAGCCACGGCTCGCCTGCCGACTCGGCAATAATATGGCGCCGTCCCTCGCGGTCGAGCCGCAGCGTGAGCCGGGCGAGCCCGGCGGGCAGTAGGTCGAGCCGCGGCTTGAGATCGCGCCACAACGCCATGAGGCGGAAGTCCGTGATGTGGCAGTCCGCGAGCGAGAAGATCCGACCCGGCTGATCGTACGGATGGAACCCCACTGCCCTCGCCCGCCCGCCACCCCCCTTCACTGTCAGGCTCACCTTCGCCCGATACCGCCACTCCTCCACCGCCTCGACAATCTCGGGGTCGGGGACGTCGAGCTTGCCGATGCGTCGCAACGCGTCGCCTACGATGGCCCGTTTCGCGGCGAGCTGGGCATCGTACGCGAGGTGCTGCAGCTGGCAGCCGCCGCATCGATCGTGCACGTAGTGCGGGCAGGGCGCCGCGACGCGCTCGGCCCCCGCCGCCACGATCTCCGCGAGTTCCGCCTTCGCGAAGTGCTTGTGGAGCCGTACGCCGTCCCGCAACCGGATGCGCTCTCCCGGCGCGGCCCGCGGCACGAACACCGCGCGGCCGTCGGCCAGCCGCCCCACCCCATCGCCGCCGGTCGCGATGCCCGTGATCGTCACGACTTCGCTCACCGGTCGAGCGCCTCCCGGCGCGCGGCCAGGGTCCAGGCGGACTGCCGGTCGGGCGGCCGTACCGTCGGTGGTGGCGATTGCTCCGCCGCGCGCTGCTGCTCGGCGAGCAGCGCCGCGACCACGGCGAGCGGCGCGGTCACCTCGGGTGACGCGCCCGTCGCGAGCAGACGCGGGCCCGCGTGCTCGAGATACGTGATGTCGAAGTCGCCGCGCTGGAAATCGGGGTCCGCCATGACGCGCAGGTGGAAGGCCTGGGACGACGGAATGCCTACGATGACGAGCTCGCGCAGCGCGCGTTGCATCCGTTGCAGCGCCGTCGCCCGGGTGTCGCCCCACACGATGAGCTTGCCGAGCAGCGGGTCGTAGAACAGCGTCACTTCGTTGCCCGCCTCGATCCCCCCATCCCACCGCACGCCGGGGCCGGACGGCGTCACGAGGTAGCGGATCACGCCGGTCGCGGGGAGGAAGCTGTTGAACGGGTCTTCGGCGGTGATGCGGCATTCGAGGGCGTGGCCTCGGGGCTGGAGCGCGCCGGCGTGCACGCGCAGCGGCTGGCCTTGGGCGACGCGTAGCTGCTCGCGCACGATGTCCACACCGTACACTAGCTCGGTCACCGGGTGCTCGACCTGGAGCCGCGTGTTCATCTCGAGGAAGTAGAACTCCCCGCTTGGCGCGAGCAGAAACTCGATCGTGCCGGCACCCAGGTAGCCGACCGAGCCTGCGGCCGCTGTGGCGGCCTCGCTCAGGCGTCGCCGCAGCGCGGGCGTGACCGCCACGGAGGGAGCCTCCTCGATCAGCTTCTGATTGCGGCGCTGGATGCTGCATTCGCGCTCGCCCAGCGCCACCACCCGACCGTAGGTGTCGGCGAGCACTTGGATCTCGATGTGGCGGGGGCGCTCGAGGTACTTTTCGACGTACAGCTCCCCCGCCCCGAACGCCTTCACGGCTTCACTCTGCGCCGTCTGAAAGGCGGACTCGATCTCGCCGTCTTGCTGCACGAGCCGCATCCCCTTCCCACCCCCGCCGGCGGCGGCCTTGAGCAGCACCGGGTAGCCGAGCCGGCTGGCCTCGGCGCGCGCCTGGACGTGGTCCGCTACGGGCCGGGTACTGCCCGGCACGATCGGCACGCCGGCGGCCTGCATGCGGCGCCGCGCCTCGGTCTTGTCACCCATGGCCCGGATGGCGGCGGCGGGGGGGCCGACGAAGCTCAGACCTGCCTGTGCGACGGCCTCCGCGAACGGCGCTCGCTCCGAGAGGAAGCCATACCCAGGATGGATCGCCTGGCACCCGGTCGCCTGTGCGGTGTCGATCAGCTTGCCGCCGTTCAGGTACGACTCGGCGGCCGGCGCAGGACCGATCGGCACGGCGATGTGCGCCGCGCGCACGTGGGGCGACAGCCGGTCCGGCTCGGAGTACACGGCCACCGCCTCGAGCCCTTCCTCGTGGCAGGCGCGGATGATCCGCAGGGCGATCTCACCCCGGTTGGCGACGAGGACGCGTTTGAAAGTCGCCATCGGCTGTCAGCCTTCAGCAGTCAGCATGCTGCCGCACCGGGCTGACAGCCGATAGCAGAAAGCCGACGGCGCCTCACCGACGACAGCTCGGAATCTCACCGCTCAACCGGAACGTCGCGAAGGCCTCGCATAGCGCCGGCGTCGCGCGGGCCGCCCGGCCGTACAGTGCCAAGGCGGGTGGTGCCCAGGTTTCGCGGTGGTCGAGTGCGAGGCGCAGCGCCGCGAAGACAAAATCGCGCGGCGGGACGCGGTCGGCCTTGAGATGAGGCCCGGCGACCCACACGAGGGGCCGAGCGGCCCAGCTGATGCGGTGTCGGGGCTCGGGCGGGCGGTCGAACGCCATGCTCACGCACACGGGGCGTCGCTTCACGAGCTCCGCGATCAACCCGTCGGCGTCGAGCCGGTGACCCAGCTTCAGGTCGGCGGCGACCCGGGCCCGCAGCAACGAATCCGAGCGCCACGCGGCGAGCGGCATGATCAGAAGGTCCGGGCGCAAGCCCCGAGCGAACCGCATGTACCAGGCGGCGTAGGAATCGGCTTGGTTTGCGGTGAGCAGCACGCCCCACGTGGGGCAGGCGCGCAGCAGGTTCTCGCCCAGCTCCTCCAAGACCGGGGGCAGCTTGAGGTCGAGAGGGACCGGCCCCCACTCTTGGGGGCCGACGTTGATCCCCCTCACTTCCCACGCGAGCCGCGACCGCGCGCCCCACGCGCCCACGCGCAGCACTCGGGCGCTGTCCCCATCGGGGGTCGAGCCGGCTGGCGCGAGCAGCTGCCCCGCCCGGCCGAGCGCGTCCTCCGCGGTGTCGAGCAGGGCGCGCAGGGCGACGCTGTCCTCGAGTACACGGTGGGGCCGCCCGTGCGCGTCATCAGCGAGCTCGAGATACAGGCGACCGAGCAGCAGCCAGGCGCCTCCGTCGCTCGAGTCGCGCGCCAGGCGGGCCCGCAGCGCGGGGAGCGAGCTTCCCGCCGCGCTGTCCGGAAGGGGGGGGCCCGCGGCGGCTGGGGGCCCACCGGGTGCCTGCAGCAGCGCCGCCAGCAGTACCGCGCTACAGAGGGATGTTGCCATGCTTCTTGGGCGGATTCTTGTCGCGTTTCGTCTCGAGTGTCGCGAGCGCGTCGATCAGGCGCGGGCGCGTGTCGCGCGGGTCGATGATGTCGTCCAGGTACCCACGGGCCGCGGCCAGGTAGGGATGCGCGAACTTCTCGCGGTACTCGGCCTCGCGCTCCTCGGTCGCTCCCCCCCCTCCCTCCCCCTCTCCTTTGTAGAGGATCTCGACCGCGCCCTTCGGCCCCATCACCGCGATCTCCGCGCTGGGCCAGGCGACGTTGTAGTCTCCCCGGATGTGCTTCGAGCTCATCACGTCGTAAGCGCCGCCGTACGCTTTGCGCGTGATCACCGTTAGCTTGGGCACGGTCGCCTCGCAGTAGGCGTACAGCAGCTTGGCGCCGTGCTTGATGATGCCGCCGTGCTCCTGGGTCACCCCGGGGAGGAACCCGGGGACGTCCTCGAAGGTCACGAGCGGGATATTGAACGCGTCGCAGAACCGAATGAAGCGCGCCCCCTTGAGCGACGCGGCGATGTCGAGCACGCCCGCGAGCACCGCCGGCTGGTTCGCGACCACGCCGACCGTGCGGCCGCCCAGCCGCGCGAACCCGACCAGCAGGTTGCCGGCGTAGTCCCGGTGCACCTCGCAGAACTCGCCCCCATCCACCACGGGTCGGATCACGTCGTGCATGTCGTACGGCTTTGCCGGGGTGTCGGGGACCACGTCGAGCAGCGCGTCGTCGCGGCGATCGGGGGGATCGGCGGACGCGCGCAGCGGCGGGCCGTCCAGGTTGTTCGAGGGGAGGAAGGAGAGCAGCGTCCGGATCGCCGCCAGGCTGTCGCGCTCGGAATCGTGGACGAAGTGCGCGACACCGGAGGTGGCGCCGTGCACCTCGGCGCCGCCCAGACCGTCGAAGTCGACCTCCTCGTGCGTCACGGTCTTCACCACGTTGGGGCCGGTGACGAACATGTACGAGATGCCCCGCACCATGAACACGAAGTCGGTGATCGCGGGACTGTACACCGCGCCGCCGGCGCACGGCCCGAGGATCGCGCTGATCTGCGGCACCACGCCCGACGCGAGCGTGTTGCGCAGGAAGATGTCGGCGTAGCCGCCGAGCGAGACGACGCCCTCCTGGATGCGGGCGCCACCCGAGTCGTTGAGCCCGACGATGGGCGCCCCGTTCTGCAGCGCGAGGTCCATCACCTTGCAGATCTTTTCGGCGTGCGCCTCCGACAGCGAGCCGCCGAACACGGTGAAGTCCTGCGCGAAGACGTACACCAGCCGCCCCTCGATCCGCCCGTACCCCGTCACCACGCCGTCCCCGAGATACTTTTCGTCGGCCAGCCCGAAGTCCACCGAGCGATGCGTGACGAAGCGGTCCAGCTCGACGAACGTCCCGGGGTCGAGCAGCGCATCGAGGCGCTCGCGCGCCGTCAGCTTGCCCTTCTCGTGCTGGGTCTTGATGCGCTCCGCACCGCCGCCGAGCTGGGACTCGGCGCGCCTCTGCTGGAGCAGCTCGAGCTTCTCACGCATAGTCATGAGCAGAGAATCTAGAGGGAACCGACGACAGGTAACAGGACGGCTAATACTAGACGCACAGACGCGCAGCCGTAAACAGGAAGAGGGAGCAGGAATAGCCTGCTCCCTCCACCCCTGTTCACCCCTGCGCGTCTACGCGTCTAGTTTTTGGCCGTCCTGTTTCGCTGCTTCCTGAACCCCGTCGTCTTTGGGCCAGCCGGTCGCTGCCAGCACGATCCGATGATGGATGGGGTCCACTTCCAGCACCTTCAGCTCCGCGGCCTGGCCTTCTTTCACCGCATCGGCCGGGTTCTGCAAATCCGGAATGCCGAGCTGCGACATCGGGACGAAGCCCTCGATGTCGTTCCCCAGATCCACGACGACGCCCTTGTCCATGAGGCGCAGCACACGACCCCGCAGCTCGGTGCCGACCGGGTACGTCTCACCGATCCTGAGCCAGGGGTCCTCCTGCGCCTGCTTCAAGCCGAGCGAGATCCGCTTGTTCTCGGCGTCCACGTTCAGGATCAGGACCTCCACCTCGTCGCCCTTCTTCACGACCTCGGAGGGGTGCTGCACCCGTTTGGTCCACGACATGTCGGAGATGTGGATCAGGCCGTCGATGCCGGGCTCGATCTCCACGAACGCGCCGAACGACGTGAGGTTGCGCACCTTGCCGCGGATGCGGGTGCCGACGGGATACTTCTGCGGGAGCGCCATCCAGGGATCCTCCTCGGTCTGCTTCATGCCGAGGGAGATCTTCTCTTCGGTTTCGTCCACCTTGAGGACCACCGCCTCGATGGTCTCCCCGATGGACACGATCTTGGAGGGGTGGCGGACGTTGCGCGTCCAGCTCATCTCCGAGATGTGCACCAGGCCCTCGATGCCGGGCTCGAGCTCGACGAACGCGCCGTAGTTGGTGATCGAGACCACCTTCCCCTGCACGCGGGTCCCGACGGGATACTTCGCGGCCACATCTTTCCACGGATACGGCTGCAGCTGCTTCAGGCCGAGGCTGATGCGCTCGCGCTCCCAGTCGATGTCGAGCACTTTGACCTCGACCTCCTGCCCGATGTGCACGAGCTCGGACGGGTGTGAGACCCGGCCGTAGCTCATATCGGTGATGTGCAGCAGGCCGTCGACGCCCCCGAGGTCGATGAAGGCGCCGAAATCGGTGATGTTCTTCACGATCCCCTTGCGCACCTGGCCGACCTGGAGCTCCTTCATCAGCACGTCGCGCTTGGTCTTGCGCTCCGCCTCGAGCAGCACGCGGCGCGAGACGACGATGTTGCGACGCCGCTTGTTGAGCTTGATAATCTTGAACTCGAAACTCTGGCCGAGCAGCTCGTCGATGTTGGGGACGCGGCGCAGCGCGATCTGGCTGCCGGGGAGGAAGGCGTCCACTCCCATCAAGTCCACCACCACGCCGCCCTTGATCTTCTTCACCAGCGTCCCGCTCACCGCCTCGTCCTTCTCGTGGGCCTCGCGGATGCGTTCCCACACCCGCATGAAGTCGGCCTTCTTCTTCGACAGGACGACCGCGCCCTCTTGATCCTCCAGGTGCTCGAGGAAGACCTCGACCTCGTCCCCTTCCTTGAGCGAGTGCGCGTCCTTGAACTCGTCGATCGGGACGGCGCCCTCGGACTTGAATCCCACGTCCAGGATGACGGCGGTATCCGTCACGCGCAGCACTTTCGACTTGACGATCTCGCCCTCCTCGATGTTCGAGAGTGTCCCCTCGTACATCTCGGTCATCTTGGCGATTTCGTCCGGCGAGTACTCTTCGTGGAGATCGGGACGGACGCGCAGGTGGGAATGAGCGGTCGGCGCAGCCGGACCTTCGGCTTTGGATTCCGGAAGGTCCTGAGTATCTACCAGCATTCGGTACACCGGTTCGGTTGCGAGTTTGGCAGTGACCCCGGACGCGTACCCCGGGGAACGGAAACCGCGAAAGCTAGCGAGGCAGACGCTGGTCCGCCAGCGCCACGACTTGATCCACCTGCTGCGCGAGCGACAACCGCGTCGTGTCGAGCGGGATCGCGTCCGGCGCCGGCTTCAAGGGGGCGACCGGACGGGTTGAATCGGCCCGGTCCCGCGCGTCGAGCGCGTCGCTCTCACGCCGCAGCTCGGCGGCATCGATCGCGTCCCCGCGCTGCGCCAGCCGGCGCCGCGCCCGCTCATCGGGGCTCGCGGTGAGGAACACCTTGAGGGGGGCGTCCGGGAACACCACCGTGCCGATGTCCCGGCCGTCCACCACGACGCCCCGCGGGTGCCCCTCCACGGCCCGACGCTGTTGCGCGTTGACCCACTGACGTACCTCTGGGATCGCCGCGACCTCGGACACCCGCCGCGTGACCCGAGCGGAGCGGATCGCCTCCGCCACGTCCACGCCGGCGACTTCGGGCTTGAACACGTCGCTCACGAGCACGAGCCGAACGGGTAGCTGGTCAGCGAGAGCCACGATCCGTTGAGGGGACCAGAGCGGACCGCCCCCTGCTCCCTGCTCCTCGAGATGATCGAGCGTCGCCAGCGTCACGGCCCGGTACAGCGCGCCCGAGTCGAGATGCGCCCAGCCCAGCCGCTGGGCCACCGCTTGGGCAGTGGACGACTTGCCGGACGCGGCGGGGCCATCGATGGCGATCACGCGCGGGCTCACGTCTGCCCCTTCGCGATGCGCCGTAGGTCGGAAAAGAACCGCGGGTAGCTGATGGCGACCGACGCTCGTTCAGAGAGCCGCACGTCCGCCCCAGGGATCGTCCCCAGCACCGCGAACGCCATGGCGAGGCGGTGGTCGCGCGCCGTCTCGACCCGCCCCTGGGGTGGCCGGGTGCCGCCTCCCCGCACGAACAGGTCGTTGCCGCGAGCCTCAGCCGCCGCGCCTACCGCGCGGAGATTGGCGGCGATCAGCTCCAGCCGGTTGCTCTCCTTCACCCGTAGCTCCCCGACTTCACGGAACACGGTCTCCTCTCCTGCTGCGGCCCGGCTCGCCAGCACCGCCAGGATCGGCACCTCGTCGACCAGGGTGGGTACCTCCGCGGCCGCGATCTCGGCGCCGTGCAGCGCGGCGGGTCGGGCGACGAGGTCGGCCACCGGCTCGCCGCCCTCGTCGCGCAGGTTGACCCGCTCCACGTGCACCCCCATACGCTCGAGCACGACGAGGAACCCCGTGCGAGTCGGGTTCACCCCGACGTTCTCGATGACCAGCTCACCGTCTTCCGCGAGCACCGCGGCGCCGACGAGAAACGCCGCGGATGACACATCGCCCGGGATGGACAGGTGGAGACCCGGAACGGTCTTGGCCGACGGCTGAAGGCTGACGGCGCCGTGGTCGTATCGCAGATCCAGTCCCAAGTGCAGCAGCAACCGCTCCGTGTGATCCCGCGATAGGTACGGCTCCCGCACCGTCACCGGCACCTTCCCCGTCAGTCCCGCGAGCAGCAGCGCGCTTTTCACTTGGGCGCTCGCCACGGGGCTCGTGTAAGTGAGCGCGTGCAACCGCCCGCCGCGGATCGAGAGCGGCAGCGCATCGCCGCGCGCTTCCTTTATCTCCGCGCCCATGGCCCGCAGCGGCTCGGTGACGCGTCGCATGGGGCGGCGCCGCAGCGAAGCGTCGCCGGTGAGCGTCGCCGGAAACCGCTGGCCGGCGAGGATGCCCAGGAGCAGTCGTGCGGTGGTGCCCGAATTCCCGCAGTTCAATCGAGATGCGGGACGCGTGATGCGGGATGCGCGAACCGTCACCGTGCCGGCGGCGCGGATGGGCGAGATGTCGGCGCCGAGTTGGCGGAGCACGCGAGCGGTCGACTTCACGTCTTCCCCGGTGAGCAGGCCCGCCAGCTCGCTCTCGCCGCGGGCGAGCGCGGCGAGCATCAGCGCACGGTGGGAGATACTCTTATCGCCGGGCGGCCGCACCGCGCCGCGCACCTTCACGCGTCCAGTCTCCCGCGCCACTCGGCGCCGCGCCTGAGCCACGCCGCGAGGGCGGCCTCGTCGCCCGCCTCGAGCGCCCGCTCCAGCTCGCCCAGCGGCTCTTCGAGAGAGCGCAGAGCAGGGAGCAGTTCGTCACGGTTCATGAGAAAAATCTCGGTCCAGAGGGCGGGCTCGGAGGCTGCGAGGCGCGTAGCGTCGCGCGCCCCGGGCCCGAAGGTCGCACCCGGCGGCGTCGCCCGAGCGAGATAGTGCGCGAGCAACGACGCCACCGCCTGCGGCAGGTGGCTCGTCAGCGCGAGCTGGCGGTCGTGCTGCGCGGCGTCGATCCGCACCGGGTGGGCCTCCAGCACGCTCTCCCAGAAATGCGCCACTTCGCGGGCGGCGCCGTCGCCGTCCCGGGTCGGGGTGACATACACCACGGCCCCGCGGAACAGGTCGAGGCGGGCGGCCCCGAACCCGTGGCCGTGCGTTCCGGCGAGCGGATGTCCCCCCGCGAAGCGCGGCCCCAAGCCAAGCGCTTCGGCGTGCGCCACGATCGCGCGCTTCACCGAGCCGACGTCGGTGATCACGGAGCCGGCGCCTACGTCCCGTCCCAGCGTCTCGAGCAGATCCCGGTTAGCCGCAGGCGGCGCCGCCAGCACCAGCAGCTCCACCGCGCGTGCCACGTCCGCGGCACGTGGGGGAGCGTCGTCGACGGCGCCCTGCTGTGCCGCCGCGGCGCGCTCGGCGGGCTCGGGGGACCAGCCGAGCACCGTGGCGATGCCGGCCCGCTTCGCCTGCAGCGCGACCGAGCCGCCGATCGCGCCGAGGCCGAGGATGCCGAGCGTGGTGGGGCGCACGGGGGGAAAGTAGCGGCAACCGGGCGGGCCGTAAACGAGAAGGGCGGCTCCTCGAAGCCGCCCCTCGCCAACGCTCACGCCGGTCGAGAATCTCGACCGTTGGTAGTGGCGCTCACGGGACGGCCTGCGGAATCGAGGTACAGGTCTGTTGGAATGGGACGAAGATGACCCCGCACACCTTGAATTCCTTCACGACGGCCGTACCTGAAGTCATCACCAGGCCGAAGGAGAAGATCCCGTCGAGCATCGGATCGAAGATTGGGTTGGCCGTCTGAAGCGGTCCATACACTGTGCCGCCGGCGGTAATGAGTCCTGTGTCGTTTCGATTTTGCAGGAGCTGCGTACCGTTGGCCGCCCCGTAGACGTTGGTGATCAGCACGTCCGTACCCGAGACCGGATCCTCCACGCTGAAGGTGACGGCAAAAGTGATCGCATTATAGGGCGGTGCCGGCAAGTGGCTCGTCAAGTCGAAAGTGAAGATCGTCTCCAGACTCGAAAGAGGGATCCCAGTCGGGCTAACAACCCCCGTCGCCGTGAACGTCAGCGGACTGCCGTCCGCCAGCGCCGTCACTCGCAACGTATTCCCCCCGAGACTCGTCGACCCCCCCAGCACCCACGAAGCGTGCGCACACCCGTCGGTACCCGTGTTGACGGTCGCGCTGCTCCCCCCGCCCACCGTTCCCCCGCCGCTCATGACGGTGAAGGTCACCGGCTCATTGGCGAGCGGCTGGGGCCCGGTATGATGCGTGTACGTCAAGCACACCTGCGGATCGACCGGAAGCGCGGTATTAGTGGGGCCGATCTGGTTATCGGTGGTAATCACCTTCGTCATCGTCGCCGACCGCAGCCAACCGAAGCGGCTGAAGCCGTCGGTGCTGCCGCCAGCTCCCAGATCGACCGCATGCAAGACGCGCGGCGCCACCAGACGCGTGACTCCCCAGACGAGCGCGTGCCAGGCGGCGCTCGGCAGGTCCCGCAGCTGGCCAGACTTGACGACGCCGAGCACCGACGGCGGTGGGGTGCGCGCAAACGTGCCGCAGGTCAAGAACGGCGTCGGCACATCCTCCAGCGTGACGATGGGCCCCGTGGGTGTGCCTTCGACCTCCTCCCGCCGGTTCAGCCCGTACGGCGGCGCGTCCGGACTCCCCACGTCCCCCGGGATCTCGAAGCACACACCGGCGATCACGTTCACCCGGAACGGCAGGTCCACGCCGTCGACGCCCAGCCCGTGGAGGTCGGGGTCGGTCCGGAAGCGATAGCAGCCTTCGAGCTCGGAGTTGGCGCTCCGCAGGCAGCTCGTGGACGAGGTCGCGTCGTTCACCGGGATCCGGTCAATGATCACGACGACCTGATCGATCCCCAGCGGCAGCCACCCGTCGAAGAACCGTGCTCCCGCGAACCCGGTGTTGGTCGTCACGTCAAGGAAGGGGGTCGTGATGCGACTCGGCACCACCTGCTCGACGTGATCGGCGTTTGTCGCCCCGAACGCCCCGTCTTCGATACGCACCTTGATCGGTAGGGTGCGACCGTCTTGGAACAGAAACACTTCACCAGTCTTCGCGTTCTTCATCCCACCAAGCACCGGATCCACGTCGAGGACGCCGAGCGCGGTACCTCTCGGTGCGCCCCGCACGGTGATTCGATAGAACTGGGTCGCATCGAGCAGCACCGGAGACTTCGTGTCCCAGTTGAGGTGATACTGCTCTCCATCCAGTGGCATCGTCGCGGGCCCGAATACGAGCACAGGATTCCCGGAGCCATCAGTGGCGCAGTCGACCGATCCTAGCCCCGGGTTGCCGGTGAGCACGCATACCTCGACGGTGGGTGAGAGGTTGGGGTTGAACTTCCCAGGATCGAAGTTCGGGTCGTTGGTGGGATCAGGCACCAAGGGGGGCAAGAAGAAGAAGTCTGGATTTCCGCTGTGCGCACCGTCCACGATCAGCGCCGCCAGCGCCCCGTGGGCGGGGGGCTGCAAGAGTCGTTGGTCTCGACATCCGATAGCGATTACGGCGGCGGCAAGAGCGGCGAAGGTCAGGCGCTTCATACGCAGGCTCCCGTGGGAGGACGCACGGCGCCGAATACAAGCAAAATGCGCACCAAGAGGACCCAGCGCGCTCGTGCATCGTCTCCCTATTGCTCAGCCTCGCGCCGCGACGAGGGTGTTTCGGAGACGCAACACCAGGGCCGCCCCAATCACTCCCCGCCGGCAGAGCCGGCTTCAAAATGAGGCAAGTTTTAAATGAGGAAGATCCGAACCAAACCGAGGGGCAGCCGCAGAAATCGCGCTACCGCGCTCCGATCAGCGCCTTAAAGCGAGGGTCGTCCTGCAGCCCGCGCCACCACCAATGCACGTTCTTCCGGAAGCCGTCACGGTGCTTGGGGTTGGCCACGAGATACTGGGAGAGCAGTCGCAGCGCCTCGTCCTTGTCGCCGAGCGAGAGGCGCGCGGCCGCTACGTAGCCGAGCAGCTCCCGTTGGGGGTCGAGGTCAGGGTCCCCGGTCGAGCGATTCAGCACGCGCCGCGCGCTGTCGGCGAGTCCGGCGCGCCCGAGGACGAACCCCACCCACATCTGTTGGTACAGCCGCCTGAGCGGGCGGTCGCGCTCGGGCGTGAGCCGCACCACCGAATCGGCCAGCTGCCAAGCCAGCTTGACGTCGGGGTCCGCCGCCTTCGTGTTCATCAGCATGAGCTGGCATTGGACGAACAACGGATTGGTAGAAAAGCGGCGGCGCCCCTTGTCACACCAGTCGGTGGCGGGCAGGAACAGCTCGAGGTCGTACGACGTCACGAACAGACGCCACAGGATCGCGTCCGCGGCCGCGAGATAGACGTCTCCCTGGTACGCGCTCAGCGCGGCGCGGTTCGCCTCGGGGAGATCGCGCGTCTGGTAGTAGAGGACCGAGAGGACGTTCCACGCCCCGACCTGCTGCGGGTTCAGGCGGGTCGCTTCTTCCAAATCTGCCCGGGCTGCGGCGAGGAGCCGGTCGGCGGCTGCCGCGTCAGGCTCGAGTCCCTTGGAGAACCGGAAATATCGGATGGTGCCACGTATTTCGAGCGCATCGGGGTTGTGCGGTTCCTTCTGAATCGCCCGATCGGCGTGCCCAAGGCCGAGGCGGAGCCACGTCTCAATCTGGCGTGGCTCGCGCTCGAGCCTGGCCCGCTGGTACGCTACGCGGGCCCGCTGCACGATCGGCGCCACCCACGCCCGGTCGGCGTTTTCGGCTAGGCCCAGCAGCGAGTCCGCCTGGG
>Ga0209689_1002765_pt1 | contig 12997 bp, 9 predicted proteins | sample GraSoiAngelo_149_FD_187119 | JGI IMG/M metagenome (GOLD analysis project Ga0209689, IMG submission 187119) | Grasslands soil microbial communities from the Angelo Coastal Reserve, California, USA - 14_1009_09_30cm (SPAdes) (version 2) | ecosystem: Environmental > Terrestrial > Soil > Grasslands ...
GCTAGTCAGGCCGGACGGTCGGACGTCCGGTAGGAGAGTGCCACGATGCTGACCATTTATCGCCGACATCGCAAAGCATGTGAGCACCGCGACAAGGGCCGGGCGCATCGGCTCTGCCAGTGTCCTATTTGGGTGGATGGCTTCTTGGGCGGCACAGAACTGCGGGAGTCTTTGAAACTGCGCGACTGGCACCGGGCGCAGGAAATGATCCGGGAATGGGGGACTGAAGATCGTTGTATCTCCCAGCCGGCCCGAAAATCTACAGGTCAAGCGTGGGAAGAGTTTTTTGGCGGACATAGAGGCCCGCAAACTCAATGACTCGACAGTAAGGAAATACAAGCTGCTGAAGCGGCAAATGGAAGACTTTGCCCAACGATGCGGCCTGCGAGTTCTTGTCGACTTTGACTTGTCAAAGTTGAGTGAGTTCGGTCCGAATGGAAAGACGGCCCTCGCTTGAGTGCGAAGAAACTCGAACGGCTGCGGGCATTCTTTCGGTTTGCTCAAAAACGAAAGTGGGTAGCCGAGAATCCGGCTCTCGATCTGAAAGCGCCTAAAATAAGTCTTTGCCCTACGCTTCCATTTAGCCGCGAAGAAATGGTGCTAATTCTCGCAGCGACTGATCAATACAAAGAAGAAATGCCGAGTCACGGGATTGAGAACGGGCGGCGAATTCGTGGCCTCGTACTCTTGCTTCGTTACAGCGGGATGCGAATCGGAGATGCGGTCAACTTCAGCACAGACAGACTGGAAGGGAGCCGTCTCTTCCTCTACACGCAAAAGACTGGGGTTCCAGTGAATACAATCCTTCCTGAGTTTGTATTGTCCGCGTTAGAAACAACGCCGAAGGTCAAAGAGAAGTTTTTCTTTTGGAGCGGCAGAGGAAAGCTAGAAAGCATCGTGCGGAGCTGGCAAATGCGGCTGCGCCGACTCTTCAAACTTTCGGGCGCGCCGAACGGACATCCGCACCGTTTCCGCGACACGTCGCTGGAGTGCCTATTGAACGAGTCTCGATTCTGCTGGACCATCACAGTGTGAGGATAACGGAGAAACACTACGCACCGTGGGTCCGCTCGCGACAGGAACAACTGGAAGCAGATTTGGCTAACGCCTGGAGCCGCGATCCGCTCGTTCTTTTGCAAAGTGGGGTACACCAGAGGTACACGCCAAGCGGCGCGCCAACAACTCATTTATCTTCAATAAGTAAAGACTGGTGCCCGGGGTGGGAGTCGAACCCACATGAGGAAAAATCCCCGGAGGATTTTAAGTCCTCAGCGTCTGCCATTCCGCCACCCGGGCACGGCAGATAAGAAAAAATAACATGCGCGGGGACTGCGCTCAATTCAAATCACAAGACGGGACGGGGAGCCGATAGCTGGTTATGAGCTCTCCGGAAGAACAAACAGACTCTTTGCCTGTTCTCGGTTTTTCCCGAGATTTTTCAAATTTGTTGTCTGACGGTTGCGAAACGCTAGTCTTCATGGTGTCGATTCGAGAAGCGTGGTGGCGAGTCTTGAAACGGGTTGCAGACACATGCTCAAGCGAGCGAGTTTTTTCGTTTTGGCGTAAAATCTCTTGACCCGATCGGTACCGCGGCGCATCTAAAACCTGACCGTGATCTGCGGGTGTATTCCTGCCCGCGACAGGAGCCAATGTGAGTCAGCCGAAAATTCAGCTGGACCTCGATCTTCTAAGCATCAATACCATCCGTACTTTGGCGATCGATGCGGTCCAGCAGGCGAATTCAGGTCACCCCGGCGCCCCCATGGGTCTGGCTCCGGTGGTCTACTCTCTGTGGCAGCGCTTCCTCCGCTACGATCCTGCGGATCCCACCTGGCCAAATCGTGACCGTTTCGTTCTGTCCGCCGGGCACGCCTCGATGCTTCTCTACGCCACGCTTCACTTGACGGGAGTGCGCGCGGTCAACGCTCAAGGAAGAGTTACAAACGATTCTGCCGTCTCCATGGAGGAGATCAAGCGATTTCGGCAAATCGACAGCAGGACTCCGGGGCATCCCGAGTCGCACCTCACCACCGGAGTCGAAACAACGACGGGGCCGCTCGGCCAAGGCGCAGGGAATAGCGTGGGCATGGCCATTGCCGGTAAATGGCTGGCGGAGAATTTCAACCGTCCTGGATTCGACATTTTCAATTTCAATGTCTACGCGATTTGCGGCGATGGAGACCTGATGGAGGGTGTGGCGAGCGAAGCTGCTTCGCTCGCGGGACATCTGAAGCTCTCCAATCTTTGCTGGATCTACGACAACAACAGGGTGACCCTCGATGGTCCCGCCGAGTGGTCCTTCAGCGAAGATGTGATGACGCGTTTCAAGGGTTACGGCTGGAACGTCGCGCAAGTGACGGACGCCAACGATTTGGACCTCCTGGCGCGCGGCTACGACAATTTTCTCAAGTCGAAAGACCGGCCAACGCTCATTGTTGTGGACAGCCACATTGGGTACGGATCGCCCCACAAGCAAGATTCCTACGAAGCACATGGCGAGCCGCTGGGCGAGGCAGAAGTCAAACTCGTGAAGAAAAACTATGGGTGGCCCGAAGACGCGAAGTTCCTAGTCCCCGAGGGAGTCTATGATCAGTTCAAGAATGGCGTGGGCAAGCGCGGGGCCGAGGCTCGTGCGGCGTGGAACGCAAAATACGAAGAGTACAAGAAACAATTTCCGCAGCTCGCAGATCAGCTGAACAAGATGCAGAGCGGCCAATTGCCCGACGGCTGGGACAAAGACTTGCCGAGCTTCCCTGCCGATCCAAAGGGCATGGCGACGCGCGAATCCTCGGGAAAAACGCTGAACGCCCTGGCGAAGAAGATCCCCTGGCTGGTTGGCGGATCGGCAGACCTGGCCAAGTCCAACAAGACGAATCTGACCTTCGACGGCGCGGGAGATTTCTACCCTGAACAGTATCGCGGGCGGAACGTCCACTTCGGCGTGCGGGAACATGCCATGGGGGCGATCGTAAACGGAATGACGCTGTCGAAACTCCGGGCGTTCAGCGCTACGTTCTTTAATTTTAGCGATTACATGCGGCCGAGCATGCGTCTCGGCGCGTTGATGGAAATCCCTGCGATTTACATTTTCACGCACGACTCGATTGGCGTGGGTGAAGACGGACCGACGCACCAACCCATCGAGCAACTGGCGTCCTTGCGGGCGATGCCAAACATGCTGACTCTGCGGCCGGGCGATGCCAATGAAGTGGTGGAGGCCTACAAGGTGATCTTGCAACATACCCATGGGCCCTCTACTTTGGTTCTGAGCCGCCAGGCCATGCCCACGCTCGATCGCGTGAAATATGCTCCCGCCGCAGGAGTTGCTAAGGGCGCTTACATTCTTGTCGATGCTCCGGGTGGGAAACCTGACGTCATCCTTATGGGCAGCGGCAGCGAAGTATCTCTTTGCGTGGAAGCCGGCGAAAAATTGAACGCCGCCGGCATCAAGGCTCGCGTCGTCAGCATGCCCTCATGGGAACTGTTCGAACGCCAGGACGCCGCATATAAGGAGAGTGTCCTCCCTACCAGCGTGAGCGCGCGGGTTTCCGTGGAGATGGCTTCCACGTTTGGATGGGAGCGCTACGTCGGCCTCAAGGGCAAGATGATTGGGATGCACAGCTTTGGCGCATCGGCGCCGTTGAAGGACCTGTTGAGAAAATTCGGCATGGAAGCGGACAAGGTCGTGGCAGCGGCGAGGGGAGTCCTCGGAAAGTGAGCCGGCAATGAAGATCGTGATTGGCTCGGACCACGCTGGGTTCGAACTGAAAGTGGCCATGGGCGATTTGCTGCGGTCGCTGGGACACGATGCCCTGGATGTCGGCGCATTCAATGAAAATCCGTCCGATTATCCGGACTTTGCAGAAGCCGTGGGTCGAGCGGTGCTGGACCACCGGGCTGAGCGCGGCGTTCTGATCTGCGGCAGCGGCGTTGGCGCGAGCGTGGCGGCAAATAAATTGCCCGGGATTCGAGCCGGGATGTGCCATGACACGTATTCGGCGCATCAGGGAGTAGAGCATGACGACATCAACGTCCTGGTGCTGGGCTCGCGGGTGATCGGCGTGAAGCTGGCAGAGGATCTAGTGAAGGCCTTCCTTGCCGCAAAGTTCACGAACGAAGAAAGACATATGCGCCGGCTAGGAAAAGTCAAAGCGCTGGAAGCAAAGTTTGCGGCGGGCTTGAAGCAATAGGAAAACGATCGGTATTCGAAGCGAGAAGCACGGCCACCCCGCTGAGGCGTACAATAAAGTTTCGAGCCCTTTTCGAGATGAAGGAGAATCAGCATGACCACTACAACGACGGTCCCAAGCATAGGCACTGGCCAGGGAACCAATCCACTGAAGGCACTACTCACCTACGGACAATCCCCCTGGATGGATTACATCCGCAGAGACCTGCTCACCAGCGGCGAACTAAAGAAATATATTGATAATGACGGCCTGCGGGGCATGACTTCCAACCCGGCCATCTTCGAGAAAGCTATTACCGGCAGCAACCTTTATGTGGATATCCTGAACTCGCCGGAAGCGAGAAAGCTCGATGCCAACGGCCTCTTCGAGAAAATCGCCCTCCGCGACGTGCGGGACGCTTCGGACATCTTCAAGCCGGTCTATACGGAGTCGAAGCGCCGCGACGGTTACGTCAGCCTGGAAGTTTCGCCGTTTCTTGGGTTCGATACCAAAGCCTCGCTCGCCGAAGCTCGCCGCCTGTGGAAGGCCGTAGATCGCCCGAATGTCATGATCAAGATTCCCGGGACGCCCGAAGGCCTTCCCGCCATACGCCAGGCGCTCGAAGACGGTATCAACATTAATATCACCCTTCTCTTCGCGCAGTCCGCCTACGAGCAAGTCGCAGAAGCATTTCTTGGCGCGCTGGAAGCTCGCGCAGCCAAGGGCCAGGACATCAGTCACATCGCGAGCGTCGCCAGCTTCTTCGTCAGCCGCATCGATACCCTGGTTGATAGCAAGATCGACGAAAAGCTCAAGAGCACTACCGATGCCGACCAGAAAGCTCTGCTCGAATCCATCCGCGGCAAGGTGGCCATTGCCAACGCCAGGATCACCTACAAGAAGTACCAGGAACTATTTGCGAACCCGCGCTGGACGGCCCTGGCGGCCAAAGGCGCGCAAACGCAACGTCTTTTGTGGGCCAGCACGAGCACCAAGAATCCAACGTATCGTGATGTGATCTACGTCGAAGAACTCATCGGCGCGGACACCGTGGACACCATTCCTCCGGCCACATTTGATGCCTTCCGCGATCACGGCAAACTTCGTCCCAGTCTCACCGAAAACGTCGAAGGAGCCGCGAAGACCATGGCCGACCTCGCCAAGGCCGGAATTTCCATGAAAGAAGTGACCGACAAACTGATGGTCGACGGCGTCAAGCTCTTTGCCGACGCCTTCAAGACCCTGCTGGATGCCGTGGGCAAGAACGCAGGGGTGCGTACGTGAGTCTAAACCGGCTGACCTACAAGTTGCCCGGTCGGCTTGCCGGGGCGGTTGCTTGGTCGCTCGAAGACTGGAAGAAGAATAATAAAGTCGCGCGTCTCTGGCAGAAGGATGCTTCGCTCTGGAGTGGTACGGACGAGAGTAACTGGCTCGGCTGGCTGACCATCACCGAAGAGCAGATGGCGCACATTGAAGTTCTGAAGCAGGTCGCCGGGGACGTGAAGAAGGCGCGATTCAAAGATGCGCTCTTGCTGGGCATGGGCGGCTCCAGCCTGTGCCCTGAAGTTCTGCGCATGACGTTTGGAAAGATGAAAGGATTTCCCGAGCTGCATGTTCTCGATTCCACCGACCCTGCGCAAATCAAGGCCATCGAAGCGAAAGTCGATCTCCAGAGGATCCTCTGCATCGTTTCGAGCAAGTCGGGAAGCACGCTCGAGCCCAACATCTACAAACAATACTTCTTCGAGCGTGTAAAGGCCAAAGTGGGCGAGAAAGAAGCCGGCAATCACTTCATCGCTATCACGGATCCGGGCTCCAAGATGCAGCAGGTCGCCGAAGCTGATAAGTTCCGCAGGATCTTCATGGGTGTGCCAAGCATCGGTGGCCGCTATTCCGCGATTTCCAACTTCGGCATGGTTCCCGCCGCGGTCATGGGCCTGGACGTTGAGAAATTCTTGAAAAACACGGAGGAAATGGTCACCGCGTGTAGTGCGTCCTCTGCCGCCGATTTCAATCCAGGGGTCATCTTGGGAACCATCTTGGGCGTCGCCGCCAATCATGGCCGGGACAAGATTACCATCGTCACTTCGCCGGGAATCTTCGATCTCGGTGCGTGGCTCGAACAATTAATTGCCGAATCCACTGGAAAAATCGGCAAAGGCATTATTCCTGTGGATCGCGAACGCCTCGCCAGACCGGCTAGCTATGGCAGCGATCGGGTCTTCGCTTATGTGCGACTCGCGTCGAAGCCAAACAAGGCTCAGGATGCAGCCGTTGCGGCCCTCGAAAAAGCCGGGCACCCCGTCGTGCGCATCACTCTGCCAAGCACCTACAATCTCGGGCAGGAATTCTTCCGGTGGGAAATCGCCACTGCTGTTGCCGGTTCCATCATCGGGATTAACGCCTTCAACCAGCCGGACGTCGAAGCCAGCAAGATCGAAACCAAGAAATTGACGAGCCAATACGAAACGACCGGAAGTCTCCCAGCGGAATCGCCTTTCTTCGAGGAGAAAGGCATCAAGCTTTTCGCGGACGAGAAAAACACGGCTGCATTGAAGGGCGGCGCGAAACTTGCCGACGTGTTGAAAACTCATCTCTCACGGATTGGCGCGGACGATTATTTTGCCGTCCTTGGCTACATTACGATGAATCCGGCGAATGAAAAGACCTTGCAAACGATCCGCCACGCCGTTCGCGACAAGAAAAAAGTAGCCACCGTTCTCGGGTTTGGCCCGCGCTTCTTGCACTCCACCGGGCAAGCCTACAAGGGTGGCCCGAATAGCGGGGTCTTCCTGCAGATCACGGGCGACGATGCCAAAGATTTGCCGGTGCCCGGGCAGAAATATACCTTCGGGATTGTGAAGGCTGCACAGGCTCGCGGCGACTTTGCCGTTCTGGCCGAGCGCGGCCGCCGCGCCTTGCGCGTCCACCTGGGGAAGAATCTGAAAACCGGACTCTCCATGCTGACCAGAGCCGTGCAAAAAGCGATCGCATAATTACCGAACCATTTCTTTGGTGTAAAACGGGGAGCACACAAGATGCAACTTGGCATGATCGGGCTGGGGAGAATGGGCGCCAACATGGTTCGGCGCCTGCAAAAAAACGGTCACAAGTGCGTCGTGTATGACCGCAGCGCGGATTCCGTCAAGCAGCTGGAAGGCGAAGGCGCTACGGGTGCGACTTCCATCGATGATTTCGTAAAGAAACTTCAGAAGCCCCGGGCCATCTGGCTCATGGTGCCGGCTGCGGTGGTCGACGCCTCGCTACACGATTTAGCGGGCAAACTAGAAGCTGGTGATACCGTGATCGATGGTGGAAATTCCTACTACATCGATGACATTCGCCGCGCGAAAGAACTCGCTAAAAAGGGAATCCACTATTCGGACGTCGGCACAAGCGGAGGCGTATGGGGCCTCGAGCGCGGCTATTGCCAGATGATCGGTGGCGAGACGGAGGTCGTGAAGCGCCTCGATCCGATTTTCAAAACGCTCGCGCCGGGACGCGGCAACGTCGATCGCACGCCGGGACGCGACAAAATTGGCGGCACTGCCGAGGAGGGCTATCTTCACTGTGGCCCTTCCGGCGCCGGCCACTTCGTCAAGATGGTCCACAACGGTATCGAGTATGGCTTGATGGCGGCTTACGCCGAGGGCTTGAACATTCTCAAGCATGCCAACGCGGGCAAATCCCACCGCGAGGCCGACGCAGAAACCACTCCGCTGCGAAACCCCGAACACTATCAGTACGATTTCAATCTTGCAGACATCACGGAAGTGTGGCGCCGGGGAAGCGTCGTTGCATCATGGCTGCTCGATCTGACCGCCATTTCCCTGCTCGATCAGCCCACCCTTGAACGCTTTTCCGGCCGCGTTTCGGATTCCGGTGAAGGCCGCTGGACCATTCTTGCCGCCATCGAGTCCACTGCGCCCGCGCCGGTTCTGACCGCATCTCTGTTTCAGAGGTTTACATCGCGTGGCGAAGATGATTTTGGGGCGAAGGTATTGTCCGCGATGCGTTTCCAATTCGGCGGACACATTGAAAAGAAGTCTGGGCACTAGAGATTTCAAGAGTCGTTTGGCGTTCGAAGACAGCGAGTTCCGGCTATGATCCCGAACCACCCCGATTCGAATCCGACTGCAGCACCCTGCGTGATGGTTATTTTTGGCGCAACCGGCGACCTGACGAAACGCAAACTGCTTCCCGCGCTTTGCAATCTCGCCCAGGACAACCTTCTTCCGAAACAGTTCGCCATTGTGGGATTCGCCACCAACGACTACACCACGGAAAGCTTTCGCAAGATGCTGGGCCAGGAGATTCCCAAGTACGCTCCCGCCCCTGTCGACCTGAAGTTCTGGGACGGGATCGCCAAACGAATCTATTACGTCCGGGGAGATTTTCAGGACCCCGAGGCCTACAAGCGGCTGAAAGAGCAAATTGAACAGGCTGACAAGCTTCAGAACGCGCTGGGAAACAGATTCTTCTATTTGGCGGTGGCACCGCGATTCTTCTCTCCGATCGTCAAGAAGCTGGGCGAATGCGGCCTGACCAAGGAAGAAAACGATCGGTGGGCAAGGGTGATCGTCGAAAAGCCATTCGGCCATGACCTGGAATCAGCGAAGCAGCTCAACCAGGACTTGATGCAGGTTCTGACGGAAAAGCAGATCTATCGCATCGACCACTATCTCGGCAAAGAGACTGTCCAAAACGTGATGGTCTTTCGCTTTTCAAACAACATCATCGAGCCGTTGTGGAACCGCAATTATGTGGACCACGTGCAAATCACCGCGGCGGAAACCGTCGGCGTGGAGCATCGCGGCGGCTTCTATGAGACCGCAGGCGCCTTGCGGGACATGGTGCCGAACCACCTGTTCCAACTCTTGACCATGACAGCGATGGAGCCGCCGATTTCCTTTGATGCCGATCAAGTCCGCAATAAACAAGCAGAAGTTCTGCACGCCATCCAGCCGCTCAGCCCCGAGGATGTCCTGAAAAACATGGTGCGTGGCCAGTACGGCGCCGGCACGGTGGACGGCCAGCGCGTCGGAGGCTACCGCAGCGAGCCGGATGTCGCGCCGGATTCGAATACGGAAACGTTTGTCGCGCTGAAATTGCAGATCGACAACTGGCGCTGGGCGGGCGTGCCGTTCTATCTGCGCACGGGAAAGCGGCTCGCGCAACGCACAACGGAGATTGTGATCCAGTTCCGCAGGACTCCCTTTGTCCTGTTCCGCAACACCACGGTAAAAAATCTGGAAACCAACCGCCTGGTCATCCACATTCAACCTGAGGAAGGCATTTCGTTAAGTTTCGGCGCAAAGGTTCCCGGCTCGGTCATGAAGCTCGGGCTCGTGAATATGGATTTCGATTACTGCACCTATTTCGGATTGGAGCACAGCACCGGTTACGAGCGGCTGCTGCGCGATTGCATGGCGGGTGATGCCACGCTCTTCCAACGCTCGGACATGGTCGAGGCGGGATGGAATGTGATTCAGCCGATTCTGGACGTCTGGCGCGCTTTGCCCGCCCGCGGTTTCCCGAACTATGCGGCAGGCTCGTGGGGGCCTGTCGAGGCTGACGACTTGCTGGAGCGCGACGGGCGCTCGTGGCGGCGCATCGGGGAAGAAGAAATTGACAAGCGCGGCCGGATCGCCGCTCCCGATAAAGCAGGGATCATCACCTGAGAGGGGCGCGAGTGGATCGTGAGATTCGAATCCTAGCGGACGGCGCAGCCATCGCCAAGCGCGCAGCCGAGGAGTTCGTTCAAGCCGCGGCATCGGCGGTACGCACGAAAGGCTTCTTCAGCGTGGCGTTGGCAGGGGGATCGACCCCGAAAGCGCTCTACCGCCTCCTGGTGAACGACCCGGCGCTGCGCTCGGAAGTTCCTTGGGATAATATACATCTGTTCTTCGGCGACGAGCGCCATGTCGCACCGAGCCATCCCGACAGCAATTTTCGCATGGCTACGGAAGCAATGATTTCAAAGTCGCCGTTGAAAGCGGAGCAGGTCACGCGGATCAAAGGCGAATATCCAGATGCGGAACAGGCCGCCCTAGAATACGAAAAGGCTGTGCGCGAATATTTCAAGCTGAAGAACGGAGAGTATCCGCGCTTTGATCTGGTATTGGCCGGGATGGGCAACGAGGGGCACACCCTCTCGCTTTTCCCAGGAACGAAAGCATTGCATGTGGATAGGCGCATCGCCGTGAGAAACTGGGTGGGCAAGTTGTACGCGGAACGCATCACTCTCGTCGCGCCAGCCGCCTGCAATGCCGCCCAGATCATCTTCCTGGTGGCGGGCGCGGACAAGGCGCCGGCCCTGAAAGCGGTGCTGGAAGGTCCGTTTGAGCCGGAGCAATTGCCCGCGCAACTGCTCCAGCCAAACAATGGAAAACTGCTCTGGCTGGTGGACACTGCCGCCGGCAGCATGCTCTCGATAGGAATTCGAGAATAGTTGACGCTTGACGGTCACACCTGAAACGAGGAGAAAGAAATGGCTACCAGCACCATCCAGGGACAAATAGAGACCTATCTCGGCGCAAAGGCGGATTCCCTGTTGGGATTCAAGTCGCCGAAAATCGCCAAGGAGCGCCTACATCTTCCCGGACCGGACTTCGTCGACCGCATCTACGCCGCGACGGACCGCAATCTGCGCGTGCTAACAAATTTGCAGCGCTTGTTTGGCCACGGTCGGCTGAGCGGTACTGGTTATCTCTCGATTCTGCCCGTCGACCAGGGCATCGAGCACTCCGGCGGCGCCAGCTTCGCCAAGAATCCCGATTACTTCGATGGCGGGAATATCGTGAAGCTGGCCATCGAGGGCGGCTGCAACGCTGTAGCTTCCACCTTTGGCGTGCTGGGCTCCGTCGCGCGCAAGTACGCCCACAAGATCCCGTTCATCGTGAAGATCAATCACAACGAGCTGCTAACCTTCCCGAACAAGGCCGATCAAATTCTCTTCGGCACCGTGCAGCAGGCCTTCGACATGGGCGCGTCCGCCGTAGGCGCTACGATTTACTTCGGCTCCGAGCAAAGCGGCCGCCAGATCGTGGAGATCAGCCAGGCCTTCGCGAAGGCCCACGAACAAGGCATGGCCACCGTCTTGTGGTGCTATCTCCGCAACAACGCTTTCAAGAAGGACAAGGACTATCACCTCTCCGCCGACCTCACCGGCCAGGCCAACCATCTCGGCGTGACCATCGAGGCCGACATCATCAAGCAGAAACTCCCGGAAAATAACGGCGGCTACCAGGCGCTCAACATCGGCGATTCCAGCTATGGTAAGTTTGACAAGCGCATCTACACGGATCTGTGCAGCGATCATCCCATCGACTTGACCCGCTATCAGGTTGCCAACTGCTACATGGGCCGCGTGGGGTTGATCAACAGCGGCGGCGCTTCCGGCGCAAACGACTTCGAAGAAGCTGTCGCCACGGCCGTCATCAACAAGCGCGCCGGCGGCACCGGTCTCATCTCCGGCCGCAAAGCTTTCCAGCGTCCCATGAAAGAAGGCGTTCAGCTCCTCAACGCCATCCAGGATGTCTACCTCAGCCCCGAAGTAACCATCGCCTAGACCCTGGGCTTGCACCAGTAAGAAGTATCCTGGTGCGTTGTTTGGTCTTCAAGGGCCGTGGCTTCTCGGCGAATTTCACACGCTAAAGACCATGGAACCGGTCCCATGCGAAGTTCGGGAACAATGTAGTTTGCGATTCTACGCCATACGCTCGGAGAGCGAGCACATTCGAAACGGGTAGCGGCAGATCGAAAGGAGTTGAACACCCACCACATCTCTGCAACCGGCACAGATCCTGACGGAAGAAGCTCTAGAGCTTCGCGATGTCTTCCGCCATTTGGGTGAGCAAGTCGCTCATTATACGAATTTCGGGGGGCGCGGCAACCCGGTTCTTTCCGTGCTTTACGGATGTTTCCTTGCCGTTCTTCGCTGCGGCCGTGGGCCAGTGCTGGGAAATCGGAATGCCTCGCTCAGAGTACGCAGTGGCATACAGAACATTTGATTGCAGGCTGTGGGGCACTTTGTCCGTCAAGACGGTGGTGACCGTCGTGGTTGCTGTCCGGTCAAAGGTGTAGTGCCACGTTGAGCCGTAGTTGGTCGTGAAAGTTCCAACTCCCGATCTTGGCGACATGTCGGCCGCAGCAGATATCTCCCTCAGCGTGTCGATTCCAGAAACGGCCGGCGCGGACGTGTAAAAGACAACCAAGTAATTTTGTGCTCCCAGCATAGGCGAGTCAGAGAAACACATTCCTGGAAACCTCTTCTGATTCTTTTCGTACCAGTTTGCTGCCCACTCCGGAATGGCCAGAAATAGTCTCTCCTTATCCACACTTCCTAAGGACACGTTTTTCGTGCACCCCGCTCGTTGCCCATCATTGAAGCCATCTTCCAGGGCCAAACCGTAAGAAACAACGTCGGGCGGTCGATTCAACTCTGGCGATGACGTCTCGGGCGCGACAAACACCCCTAGCGAGATGCTTTTCTGTAGTTCACTGGTTCGAACATCTTCTACCGCCGAAACTGCCAGCGGACTCGCTTCGGGCAGTTGAGATGGTGGTGCTCCTGCTACCCACGCAAATACTCCCGTCTTCCCGTCTGACTGAGCCTCGGGGGTGGTTGCCGGAGCGACCAGGGGACTCGCTTTGCGCACTTGAGATGGTGGTACTCCTGCTACCCACCCAAATACTTCCGTCTTCCCGCCTGACTGAGCCTCAGGAGTTGTTGCCGGAGTGGCCACAACCGCTCGTAAAGTTGCTTCGGCTTTCACCGCAGGCGCTGGTGTTTGGGGCGCTCGAAAAACTTCCGTCTGCGCGGCCGG
>Ga0209689_1002772_pt1 | contig 12986 bp, 10 predicted proteins | sample GraSoiAngelo_149_FD_187119 | JGI IMG/M metagenome (GOLD analysis project Ga0209689, IMG submission 187119) | Grasslands soil microbial communities from the Angelo Coastal Reserve, California, USA - 14_1009_09_30cm (SPAdes) (version 2) | ecosystem: Environmental > Terrestrial > Soil > Grasslands ...
GTACGTGTTCGTGCTCGCGGGATTCCTCGGTTACCAGGTCATCTCGCGGGTCTCGCCGCTGCTGCATACGCCGCTGATGTCGGCGACCAACGCGATCTCTGGGATCTCGCTGGTCGGATCGCTGGTGGTGGCGGGAGCGGGATACAACCGGGTGAGTACCTTGATGGGGTTCATCGCCGTCACCGCCTCCACCATCAACGTGGTGGGCGGATTCCTCATCACCGACCGGATCTTGAAAATGTTCCGCGCCCGCAAGTAAATGCGCCGCGATCTGCTCCAGCTGTTCTACCTCGCCTCGGCGATCCTCTTTGTCATGGGATTGCGCGGCCTCAGCCATCCGCGGACCGCCCGCCGCGGGATGTTCCTCGCCGAGTTTGGGATGCTGCTCGCCATCATCGGGTCGCTGCTGCACCACGAGATCGTCGACTACCGCTGGATCGCCGCCGGCCTGGTCCTCGGCACGGCGATCGGCGTGCCGATGGCCATCTGGATCCCGATGACCGCCGTTCCGCAGCGGACCGCGCTCTCGCACTCGTTCGGCGCGCTGGCGGCGGCGCTGATCGGGGTCTCCGAATATTACCGGCACGGCGCCGCGCTCGGCTCGCTGCGGGTGGGCGTGATCGCGCTCGAGGTGATGCTCGGGTCGTTGACGTTCACCGGCAGCTTGATGGCCGCGGGCAAGCTCCAGGGGCTCATCCGCGGTTACCCCATCACCTACCGGGGTCAGAACTTCTCCAATCTCCTGCTCCTCGCTGCGATGCTGGGGCTCATCCCGTTCCTCATGTTCGTCCCCACCTCCACCCCGGCGTTCTACACGTTGGTCGGGCTCGCCTTCTTCTTCGGCGTCATGCTCGTCCTTCCCATCGGGGCCGCCGACATGCCGGTGGTCATCGCCCTGCTGAACTCGTATGCCGGCCTCACGGACGCGGCGATGGGGTTCATGCTCGACAACAAGATCCAGATCATCACCGGCTCGCTGGACGGCTCCTCCGGATTCATCCTCTCCATCCTCATGTGCCGGGCGATGAACCGGTCGATCACCAACGTCCTCTTCGGAGCGTTCGGCAAGGTGCAGGAGCAGCCGGCAGGAGCCCTGGAGGGAAAGAAAGGCATCCGGCAATGCTCGATGGAGGAGGCGGCCGAGATCCTCGGAACGGCCCGGTCCGTCGTCTTCGTTCCCGGATACGGAATGGCGGTCTCGCAGGCCCAGTATCGCGTCCGGGAAGTGGCGGACGTGCTGAAGAGCAAGGGCGTCGACGTCCGCTACGGCATCCACGCCGTCGCCGGACGCATGCCCGGGCACATGAACGTGCTGCTCGCCGAGGCCAACGTGCCCTACGACGAGCTGTACGACATGGATCAGATCAACTCCTATTTCCCGGAGACCGACGTGGCGGTGGTGGTGGGAGCCAACGACGTCGTCAATCCCGCCGCGAAGCGGGTGCGGGGAAGCCCGATCTACGGGATGCCCATCCTGGAAGTGGAAAAGGCGAGGGTGGTGATCGTCTGCAAGCGGAGCCTGGCCGCGGGTTTCGCGGGCATCGACAACGAGCTCTACTACGGAGACAAGACGCTCATGCTCTTCGGCGACGCGAAGGAGACGATGGTCAAGCTCACGGCCGCTCTCAAGTCGTGAGGTCCTTGCCGCAGGCTCGCCTCGCGCGCCCACCTTGACGGCGCGGATCTCGTTGGGCGTATCCTGCGGCGACCATGCCGAATCCGACTGCCGGCGGTCCAGCGGATCGCGAGCAGCGGGGCCTCACGGCTCCTCTGCACGACGTCAGGCGCGACGAGATGATCGGACGCGTCGTCGGCTCCTGGCGCGTCGTCAAGCTGCTCGGTGAAGGGGGGATGGGTTCGGTCTACATGGGCGAGCATCCCGCCATCGGCTCGAAGGTGGCGATCAAGATGCTCCATCCCCGCTTCGATGCGGACGAGCGGATCGTCGAGCGCTTCTTCAACGAGGCGAAGGCCGTGAACGTCATCGGCCACGACAACATCGTCAGCATCCTCGATTTCAACGTCGCCGATGGCGGGCGCCATTACTTCGTGATGGAGTTCTTGCACGGCCAGCCGCTGCAGGCGCTGGTGCAGCCGGGATTGCCGCTCTCCCTCGGAAGGGCGGGACCGATCCTCCTGCAGTGCTGCCGGGCGCTGCAGGCGGCGCACGAGCGAGGAATCGTCCACCGCGACTTCAAGCCGGACAACGTCTTCCTCGTCGACCGGGACGGCCGCACCGATTTCGTCAAGCTGGTCGATTTCGGCATCGCCAAGCTGACCGACTCGACCGGCGCGCACCTCACGCAGACCGGCACCGTGATGGGCACTCCGGCGTACATGTCGCCGGAGCAGGCGGCTGGCGATCCGTCGATCGACGCGCGCAGCGACGTCTACTCGCTCGGCGTCACCATGTTCCAGATGTTCACCGGGAAGGTGCCCTTCGCCGACGCCGGGCCTTCGTTCGGCAGGATCCTCACTGCCCACCTGCAACAGCCGCCACCGCGGCCGGGCACGCTGAACCCCGAGATTCCCGCCGAGGTGGAGGAGATCATCCTCAGGACGCTGGAGAAGAGCCCGGACGACCGTTACCAGTCCATGTCCGAGCTGTACGAGGCGTTGCACGGATGCATGGAGCAGCTGGGCATCAGCGCCGAATTGCCCTTGCTGAGCGAAGGTCAACCTTCTTCACCGCGGCCGGCGCCTGCGGCGCGCCGCACCGATCCGGCGGTAACACCGCCTCGCGGCGCCACGCAGCCGCGCACCCGGACGGTGCCCGCTTCGGCACCGGCTCGCGGCGCGACGCAGCCGCGAACCGGAACGCGCCTGATCCCAGCACCGCAGCCGCGGCGCGCGAATACGGCGCTTCTCGCCGCCGTCGGCGCCGCCGCTGCGATTGCAACCGGCGCCTTCTTGTTCGTGTGGTTCCGGGAGTCCAGCGCCCCCGAGTCGAAGCGGCCGCGGCCGGTACCCGTGGAACCGGCTCCGGTACAGGGGGGCGGAGGCGAGCGGGAGTCGGCGCCTTCGCGCTTCCCCTCGTCGCCGCCGGACAGCGCCGCGCCGCCGGCGACTCCGCCGTCGAGCGAAGGGCGCGCGGACGCTCCGCAGCGCGCGGACGCTCCGCAGCGCACGCCCGACTCACCTCCCGCTCCACCGCCGCGCAGCCGCCGGATTCCGTCGCCGGCGCAGGAACACGCCTCTGGCAAGACCGAACAGCCGGCCACGGTTCCCGCGGTGGTGCCGGAGAAGCCAGCCGTGTTCTTCCAGTGCGCCGGAGCGCAGGAAATCTGCGCCGCGCTGCGGACGGCGATCGACGACGAGCTGGAGAAGGCCCGGTTCACCAGCGTGCGCAACGCCGCGCGGGCGGACATCGGAATCAGCGCTCGCATCGACGGAGTGGAAGGACACGTCGCACCGCAATTCGACACGACATTCGCGGTGCGGACGTATTCGATCGCGCTCAGCGCCGAGGCGACGCGGACCAGCGAGGCGGTGTCGATGCCGCCGCCCACGACGGTGAGCTACGACCCGAGCTTCGGAAGCGAGCGCGTGGCCGAGAAGGCGCGGGTGGTCGCCGGCGAGATCGCGGACAAGTTGCAGGCGTTCGTGAGCAGGCGGCGATAAGGACCGGTCGCGCCCACGGCCACATCGCCGTCCACGTCAACGCCACTCGCTTACTGCTTCCTGATCGTGTCCTTCGCCTTCGCCGCCCCGGTGAAGCTGATCACCGCGAACTTGCCCTGGACCTCGACCACCGCGCCGTTGCCCGTCTGCTTCTCGTCCGCCCCGAGCTTCGCGCCCGTATCCGGGTCGATGAGCGCGTCCCCCACGTTGAAGACGTTGAACTTGTCGCCCACCTTGATGCCCGCCAGCGATCCGAGATTGATCCAGGCCCGCGTCCCTTCGACCTTGATGATCTTCCCCTCGACGCCTCCCGCCGGAGCCGCCGCCGCCAGCACCCGCTCCAGGTAGTCGCCGCCGGCCAGCTTCTCCACCACCGCCCTGGACGCCTTCTGGATCGTCTCGCTGGCGATTCCCCATTCCGTGTCGCGGCTCATGCTGGCGCCTTTGAGGAACCCACCGCCCGACTTGACGTCCCCGTCCGCCGCTACCGACAAGACGCGCTCCGCGGTCGTCGTGTCGACGAAGCGCAGGCTGATCGTCGCGAAGGACTGGACCATGTGCCCGCCGACGTTGAACGGGCCTACGGCGGCTTTGGTGACGTCGACGTTGAACTTGTCGATCCCTCCCATCACCACGTACTTGACGCCCAGGATCTTCCCGACCTTCGCCGCGGTCGCCGGATCGACTGCTCCCGTCGTGGCGAGCCCCTGCTCCTTGAGCACGAGGTTGAGCTTGTCGCGTTCGACCACGCTGAACTTCGCAGACAGAAGCTTGTTCTCGGAGAACTCGTTGTCGATCTGGTTGCGGGCGGCCGGACCGAGCTGATTGGAGTACCAGTACTGAGCTCCTGCATGATTTTCGAATTCCCAGATCGCGACGCGGATCTTGCCTTGCGCGAAACCCCGGGAAGGTACGGCGAGCGACAACGCCAAGGACGCGAACAGGAAGGTCTTCCCCCTCATGGCACACCTCGATGCGGGCCGTCAGGCCATCTGGAAGAGAACGCCAGTATGCGGCGTTCGCCGGCCTGGCACCAGAGGGGGCGGCCGGCCGGTCCGACAGTGCCGGGTCAGACGTCCGGCGGACATCGGGCGACGAAACCGTAAGGGAAGAATTTCGTTTCATTTCCCCCGCTAACGGATCGGAGCGAATGCGTGTCTCATCGCGGCGCAGAAGTGCCGAGGCGCGCCGCATCGCGGCGAGGGAGGGCACCGATGCCGCAGCACGGCTTCTCACCGCTTCGCTGGAGTCCGCTCGCCGCCATTCTCGCGGCCGCTACGCTGCTGGCCCTGATCCTGGTGAATCTGATGACGCTCGGAGGGATCAATTCGGCTCGGCCGCTGATCATCCACGCGCGCCAGCTGCATGACGCCCTGGGGCGCATGCGCGCGGCGCTCGCCGATGCCGAGAGCGCGCAGCGCGGGTTCCTGCTCACCGGAGATCGCCTCTTTCTCGAGCCGGTCCAGCGGGCCAACGATTCCCTCTTCGCCGGTTTCGCCGAAGTCATGAGAGCGGCGGCCGACGACGGCATGCTGGAGGGCCGCATGTCCGAGCTGGAGCGGCTGGCGTCAGGGAAGATGGATCGGATTCGCCGGACGATCGAGCTCTACCAGCGCGGACAGACCGCCGCGGCCTTGGCCCTCTTTCGCGGCAGAGGCAATTCCGGGATGGACGAGGTCCGGCGCGTGATCGACGAGCTCCGCGCCCGGGAGGACCGGCGCCTGGCGGACCGTACCTTGAAGGCCCGGCGCAATCTCGATCTCGCCATCTGGATCGACGTCGGCGCCGGCCTGGGTCTGCTCGTGCTCGGCGCGATCCTGTTCGCGATCGATCGCGACATCGCGCGCCGCAAGGTGCTGGAAGCGGCGCTCCGGGAATCAGCGCAGTTCCAGGAGCAATTCGTCGGAGTCCTCGGCCATGACTTGCGCAATCCATTGGGAGCCATCTCGATGGCGACCGATCTCCTCCAACGGCTGGGGCCCCCGCCGTCGCAGGCGAACGTGCTGTCGCGCATTGCATCCAGCGCCGCGCGCATGGACCGGATGGTCGTCCAGCTGCTCGACCTGACGCGGGCGCGGCTGGCCGGCGGCATTCCGCTAGACCTCAAACCGGGAACCAATCTTGCGCTGATCGCCGCGGCGGCGGTGGAAGAGCTGCGGATCGCGCATCCGCAGGCCCGGGTGACCGTCGACGCCCCGAGGGAAGTGATGGGCGATTGGGACCCGGATCGAATGGCCCAGGTCGTTTCCAACCTGGTGGCGAACGGAATCCAGCACGGGGCCGGCGCCGAGGTCGAAGTCCGGGTGAAAAGCGCGAACGCCTCCGCGATCCTGGAGGTGCACAACGGCGGTCCGCCCATACCCCCCGACCTCCTGCCGCGGATCTTCGAGCCGTTTCGCCGCGGCGCGAAGACGGGAGCGAAGCAGGCGGGCGGGCTCGGACTGGGGCTCTTCATCGCGCGGCAGATCGTCCTTGCACACGGCGGGAAGATCGGCGTGCGCTCGGCGGAAGGGGACGGGACGACGTTCACCGTCGCCTTGCCGTCGGAGGCCGGCCAGCGAAGCGGAGCTGCGAGGGGTGCCGTCGCGTCTGCTCGGGGCGCAGGGGGCTGTCTGTTGCCGGGGCGCTCCGCTCTTTGACTTTCCAGCATCGCTGGAAGGATCATCAGCCTCCCAGGCGCTGTCGGAGGTCTCCCCATGGCACCTCGACGCGGAACCACACGCCGCCGATTCCTGAAGTCCACCGCGCTCGCCGTCGCGGGGCTGGGCTTGCCCAGGGCGCTCGGCGGCGCGACCGCGGATCTGAAGCTGAAGAAGCCGATCAAGATCGGTTGCCAGACGATCCTCTCCGGTCCGCTGGGCGGGTACGGCGAGTTCATGCGCAAGGGCGCCACGCTGGCGATGGAGGAGATCAACGCCCAGGGCGGAATCGGCGGCAGCCCGATCGAGATCAGCTTCCGCGACGAGGAGCTGAAGGTCGACGTCGGCGTGAAGAACGCACGCTACTTCGTCGAGGACTGGGGCGCGGATTTCCTCATCGGGATCGATTCCAGCGCCGTCGCGCTGGCCGTCGGCGAGATCATGCCCTCCCTCGACCGGGTCCTGATCGTGACCCACGGCGCCACGGAGAAGTACAACGAGGACCTGGTCTTCAAGCGGCACGTGCGCCAGTGCTTCCGCGTCTGCGTTCCGGTGTACCAGGACGGTATCGCCTCGGCGCTGGTTTCGAAGGACCTGCCGGTGAAGCGATGGGCCACCATCTCGCCGGACTACGAGTACGGCCACACCTCGTGGAGGATGTTCCGCGCCTACCTGAAGCGGTTCAAGCCGGACGTGGAATTCGTGGGAGAGAGCTTCGCCAAGTTCGGCACCGTCGACTTCTCCAGCCACATCAGCAAGGTGATGGGCTCGAGCCCTGAAGGCATCTTCTCCACCGAGTGGGGCGGCGAGGCCGTCACCATGGTGAAGCAGGCGAAGCTCTTCAAGGTGTTCGAGCAGACCAAGGCGTTCATGATCGGCATGGGCGCGGCGATGGACGTGCTGCAAGGCCTCGGCGCGGACTACCCCGACGGCGTCTGGGCTTCGGGCCGGTACTACTTCGGCTACCCGGATTCGGCCGAGAACAAGCGGTTCAACGACGCGTTCCGCAAACGCTGGGACACGTACCCGAGCTATCCATCCGAGACGGCGTACACCGCGGTGCAGGCGCTGAAGAAGGCGGTGGAGAAAGCGCGGTCGGTGGAGACCGAGAAGGTGATCGAGGCGCTCGAGGGCCTCGACCTCGATCGACCCGCGGGCAAATGCGTGATCCGCAAGGAGGACCACCAGGCCGTCTACGCGGTGCCCTGGGGACAGATCCGGCACGACCCGAAGTTCCCCATGCCCACGTTGACGAACCTCAAGCTCTTCACCACCGACGAGTACTACCGCAAGCCGCCGTTCGCGCCGGTCGAGGGTTAGGTGCTCTTCCAGGGCCTCGTCGGCCTGAGCGAGGCCATGTACCTCTGGCTGGTCGCGGCGGGCCTCTCGCTGATCTTCGGCGTGATGCGCGTCCTCAACTTCGCGCACGGAAGCCTGTACATGCTCGGAGCGTACTTCGCCTGGGTGGCGTTCCGGGTGAGCGGGAGCTTCTGGGTGGCGCTGCTCGCCGGTCCGCTCGTGGTTGCGGCGGTGGGTTGGGCGATGGAGTTCGGCTTCCTGCGCCGCGTCTATTCCGCGCCCGAGGCGTTCCAGCTCCTGCTCACCTTCGCATTCGTGCTCATGCTCGACGACGCGGTGAAGCTCGTCTTCGGGCCGGTGTACCAATCTCCGCCCACGCCTGCGGCGCTCTCCGGCGCGGTGCTGATCGGGCATTCGGTCCTGCCGACGTACCATCTGTTCATCCTCGGCGTCGGCGCCCTGGTCGGCTTCGGCCTCTGGGTCTTCCTGGAGAAAACGAGCTTCGGGCTCGTCATCCGCGCGACCGCGGCCGACCGGGAGATGGCGCGCGCTCTCGGCGTGCGCGCCTCCCGGCTGTTCACCTGGGTGTTCATCCTCGGTGCCTGGCTGGCCGGCCTGGGCGGGGCGCTGTCCATGCCCGTTCGCGCCATCTCGCCGGGGATGGGCGAGTTCATCATCATCGAGGCGTTCGTGGTGGTCGTGCTGGGCGGGCTCGGGTCCCTGCGCGGCGCGTTCGTCGGGTCGCTGCTGATCGGGCTGCTGCACGCCTACGGCCTGCTGTTCATGCCCGTGTTCGAGCTGGCGCTGGGCTACATGGCGATGGCCCTGGTGCTCATCGTGCGGCCCTGGGGCCTCTTCGGCATTCGCGAGGGATGAATGCGCGCGCGCCTCGCCGCCGGAGCGGTGCTCGCCGCCGTGGTGCTGCTGGTGCCCGCGATCGCCGGGCCATTCCTGCGCTACCTCGTGCTCAACATGCTGCTCCTCGCGCTTCTCGCCCTCTCGTTCAATCTATTGTTCGGCATGACCGGGCTGCTCTCCTTCGGCCAGGGCGCCTTCTACGCCGGCGGCGCATACTCGGCGGCGCTGCTGCTGCGCGCGGGCGTCCCGCTTCTCTGGTCCATCCTGCTCGGTGCGCTCGCCGCCGCGGCGCTGGCGGCGGTCCTCGGCGCGTTCTGCGTCCGGCATACGCGCATCTACTTCTCGATGCTCACCCTGGCGTTCGGCATGCTGGTCTACGCGGTGGTGTGGAAGTGGACCGACGTGACCGGTGGCGACGACGGTCTCATCGGCATTCCGCGCGGCCGGATCGGGCTTCCCGGTCCCCTCGACTTCAGCCTGGACTCCCCCGCGCGCTACTACCTGTTCGCCGCCGTCCTGGTCCTGCTTTCGATGGCCGTGCTGCACCGGGTCTCCGCGTCGCCTCTGGGGCTCTCGCTTCGCGCCATCCGGGAAAACGCCGAACGCGCGGAGTTCAGCGGCGTCAAAGTGCGGCGCACGGTCTACATCGCGTTCGTCACGGCGGGTCTCTTCGCCGGCCTCTCCGGCGCGCTGCTCGCACCGCTGGAGCAGACGGTCTCGCCCTCGACCGCGCATTGGACCAAGTCCGCCGAGCCGGTGATGGCGACCCTCATCGGCGGCCCTCTCTCCTTTCTCGGACCGATCCTCGGCGCCGTGGTGTACCTCGGGCTCAAGGAGCTCATCGTCCGGTTCACCGAGTACTGGCTCCTGGTGTTCGGGCTCGTGCTCCTCGCCACCGTGCTCACGTTCCGCGGCGGCCTGCTGGGCGCTGCCAGCCGGCTGAGGATGCGGAGGCGGCAGGCATGAGCGCGGTCCTCGAAGTGCGGGGGTTGCGGAAGTCGTTCGACGACTTCGTCGCCGTCGCCGGGATCGATCTCGCCTTGCCCGAAGGCGGCATCACCGCCGTGATCGGCCCCAACGGCGCCGGCAAGACGACCTTCATCAACCTCCTCAGCGGAAAGCTGGTCCCCGACGGCGGCCGCATCGTCTTCGCAGGAGCCGACGTCACGCGCCTGCCGCCCAGCGCCCGCGTCCGCGCGGGAATGGCGCGAACGTTTCAGATTACGAACGTGTTCCCGCTGCTCTCGGTGGAAGAGAACGTGGCGGTGCCGGTGCTCGCCCGCGCGGGCCTTTCGCTTGAGCCCCGGCGCAGGGTCGACGCGATCGGTGAGGCCCACGCGCAGGTCCGCAGCCTCCTCGAGACCGTCGGGCTCAGCGCGCGTGCAGCCGATGCCGCCGGAGTGCTCTCACACGGCGACCGGCGCCTGCTGGAGATCGCGCTGGCGCTCGCCTCCGAGCCGCGCCTGTTGCTCCTCGACGAGCCGACTGCCGGCATGGGGGCCGCAGAGCGCGATCGCGTGCTCGCGCAGGTGCGCGCGCTCGCTGCCCGTTCGTCGCTCACCATCCTGCTCGTGGAGCACGACATGGAGGTGGTGTTCGGGCTGGCGGCCCGCATCGTCGTGCTGCACCAGGGGAGGGTGATCGCCGACGGCGCGCCGCAGCAGATCCGCGACGATCGGCGCGTGCGCGAGATCTATCTCGGCGACGCCGACGTGGTCCCTCCGCCGGGGGAGGCCGCGGCGCAGACCGGTGCGCCCCTCCTGGAGGTCAGGCACCTCGATGCGGGCTACGGGCTCGCGCATGTGCTGCGCGACGTGAGCTTCACCGTGGGGCGAGGAGAGATCGTCGCGCTGCTCGGCCGCAACGGCGTCGGCAAGACGACCACGCTGCGCAGCCTCTCGGGGCTGAACGCGCCGTGGCGCGGAAGCGCGATCGAGCTCGCGGGCAGGCCCGTCGCGGGCGAGCCTCCCGAGCGCCTTGCCGCCCTGGGCGTGAGCTACGTTCCCGACGATCGGCGCATCTTCGCGGACCTGAGCGCGGCGGAGAACCTGCGCGTCGCCATGCTTGCGCTGCGGCGCGAGAGGACGCGCTGGACGCGGGAGCGCATCGAGCAGATCTTCCCGCCGCTTGCGACGCTCTGGGACCGCAAGGGCCGCCACCTTTCCGGGGGCGAGCAGAAGATGCTCGCCATCGCGCGCGCCCTGGCCACGGACCCTTCGCTGCTGCTCCTGGACGAGCCGTCGGAAGGCTTGAGTCCGCTCATCGTCCGCATCCTCGCCGACGCGCTCGCCCGCATCCGCGGCGAAGGCGTGACGGTGCTGCTTGCGGACCAGAACCTCATGTTTGCGCGCGCGGTGGCCGATCGCGCGCTGGTGATGGAGCGCGGCCGGCTGGTGCACGTGGCCTCGCGTGCCGACCTCGCCGGGAACGATCCCACGCTCCAGCGCCTTCTCGCGGTGTGATGTCAGCGCGGCTCGGCCGTCATCTCGACTGGAGGCGCGCGACGTCGCCCGGCTTGAATTCGCGGGCATCCATCGGGTCCTCGAGGACGAAGGCGACCAGCCCGGGCCCGCGCTCGGCGGCGCGAGCGGGATCGAGCGCGGCGACGCGAGCTTCGTTGAGGAAGGGCCGTTTTCCCAATTCGATGCGAGCTCCACGCTGGAGCGGGCGTGCGAATATCACGGGCACGCACTGGACGCCGCCCTCGTTGATCAGCAGCGCCGCTTCGACCTCGAATTCCATGGCCGCACTTCTTCTATGCACGATCGCCGGTCGATGCATTCACCTTCGCTGCCGTGTCGCCTGCCATCCCACGCCGGGGACATGGCCGCTCTCGCCAGTGAGCTCCCACCGCACCAGCGAAACGGGGATCAGCCCCGACGCGTCGATCTCGTCGATGGCCTGGCGCAGGGTGAACGCGCTTCCCAGCTGCCGCGCCCGCGCCGAGAGCAGCTCGTCGATCTCCAGTTTTCCGAGCAGGTAGCTGGTCCCATACCCGGGCTGCTGCAGATAGAGATGCTGCTCGAACCACACCGTCCGGCCGTCGAGCCTTAGCCAGCCTCGCGGCGTGCGGTCAGAGGCGAACCGCGCCGCTTCTTCGAGGGACAGCTCGTTCGCGTGCATGCGCAGCTCTCCGAGCGCCCGTGCAGCTCTCTGCGCGAGGAGGATGTAGACGAGCTCGCGCGAGCGTGGGCGGCTGTCGCAGAGCCCCGCCTTCATCATCAGCTCTTCCATCGCGGTCGCGAACCCTTCGCTGCGCGAATCGAAGATGTTGTAGAGCAGGGCGCCGCGGCGGATCGGGCTCGGGTGCGGCTCATGCTGCATCCGAGCCAGTTCGATCCAGTGGTGGCTGTGCGTGCGCATCAGCACGGGGTCGCGATAGTCGACCTCGACGAAGAACTCGAGCGGGCGCGCCGCGGTGTATTGCCCCAGGTGCGACCGGAGGGCGCCGTCCATGTAGGGCCGCACGGTGAGGATCTCGTGCTGCGCCAGGAAGGCCATGTACTCCGTCACCGCGGCGCTGAACCTGCGCTGGTGCTCTTCCACGCTCGCAACGGGGGCCTGGGGCGGCAGCGCGCGGTTGTGCTGCTCCTCCAGGGCAAGCGCGGCGGTGGCGCGCGCCAGCTCGCGCTGGGCGAGCGTCACCTCGTCGGCCCAGGTGTACGGAAGAAGCTGCACGTTCGCGAGGTACCAGTCGTAGTTCTCGACGCCGATGCCAGAAGGCCCAGTCTTTGCCGGCGCCCGCGCCTTCAGCCAGACGACGAATTCCTCGGTCGCGTCCAGCGCGCGCTGCGCCGCCGCGGCAAGCACAGGATGCCCGCCCGCTTTGTCGCGCAGATCCATCAGCGGTTCCCGCTGATCCTCGATCGAACGGATGCCATGGCTCCAAAGGTCTCGCGCGTTGCCCGTCAGGTTGCCGCGGGCCTGCCGCAGCAATCCGGGGATCGGCGCGAGATGCTCGGCGAGTTCAGCGGCCTGCTGCGCCGGCGGAGAAAGGCGCCAGCGCCAGAGCTCGACAGTGCCGGAGGCGAAAGGACCTTCACGAGCCGGTTGATCGCTCTCGTCGGCGACCATGCTGACGTAGAAGGCCGGATTCCTTTCCCAGGGCCGCAGGACCCTGTGGTCGAAGTCGAGGCCGTTCATCTCGGCGCGCACGGCGTGGTAGTCCGCCTGCTGCGCGACAGGCCAGTCTCGCGGGTCGATCGCCGCGAGCCTCTGCTGGTATCCAGCCAGCGCCCGGTGCTGCGCCGCCATCGCCGCGGGCGTGTAGTCCGGGACGCCGTCGACGAGCCTCGGCTTCTGGAACTGGCGCCAGTCGGCGAACAGCGAGATCAGATCAGCGTACTTCATCGAACGAGCCAACGACGGGCTCGCGCCGGCGCACGAACTGAGGACCGCGAGCAGGACAGTGTGAAACAACGGTCTCGAAGCGCGTCGGTCGCGAAATCTTCGCATTCCTTCCGGACTGCCTTCATGTCGCGCGCAGGGCGGCACTTCGCACCATCTCGACCCCGGCGGCGCGCATCTGCTCGATCGCGCGCGCGACGTCCCCCGGCTGCAGCTCGACGC
>Ga0209689_1002777_pt1 | contig 12975 bp, 10 predicted proteins | sample GraSoiAngelo_149_FD_187119 | JGI IMG/M metagenome (GOLD analysis project Ga0209689, IMG submission 187119) | Grasslands soil microbial communities from the Angelo Coastal Reserve, California, USA - 14_1009_09_30cm (SPAdes) (version 2) | ecosystem: Environmental > Terrestrial > Soil > Grasslands ...
CCCGGGGGGATCGAGATCAGCGTGGCCGATACCGGCGCCGGCCTGGCCGGACCGGAGCTCGAGCGCATGTTCGAGCCCTTCGTCTCGAGCAAGGCCTAGGGGCTCGGCATGGGGTTGTCCATCAACCGTTCCATCGTCGAAGCGCACGGCGGACACATCGCGGCGACGCGCAACCGCGAGCGCGGTTTGACCTTGCGCGTCCCGCTCCCGACGGCGAGGAACGGGCACGCCAACCTGGGCGACCCTTCGAGCCTGCCTGGACCCGAGGAGGTCGGACGCCAGAGCAGCAGCGTACCGGCAGCTGACGACGCGTGATGACCTTCTGATCGCTCGGCGTGATCGTTTCGGTGTTGGTTGGATTTAGCGCGTGGAAGTTCCGGGGGCAGATGAGCTAGTCTTTCTCCCGCTTGGTGCTTGGCTGCTCACCTGGGCTTGGCTGTCGGCGGGGGATTGCACATGGATCTGGGACTGGCCGGGAAGGTCGCGATCGTCACGGGCGGGAGCAAGGGCATCGGCAAGGCGATCGCCCAGGAGCTGGCGGGCGAAGGCGTGGACGTGGCGATCTGCGCGCGGGATCGTCGCGTGCTCGAGGAGGCGGCGAAGACCCTGGCGGCGGCCACGCGGCGCCGCATCGTGCCGATCGTCTGCGACACGACCAGCACGAAGTCGGTTCAGGATCTGGTTGAGGCGACCGTAGCCCAGCTCGGGCGGGTCGATATTCTGGTGAACAACGCGTCGACGCCGGGCGGCGTGGTGACGGGCCCGCTGGCGTCGGCTGATGACGAGCTTTTGCTCGAGGACATCAACACCAAGGTGGTGGGGTACATGCGGTGCGCCAAGGCGGCGGCGCCGCACATGCAGCGGAGCGGGTGGGGGAGGATCATTAACATCGGCGGGTTGTCCGGGCGGCGGGCGGGGAACATCAGTGGGCTGCGCAACGCGGCCATCGTGCATTTGACGAAGACGCTTGCTGATCAGCTTGGGGCTCAGGGGATCACGGTGAACTTGGTGCATCCGGGGGCTACGCGGACTGAGCGCACGGACGCGGAGACTGAGCGGCGGGCGAGTTCGAACGCGATTCGGCGGATTGTGGATGCGAAAGAGATTGCGCAGGTTGTGACGTTTTTGGCGTCGACGAAGGCGGCGAATATTACGGGGGTGGCGATCGACGCTAGCGGGGGATCTATCCCGGTGATGTTTCAGTGAGGTGCGAGGCGAAATAGCGGCTCAGGCGGCTATGCCGAATGGAAGCCCACGAAGTTCGAGGCGTACGCGGCGACGCCCTGAGAAGAGTTGCGCAACAGAAACGTCGCGGCCGCGGTCATGAAGAGCACGCCATGTCCGCTCGCGTAGTGGATAGACCAGCACGCCGCGCACTTCGGGCGAGTCGAAGAGGGATGCGTACGCGAGTATTTGGTGGATGTCGGCACGATGAGCCTCACGAGCATCTTCGGTGAAGGCGCGCCAGCCCTGCTCGTCGAGTTCGGCGAGATGTGCTTTGTATTTTGCGTCGACGACGTCAGTGCGGTCTCGGTACGTCACCACGATATCCGGTAGTAGGTGGCCCATCGAGCGATGACTGGGATCGCTCCAGTCGAGCGGGACGACCGTCTCGCGTGAGCGGCCGACGCGAACCACGCCACCTCGCAGAGCGGCCTCGCGACGTACATTGACCTCAACAAATCGTTCCCACAGAGATTCCAAGGGAGCGGCCCATGCCAGCCCGTCCATTTCTCGGCCGCCGCCCAGCCCTCGTTCGTCGACAATCCAGCCTAGAGCCTCCAAGCCGCGACGCAACGAAGCTTCAAGCACACTGTCGCCTGAGGTAAGCCGAATGAGCTCGGCCTTCGACGGTGCGAGCGGATGAACATCGCGAACTTTGCTAAGCAATTCATCCGCAATACCTACAAGCAGTCGCGCCACGATATCGACTCCACCAACAACGGCAAGATCGTCTCGAACACGCTGAAGAGCCCAGCGCACCATGCGACGCAAAACTGGATCAGCATCAAGGTCTGGAAACCGACAGGGCAGATGTGTCCAACGACCGCGTCCAAGGGAGTGCGTAGTATATGAGCTCCAGATTATGTGACCGCGAGGTTGCTTCAGTACCTCGTCCCGCACACGAAAGCCACGACGGAGACTACGTAGGAGTTCGTCCAACCTCTTGAGAACTGGCCCGGCCAGGACCCACGGAGGGACTTCTCGCCCACTGCCCGGTACGAGGGGATAATCGAGAATCTCGGGCGCTCCGGCCCAGCCGGTCGCAACGAGCACTTGTCCCACTCCCGCCCATCCGAAACGCGGCTCCACGAGCAAGCCCCCGGCGACTCGGGCACTCTGGGCGGACCGCAGCGGTATTGCGCCTGCGTGTGCTCCCGGGAGAAGCTCGAGTTGAACGCCGTGATCCGAAGACCGTATTGTGGGCGAGACGTCGAGCTTTCTAAGCGCGTCTCCATTCAAGCGCAGAAAGGCGTCAACGAAGGGACCCCAACCGCCTCCACGCTGGACTGGTGCGAAAGCATCGGGTGGGACAATCAGACCTCGGCCGTGGTCGGTCCCCCTGTACAGACGAGTCTGAGCGGGCGCCTCGCCAGCGTGTCGAGCTACAAAACGCGCAGGTGCACGGCGTCGCCTAGCTTGCGGCAATTGACGTGCCTAGAATGTCCTCAATTCGATTGCGCACGGCATGAAGCTCGGAAGTAGCCGGACCAAGAAAGCCCTGATGAAGGTATTCATCAAGCAGGGGTATGACCTCATAGCGGAGGCGGTCGCGTAGCTCGAGCTCGTCTCTCGCCAGAAAGTAAGCATGACCTGGCAGCAACTGTAAGGTCTCGTCTGGCGCGTGCTCTACAAAGACATCGGCGATCCAGTCGAACACCCGAACCGCGAGGGGAAGAGATTCACGAACGACGACGTCACGGTTTGGAGGAAGCGTCAAGAACGCGAAGCGGCGGCGGATGGCAAGATCCATCGCTGCGATGTTTCGATCGGCGGTGTTCATTGTCGCGAGGATATAGAGCGAATCCGGAAGTTGTAACTCGTTTTTGCCGTCTATCGGATGTGGCAAGCGCACAGTTCGTGCGTTGCTCCCACCCACCTCGGCGGGTTCAAACAGGTAGATCGCCTCGCCAAGGACCTTGCCGAGGTCACCACGATTGATCTCGTCGATGATGAGAAGGAAGGGGCCAGCTCGGGCCTCGCGTACCGCAGCCGCAAGCGATCCTTCGCGAACAGTGAATCGGAGAGATCGTTCGTCGGCGTCGGGCGACAGACCTATGATGAAGTCCTCGTAGGTTACGGCGGGGTGGAACTGGACCGTCATCCCGCGACCGTCAAAGAACTGTCTTCGGATCGTGTCGGCCATGCGGGTCTTGCCGGTTCCAGGCGGCCCTTGGAGTATGACGAACCGCCGAGCTCTGACCAGCTTGTGTACTTCATCCGCTGTGGGCTGTAGGAACAACTCGGCGCGCAGGCTTGCGTGAAAGGTTTCGTACTCGTCTAGAGCATCCTTCATTACTTGCCACCCGCGCTCATACGCGTAGAGGTCCAGAAACCCACGGACAACGTCGCGGGCTATGCCGAGCTCTGGCGGCACCTTTGCACAGATATATAGTTCAGTACCGTATCGATCGAAGACCCTATCGAACCCAGGAAATCGCTCGCGAACGGTCTTCGGCACGGCAACACTTAGAGCAGCCGGATCTGACTTCGACCATGCGTCGATACTCCGACGGGTGAGGTAGCGGCGGAGCGCGGCGATTCGGCGGCGATGCCCGGGCCTGGTCAGAATGCCCTCGTCAGGCGCGAGACCCCTTGTGCCAACCCCAAAGTCGATTAGTGAGCCGTCCTTCTCAGACGGAAACCATACGACGCTCGTGCCGCCATAGGGGCCTGATGGCGGATTGTCGGAATTTATCAGGCCTGCGTATGGTACGCCCCCATCACCGCCATCGGCGAGCGCATACGCATCACGGATCGAAGTCCGTTCAAAGTGACGTTTGTGATAGCGGTCGCCGAACAGCCTTTCGATAACTGGACGCATGCTCGGAGCCGTCGGCTGGAGACCCTGCGTAATTGCGGCCGTTAGCTCGGTGAGGGCGTCGCTTGGCATGTTGTTCCCCTAGATTCGCAACCGTGTCTTGAAGCCTTGAAGCTCGGTCGGTGCATTCTGCTCACGCAAGGCCGAAGGAACAGCAATGAACGCGTGAAATGGTTCAGGGCCACAGGTGAGCATGCTCTTGTTCTTCGCCGGCGGCTCTTTCATTCGTTACAGTTTGAACATTTTGTGTCTTGCGTCGTGATCATGTCAACGACTGCGTCCGGGTATGGCCCCGACTCTTCAAAAGGCTCGGCTACCTGAAAGATTGGAGTTGCGTTCGCATTTTCAGAGGGACCCTTTTAGGGAGGACGATCTCGCAGGTCGAGCATAGGTGTTCAAGAGCCCAAAGATATCTCTCACCAGCGCCTCGTACTCCTGAACAGTCGTTTTGAATATCTCGAGGTCTTTGAACTCATGCAGATCGACCAGAAGAGGGACCATTCCCTGAGAATGATTCTTGAATTCGAAAACCTGGAAGCAAGAGCGGTCGTGTTCTGGATTGTCAGTAATGATGATGCAATAGAGCTCTGGCCACTGACCGCGGGCCTTTGCGACAAGAGGTTCAACTTCCTTCCGAACAAAGTCGCTGAGATTGGCGCGGTACTTGACTTCTATGGGGAATAGCCGATGTAGCGGCTGCGCCGACTGGCTTTCAGGGACCTGTTTCCAGACTAGAAAGTCTGGACCAAACTCGCCCGCTCCGTTCTTTATGAGCCCATGGACCTGACTTTCGCGACCTACTCGGGCGACTCGATATGCGGCTCGCCGAAAGATCGATTCGACGAGTGCCTCAGCAACACGACCTTTAAGGTCGTTGACGTCCATGAATCCATTGTTGCCCTTGAGGGGGGTCGTTAAGGAGAAAATTGAGCAAAGATCGACGCTCGCTAGTCGTTTACCCGAGCTAAATGATTCCGCGAACTTCAACTTCAGGGAAGAGGGTTCGACTTCTGATGATCATTGGCGGGCTGTGCCTGGTTTGCTCGGCGACTTCGGCCTACGGCGCCCTGGTGACGTTGCATCACCGGGGCACTGTCGAGCCTCAACCAATATGGCTATGCCGAATGAGTGACAGATCTGCTTTTGATATGGCCAGTCTCTTTTGGGCACCCTCGAGGTGGACAGCGAGTTCTGTTAGTCTCCGCTCGGATTTGATGGAAAGCTCTCGCAGACCGTGCGCCAAACTCTTGATGCCCGTTTCCATCTGTATCTGACGACGTCGATATTCCGCAACACGGAGACGGCGTTCCGCTTCGGGTATGCCTTTGCGCGGATCAAATCTGAATTTTGCGCTGACCTGCCTCGCCCATGCTGAAAGCTCGCTTTTCAGTCCTGCGCCAAAGCCTGGAATGTCCATTCCTAGTCGTTCGACGATATCAAGCGCGGTCTCAATGCCGAACCCTCGAAGCGTCGCTTTTCGTCCCGGACCAATCTTGGAGATTTGAGCATTCTCAATGTATTGAGCATCCAAAAAATCTCGGAGCTGTGCCTTTTCTTTTTCTTGCCCCAGACGTCTCATTTCCTCGTCGAACGCGGGTTGCAATGCGAGATAGTCGCTTCTGAGACGCTCGAGCTTTTTGCGTAGCTCGGACGACTCAAGCGCGTATTGGTCGGTCGTTTCGTTCCATTGTCTCAACAACGCCTCTGCGACATCTCGCGCTCGACGAAATGTCCCGCGGCGCCGGTGAGTCTCCTCCCGCCATGCGCCCAAGGCCTCTTCCCTGATCCAAGCGCCGGCGCCTAAGAGCACGACGACTAATAACGCATATGTTAGCCACGAAAGCTCGGAGGCAAAGCCAGCATCAAAAGCAGCGTGCCATGAAGTCCCGACGGCATTAGATCCAGAACTCTCACCCGAAGGCCAAGACGCAGCTCGAACCGCCAAGAAGAACCAACCCAGTAGCGTCGCGACTCCCGCGCCGGTCGTTCCTTGTGCTAGACGAAGTCGACGTCGCCCGAGAAGAGCCGCAGGCGGTAGCGATGTCGGGGCTGGTGGAGCAGCAACCGTAGTCGTTGGCGGCTGGAGCTTTAGAATCGGCGCTTTGTCAACGTCTGCCCAGACCTGGCTCAGTTCGACCGGGCCGCACACAAATTTGAGACCACCAACGTGCATAGTGATGAAGAACAGCGGCCCTCCTTGGTCTTCTGAGGCGCACCAGGGACAGGCCTTTAGATGGGACGAGAACTTGTGAGATCGCTCTCGACGGCAGGCTGATAAACGGTTCAACAGCTGACTGAGCTCATGCTGCCAATCTGCGGCCGTAGGCCGTCCCTTGGCTGCGAGTTGCGGCCCAAAAGCCCTCTCGAACAACCCCTGCATGGAGTCGGGGACAAGGTTGAGAGTCAGGCTGTTTGGGGGGGCTTGCATTTGATATTGCTTTGCCATGCGACCGTAAACAAAGCGCTGCTCGCGGATCGCGTCGCTCAGAGATTTCTCGCCGGCTAGGAATTTCCCCGCATAGGGATGTCGTCCCATGAAGAGCAACTGAAATACATGGATGGCCAAGCCAAAACCGTCATGGTTGGGAGTACGCACAAGCCCCGCGAATGAGCGCCCTTGAAGCTCAGGCGGCGTGTACTCGAGGACGCCGACCTCACACGGCAGTACCTTGCCACCCACACTCACCTGGAAAGAATCACAGTCGAGCAGGCGTACAGTTGCTTGCGGTGAAACTAAGACATTCTTTTGGTTTACGTCGCCAATTACAAAGCCACGCTGGTGCACCGCGCCCACCGATACTGCGCAATTGAGAGCGGCGTGAACCAGAAACTGCCAATCGGCGCTCGGAAACTCCCGACGACGGTGGGCTACACCGTAGAGCGCATGTATCTCGCGAAAACCGCTGATTCGTGGCATCGTGAAGCCGCGCAGCAATTGGTTGTCGTACAGCAGCGCCGCCGGCCAAGCCGCAAACCGGAGCAGGTCTGCGGACGATACCGACACGAGTGCGCGTAGCTTCGTTTGATAGACCACACCAGGGGCGGAGTGATAGATCTTCGCGACAAGATCGGAGCGACCAGCAACCTCGTACACGACCGCTTCGCCGCCGCGGCCAAGCTCGCGTCCGAGAGTTACCGGCTGGTTGTTCTGGTCTACGAACTTAGACGCCGCCACCAGGCACGGTCCTTGTGGCTAGTAGAAGCGTCTTGTCGTCATCTGTTCGAGAGTTGACCGACGCTGAGTCGAGAAACGCCCGCAAATCGATAACCAGTTCGGCCGGGTCCGCAGTCGCGCGGAGAGTCGTAAAAAATGGCCTAAAGAAGGCAGCATGTGCGTTGCGCTCAGCGAAATTAAGCGCCACAAGCTGTAGTCCGTCGCTCAACAAAGCGCACTCGCGCACGTAGCCGCGAAACGCGACTTGAAGGTGGGCTTCGAAATCGGCGTCAGTAATAAACCGCGTTGTGTTGAGATACTCACCCGATTCGGGCCAGAAGATCAGTTCGTAGGTGTCGGTCTCTCTGGCAACAATTCCGCCGTCTCCAAGCTGAGCCAAGACAGCCCAACCGGCGCCGACGACCGCAGTCAGCAGTGTGCATGCCAAATCGCGTGGTGTGCACCGCAGCTCGACAGAACGCGCATGCAGAGCTCCCGCGACTTCCCGGTACCATTCCATCACTTTCGGGTAGTTGATGCAGTCGCCAACCGAGCGGGAGGTAAGCATGCGCGACGCCGTAGCTACGAATTGTGAACACGCCAGCCGTGATCCTTCTTGCGACATAGCCGCGCTGCCAGCGCCATCCGAACAGGCCGCGACGAGGACGGAACCGCCAGCCGTTTCAACTTCAGTCGCTAAAGAGAAGTCCTGACACGGTAAGCCCGCCTTGACATGGGAGGTTCCCGTTACGCTGGCGTAGAGCAGCTTCCAATCAGTGCCGCTTAGATTTTGGCCCATCCGCCGGGTGTCGCAGGGTTCTGGAGCGCAACCTCCTCGCCGGGCTGTGACCGTGATACGGATTGCTGAGAACTTGAGAGCCACTGAAACAGGTCTCTGAAACGTAACCCGTCCAGCCTGAGCGGTTCTCGTGTTGAAATCTGTTTGAGGATATCGAAGTTTGCGCCAGCCACTCCCACCGCAAAGAAGGCTAAAGCCTTTGCGTTTTCCGCTTGTCTCACTTGCTCGGCCGCCGACTTCCAAGAGTCAGTCGGCCCACCATCAGTGAGCATGAAAATCCAAGGTCTGTAGTACGCAATACCGTTCTCACGGTAGATTCGCTTGCGGTCCGTCACCATCGCGATCGCTTGAGTGATTGCTTCGCCCATTGGGGTGTCGCCCTGCGACGTAAGCGTCGGCGCGGTGAAAGCGTCCGCCGTTGTGAATTCTGTTACCGTCTGGACCGATCCTCCAAATGTCACGATGGCTACCTCAACACGTTTCGCCGCGAGACTGTCTGCGGCCAACTCGTCGCGGTACACCGCTAGGCCGGCGTTCAGCTGTTGGATAGGGGCTCCCTGCATTGAGCCCGATACGTCTAAGAGCAGCACGCAGGGACAGCGCGGTTCGGGATTGTCCGCGAAGCTAATTTGCCCGAAGGGCGTCTGATCAGCTTTAAACGGTACCTGCTCCGTCATTTGCGTCTCCCTGTCTCGGCTCTGACCCGATACCCGGAGTTCCTTACCTGCTCAGTACCACTACGAGTGCGACCGCAATCAGAATCGAAGCGACGATCCACAGCCAACGTCTGTTGAGGCCAGAGTGAACTTTGACACCGAGACGTTGGCGATAGTAGAAGCCGTACCTTCCGGCAGTAACGTAAGAGTCGCCGCTGGCGTCGACGCCGATCCGAGCGCCCTTAACGCCAGCCGATACACCTATGCCCCGCTTGCCTAGATTCAGTCTCAGCGGACCGATCGCCAAGGATTTTCGGAAGTACCACCCCATGCACCACCCCACAATTCTGGGAATACCTCATAGTCGATGCGAACTTGGGTTCGCGGATCGTAGGCGCCTGTACGCAACTTGTCAACGCGCGGTGATCAGGGGTCTTTGCTGCCTGGTTTCCCCGTATATGGATTCGTGTTGCCTTTCGTACTCCAGTTGTTGCCCTTTAAGCCGTCGGGTGCGCTGCGATGGTGCGGCGCAACGTATGTACCGTCCTTCTTAGTGTAAGGCCGGACGTTGACCGTTCCGGCCTTCCCGCCGCCTCTGCCGCCGCCGCCTTTTGCGACGGCTTCACCGCACGGAGAGAACAGTAGTGCCGCTACGGACACGAACGCGACAAGGGTTGGAACCAGGCGTGGCATGTTCGGCCCCCTTCCAGGTACGATCCAACGCGTTGTTCTTCTCTCTTCCAGTAGAACCAAAGTTCTTTGGAGTGTCCACACAAATAACCAATCGACAGCCTGCGTTTCCGGAAGAGGTAGCTTAGAACGAGGAACTTTGGGTCACCAATGGAACCGCCAGCCTCGTCAAGCTGAGCCCGCAGCTACTCCGCGGCCATCGTAGTCGCTGGTACGATGGAGTGCCTAAGCCATCGCCCGTCCATCCCATGCTCGCGAGCGACTACAGGACGACGACGCGGGGATCGGGACCGAGTATCGGAAACGGCCGTGGCACTCGCACAGGTCTTCGCCCATGTCGCGCCGGGGCGCCGCGACGAGTTTTTGACGACCCAACAGGTGGCCGAGCGGGCTGCGTCGCTATAATCCATGCAGTGATCCTAGCGGAGAGCGCTGGTCTCGTCCTTTCCCCCTCCGACCTCAACGACTACGTCGAGTGCGCCCACCTCACCACGCTGGCGCTCGAAGTCGCCCGCGGCCACCGCCAACGCCCCCACGTCCTCGACGACCACGCCGACCTCCTCCGCCGCAAGGGCGCAGAACACGAAGCCGCCTACCTGAAGGAGCTCCATAGCCAAGGCCGCCAAGTCGAAAACGTCCTGACCTCCGACCCCTGGGACTTCGCCACCTCCGCGCGCGCAACCGAGAAAGCCATGCGCGCCGGCGCCGAAATCATCTACCAAGCGACCTTTGTGCGAGGCGACTGGCGCGGCCGAGCCGACTTCCTAGAGCGCGTCGACCAACCGACGGCGCTGGGCGCCTGGGGCTACGAAGCCCTCGACGCCAAGCTCGCGCGAGCGGAGAAGCCTACCTACGTGCTGCAGCTCTGCTTCTACACGGAGGCGATCGCCTCCATCCAACACGCCACACCGGACAAGATGCACGTCCTGCTCGGAATCGGCGAGCGGCGCACCTTGCGCCACGCCGACTTCGCCGCCTACTACCGTCGCGTCCGCGCCAGCTTCCTCGCGGCGCTCGCCCACGCCGCGCCGACCGAGCCCTACCGCGTCGAGCACTGCGCGCTGTGCGAGTTCCGCCAGGTCTGCGACGAACGATGGCAGCAGGATGATCACCTGCTGCTGGTGGCCGGTATCCGCCGCGGCCAGGTCAACCACCTGCGCTCGGCAGGCCTCCAAACACTGAAGCAACTCGCCCAAGCGCCGGCGACACCGGTCCAGCACGTTGCCACCCACACGTTCGAGACCCTTCACGACCAGGCCGGGCTGCAGCTTCGCCGGCGTACCAGCGGGGGTCTCGACTGGCACGCGCTCCCCATCGAACCGGGATGCGGCTTCGAGCAGCTGCCGCGGCCCTCGCCGGGCGACGTCATTTTCGACATCGAGGGCGATCCGTTCTGGGAGCCGGCGCGGGGCCTGCACTTCCTCTTCGGGCAGCTGACGCGCGAACCCAACACGCGCGAAGCCGACAGCAGCACATGGCGATACCAGACGATCTGGGCCCACGACCGGGCAGGGGAGCGCCAGGCGCTCGAACAGCTGGTCGACTTCTTCCACGATCGCCTCGAGCAACACCCCGACATGCACGTCTACCACTACGGCGCCTACGAGCCGACGGCGCTGAAGCAGCTCATGGGCGTGTACGCGACGCGCGAAGACGCGATGGACGCGCTGCTGCGCCGCGAGGTCTTCTGCGATCTGCATTCGGTCGTGCGCCAGGGCCTGCGGGCGGGCGTGCCGGGGTACTCGCTGAAAGAAGTGGAAGCGCTGCCAGCCTTCCGCCGCCAGGCGAACCTCAAGAGCGGCACGCGCGCCGTGCTGGCCTACGAAGAATGGATGACCACGCGCGCGGCCGCGCGGCTCGAGGAGGTCGCGGCCTACAACGAGGAAGACTGCCGCGCGACGCTGGCGCTGCGCGACTGGCTGATCGAGCACCGGCCCGAAGGCGCGGCCTGGGCCGAGCCCCCCGAGGAGAAGCCAGTCGACGACGACCGGCAGAAGGCTGACGCTCAGCGCGAGGCCCTGCGTCAGGCATTGCTCGCGGGCGCAGCCCCGCAAACGCCGCGCTGGCTGGCCGCCGAGCTGCTCGAATACCACCGACGCGAGGCTCGGCCCGCCTGGTGGTGGCTCTTCACGCGCTGCCAGATGTCATCCGACGAGCTGTTTGAGGACGGCGAGTCGATTGCCCGGCTGGAGCCCCAGGGCACGCCGCGGAGGGTGAAGCATTCGCTCGAGCACCGCTTCAGCTTCCCGCCGCAGCAGCACAAGCTGGCCCCCGGCGATGCGCCCGTCGATCCGGCGACAGGCAAGGGCGCCGGCACGATCGTCGAGATGGACGAGGCGGCCGGCACCCTCGTCCTTCGTCGCGGTCCGAGCTTCGCCTCAGTCCTGGTCCCGACGGCGTTGATCCCGCCGGGGCCGATCCAGACCAACGCGCAGAAGGGCGCCCTCGCGCGCCTCGGCAACGCCGTGCTGGCCGGCAACGGCCGCTATCGCGCGCTCGAGGACATCCTGGCCCGGGCACGGCCCCGGCTCACCGGCGCGTTCAGCGGGCCGATCCAGACGATGGACCTTCGCGAGCAGCGCGAGCGAGCCGCCGCGCTCGACCAGAGCTATCTCTTCATCCAGGGGCCGCCGGGCACCGGCAAGACGTGGACGGGCGCGCGGATCGTCGTCGATCTCATCCGCCGCGGCCGGCGCGTCGGCGTCGCGGCCACGAGCCACAAGGCGATCCACAACCTGCTCGACGAGGTCGGCAAGGCCGCCCGCGAGGAAGGTGTGCCGGTCCGCGGTCTCAAGAAATGCAGCGCCGGCAACGCCGAGACGGAATACGGTGAGGGCGACTGGATCGCCAACGTCGAGGACACCAGCGAGCTGGTCGATCGGGCTCGGCGCGTTCAGCTCCTGGCCGGCACGTCGTGGCTGTTCGCCCACGAGGATCTCGACGGTGGCGCCCTCGTCGACACGCTCGTCATCGACGAGGCGGGGCAGGTCTCCCTCGCCGACGCCCTCGCGATGGGCACCGCCGCCCGCAACCTGATCCTGCTCGGCGATCCGTCGCAGCTCGCCCAGGTCTCCCAGGGGACTCATCCGGAAGGTGTCGGCGCATCCGTGCTCGAGCACCTGCTGGGCCCACATCAGACGGTGCCGCCGGAGCAGGGGATCTTCCTCGACCGCACGCGGCGCATGCACCCGAGCGTCTGCCGGTTCGTCTCGGAGATCGTGTACGACGGCCGGCTCGTCGGGCTGCCGGAGCTCGCGAATCAGTCAACCGCGTTTAGCACCGGGCTGCGCTTCGTGCCCGTGGACCACACCGGCAACGTGGCCGCCTCGCCTGAAGAAGCCGACCGCGTCGCGCGCGAGATCCTCCGCATGCGCGGCGGCTCGTGGACCAACCGCGACGGGCTCACGCGTCCACTCAAAGAGACCGACTTCATGGTGGTCGCGCCGTACAACATGCAGGTGCGCTTGCTGCGCCGCACGCTCCAGGCCGCCGGGCTCGCCGACGTCCCCGTGGGCACCGTCGACAAGTTCCAGGGGCGCCAGGCGCCCGTGGTCTTCTACTCGATGGCCACCTCGAGCGCCGAGGACGTGCCGCGCACCCTCGACTTCCTCTTCTCGCGCAACCGCCTCAACGT
>Ga0209689_1002779_pt1 | contig 12968 bp, 11 predicted proteins | sample GraSoiAngelo_149_FD_187119 | JGI IMG/M metagenome (GOLD analysis project Ga0209689, IMG submission 187119) | Grasslands soil microbial communities from the Angelo Coastal Reserve, California, USA - 14_1009_09_30cm (SPAdes) (version 2) | ecosystem: Environmental > Terrestrial > Soil > Grasslands ...
GTCGCTCAGGACCGTCCGCTTGGCGATCTGCGCGATGTGCTTGGCCTCCGACACCGCGATCGTGAACCCATCGCGGCGGTTGACGTGCAGCATCACGTGGATGTCGGAGCCGCCGTCGCCGACGTACACGACCCGATCGTGCGCGATCTGGAGCTTCTGCTGGAGCTGGTCCAGCACCGCCACCTTGCCGTAGCCGGCCGGCACCTGGATGATGGACTGGATCTCTCCGGAGGACGGATCGTACCGGAACCGGGTGCCGAACACGTGGTCGGGAGGGACGACGCCGTCGAGCGCCGACTGCACGACCTCCTCCGGTGCCGCGGAGATCACGTAGAAGAGGAACCGGTGCCCGTCGATCCCGTCGAGGAGCAGCTCGGAGAGCAACCGGATGTTGTCCTTGAGACGAACCCGCTGGCCCACCTCGACGAGATGCTCCCGGCGCACGCGGCGGTATTCGGGATCGTGCAACAGCAGGTACGCGAGCTCTCCGCCCTGCTGCACCAGGTTGATGCGGGAGAGCCCGGCGACCTTCTCGTCGAAGGCCGAGGCGCCGAGCAGCTCGCTCAGGATGGCGCCGGAGTCCTTGAAGCTCAGCGTCTGGTCAAAGTCACTGGCCAGGAGATACTGCCTCACGTCACCCGAAGTGTCTGTCACACGGTCCTCCCTGGAGCGCGGTGTCATGCTCATGTCGTTCGGTCAGAGCAAGCGGCGTGCCACCGAGGCTGAACACCGAAGAATTCGCACCTTCCCGTCCCAATTAAGATGCTCGAGGGCGTCGCGTCGCTTCAGCGGGAGGCGACCCTGCCCGCGGCGCGAGCAGGGGCCGGGTCGCGCGCGGCACCTAGCCGAGGCGCGGGATGACCTGATCGGCGAAGAGTCGCATCGAGTTGAGGACCCGCTCGTGGGGAATCTGCCCGCCCGGGTTCATCCACGCCGAGAGGCTCGAGAAGCCGAAGGCCTCGCGGAGTTCGAGCAGTCGATCCACCACCGCCTCGGGACTTCCGTAGATCGCGTGCTCGGCGAGCACCTCGTCGTACGAGATCTCGCCCAGGCGCTTGGCGCGGCGGTCCGCGCCCTCCACAGTCTGCGCGGGCGTGCCCGTGGCCGTCTGGAGCGCCCGGCTGAGCGTGCGGAAGAAGCGCATCGTGCTCGCCTCGGGCTCGTCCCGCGCCCGGCGCGTCGTCTCCGCCACGTAGACGGGAAGGCTGATGGCGATGTCTCCCGGCCCGGGGTGCTTGGCGGCGGCCCAGCCGGCGTGGTAGCCCTGGATGAAGCGCTCGAGATCGGTCAGCGCGATGGTGCGGGGGGCGATGAAGATGGGGAAGCCCCGGCGGCCCACGAGCGCGTAGGTCTCCTCCGTGGTCGCCGCGATGCGAATCGGCGGATGCGGCTTCTGATAGGGTTTCGGCACCAGGCAAACGTCCCGGAACTGGAAGTACGTGCCATCGTGCGAGAAGCGCTCCTGGGTCCAGGCCTTGACGAGGATGTCGAGCGTCTCGAGGAAGCGCGCTCGGCTCTCGGCGTACGGAATGTTGAACCCCTGGTAGTGCCCGGGAAGCCCGCTCCGGCCGACGCCGAACTCGAGCCGCCCCCGGCTCAAGTGGTCCACGGTCGCGACGTCCTCGGCCAGGCGCAGCGGATGGCTCAGCGGCAGGACCTGGACCGCGATGCCGATCTTGACCCGTTGGGTCCGGCTGGCGATGGCGGCGGCCACGGCGAGCGGCGAGGCGAGCACCGAGCGGTCCTTCTGGAAGTGGAGCTCCGCGAGCCAGACGGCGTCGAAGCCGAGAGCCTCCGCCGCGAGCATCTGGGCCATCGACTCCTCGAACGCCGCGGCCTCGCTCGTCCCCGGCGGACAGTGGAACTCCGTGAACAGGCCGAACTCCATCTAGCCGCCCTCCCGATTGGCCGGCGCGGGGGTGCCCCGGGCGGGGATGGTCCGCGCGACCTGGGCGGTAGCCTACACGGGATTCGAGCCGTCTGACATCGTGGCGGACCCCGCCCGGCGCCTGTGCTACGATCCCCTCGGTCTTCGATCCCCCACGTCGTCGATGGGCCCGACCCTCTGGAGAGGACGTCCGGATTGAGCCAGCTGAGTCGCCGTCAGTTCCTCGCCGGCACCGCCGCCGCCGCCGCGACCCTCACCGTGCGCGCGCCGGCTGTCCACGCCCAGAAGCGCGGTGGCACGGTCCGCTTCGTCCCCCAGGCGGATCTGAAGGTCCTCGACCCGATCTGGACGACCGCCTACATCACGCGCAACCACAGCTACCTGGTCTACGACACGCTCTTCGGCACCGACGAGCAGCTCCGGGTCAAGCCGCAGATGGTGCAGACATGGAGCGTCGCGGCCCGAGGCCTCCGGTGGTCGTTCACGCTGCGCGACAGCCTCCGCTGGCACGACGGCCAGCCGGTCGTGGCCGAGGACGCGGTCGAGTCGATCAAGCGCTGGGGCCGGCGGGATCCGCTCGGCAAGCTGCTCCTGGCCCACACCGCCAAGCTCGTCGCCGTCGACCGGAAGACCTTCGCGCTCGAGCTCGCCCAGCCGTTCGCCCTCGTGCTCGAGGCACTCGGCAAGCCCTCGAGTAACGTGCCCTTCATCATGCCGGCCCGCGTGGCCGCGACTCCCGAGACCGAGCAGATCAAGGAGATCGTCGGCTCGGGGCCGTTCCGGTTCGTCAAGGACGAGTGGCAGCCGGGCTACCAGGTCGTCTACGTGCGCAACCCCGACTACGTCCCCCGCCGCGACCTACCGAGCGGCTCGACCGGGGCCAAGAAGGTCGCCGTCGAGAAGGTCGTCTGGCGCTACATCCCGGACGCCGCGACGGCGGCGGCCGCCCTCGAGGCCGGCGAGGTCGACTGGTGGGAACTCCCGCCGGTCGACTTCATGCCGAGGATCGAAGGGAACCCCGCGCTCGCGACGTTCATCCTGGACCCCCGCGGCACCCAGGGCTGGATCCGCCCGAACCACCTCCAGCCCCCGTTCGACACGAAGGCGGCGCGCCAGGCGCTCCTCTACATGGTCGACCAGCAGCAGTACCTCCAGGCGGTCATCGGCCAGCCGAGGTTTTACCGGACGTGCGCGGCGCTCTTCGCCTGCGGGGGGCCCTGGGAGTCGACGGCCGGCGCGCCCCGTGGCCAGGACCTCGAGCGAGCGGCCGGGCTCGTGAAGGCGTCGGGGTACGACGGGCGGCCGGTCGTCGCGCTCGACGCGACCGACATCCCGCTGGTCCACGGCGCGGCGCTCGTGGCGCGCGAGCTGATGACGAAGATCGGCTTCACGGTCGACCTGCAGGCGATGGACTGGTCGACGGTCGTCGCCCGCCGGGCCAAGAAGGACCCGCCCGCTCAGGGCGGCTGGAACGTCCTCTTCACCTGGTGGATCGCCTCCGACGTCATCAACCCGGCGGTGCACGCGGGCGTCTCGGGCGGGGGCCCCGGCGCCTGGTTCGGCTGGCCGGAGAACGCCGAGATCGAGCGGCTCCGGCTCGAGTGGGTGCGGACGGCGGACCGGGCCCGGCAGAAGCAGCTCGCGGAGCAGATCCAGCGGATCGCGTACGACGAGGTCCTGTATATCCCGTTCGGCCAGGTGGTGCAGCCGACGGCCTACCGCCGGGCGGTGACGGGCGTGCTGCGCTTCCCGGCGCCGCTCTTCTGGAACGTCTCGGTCGCGTAGCGGGCCGGTGATCCAGGCCCGTCGCCGGTAGATGCTGGCCGAGGTCGGGCGCCGCCTGCTGGCCACCGTCCCCGTCGTGGGGGTGGTGGCGATCGCGGTGTTCGGGCTCCTGCACGTGGTGCCGGGAGACCCGGCGGTCATTATCGCCGGCGACTACGCCACGGCCGAGGACGTCGCGCGCATCCGGAGCAAGCTCGGCCTGGACCGCCCCTTCCTCACCCAGGTCGAGATCTGGCTCTCGAACGTCGTCCACGGCGACCTCGGCACCTCGATCTTCTCCGGGCTCCCGGTGGCGACGCTCATCAAGCAGCGGGCGGAGGCGACGGTGGCCCTCACGGTGCTCGCGATGCTCATCAGCATCGGCGTCGGCGTCCCGCTCGGCGTGCTCGCCGCCTGGCGGAAGGGGTCGTGGATCGACCGGCTCGTGATGGTGCTGGCGGTGTCGGGCTTCTCGATGCCCGTGTTCTGGCTGGGCTTCGTCCTCGTCTACGCGTTCGCCATCTCCGTCCCCTGGCTCCCGGTGCAGGGCTTCCAGCCGCTCGCCGGCGGCGTCGGGCCCTTCCTGCGCCACCTGATCCTGCCCGCGGTGACGCTCTCCGTCGTCTACATGGCGCTGATCGCGCGGATGACGCGGGCGAGTATGCTCGGCGTGCTCGGCGAAGACTACATCCGCACCGCGTTCGCCAAGGGGCTGGCGCCACACCGAGTCCTCCTCCGGCACGCCTTGAAGAACGCCTCGCTGCCGGTCGTGACCGTGATCGGCCTGGGCTTCGCCCTCCTGATCGGCGGCGCCGTCGTGACCGAGAGCGTGTTCGCGCTGCCCGGCCTCGGCCGCCTCACCGTCGACGCGATCGTCCGCCGCGACTACCCGGTGGTCCAGGGCGTCATCCTCGTGGTGTCCGGGGCCTACGTGCTCATCAACCTCGTCGTCGACCTGCTCTATGTGGTCCTCGACCCCCGCATCCGGTTCTAGCCCGGGCGGCGCGGGTCCCTCCCGATCCGCGGGCGCCCGGGGTTGACCGTGGCCGCGCTGAGCGTGTCCGAGCTCGGCGGCGGGGGGCGCCCCGCCGCCGGGCCGCCGCCGGGGCTGGAGCCGGCGGAGTCCGCGCCCGAGGAACGGCTCGGGAGGCTCGCCGCCGGGCGGCTCCTGGCCCGCCACCCCACGCTCGTCGTCGGCGCGACGGTCCTCGCGGTGGTCCTCTTGGCGGGGGCGCTCGCCCCGCTCTGGTGGACCGGCGATCCGCTCCAGATGACGCCGGCCGAGCGCCTGGCGCCTCCGTCCGCCCAGCGGTGGTTCGGGACGGACCACTTCGGCCGTGACGTCTACACGCGGACGGTCTACGGCACCCGGGTCTCGCTGACGGTGGGGGCGGCGGTCGCGCTGGTGAGCCTCCTCGCCGGCGGCGCGCTCGGGCTCGTCATCGGCTTCTCCCGGCGGCTCGACCGGGTCGCGATGCGGTTCCTCGACGGGATCATGGCGATCCCGTCGATTCTGCTGGCCCTCGCGCTCATGGCGCTGATGAAGGCGAGCGTGCAGAACGTGATCGTCGCGCTCGTGATTCCCGAGGTGCCGCGCGTGGCCCGGCTCGTGCGCGCCTCGGTGCTCTCGCTCCGCGAGCACCTCATGGTCGAGGGGGCGCGGGCGCTCGGGGCGGGAACCCCGCGGATCCTCCTCCGGTACATGCTGCCGGCGCTCGTGGCCCCGCTGATCGTCCAGGGCACGTACATCTGCGCGTCGGCGATCCTCTTCGAGGCCTACCTGTCGTTTCTGGGGGCCGGCACGCCGCCGGTGATCCCGTCCTGGGGCAACATCATGGCCGAGGGCCGCGCCTACGTGCAGCTCGCCTTCTGGATCATCCTGTTCCCCGGCCTCTTCCTGGCCGCCACCGTCCTCGCGATCAACCTCGTCGGCGACGGCCTCCGCGACCTCCTGGACGTTCGCTGACCCTGCCCACCCGAGCGCTCACGACTCGACCGGAGTGTCGGGCCGGCCGCCCCATTCGCTCCACGAGCCGTCGTACACGGCCGTGTCGCGGCGGCCGAGCAGGTAGAGGCCCAAGGCGAGGACCGCGGCGGTGACTCCCGAGCCGCAGCAGGTCACCACGGGCCGGTCGAGGTCGAGGCCGACCCGCCGAAAGAGCTCCCGGAGCGCGGCCCGCGGCAGCAAGGTACCGTCCGCCGCGTAGAGCTCCTCGTAGGGCAGGTTGAGGCTTCCCGGGATGTGGCCGCCGCGGAGCCCCGGCCGGGGCTCGGGCTCGGTGCCGGCGAAGCGGCCCCGCGAGCGCGCGTCCAGCACCTGCTCGCGCCGGCTCGCGAGGTTGTCCCGCATCTCCGGCAGGCGGCGGACGAGGGCGGGGACGGGGCGCGCCGTGAAGCGCCGCGGGGGCGGCGCGGGCGTGCCCGACTCGACCGGGCGCCCTTCGGCGCGCCACTTCCGGAGCCCGCCGTCGAGCACCGCGACCTCCGCGTGGCCGAAGACCCGGAAGGTCCACCACACGCGGGCGGCGCTCAGGACCCCGCCCTTGGTGTCGTAGGCGACGATCCGGTCGCCGTCGCCGATCCCGAGCCTGCCGACCGCGCCTGCGAACGTCTCCGGGCTCGGCAGCATGTGGGGCAGCGAGACCGACGTGTCGGCGATCGCGTCGATGTCGAAGAAGACCGCGCCCGGGATGTGGGCCTCGGCGAATTCGCGCCGGGCGTCGCGCTTGAGCGAGGGCAGGTGCCAGCTGCCGTCGACCAGGCGCAGGTCGGGGTCTGCGAGATGCGCGCCCAGCCACGCGGTCGAGACGGTCGGCTCCACGCCTCCCCCTCGCCGCTTTACTAGAAGGTGACCGGCAGCGCCCTGAGGCCGCGCAGCGCCGAGGACTCCCGCCACTCCGGCCGGTCCGTGGCGAGTGCGAGCGCGGGCAGGCGCCGCGCGAGCGCGCCGATCGCGATCTGGGCCTCGACGCGCGCCAGCGGGGCGCCCAGGCAGAAGTGGATGCCCCAGCCGAAGGCGAGGTGCCGGTTGTCCGGGCGGGCGAGGTCGAGTCGGTCAGGCTCGGGGAAGTGCGCGGGGTCGCGGTTGGCGGCGCCCAGGACCGCCGACACCAGCGCGCCCTTGGGGATCAGCGTGCCCCCGAGCTCGACGTCGGTCGCGGCGATCCGCCCGGTGCGCTGGACGGGGCTGTCCCAGCGGAGCAGCTCCTCGACGGCGCTCGGGAGGAGGGCGGGCTCCCGGCTGAGCGTCCGGAGCTCGGCTGGATGGCGGAGGAGCGCCAGCATGCCGTTGCCGATCAGGTTGACCGTGGTCTCGTGACCGGCGACCAGGAGCAGGACGCAGGTGGCGAGCAGCTCGGGCTGACTCAGCGTGTCGCCCTGCTCCTCGGCCGCGATCAGCCCCGTCAGGAGGTCGGGCTGGGGCCGCCGACGGCGCTCGGCGATGAGGCCGCGGAAGTAGTCGGCGAGGGCGTGACGGGCGGCGTTGCCGCGCTCGATGACCTCGGGCCCGACCGGGAGCGCGATCGCGTCGAGGCTCCGCGCGACGTCGAGCGACCACTGCCGGAACCGGTCGCGGTCGGCGGCGGGCACGCCGAGCATCTCCGAGATGACGATGACGGGGAGCGGAAAGGCGAGGTCGGCGATCAGGTCCATCGCGCCCTCGTCCTGGACGCGGTCGAGCAGGCCGTCGACGATCTGCTGGATGTGCGGGCGCAGGCCCTCGATCACGCGGGGCGTGAACGCCTTGCTGACGAGGGTCCGGAGCCGGGTGTGGTCGGGCGGGTCCCGGAAGAGCATGGACGTGGCGAGCCCCGGCTGGCCCGGCTCGGTGCCGAAGCGCGCGTCCACGAGTCGGTCGAAGCCCTTGCGGCCGAAGCGCGGGTCGCGCAGCACCCGCGCGACGTCGTCGTACCGGGTGAGCACCCAGAGCCCCAGCGGGCTCTGGTGCACGGGGTCCTCCGCGCGCAGCCGCGCGTAGAACGGGTAGGGGTCCTCGACGAACTCGGGCAGGAAGGGGTTGAACTCGACGGCGCCCATGGCGGCCGATTCTACCCCGCCGCGCGGGGCCGCCGTCAGAGCTCGATCTGGGCGCCGAGCTCGAGCGCGCGGTTCGGCGGGATCCCGTAGAAGTCGGGCTCCGAGCTCGCGTTGCGGGCCATGAAGGCGAAGAGCCGCTTTCGCCAGCGGGCCATCGGCGCCGCGCCCGTCGGCAGGAGGCGGGCCCGCCCGAGGTAGTACGTGGTCCGCTCGGGGTCGGCCGCCACGCCGAGCCCCCCACACCGCGCGACGACGTCCGGGATGTCCGGGGTCTCCATGAAGCCGTAGTGGGCTCGCGCGCGGGTAAAGCCGAGCGGCAGCCGCTCCACGACGAGGCGCCGGTCGTCGGTCACGTCCGGCTCGTCCTCCACGATGATCGACAGCAGGATGACCGCCTCGTGGAGCGCCTTGTTATGGCTGAGATGGAGCACGAGGAGGGGGGGCGCACCTTCCATGGGCGGCGTCAGGAACACGGCCGTGCCCGGCACCCGCGGCGGCCGCGTCCCCTCGACCTGCGTGAGGAAGCGGTCGAGCGGGACCGCCGCCTGCGCCAGGACGCCGCGGAGCAGGGTGGTCCCCCGGTTCCAGGTGGTCATGCCGAGGAAGACCGCGGCGGCGATGGCGAGCGGCACCCAGCCCCCGCGCTCTACCTTGACGATGTTGGCGCCGAGGAAGGCGAGGTCGATCGTCATGAACGCGCCCGCCAGGGTGCCCGCCCGCGCGACCGACCAGTTCCAGCGGGTCCGGGCGATCACGTAGAAGAGCGCCGTCGTGATCGCCATCGTCCCCGTTACCGCGACTCCGTAGGCGGCGGCGAGCGCGCCCGAGGAGCGGAAGCCGACGACCAGCAGGAGGCAGCCGACCAGGAGGGCTCCGTTGACCGCGGGGATGTAGATCTGGCCGGGCGCGGTCCGCGAGGTGTGGACGATCGACACGCGGGGGCTCAGCCGGAGCTGCACGCACTGCTGGGTCAGCGAGAAGGCGCCCGAGATCAGCGCCTGCGAGGCGATCACCGTCGCCACGGTGGCGAGCGCGACCAGCGGGTAGAGGAACGCACGGGGCGCCAGCAGGTAGAAGGGGTTCTCGACGGCGGCCGGCTGGCGGAGCACGAGCGCCCCCTGGCCCAGGTAGTTGAGGAGGAGCGCGGGCAGCACGCCCGCAAACCAGACGAGCCGGATCGGCCGTCGCCCGAAGTGTCCCATGTCCGCGTAGAGCGCCTCCGCGCCGGTCACGGCGAGGACCACCGCGCCCAGCACGAGCAACCCGGGGCCCCCGTGCGCGCGCATGAAGCGGAGCGCGTACCACGGATTCAGCGCACCGAGGACCGCCGGGTCGCGGGCGACCTGGGTGGCGCCGAGGCCGCCGATCGTCGCGAACCACACGAGCATGATCGGGCCGAAGACGTCGCCGATCCGCTCCGTCCCGTACTTCTGGAAGAAGAAGAGCACGCAGAGGATCAGGAGCGTGAGCGGGATCACGGACCGCGCGAACGCGGGGGAGGCGACTTCCAGGCCCTCGGCCGCGCTCAGGACCGAGATCGCCGGCGTGATGACGCCGTCCCCGTACAGCAGGGCGGCGCCGAAGAGACCGAGCGAGACGACGGCGCGCCGCCCGAGGGCGGTCCGACGGCGCCCCGTCTGCTGGACCAGCGCGAGCAGCGCGAGGATCCCGCCCTCGCCCCGGTTGTCCAGGCGCATGACGAGGACGACGTACTTCACGCCGACGACCAGGATGAGCGCCCAGACGATGAGCGAGAGCACCCCGTACACCGTCGGGACCGTGGGCCGGAGTCCGTAGTCGGGGGCGAAGCACTCCTTGAACGCGTAGAGGGGGCTCGTGCCGATGTCGCCGTAGACGACGCCGAGCGCCGTGAGCGAGAGGACGGCGAGCCGCCGCCCGGTCGGGCGGGCCTCGGGCGGCGGACGGCGGCGACGGACGCGCGCCGGTAGGGCCGGATGGGCGACGGGCTCCGCGACCGTGGCGGTCGCCGCCGTTAGGCCGGCGGCCTCACGTGGGGCGGGCGCGCCTCCGCGCGGCGGGGTAGCGCCGCCGCCCGTGGGGCCTTCCTGGCTGCCGCCGCGCCTCGGGAAACGTCCGTCGCGCTCGGGCTCCGCGTGGTCGTGCCCCCGTCCTCCGGGCTCCAATTATGCTCCCGCGCGGCGCCGGTCAGCGTGCGGACGGAAACTCGGGCTCCCGCCGCTCCCGGATCGCCCGCACGCCCTCCAGGACGTCCGGGTTCATGAAGCTCAGCATTTCCAGCGCCAGCGACTGGTCGAAGATGGGGCCCGCCTGGCGCAGCCAGTTATTCAGCGCGCGCTTGGTCCAGCGGATCGAGGGCTGGCTACCCCGCGCCAGGCGCGTCGCCACGTCCCACGCGGTGTCCATGAGCCGGGCGGCCGGCACGCAAAGGCTCACGAGTCCAATCCGCTCGGCCTCCCGGCCGTCGAGGAAGTCGGAGGTGAGGAGGTAGTAGCGCGCCTTGGCCATGCCGCAGAGGAGCGGCCAGATGATGGCGGCGTGGTCGCCCGCCGCCACGCCGAGGCGGGTGTGTCCGTCGGTCAGGCGGGCGTCCTCCGCCGCGATGCTGACGTCGGCGAGGAGGGCGACCACGAGCCCCGCGCCCACCGCCACCCCGTTGATCGCCGAGACCACGGGCTTGTCGAGGTCGAGCATGTTGTAGACGAGGTCCCCGGCCTCTCGAAGTGTCCGCGCGACGGCGGCGGGGTTGCCCGCGGTCGCCTCGACCATCCCGAGGTCGCCGCCCGCCGAGAAGGCGCGGCCGGCGCCGGTGACGAGCGCCACGCGCACGGCGGGGTCGGCGTCGACCGTGCGCCAGACCTGGGTCAGCTCCCAGTGGAGCCGCTCGTTGGTGGCGTTGAGCACGTCCGGCCGATTGAGCGTGATCAGCAAGACGCCGGTCGGCCTTGGATCGAACGCGAGATGCCGGTACTCCCCGTAGTCCATGGGTGCGCCTCCTCACTGTGGCGGTCGCGCCTCGGCGAGGGCATGGCCGCGCCAGTGCCGGGCTCGCCACCAGCCCGCCAGCCCCCCGATCGCGAGGAGCCCGAGCGTGCCGCTCACCAGGCAGCCGACGGGCACGCCAAACGCGCCGGTGATCGAGCCGAGCAGGAACGCGCCGATCGGCGTCACGCCGGAGAAGACGAACATGTAGAGGCTCATCATGCGGCCCCGCAGCTCGTCCGGCACCATCACCTGGAGCGTCGTGTTGGACCCGGCCATGAAGATGATGCCCGAAAAGCCCATCATGAGCAGGACGGCGGCGGCGACCCAGAAGTGCTGGACGGCCGACAGCGAGACCGTCCCCAGGCCCAGCACGACCGCCGCGCTCACCAGCGCCCCGAGCGGCGGCCGGCCGCGGCCCAGGCCCGCGAGGGCCGCCGCGCCGCCGACCGCGCCCAGGCCGACCGCGGCCATCAGGAGCCCGAAGCCCTCCGCCTCCTCGTGGAGCACCTGGCGGGCCAGGAGGGGGACGAGGACGTTATAGTTCAGGAGGAACACGCTCACGACGAGCAGCAGCCCGAGGATCAGCCTGATCGAGGGCGTGCGGAGGGCGTAGGCGATCCCCTCGACGATCTCCTCGCGCATCGAGCGCCCCCGGCGGGCCCGGGGCAGCCCCTGGGCGCGCACGGCGAGGAGCGCCGCGATCACCGCCACGAAGGAGACGCTGTTTAGGAGGAACGCCACGCCGACGCCGAAGCGGGCGATCAGGAGTCCGGCCACCGCGGGGCCGACGACCCGCGTGCCGTTGAAGACCGCGGAGTTGAGCGCGATCGCGTTCAGGAGATCGTCCTTGCTCGTCATCTCGACGATGAAGGACTGGCGCGCGGGCTGGTCCATCGTGTTGACGACGCCGTAGAGCGTGGCGAGCACCGCGATGTGCCAGTAGCGGATATGCCCGCTCAGGGTGAGGGCGGCGAGGACCAGCGCCTGGCCGAGCATCGCCGTCTGCGTCGCCACGACGAGCCGGCGCTTGGGCAGGCGGTCGGTGATGGCGCCGGCGACGAAGGAGAAGACCAGCATCGGTGCGAACTGCAGCGTGGTGATGAGCCCGAGCTTGAACGGGGAGTTGGTCAGCTCGAGCACGAGCCAGGCCTGCCCGACCGTCTGCATCCACGTCCCCACCAGCGAGACGAGTTGGCCCGTCCAGAAGAGCCGGAAGTCCCGATGGTTGAACGCGCGCAGGCCGGTTGGAAAGCGCACCAGGGACGATCGTAGCAGAGGAGCCCTCCGGACGCGGCGGAACCGTCGCCGCGGCCCGGTCGGGCGCCCTGTAAACGGCGGGCGCGGCGTCTGCCGTCTAACAGGCAAGCGATCACTCCAGACAAGGAGGATACGATGAGAGGACTCCGGACGATGGCGGCGGGTGGGGCCCTGATCGTCACGCTGTGGGCGCCGGCGGTGGGCGGGCAGCAGAGTCAAGGGCCTCCCCAGGGCCCACGGGGAGGGCCGATGGAGCGGCGTGGCGAGCGGCATCCTCACGTCCGAGCGGCGATGCACGCCCTCATGAACGCCGAGCGACAGCTCTCGCAGGCGGCCCACGACTACGGCGGGCACCGGGTGAAGGCGATGGAGCTGATCAAGCAGGCCCAAGAGGAGCTGAAGGACGGCCTGGAGTATGACCGGACCCACGAGCCGGAAGGCGGGCCGCCGGTCAAGCGGTAGCGCCGAGAGATCCACCCGTCCTGCCCTTCCCCGCGGGAGGGCGGGGCGATTCCTTCCTCGCTCACCCTTCCCGCTGTCCCTCGAGCGACGTCGTCGACCTCGTCTCGCGGTGTCGGGTCAACCGGCGGGGGGGTGCGTCCGTTGTCCAGGGCAGGAGAGCGGACTGCCGTGATGCCTTCCGCCCGGCGGGAGGCCCACAGGAAGGGGGCGGCCATGAACAAGGTCGCGGTCGGGCTCCTGGTCATCATCGCCGCGCTCGCGGGGAGTACCGAGCCCGTGCCCGCGTGGGAGCACCGAGGGCATCGGGCCTTCGTCCACGGGTTCTGGGGGCCGCGTGTCTTCCTCGGCCCCCCGGCGTTCTGGTACCCGTACACCCCGCCGCCTGTGATCGTCGAGGCAGCACCTGCCCCGCAGGTGTACGTCGAGCCGCCGCCGGCGGCCCCGCCGTACTGGTACTACTGTGAGAGTCCCCGCGGCTACTACCCGTCGGTCCCGCAGTGCCCGGGCGGCTGGCTGCAGGTGGTGCCACGGACGGGCCCTCCCGCGTCATGACAGACGAGGGAAAGCGGTCTGCCCGGTGTCAACCGAGTGGGTG
>Ga0209689_1002795_pt1 | contig 12945 bp, 13 predicted proteins | sample GraSoiAngelo_149_FD_187119 | JGI IMG/M metagenome (GOLD analysis project Ga0209689, IMG submission 187119) | Grasslands soil microbial communities from the Angelo Coastal Reserve, California, USA - 14_1009_09_30cm (SPAdes) (version 2) | ecosystem: Environmental > Terrestrial > Soil > Grasslands ...
GGTCAACGTCAAGGGCGTCTTCCTGGGCACGAAGCACGCGATCCCGGCGATGCGCCAGGCCGGCGGCGGCTCGATCATCAACATCTCGTCCACGGCCGGGCTGGTCGGCGCGCCCGGCGGCACCGCCGCCTACACTGCGACCAAGGGCGCGGTGCGCCTGTTCACGAAGTCGACGGCCATCCAGCACGCCAAGGAAGGCATCCGCTGCAACTCCGTGCATCCCGGCCCGATCGCGACGGACATGATCAAGGACGTGATCGAGGATAAGGCTCAGTGGGAGCAGCGCCTGCGGCGCTTGCCGATGGGGCGCGTCGGGACGCCCGAGGACATCGCCTACGGCGTGATCTACCTGGCGTCCGATGAGTCGTCGTTCATGACGGGCAGCGAGCTGGTCATCGACGGGGGTACAACTGCGGAGTAGAGAGGAGAACTCACATGGCTCTGACACTCGCTGAAGCGAATCGGATCGTGCAAGCGGCCATCACCAAAGCCCAGGAGATGAACATCAAGGTGAGCGCGGCGGTCTGCGACGCCGGCGGCCGCCTGATGGCGTTCAACCGCATGGACGGCGCCATCTGGGGTAGCGTCTACGGCTCACAGGGCAAGGCCATCGCCTCGGCCGCCTTCGGGCGCGCCAGCGGCGAGTTGACCGAGCGCGCCGGCACGCCGATCATCCAGGGCATCGTCGCTGCCGAGGGCGGCCATATGATCCCGAGCATGGGCGCGGTGCCGATCATCAAGAACGGCGTGGTCGAGGGCGCGTGCGGGGTTGGCGGCGGGACGTCGCAGCAGGACGAGGACGTGGCGAAGGCGGCTGTCGCGAAGCTCTGAGGGTGACCCGCATGAAGCTTGCCAGACGACCATTCGGTCTGATCCTACTGGGGCTGGCGGCGATGTCGGTCGCCGCCAGTCCACCTCGTACCGAAGCGATCGACGTCGGTGAGCCCGCGCCCGACTTTCGCCTGCCGAGCACGTTCGGCGCAGATATCGCACTGGCCGACTATCGCGGCAAGAAGTGGGTCCTCCTCGAGTTCTACGGCGCCGACTTCGCTCCGACCTGAGCCGCCAACCTGACGGCCAGGAAGGCCGACTTCAAGCGGTTCGAAGCCCTCGGCATCCAGAACGTGGCGGCCAGCGCCAACCTGACCTTCTCCCAGCAAACCTTCGCCGAATCACTGAAGTTGCCGTTCCCGCTCCTGAGCGATTTCCCGGAGCGCAAATTGATCCGCGCCTACGGCGTGCTCAACGAGAAGACGATGAATGCGAACCGGTCATTCTTCCTCATCGATCCCCAGGGGATCGTCCGCAAGAAGTGGATCGTCGAGAACCCGGCCACCACGGTTGTCTACAGCGACACCCTGCTCAGAGACATCCAGGAGATCATGGGAAAGCGCTGACGATGACGCTCGGTCGCGCGGTTGGCGGCGGGCTGCTCGCGCTCGCGGCGTGGGGCGCCGCGGGCGCGGAGCCGCCGGCACTGGCGGCGCTCCTCAAGCCCCTGGACCTCGTGGCGTATCCCAAGGGCGCAATCCCTCCCGACTTCACCGCGCGTGGGCTGGACGACCGACAGCTCTCGCTGGCTGACCTGCGGGGGAAGATCGTCATTGTGAATTTCTGGGCGACTTGGTGTCTCGAATGTCGCTCCGAGATGCCTGTGCTCGAACGACTTCATCGGGAGCTCGGGGCGCGGGGGCTCGCCGTCATCGGCATCAATACTCGCGAGACTCCGGCCACGGTTCGGCGATACACCGACGACCTGGGGCTGAGCTTTCGGTTCGTTCTCGATCTGGACGGCAAGATCAACGCTCTGTACGGGGTGATCGGTCTTCCGACAACCTTCCTCATTGGCCGCGACGGGCGCGCCGTGGCGCTCGCCGTGGGACCTCGCGACTGGGAGAGCCCGCAAGCACGGGCGATCATCGAGGCCATGCTGGCCGAGCCGGCGCCGGCCCGCGACAGCCGATGAGACCACGCTCCGCTCGGCTGCTCGCGTTGGCCGCCGGTCTCGCGATGGTCGGAACGATGGAGCACTCCACGGCGGGACCGCCCGCGCGCTTGATCAAGATCGGTGCGCTGACGGAATCGTGGGGGCCGACACCGGCGATCATAGGTCTCCGCGAGGGCCTGCAGGAGCTCGGCTATCGTGAAAACGAGCACTTCGTGATCGGGGTTCGCTTCACTCAGGGCAATCCGGCGGAGCTCCCCGAGGCCGCTCGCGAGCTCGTGCGGCACGGCGTCGACATCATCGTAACGGCCGAAGGGGGGAACACGGCCAAAGCCGCCCAGGCGGCGACCAACCGGATCCCTATCGTCTTCATGGGCGGCAGCGACCCGGTGGGAATCGGACTCGTGCGGAGTCTGGCGCGTCCCGGGGGCAACATCACGGGGACCGCCGATCTGGACATCGACCTCGGCCCGAAGCGAATGGAGATCTTCCGTGAGCTGATTCCCGGCCTCAAGCGGATCCTCCTGCCCTACGACGCGACGAACACGTACGCGGTCGCGCAGCTGCCGGCGTACCGCGATGCGGCTCGACGCCTGGGCCTCACGCTCGTCGAGAGACCGTTACGGACCGAAGAGGAGGCGCAAGCCGTGATCGGGAAGGCACGAAAGGGCGAGGTCGACGGCATTTTCTCGCCTCGCTTCCTGTCACTGAACATTCCCGGCTTTATCCTCGACACGGGGCAAAAGCAGGGGCTCCCGACGATGTTCCACGGATTTTTCTTCGTGGAGCGTGGCGGATTGGTGGCCTACTCCGCGGCCGATAGCCAGCTAGGCCGCCAGGCTGCGCGCCTCGTCGACAAGATCCTCAACGGAGCAAAGCCCGCCGAGCTCCCCGTCGAGCAGCCGACGAAGTTCGAGCTCGTCATCAACTTGAAAACCGCGAAGGGGCTCGGCTTGTCGATCCCTCAATCCGTGCTGTTGCGGGCGGACCGACTGATCGAGTGAAGGTCTTTGCTTTTCCGCTTGACAGCTCTCCTCAGGAACAGCCATCGCGTATCGGCAGCATGTGAGAAATATCGCTCTAGCTCTTCATAGACGCGCAGAGACGCACGGCAGGCTGCCTCTTTCGAAAAACTGTCGAACGAGCCGCGATCGCCGCTCGGCGCGCCTCTCAGGAGACTCGCCATGGACACGCGCTCACTCGATAGTCTTGGGCACGAGATCGCCGAGCTCTCGGTCCACCTCGATGCCGCGACCGCACGCCTGCTCGATCTCATTCGCGAGTTCGACACGCGAGGCGGCTGGAACAACGGCTTCCGCTCATGCGCCGCCTGGCTGAGCTGGCGAGTAGGTCTCGACATCGGAGCGGCTCGCGAGCGCGTTCGCGTGGCGCATGCGCTCGAAACGTTGCCGCGGCTCGCCCAGGCTCTGGCGCGCGGCGAGCTCTCGTACGCCAAGGTCCGCGCTCTCACCCGCGTGGCCACGCCGGAGATCGAGGAGCGGCTGCTTGCAGTGGGACGCGCCGGGACAGCGGATCATGTCGAGCGCATCGTGCGCGGCTGGCGACGCATGGACCGCAAGGCCGAGGCGCAGGAGGATGCGCGGCGGCACGCACGCCGGGAGCTCTACATGTATCAGGGCGACGACGGCATGGTCGTGATCCGCGGGCGGCTGGCGCCCGAGGTCGGCGCAGTGCTCGCGCAAGCTCTGATCGCGGCGCGCGAGACGTTGTATCAGCGGACTCGCGCACAGGGCGGTGCCATAAGCGCACCGGACGTTTCCGCGGAAACGCCGACCATGGCGCAGCAGCAAGCCGACGCTCCGGTGCTCGAGGACCCGGACGCCCCGGGCGAGTCCGCGCTCGAGGACGGCACGCGCGTTTCCGCGGAAACGTCCCGGCGCCTCGCGTGTGACGCGAGCCGTGTGGTGATGCACCACGGTCGCGATGGGCGCGTGGTGGAGGTTGCCGCGCGGACGCGCACGATCCCGCCCGCACTGCGGGGCGCTCTGCACCACCGAGACCGCGGCTGTCGGTTCCCGGGCTGCGGATCGCGGTTCGGGCAGGGCCATCACATTCGTCACTGGGCTCAAGGAGGACCGACGAAGCTCTCAAATCTCGCTATGCTCTGCCGCCGGCACCATCGAGCCGTTCACGAAGAGGGCTATCAGGTCGATCGACAGCCGGACGGACAGCTGAGATTCCGCCGGCCTGACGGCCAGCTGCTCCCCGAGGTCCCACTCCACGCGCGCACGGCGATGCCGGGTTGGATGGGAGAGCGCCTGAATGTGGCCTGGGCGATGGACGTCTTGCACCCACTGGCAGCTGGAGGCTCACCAGCCCAGTCCTCTTGATTGAGGAGCTCGAGCAAATAGTCGGCCGCGCCTACGACAGCCGTGGTCGGCGAGCCGCCCACGGGCGGAGCGCCTCGAATGCCGCCGCGGCGCGGAGCACCAGCGCGTCCTCCAGGCGCCGGCCGACGATCTGCAATCCGACCGGCAGGCCACTCGCCGTCCAGCCGGCGGGAACGGAGACGGCCGGCTGGCCGCTGTAGTTGAACGGGTAGCAGAGCGTCCAGCCAAGGTGGGTCACCTTGCGCCCGGCCACCTCGCTCGGGCCTACGGCCCCGAGCGGAAAGGCCGGCAGACACGACGTAGGGGTAAGCAAGAGGTCGTACTTTTCGAAGAATCGTCTGAGCGAATCCACCATTGCCTGCCGGGCTGCCACGGCCCGGAGATACTCCACCACGCTCAGGCCGGCCGAGGCTTCCGCGTACGCCACCAGCTCTGGGTCCATCTGCGCCTTCTGCTCCGCTGAGCGAGCAGCGTGGGCGCCCGCCTGGGCGCCGCCGTAGAGCGTTTTCAGAATCACGCTCGGATCGCCCAGGTCTGGGCTTGCCTCCTCGACTGTCACACCGATTTCCGCGAAGGCGCGAGCGGCGGTCTCAGCGATCTTACGCGTCTCTCGCTCGACTGGAGCGAAGGCGAGGTCCGGCGACCAGGCGATTCTGACTCGCGCACCACCGCGGACCGGCGTGGCACCGCGCGCGCCGCCGAACGGCTCATCGCAAGCGGCCAAGTAGTCCACGCCTTCGTCGGGGAGCGCGAACGCGTCACGGCGGTCATGGCGCGCGATGGCGTTCATCATGAGCGCGACGTCACGCACGGTACGCGCGAGCGGACACACGTGGGCGACGAGCTCGTTGCCGCCCGCGGCCGGATACATCGGCACGCGGCCGAAGGTGGGCTTGAGACCGACGAGCCCGCAGAAGCTCGCGGGGATGCGGATCGAGCCTGCGCCGTCCGAGCCGAGCGCCAGCGGACCCAGCCCGGCGGCGACGCCTGCCGCACCTCCGCCGGTAGATCCGCCGGGCGTGCGGGTGAGATCCCAGGGATTGCGCGACTCGCCGAACAACGGGTTGTCGGTCGAGCCGCGCCAGGCGAACTCAGGCAGATTGGTGCGGCCGACGAAGATCGCCCCGGCCGCGCGTAAGCCCGCCACGCTCGGGGCGTCCTCCGGCGCGACGAACTCCGCGAGCAGGCGCGAGCCGTACGTGGTGCGCTCGCCGGCCGTCCAGAGGTTGTCCTTGATCGAGATGGGCACGCCGTGAAGCGAGCCGAGCGGCTCGCCGGTCATCACCGCGCGCTCGGCCGCGCGAGCTTCGCCGAGAGCGCGCTCGGCGTGGACCATGACGTACGCGCCCAGGCGTGTGTTCAGCCGGTCGATCCGCTCCAGCACGGCGCGGGTGATCTCGACAGGCGACAGCGCCCGACGACGGATCAGCTCAGCGAGCTCGACGGCGGAGGTGAAGCACAGGTCCGTCGCGTCCACGTCAGCGCCGCGCGGCCCGCAGGGCTTCCGCGAGCCGCCGCGCGGTGAACGGCTGGCGGCCGGCGGCGATGCCGAGCGGCGCCAGCGCGTCGGCGACGGCGTTGGAGATCGCCGCCGAGGCGCCCATCACACCGCCCTCGGCCATTCCCTTCATGCCCAGCGGCGTGTTCGGGTCGAGCCGCTCGAGGTGCTCGATCTCGAACGATGGCATCAGCGCGGCCGTCGGGATCGCGTAGTCGAGCAAGGTCGCGCTGTGGTTCTGTCCGTCGGCGTCGTAGACGATCTCCTCCAGGAGGGCGCCGCCGAGGCCCTGGGCCGCGGCGCCGTGAAGCTGCGCCTCGACAATGCGCGGGTTCAGCATTCGACCGCAGTCCTCGACGATCGTGTAGCGCGGGATCGTCAGCCCGCCCGTCTCGGGATCGATCTCGACCTGGCAGATGTGGGTCCCGCTCGAGAAGGTCAGCGGCGGTGGATCGAACGCGTGCGTCGCCTCGAGCCCGGGCTCCAGCCCCGGCGGCAGCTCGGTCGGAGCGAGGTACGCCTTCTGGGCGAGCTGGGCGATCGTCATGCCCGACGACGGCACGCCGCGCACGCGAATCGAGCCGTCGACCAGCTCCAGATCTTCGATCGGCGCCTCGAGCAGGTGCGCCGCGATCCGCAGCAGCTTCTGCTTCAGGACCCGCGTGGCTCCGAGCGCCGCGCCCACGCTCACGACGCCGCCGCGAGCGCCGCGCGTGCCCATGCCGTAGGGCGCCGCGGCGGTATCGCCGGACTGGACCCGAATCTTCTCCATCGGCAAGGTCAGCTCGTCGGCCAGGGCCTGGGCGACCGTCGTCAGATGGCTCTGGCCCTGACTGACGATGCCGATCTGCGCGGCGACGGCGCCGCTCGGCTCGATGCGGACGATCGCCGCGTCGTGTCCTGATCCGGGGATGCCGGCGGTCTTGTAGAACTCCGAGCCATAGGTGTTCGGCTCGACGTAGGTGGCCACGCCGATCCCCGCGATCCGTCCGGCGGCTCGAGCTCCCGCCTGCTCTTGCCGCCGGTTCTTGTAGTCGAACGCGGCGAGCGCGCGCTCCAGCGTGTCGCGCGGGTAGACCGAGCGGTAGATCATGCCACCCGCCGTCGTGTACGGCAGGTCGGACTCCGTGAGCATGTTTTGGCGACGGACCTCGATCGGGTCCAGCTCGAGGGCTCGAGCGATGGCGTCGATCGTCCCCTCGGTCACCCAGCTGCAGATCAGCATCGGCGCGCGGTACGGGCCGGCCGGACACTTGTTCGTCAGGACCGCGGTGATCGTGTAGCGGTAGTCGCGCAGGCGATACGCGCCGGGGACCATCATGCCGATGACGCGCGCCATGTAGTTCGCCGGGAAGTACGCGTACGCGCCGAAGTCGGTGAGGATCTGGACGTCCAGACCGAGGACGGTGCCGTCCGACTTCACCGCTGCCTGGACGTCGACGATGTCCTCGCGGGCGTGGAGCGCGGCGAGCAGGTTCTCACGACGGGTCTCGATCCAGCGCACCGGGCGTCCCAGCAGCCGCGATGCCGCGGCCGTGGTGAGCTCCTCGCGATAGAGCGGGATCTTCTGACCGAATCCCCCGCCGACGTCCGGGGTGATCACCCGGACCGCGCTCTCCGAAATCCCGAGCCGCGCAGCCAGCGCCGACCGCATCGGATGCGGGATCTGGGTCGAGTGCCAGAACGTGAGCGTCTCGTCGCCGGGCAGCCAGCTCGCCAGGCAGCCGCGCGGCTCGAGCGGCACGTGCGTCTGGCGGCCCTGATGGAAGCGCACTGCGACCACGCGATCGGCCGCGCCGAGGGCCGCCGCGACGTCACCGCTGGCGAAGATGCCCGCGTACGCGCGATTCGCCGGAATCGTCTCGTCGACCAGCGGGAGCCCCGGATCCTGGGCCCGCTCGGGATCGACCACGGCCGGGAGCGGCGCGTACTCGACGCCGACGAGCGTACAGGCGTCCTCGACCTGATCGCGCTGCTCGCCGATCACGCAGGCGACGAGATCGCCGACGAAGCGGACCCGGTCCACCGGCAGGGTCGACATCTCCATCGGCAAGAGCCCGTCGATCGGGGGCGCGATCCTGAGCGGCACCGTCACGCGCGCCAGATCGTGACCGGTCAGTACCGCCACGACGCCCGGCTGCCGGCGCGCGGCGTCGACGTCGATCCGACGAATCCGCGCGTGGGCGTGCGGGCTACGCACGAAGGCGGCGTGCAGCAGACCCGGCACCGTGAGGTCGCCGATGTAGCTGCCGCGGCCGAGGACCAGTTTCTTCGTCTCGCGCGGGCTCAGTGCCGCGCCGACGTAGGACATGGCAGGCCATGATACGCGCTCTGTGCTACCTTCGCGCTACTACACCGCGGGAGGAGTCATGGTGGACGAGGCGGCGGATCCAAAAGGGAACCCGATCGGGACCGAGCTGGTATACGAGGACGATAGCGTGAGGGTCTGGCGGATCGAGCTGGCGCCGGGCGAGACCGCTGGGTGGCACACCCACTACCTCGACTACACGACAGTGGTCGTCGAGGGCGACCTGGTCGAGCGCCCGAACGCCGACGGCACCGTGGATCGGATCGAGGTGAAGCCGGGAGCGATCATGCGCTGGAACCAGGGCACCTTGCGGCACGCGCTGCGCAACGTCGGAACGAAGACGTTCCGTAACGTCATCGTCGAGGTCAAGGGCCGGCGGACCGGCGCCTGAGGCGCCGAAAGGAGCGTTCATGTCCAGCGAGAATCCGCGAGCCGAGAACCCGCGAGCGATGACCCGGCGCGACGCGCTCCGCGTTCTGGGCCTGACCGCCGCGGCGGCAGGGCTCAACGCGGGCGCTCCCGTCGCCGCCGCGCCGACCGGCGAGGCCAAGATCGGCCTCGCGGCCGAGCCGAACACCTTCGACCCGCACCTGACCGTCGGGCGCAATACCCAGATCTTCATCGCCAACGTCTACGACGGCCTGACGGCCCGCGACGTCCAGGGCAACCTGGTGCCCGCCCTCGCCGAGTCCTGGAAACGGCTGAACGCGACCACCTGGCAATTCGCGCTGCGCAAAGGCGTCAAGTTCCACAACGGCGACGACTTCAACGCCGACTCGGTCAAGTTCACCCTCGACCGAGCCACGAATCCCGAAACGAAGGCCACCATCAGCTCCGAGCTCAGCACGATCGCCGGCACCGAGGTCGTGGACGCCTTCACCGTGAACGTCGCCACCAGGACGCCCGACTTCCTCCTGCCGGTGCGCCTGGGCGAGCTGTTCGGGCTGATGCTCTCGCCGAAACACACCAACGCCGCGGGCAAGGAAGCGATCGCCGTCAAGCCGAACGGGACCGGCCCGTTCAAGCTGGTCACGTGGGCGAAGAACGAGCGGCTGGTGCTCGAGGCGAATGAGAATTACTGGCGCGGCGCGCCGAAGGTGAAGACGATCGTCGTGCGGCCGATTCTCGAGGACGCCGCGCGGGTCGCCGCTCTCCAGGCCGGCGAGGTCGACCTGATCGCGCCGATCCCCCACGTGCGCATCGCCGAGCTGCAGAAGAACGACAAGCTCGTGATCAAGACGATCGCCGCGCCGCGCATCTTCCACGTGACGATCGACGTGCGCAAGCCGCCCTTCGACAACGTCAAGGTGCGCCAGGCGCTGAACTACGCGGTCGACGTCAACGCCATTCTCAAGACGCTTTATTTCGGTCACGGCACCCGCCTGGCGACTGTCGTCGACAAGGGAGCGCTCGGATACGACCCGAGCGTTCAGCCCTATCCGTACGACCCGAGCAAGGCGAAGGCGCTGCTGGCCGAAGCCGGATTCCCGAACGGCTTCGAGGTCGAGTTCGACAGCTTCACCGGCAGCATCGCCGATCACTCCAAGCCGGCCGAGGCGATCGTCGGCTACCTCCAGAAGGTGGGGATCAGGGCCAAGGCCAACGTCTTCGAGTTCTCCGCCTTCGGGCCGCGACGGGTCCAGAACAAGACCGCTCCGCTGTTCATCTACAGCATCGGCAACGCTTACCTCGAGCCCTCGTGGGTGATTCGCTGGATGACCCAGGGCGGCCTCGGCATGCACTACAAGAACGCGAAGCTCGACGAGCTCTTGACCAGGATCGAGGCGACCGACGATCCGAAGAAGCGGGCGCCGCAGTACAGCGAGGTGCAGAAGCTGATCAAGGACGAGGCGCCGTTCATCTTCCTCTACCAGGCCGACGCGGCGTTCGGGATGAGCACGAGGGTGGACTACACGCCGCGCCCGGACGAGACGCAGTGGCTCTATCCGCTGGGGCTGAAGGGGTGAGAGCCTCTTGACGTGCGCGCCTACATCGCGGCCCGTCTGGCGACCGCGGTCCTGGTCATTCTCGGAGTGTCGATCGTCTCGTTCTTCCTGACGTTCCTGACCGGGGATCCCGCCGAGATCATGCTGCCGCCGGGGGCGACCGCGGCGCAGATCGAGAAGTTCCGTGCCGACTGGGGCTTCGATGATCCAGTAATTGTTCAGTACTGGCGCTTCCTGAAGCGAGCGGTCCACGGCGATTTCGGGATCTCGCTGCGACACGGCCAGCAGTCGCTGCCGCTGATCGCGGCGCGGCTGCCGGCCACCCTTCAGCTCACGCTGACGGCGATGGTGCTGGCGATCGCGCTCGCGGTACCGCTCGGCGTGCTGGCGGCCACCCACCGTGGCGGACCGATCGATTTGCTGGCGATGGGTGTGGCGCTGGTCGGCCAGTCGGTTCCGAACTTCTGGCTGGCGATCATGATGATCCTGCTCTTCGCCGTTTCCTGGGGTCTCTTGCCCACGTCCGGGCGCGGCGGCGTCGCGCACGTCGTGATGCCTGCCGCCGCCATCGCGATCAATCTGATGGCGCTGCTGACCCGCCTGGTCCGCTCGACCATGATCGAGATGCTCTCCGAGGACTACGTGCGCACGGCCCGCGCGAAGGGGTTGCGCGAGCTCTTCGTGACGAGCCGCCACGCCCTGCCCAACGCGCTGATCCCGCTGGTCACGGTGATCGGCCTGCAGTTCGGCTACATCCTCGGCGGCGCGGTGGTGATCGAGACGATCTTCACCTGGCCGGGGGTCGGACTGTTCACGATCCAGGCGATCCTCAACCGCGACTACCCGGTCGTCCAGGCCTCCGTGTTCATCCTGGCCACCGCGGTGGTGCTGATCAACCTGACCGTGGACCTGCTGTACGTCTGGCTCGATCCGCGCATCCGCGTGACGTGATCCGCCTGGCGCGGCGGAGCCCATTGGCCGGCGCCGGCGCGCTGATCGTCGGCCTGGTGATCGTCGCCGCACTCGCCGCGCCGTTGCTGGCCACCACCGATCCGATCGATCAGGATCTCTCGGAAGCGCTCAAGCCGCCGTTCTGGCAGGGCGACGGCTCTCTCCGTCACCCGCTGGGCACCGACCATCTCGGCCGCGACGTCTACTCGCGGCTGATCTACGGCGCCCAGATCTCGCTGACGATCAGCGTGCTGGCGGCGTTTCTGGGCGCCGTTGTAGGCGTGGTCGCCGGGCTGGTGGCGGGTTACCTCGGGGGGCGAGTGGATACGATCATCATGCGTCTCGCGGATCTGAATCTCGCGTTTCCCCTGATCCTGCTCGCGCTGGCCGTGGTGGCGCTCCTCGGCGCCAATCTGAAAAACCTGGTGATCGTGATGGCGATCACCACGTGGATGATCTATGCGCGGGTGGTGCGCGGGCTGAGCCTCGGGCTGCGCGAACGCGAGTTCGTGCAAGCCGCCCGGGCGCTCGGGGCGCACGACGCGCGGATCATCGCCCGCCACCTCCTGCCCAACGTGCTGGCGCCGGTCATGGTGATCTGGACGCTCGAGGTCGCGAGGATCATCCTGATGGAGTCGGCGCTCTCGTTCCTCGGCCTGGGCGTACCGCCGCCAACGCCGACATGGGGCCGGATGCTGGCCGAGGGTCGCGACTATCTAACCGTTGCCGGCTGGATCGCCGTGTTCCCTGGTCTCGCGATCCTGTTCACCGTGCTCGGGATCAACTTCCTGGGCGACGGGCTGCGCGACCTACTGGACCCGCGGCTGCGGCGGCAGACGTAGTGTCAGGGCTGATTCCCGTCCGGTCCATCATGAGATCCTCCAGCAGGTTGGTGTACGATCAGCTTTCATATATCATTACGATCTGATGGATGCAACCACATATCAGAGGTGAATGATGGATGTCAGCGGACGTGTCCTCGCGATCACGCAGGCCCTCGGCGACCCCTTGCGGCTGGCCGTTCTGCAGCACCTCATGGGGGGGCCGGCCTCGGTCTCCGAGCTGATGACCGTCGTGGGCGCCGAGCAGTCTCGGCTGTCCAATCACCTGGCCGTCCTGCGCGAGCGCGGCCTGGTTCGAGCCAGCCGGCACGGCCGCCAGGTGCTCTACGAGCTTCACGACCGGGCAGTGGCGCGGCTCATCGAGTCGCTGGCGCAGATCGGCGGCCCACCGACGCGCGCCGTCAAGTCCGCGCCCGTCGCCCACGCCCGCACGTGCTACGACCATGTGGCCGGACGCCTCGGCGTCGCAATCTTCGAGGCCCTGGTGGCCGGCGGCGCGCTGAAGACTCAGAAAGCCGCGCCCGACTCCGTCGCGCTGGCCCCGAAAGCGGGACCGATCTTTGAGAAGCTGGGCGTCGACCTCGAGGCGGCGCGTCAAGAGCGGCGGCGCTTCGCCACCGCGTGTCTAGACTGGACGGAGCGCCGACCTCATCTGGGTGGCGCGCTGGGCGCCGCGCTGTGGGCCGAGCTGGTGTCCCGTGGCTGGATCGTGCGCCGCCCCGGCACCCGCGCGGTGGTCGTCACCGCCGCCGGCACGCGCGGCCTGAGGCGAACGCTCGGAGTCACCCTGGGTGGCGGGCCCGTGGGCGGCTGAAGCTCGTATCGCGTCAGGACGAGCCGGCGGCCCTCCCACATTCGGCAAGCCACCGCTGGTTCGCGTCGGCAAACAGCTTCCGGGCTCGCTCGATGTCGAACGGCTGCTCCTGCAGGGTCTCCCGGCCCCATTCGGTTCGCGCCGTACCGAAGAAGTCGCCACCATAGATGTGGATGGCGCCGGTGAAGACGCGAAGCGGGTTCGCCACCGCGTGGATCACCGACTCTCCGAGCAGCGCGGTGTTCCCGGTCTCCAGCTGCTTGCCTCCCGCAACCTGCAGACCCGTGGGG
>Ga0209689_1002796_pt1 | contig 12937 bp, 11 predicted proteins | sample GraSoiAngelo_149_FD_187119 | JGI IMG/M metagenome (GOLD analysis project Ga0209689, IMG submission 187119) | Grasslands soil microbial communities from the Angelo Coastal Reserve, California, USA - 14_1009_09_30cm (SPAdes) (version 2) | ecosystem: Environmental > Terrestrial > Soil > Grasslands ...
GCCGCGGGGAGTGATCGACTTCTTCGGAGGTCGCACCCGCCTCAGCCTGTCCTACCTCCGCCGCTCCCTTCGCGACACATCGCTGTGAACACGGCGGCGCAGCCGCAGCTCGAGCTGCGGGGAGTCACCAAGCGGTTCGGAGGCGTGGGCGCCGTCGACGACGTGACGTTCCAGGTGGAGAAGGGCGAGATCCTCGGCGTCATCGGTCCGAACGGCGCCGGCAAGACGACCCTCCTCAACTGCATCAGCGGCGTGTACCGGGTCGACGGCGGAGACATCCGCTGGGAGGGCAGGTCGATCGCGGGCCTGCCGCCGCACCGCATCGCCAGGCTCGGCATCGGCCGCACCTTCCAGATCGTCCGGCCGTTCGGTTCCATGACGGTGCGGGAGAACGCCGCCGTAGGCGCGCTTTTCGGCAGCTCGGCGGCACGGCGCGGGCTCAAGGAGGCGTTCGAGGTCGCGGACCAGGTCCTGCAGCTCGTCGGGTTGAAGGCCAAGGCGGACCATCCGGTTTCGGCCCTGACCATCCCCGACCGCAAGCGACTCGAGGTCGCGCGGGCGGTCGCGACCAGGCCGCAGCTCCTGCTGTTGGACGAGGTCATGGCGGGGCTGAACAACGTCGAGATCGACGAAGCGCTCGAGATGGTGAGGGCCGTCCACGCCACGGGCGTGACGGTGCTCTTGATCGAACACGTGATGCGCGTCATCGTCGGCATCTGCCGGCGGGCGATCGTCCTCGACTTCGGCCACGTGCTGGCCGAGGGGGAGCCCGAAGTCGTCCTGCGCGACGAGAGGGTGATCAAAGCCTACCTGGGCGAGCGTTACGCCAAGCGGCTCCGCGGCGAGCGCGGGCAGGACAGCGCCTCTTGAGCACCTCGGATGAGCCCCTGCTCAAGGTCCGCGGGTTGAACGCAGGGTTTGACGCCGGGCCTGTCCTTTTCGGCATCGATCTCGATGTCGCCCCGGCCGAGCTGATCGCCCTCGTCGGGGCCAACGGCGCGGGGAAATCGACTTTCCTCGGCGTCGTGAGCGGCCTCGTCCGCGCCACGTCGGGCACGATCGCGCTCGGTGGAGACGACGTCACGAACGAGCGTCCCGAGGTTCTCGTGCGCAAGGGCATGGCTCACGTGCCACAGGGCCGGCGACTCTTCGGGACGATTTCGGTCGAGAAGAACCTGCTCCTGGGCGCTTACCTGCGGCGTGATCGCGAGGTGCGGGACGACGTCGCACGAGTGCTTGACTATTTCCCGGCGCTGAAGAACAAGCTGTCTCGCGAGGCGGGCACGCTGTCGGGCGGCGAGCAGCAGATGCTGGCCATCGCGCGCGGCATGATGGCCCGGCCGAAGCTACTGATGATCGACGAGCTCTCCCTCGGCCTCGCCCCCAACGTGGTCGACCGCCTGATCGACGTCGTGCAGCAGATCAACCGCGATGGCACCGCGCTCATCCTGGTCGAGCAGGACGTGCTGGTCGCGCTGGACGTGGCGAGCCGAGCCTACGTGCTGGAGAACGGGCGGGTCGCCTTGAGCGGTGCGGCCGCCGAGGTGCGGGACGACCGCGGTGTGCGCAAGGCGTACCTGGGGCTCTGATTAAGCTGGGGCCGGTCTCCTCCGCCGTCGCGCCGCCGCCAGCGCCGCCCGCGCGAACACGAGCAGGCACACCGCTAGCAGCGCCGGGAGGATCAGCAAAAGGAGCCAGCTCTCGCTGCTCGACGGTGTCGAATCCACCTTGATCAGGGCTCCGGCCTTCAGCACCGGCCATGGAATGGCCAGCGCCGACGTGGCCTGCTGCGCCGCGGCCGGGGCACTGCTACGAGTGTGCAGGGCCGTTGAGGTCGCGCTCGTAGTCGCAGGGATCGACGACGGTGTCGGATTCGTCACCGGCGGCGGTGCAAGCCGGTGCTTGAGCTGCCCGTAATGGTGCCCGTGATTGTTGGGGTTGGCGTCGGCGAGGACGGTGGTTGGCGCGAGACCTAGAACGCATGCGACGACGGCGGCCAACGGGCCCGCCCTGAAAAACCTGGACACCTTACGTGCCTCCCTCTCGTAGTTGTTGCATCGACTGGCGGGCCGAGTGCGGCACAACCGTACACGAAGGCGCGCACGTTGCGCGGCGCTCTTAGGCTCGGGCGGCGTCCTTCAGCGCGCTGATGTACAGCGACGCCGCGACGGCGGCGGTCGTTCCGTCGCCGACGGCGGTGGCGATCTGCTTGGTCAGCTGCGCGCGCACGTCGCCGACCGCCCAGATCCCCTCCACCGAGGTCTGCATGTTGCGGTCGGTCTGGATGTACCCCGCCGCGTCGTGGTCGACGTGTACTTTCAGCAGCGATGAGTTCGGCACGAATCCGATGAAGATGAAGACACCGCCGACGTGCAGCTCCTTCAGCTCCCCGTGCTGCTCGTAAAGCACGTCCTGGACCTTGTCGTCACCGGCGATCTCCTTGACGTTGGCGTCGAAGATGAACTCGATCTTCGAGTTGGCCTGGGCGCGCTCGACCAGGATCGGCTGCGCGCGCAGCTCGCTCCGGCGGTGCAGGATGTAGACCCTTGACGCGTAGCGCGTCAGGAACTCGCCCTCTTCGACCGCGGCGTCACCGCCGCCGATCACGGCCAGCTCCTGGCCCTTGAAGAAGGCGCCGTCGCAGACCGCGCAGTAGCTCACGCCGCGGCCCCAGTACTCCTTCTCGCCCGGCACCTCCAGGTAGCGCGGCAGCCCGCCGGCGGCCAGGATGAGCGCCGGCGCCCGGAGCTCCTCGCCCGACTCCATCCGGACGACCTTGGTGTCCCCTTCGACGACGATCTCGTGCACCGGCTCGAAGTCGCGGACGTCGACGCCGAAGCGCCGGGCGTGGTCGCCCATCTTCATGGCCAGGTCAGAGCCGAGGATCGACTCGAAGCCGGGGTAGTCCTCCACCAGCTCGGTGTTCAGCAGCTGGCCGCCCAGGGGACCCCGGTCCAGGACCACGGTCCTCAGGTTCATCCGGGCCGTGTAGAGAGCGGCCGCCAGCCCGGCCGGCCCGCCCCCCACGATGACCACGTCGTAATCGCTCATTGCCTTGATAAGAAGTATTCCCAGTTCCGGCTGTATTCCGATGTGGCCTCGCCGGGCGGGTCCACCACTCTCGGATAGTCCGGACGAACCAGGCTCGGCCCAGGCCGGACCCCCGGATAGTCCGGACTATCCGGCATAGTCCGCCCTAGCCGTTGGTGTACCGAACCCCGTAGCCGCCCCGGGGGGCGTGGCAGGAGATGTTGTCGAACGGGCAGCCGATGGAGCAGGCGCCGCACTCGATGCAGTTCCCGAAGCTGACGAGGTTCTTCTTCTGCTCCTCGTTCCACTCGTACACACCAGCCGGGCAGAAGTGGTTGCAGTACTTCCCCGTGCACTTGGAGAGGCAAACGTTCTGGTTGACGATCTCGATGTGCGGCTTGCCGGTGTCCTCGTTGTACTTGACGGTGAACAGCTTGTCGGTCAGCTTGTCCATCAGCTCGCTCCGAAACGCTCCCAGATCCGGCACATGAGACGCACCGTGTTGACGTAGTCGGCGGCCCGGATGTTCTCGTTCGGGGCGTGGATCCGGTTGTCGGGGCGCCCGACCCCGACCGGCAGCACCGTCGGGATGCCCAGGTCGGAAACCACCGGGTGCATGGGACCGGTGGCGGGCATGAACGGCCACAGTATCGGCTCGCCGTGCATCTCGCGGACGCTTTCGATCACCGTCTTGGCGACGGTCGAGTTGGGGTCCGACCGCGCCGGCTTCTCGCCCTCGCTGGCCACGATCTCGACCTTCTGGAAGCCGTGCCGGTCGAGGTGCTTGCGGAGCAGCTGGATCACGTCGTCCGGATCCTGGTCGGGGATAAGCCGGAAGTCCAGCTTGGCGGACGCCTCCGCCGGGAGCACCGTCTTGGACCCGGGGCCCTGGTAGCCGGTGGTGATGCCGGCGATGTTGTAGGTCGGCAGGAAGAGCATCTGCTCGACCACCTGGTCGGGCTTGGGGTCGCGGACCAGCTTTTCGAAGCCGACGAGCTTGCGTCGCTTCTCGATCTCGGGGTCGATGCCCGCCATCATGCGGCGGTCGGCCTCGGTCGGCTGCACGACCTTGTCGTAAAAGCCCTCGATCTTGACGTTCATCTCCCGGTCGCCCAGGCTGGCCAGCGCGCCGAGCAGGTAGTGGGCCGCGGACGGGTAGATCGACGCAAAGCCGGAGTGCTGGTCGTAGTCGAGCAGCTTGACGCGCAGGGTGACGTAAACCAGTCCACGGCATCCGAACTGCAGTGTTGGCCGCCCGGCGTCGTCGAATGACGTGCCCGACTCCCACAAGCAGCCGTCCGCGTGCAGCTTGGCGGCGTGGTCGTGCGCGATCTTCTCGAAAGACTTGGAGCCGATCTCTTCCTCGCCTTCGATCAGGAAGCGCAGCGTGAGAGGCACCTCGCCGAGCTTCTTCAACGTCTCGAGCGCATGGATGCGCGCCATCACGTCTGCCTTGTCGTCGGCGACGCCGCGGGCGAAGATCCGCCCGTCACGCTCGGCCGGCTCAAACGGGGGCGACGTCCAGAGGTCGAGGGGGTCGACCGGCTGCACGTCGTAGTGCTCGTACAGCAGAAGCTTGCGCCGGCCTGCTCCCGGCACCTCCGCATAGAGCGCCGGCATGCCGCCTGCTTCGAGCGTCTCGACGCGGTCTGTGAACTTCGCGAGCCGTTCGGCGAGCCAGTCGCGCGCAGGCTGGATCGCTTCGCGGCCGTGGTTGGAGATGCTGGGGAAGGAGCAGAGCTCTTTCAGCTCGTCGACGAACCGGCCTGAGTTCTTCTCGATGTACGCGTCGACAGCGCTCGTTGAGATCACCTTGCCATCGTAACCTTGTCTCGATGAGCGAGGCAGCGGAGGAGTTTCACTTCTCGCCGCGGGCGAACCGCGCCTCGGAAATCAACTGGCATCCCTGGTCGCCAGAGGCTTTCGACGAGGCCCGCCACACAGGTCGTCCGATTCTGCTTTCGATCTCGGCCGTGTGGTGCCACTGGTGCCACGTAATGGACGAGACGACGTACTCGCATCCCGGCGTGATCGACATCATCAACCGCGAGTACGTGCCGGTGCGAGTCGACAACGACGTCCGGCCCGATATCAACCAGCGCTACAACATGGGCGGCTGGCCGACCACCGCATTCCTCACCGCCTCGGGCGACATCCTCACGGGCGGCACGTACCTGCCGCCTGACCAGATGGCGAGCTCGTTGATCCGCGTCGCGGACTACTACCGCGCGAACCAGACCGACATCGCAAGCCGAGTCCTTGAGGCGCGCAAGCGCGCGGCGTCTGGCGTCGCGCGAAGTGTGGGCGAGCTCGAGCCGGGCCTCGTGGACACGATCCTCGACGCCGTGAAGTCCGCCTACGACCCCGAATACGGAGGCTTCGGCAACGCGCCGAAGTTTCCGCAGGCGGATGCGATCCTGCTGCTGCTCGAACAGTCGGTGCTGCGCTCGGACGAAGAGCTCCGACGGATGGCCGTGCACACGCTCGAGCAGATGACCGGCGGCGGCACGTACGACCACGTCGAAGGGGGCTTCTTCCGTTACTCGACCACGCAGGATTGGAGCGTCCCGCATTTCGAGAAGATGCTCGAGGACCACGCGCCTCTGGTCCACGCCCTGGCCCTTTCAGGGATGTGGGACGCGCTGGAGAAGACCACGGGATATCTCGACGCGGTGCTGCGCGACCCGAAAACCGGCCTTTACGCGGGCAGCCAGGACGCCGACGAGCACTACTACGCGATGGACGCGGAGGAGCGCACGCAAACCCCGGCGCCTTACGTCGACCGCCGCGTCTACACGTCGTGGAACGCCGCGCTCGCGGTCGCCTACCTGGAAGCCGAAAAACGCGAGGTCGCTGCGAAGCTTCTCGACTCGCTGTTCAAGCGCGCGTACCGGCGAGGGGACGGCATGACCCATTCCGAAGGCGCGGGCGGTCAGCTCGGCGACCAGGTGTGGTCCCTTTGGGCGGCGGTGCGTGCGTTTCAGCACGGTCTGGGCGATCAGTGGATGACTGTCGCGGCGGACCTCGCCGCCCACATAGAAGAAAGGTATGGCGACTCGCAGCTGGGCGGTTACTTCGACCGCGCGGGCGGAGACGAGCTGGGGCGCCTCGGGGAGCGAATCAAGCCTCTCGCCGAAAACTCGATCGCGGCGATGGCCTTGATCGAGCTCGATACCCTGCTCGGGGATCCATCCTCGCCTCATCGCGAGCGGGCGCGCCGGGCGCTCGAGTCGGTCGCGGCGCTGCCGAGGCAGTACGGACTCATGGCCGCGGTGTTCGCTCGCGCGCTGGACCGCCTCTCGCAGGCGATCAAGGTCACGACCAAGAATCCGGAGCTCGCTCGCGCCGCGCGGGCGGCGCAGCCGTACGCAGTGATCGACCCATCAGGCGCGCCGGGCGCGCGCAGGGCGCACACAGAACAAGACGGCGCGGTCGTGTGTGCCGGGACCATATGCTTGGCGCCGGTGTTTACACCAACCGCTGTGGCGGAGGCCATCAGAGAAGCTTCCACGACGCGTGCCTGAAACTAGAGGTCACTTCTCGCGCCGCGTAGGGCGCGCCCTCGACGACCCCAGCCTCCAGAAGGCGCTCGTCCAGGCCATGACCGGCCTGCGGAGCCGCCGCAACAAGGCCTTCGAGAATTTCGATTTCGAGAAGGGCCGCGCGGACCTGAAGCGCCGCCGCCAGGCCAACCTCGACCGCCTGCCCGAGCTGCTCGATCAGTTCACAGAAAGACTCGCCGCGGTCGGCGGCGTGGTGCACCTGGCCAAAGACGCGGCCGAAGCGCGCGAGATCATCGGCCAGCTCTGCGCCCGCGCAGCGATCAATTCGGCCGCGGGCAGCGGATTGCCCGCGGGCCGCATGGTCGTGACCAAGGTCAAGTCGATGGCCGGCGAGGAGATCGAGCTCAACCCCTACCTGGAAAACCTCGGCATGGAAGTCGTCGAGACCGACCTCGGCGAGCGCATGGTGCAGCTCACGCACACGCATCCGTCCCACCTCATCGCCCCAGCGATCCACCTGACCAAGGAAGACGCGGCGAACGTTTTCGGCACGGAGCCGACAGTCGAGGCGATCCAGAGTCACGCGCGGGCGTCGCTGCGCAAGAAGTTCATCGATGCGACGGTCGGCATCTCGGGCGCGAACATGGCCATCGCCGAGACGGGCACGATCGTGCTCGTCACCAACGAGGGCAACGCCGACCTGACCACGACGCTGCCGCCGGTGCACATCGCTCTGTTCGGCATCGACAAGCTGGTGGCGACGCTCGACGACGCGGTCGCGGTGCTGCGCATGCTTCCGCGCAGCGGCACCGGCCAGATCATGACGAGCTACGTCAACTGGATCACAGGACCGTCGCGCTCGGCCGATATCGAGCAGTCGCTGACGATCGGCGTGCACGGGCCGCGCGAATTGCACTGCGTGATCCTCGACAACGGTCGCGAGAAGATGCTCGCCGACCCGATCTTCCGCGACGCGCTGACGTGCATCCGCTGCGGCGCGTGCTCCAACGCGTGCCCGCCCTTCATGGCGGTCAGCGGCCACCAGTTCGGCCACATCTACAACGGGCCGATCGGCCTGGTCCTGACGCCTTTCCACCACGGACTCGAATCGGCGGACCTTCCCAACACGCTCTGCGTGCAGTGCAACGCCTGCCAGGAGATCTGTCCGGTCGACATCCCGCTGCCGCGCCAGATCCTGGAGCACAGACGGAATGGAAGGAAGTCGCTCCGCAAGCGGGCCGTAGTCGGCGTCTGGAAGCGGCCCGAGCTGGCGGACCGCGTGCTTCGCGCCGCGGCGCCGTTCAGCGGGCTCGTGCCTGGCACCCCACGCCTGGCCCGGTCCCCGTATCGCGACCGCGTCCACGACAGCGAGGTCGACGGCGAGCCGCTCACCATCTTCGCCTCCTGCCTGGCGGACAGGGCATGGCCCGAGTCGGCGTCGGCCCTGGAGCGGATCGCGGCGGCCGCGGGCTTTAAGGTTGGATTTCCCAAGGACCAGTGGTGCTGCGGGCTGATCGCCGCCAACGCCGGCGACTTCAAAACCGGCGCCCACCTCTCGGCCCAACTCGCCGTTGCGCTTCGAGATTCCAAGGGGCTGATCGTGACTCCCTCCGCGTCGTGCTTCGGGGCTTTCACAATCGACTCTCCGGACTGGGGGCCCGCACCGGACCAGAACCTGCGCGCGCGCATGCGCGACTCCACCCGCTTCGTCCTCCAGCTGCTGGAGTCCAACCCGGGCCTCGTCGAGCCCAACCGGATGAGCCTCAAGGTCGCCTATCACGACTCTTGCCAGTCCCTGCGGCAGCTTGGTCTGAAGACCGAGCCGAGGCGCGCTCTCGAGCTGGCGGGCTACGAGGTGGTGGACATCCCCGACATAGCCAACTGCTGCGGGTTCGGCGGCAGCTTCAGCCTCGAGTGGCCGCGCGTGGCCGACCGCCTCGCGGAGTGGAAGCTCGACGCCATCGCGAAGACCGGGTGCGCGGTCGTGGCGTCAGACAACCCGGGCTGCCTGATGCACATCGCGGCCGCGGCCCGCAAGCGCCACATGGAGCTTCGCGTCGCGCACGTGCTCGAGCTGGTGGCCGAACACCTGGCTTGACAGCGGCCCTCGGTCGCTAACCTTTAAAGCTGCCGTGAAGATCAGCCTGGTCTCGGCGGCCGCCGCCGAGCTGAACGTCGACGCCCTCGCGGTCCCGGTTGCGACCGGCCAGCGCCTCTCCGGCGCCGCTCTCGAGCTCGACCGGGCGCTGGGAGGCGTCCTCTCCGAGATGGTCGTCAACGCCGAGTTCCGCGGCCGCATCCACGAAGTCCTGCCGATCCCGGCCCAGGGCAAGATCGGCCCTCGCCGCGTGATCCTTTATGGCCTCGGCGCCCCGCACGACCTCGACGGCCAGCGCATGCGTTCGGCGCACCACGAGCTCGTGCGCGCCTCGAGGACGTGGGGCTACAAGCGCATGGCCGTCCTGCGTGGCGACCCGCTCGGCATGGACAGCCTCAAAGCGGTCGTCGAGGGCTGCGTGATGGGCACGTTCGAGCGCCGCTCCAGGCAGACGGGCGCGGCGCCCGAGCGACGCGAGATCGACGAGGTGGTGCTCGCCGGCTTTGGGGACGGCCGCGAGCGCGAGGTGGTGGCGGCCCAGGAAAACGGCGAGGCGACCAACCGCGCGCGGGAGTGGCAGAACGCGCCGCCCAACGAGCTAACGCCTGACGCGCTCGCGCAGGAGGCGACCCGAATCGCGCAGCGCCACAACATGGAGATCGAGGTGCTTGGCCCCAGCGAGCTGAAGGCGGGCGGGTACAACCTGCTTCTCGGCGTCGGCTCGGGCTCGGCCAAACCGCCGCGCCTGATCCGCGTCCGCCACCACGGGAATCACGCGGAAGGATCTTCCGCGAAGGCCGGCGAGAAGACCCTCGCCCTGATCGGGAAGGGGATCACGTTCGACAGCGGGGGCATCTCGTTGAAGGAGCCGGACAAGATGAGCCGGATGAAGGACGACATGTCCGGCGCGGCCGCGGTGCTTTCGGCCATCGACGTCATCGCTTCGCGCAAGCTGCCGCTCGACGTGATGGCCGTCGTGGCGGCGGCGGAAAACATGCCCGGTCCGTCCGCCCAGCGACCAGGCGACGTCCTGGTCAGCGCCGACGGCAAGACCGTCGAGATCGTCAACACCGACGCCGAGGGTCGCCTTGTCCTGGCCGATGCGTTGACGCACGCGCTGCGCAACGGTGCGACACACCTCGTCGACCTGGCCACCCTGACCGGAGCGGCGACCATCGCGATCGGCCATGGCGCGAGCGCCGCGACCAGCAACGACGATGAGTTCTGGTCGCTGGTCGACCACGCGTCCCGCGAGGCAGGCGACCGGGCGTGGCGCCTGCCGATGTACGCCGACTACCGCATCTTGCTGCGCAGCCAGATCGCGGACCTGCGCAACAGCGAGTACGGCGAGGCGGGGACCATCATGGGCGGGATGTTCATCGCCGAGTTCGCGGGCGGCAAGCCGTGGGCGCACATCGACATCGCCGCCTCCGCCTGGAACACCAACGACGAGCTGACGACCATCCTCCGCGGGCCGAGCGGCGCGGGAACACGCCTGTGCATCGAGCTGGCGGAACTCATGGCGGGGGCTGAGCGTTAACCAGAGAGTGGGAATCCTGGAGACGATCCACTCCCCGGCCGATCTGAAAGCCCTGGATGCGGCGCGACTGAGCGAGCTCGCGACCGAGGTTCGAACGTTCCTCGTCGAACAGACCTCGCGCACCGGCGGCCACCTTTCACCCAACCTCGGCGTGGTCGAGCTGACCTTCGCGTTGCACCGCGTGTTCGAAAGCCCGAAGGACGCGATCGTGTGGGACACCGGCCACCAGGCGTACGTGCACAAGCTGGTGACAGGCCGGGCCGCCGAGTTCGCGCGGCTGCGGCAGGCGGGCGGGCTGTCGGGTTACCCGTCCCGCCAAGAATCGGAGCACGACCTCGTCGAGAACAGCCACGCATCGACGTCCCTGAGCTACGCGCTCGGCCTCGCCGAGGCGCGGTTGCGCAAGCGTCAAAGCGGCTTTGTCGTCGCCGTGATCGGCGACGGCGCTTTGACCGGCGGCATGGCGTACGAAGCCCTGAACCAGATCGCTCACCTTCAACCGCCGAACCTCATCGTCGTCATCAACGACAACGGTCGCTCCTACGCGCCGACCGTGGGCGGGCTCGCGCGGCATCTCTCGCAGCTTCGCGTCGACCCTCGATACGAGCGCATCAAGGACGAGATCTCGCGCTTGCTGCGTGACCTTCCGCTGGTCGGCTCCACCGCCGACCAGGCCGCATACCGCGTGAAGGAAGGCCTCAAGCAGCTCCTGCAGCCGTCGACGATGTTCGAGAGCCTCGGCATCAAGTACGCGGGCCTGGTCGACGGGCACGACGAAGCGGCGCTCGAGGAGGTCTTGACGCGGGCCAAGAAATTGCGCGAGCCGGTGGTCGTCCACGTCGTGACCGAAAAGGGGCATGGTTACAGCCCCGCGGTCGATGACGAGGTCGACAAGCTGCACGGCGTCAGCGCATTCGACCCGCTGACAGGGCGGCCGCGTTCGACTGAGGTCACCTACACCGACGTTTTCGGCGAGGCCCTCATGACCGCCGCGGCCAGGCGGCCTGAGGTTTGCGCCATCACCGCGGCGATGGCCTCGTCGACCGGGCTCTTGAACTTTGCCAAGGAGTTTCCGGACCGCTTCTTCGACGTCGGCATCTGCGAGCAGCACGCGGTCACTTTCGCGGCGGGCCTCGCGATGGCCGGCATGCACCCGGTGGTCTGCATCTACTCGACGTTTCTCGCGCGTGCCTTCGACCAGACGATCATGGACGTCGCGCTGCACAAGCTGCCCGTCGTCTTCGTGATCGATCGCGCGGGCGTGACGGGAGCGGATGGAGCCTCGCATCACGGGATCTTCGACCTCTCCTACCTGCGCCTCATCCCCAACTTGAAGGTCGCGGCGCCCAAGGACGCGACCGAGCTGTGCGCGCTGCTCGAGACGGCGCTGGCGACCGATGGGCCGATCGCGATCCGCTACCCGAAAGGGCCGGTGCCCGCCACCCCCGACCTTCCGGTGGAACCGCTGCCGGTGGGCCGCTGGGAAGAGATGCGCAAGGGCACGGACGCCGTCATCTTCGCCGTGGGCAAGATGGTCGAGGTCGCCGGCGAGGCAGCCGAGCGCCTCGAGATGCAGGGCCTGTCTTGCGGTGTGGTCAACGCCCGGTGGGTGAAGCCCGTCGACCCCCGTATCGCGGATTGGGCGCGCGCGTATCCGGTCGTGCTGACGGTCGAGGACAACGTGGGTGCCGGTGGGTTCGGCGGTGCGGTCCTGGAGGCGCTCGCGCCGCACGGGCTGGCCGGACGCGTGCGAAACCTCGCCCTACCCGACGCCTTCCTGCCCCACGGCAAAGCCTCCGACATCCTGAAGGAGCACGGCCTGGACGCCGCCGGGATCGCCGGGGCGGTTTTCGCGGCGGTCAGGGGACCTGTCGCGAAACCGAACCTCTAGAGCTTTTTTCTGCCTCCGAAGCCTTCGCCGACGTGGTGCCAGTGCTCGACCCGCTCTTCGCCCAGCTTCCAGCACAGCTCGACCAGCTCTCCATCGCGGTAAGAGGGAAAGTCGATCAGGCCTTCGAGCGGACCCTTGAGCTGGATGCCCATGCTGTTCAGGCTCAGCACCGCTTTCAGCAGCTCTTCTTCGGCGCCCTGGACGGCGTCTCTCGCCTGCTGCTCGCGTTCGCGGTCCGAGCCGTTGGCGCTCGGTCGCTGGACGGCGTACTCCGCCATGCGCAGCTGCTCCTCGAGGTCGGGGCGGAGCGCGGAGAGCTCCGCGATCTGCGCCACTATCGGGCGGACTCGCGGGAGCTCGCGGTTGGCCTCGTCGACGGTGTACGTGCGGAGCCTCTGCACGGCTCAACGATACTTCGTTGGATGGAGGCGACGGCGATGCGGCGGCTCATTGCGGAGGCCCGTGTCGCGCGCCTGGCGACGGCCGGCATCGATGGCAGGCCGCACGTCGTCCCCATCACTTTCGCGCTCGAAGGCGAGTCGCTCTATTTCGCGGTCGACGCGAAGCCGAAGCGCACGACCGACCTGAAACGCCTGCGCAACATTGCGGCCAACCCCGCGGTGTCGGTGCTGTTCGACCATTACGCGGAGGACTGGAGCCAGCTCTGGTGGGTGCGTGCCGACGGCACCGCGCATGTGATCGGCGACGGGCCAGAAACGGACCGCGCGATCGACCTGCTCGTGCACAGGTACGAGCAGTACAGGAACGTTCGCCCTGGCGGGCCCGTGGTTGCGATTGCGATCGAGCACCTGACCGGCTGGTCAGCCTAACGACGCCCGGCCCGGAATGAAATCCAGCTCGTTAAGGCGAGATCA
>Ga0209689_1002802_pt1 | contig 12920 bp, 9 predicted proteins | sample GraSoiAngelo_149_FD_187119 | JGI IMG/M metagenome (GOLD analysis project Ga0209689, IMG submission 187119) | Grasslands soil microbial communities from the Angelo Coastal Reserve, California, USA - 14_1009_09_30cm (SPAdes) (version 2) | ecosystem: Environmental > Terrestrial > Soil > Grasslands ...
TCAATACCTGAGCGGCCGCATGGTGGAACCCCTCCCTCCTGGGCATCTACTAGTGTTGCGGCCCCGCCGGCCCGATCCGACCCCTCCGGCGCGCGCGTTCCCCCCTTCGCGCGCGCGCCGGAGTCGCGGCCGGCCTTCCATCTCGCCGCTGGTTGGCGCGGTGTCGTTGATCGCCGCCGCGTTGCTGCTGGTCGCCCAATCAGCCGCCGCGACCCAGGCGAGCTACCAGATCACGACGCTGAAGCAGGAACAGGCGCGGCTGCACGCCGAGCACGACCAGCTCCTGTCCCAGCTCGCCGGCGACCGCGCCGCCAACCGCGTCGCCACCGCCGCTTCGCAACTCGGGCTCTCCCATCCCAGCCGGTGGCAATACGTCCACGCGACCGGCTCGCCGATCGCGCTCGGGCCCCGGCCCGCCATCCAGGGCCATTCCGGCGTCTGGGACGGCGTGCTGGCGGTGCTTGGCGCCGTGACGGGCCGCCCGCTGAACTCCCAAGCCGCGCACTAACCGGACGGCGATCGTGAGGGGCACCCAGGAACTCGAGCCGCGCGGCCGCATCCTTACATTGATGGCGCTGGTGCTCAGCGCCTACCTGATCTTGCTCGGCCGCCTCGCCTACTGGCAGGTCTGGCGCCACCCGGACATGGCTCGACTGGCCGCCGCCTACCACGACGACACGATCACGCTGCCCGCCGTGCGCGGCAACATCCTCGACCGCAACGGCGCCCTCCTGGTGACCAACACCCCGGTCTTTTCGATCTTCGCGTCGCCCGACCAGCTTTCCGCGGCCGAGCGCAGTGACATCGCCGCGAAGCTGGCGCCGCTCCTCCAGCTCAGTGCGGCCGACATCCTGGCCAAGCTGGCCACCGCGCGCCAGTTCGTCTACCTGGCCCGCCGCGTTCCGTCGTCGGTCGCCCACCAGCTGGATGCCTTGCGCCTGCCCGGAATCGGCAAGGTGGCCGAAACCCAGCGGTCGTATGTCGACGGCGGGGTCGCGGGAACGAGCCTCGCCGCCAACCTGCTGGGCTTCGCCAACGACGAGGGGCAGGGCAACTACGGCGTCGAAGGCTTTTACAACAAGACGCTGGCGGGCCAGCCGGGATTCGAGGCAACGGTGCGCGACCTGGCGAACCGGCCGATCGTGCTCAGCGATCGCCAGCGCCGCGATCCGGTCAACGGCATGACGCTCCAGCTGTCGCTCGACAGCACCATCCAGGTGGTCGCCGAACGGGCGCTGGCCGACGGCGTCCAGAAGTACCAGGCGGAGAGCGGCTCGCTGATCATCATGGAGCCAGCCACCGGTCGCATCGTCGCCTGGGCGGACGTGCCCAGCTACGACGCGAACCAGTTTGCGACGACGCCGACCGCCCAGTTCATCGACCCGATCGTCTCGAGTCTCTACGAGCCCGGGTCGGTAATGAAGGTCGTGACTCTGTCCGGCGCGCTCGACGACCACGCGATCACGCCGGACACGCGCTTCAACGAGACCGGTGTCGCCGTCGTCGGCGGGGTAGCGATCCGCAACTGGGACAACCGGGCGCATGGGAACGTCACCATGACGCAGGTGCTGCAGAACTCGCTCAACGTCGGCGCCATCAAGGCGCAGCAGATGGAGGGCGCCGCCCCCTTCTACCAGTACCTGCAAAAGTTCGGCATTGGCGCCTCCACCGGTGTCGACGTCGCGGCGGAGACCGCCGAGCCGCTCCGCGACCTCGCCAAGTGGAAGCCGGTCGAGCTCGCCACGGCCTCCTTCGGCCAGGGGGTCGATACCACGCCAATCGAGATGCTGGCCGCCATCAACGTGGCCGCCAGCGGCGGCAACCTCGTCTGGCCGCACGTCGTGGACCAGGTGATCGACGCCAACGGGGTCCACCACCCGGTTGCGCCGCGGATCGTCCGCCAGGTCGTCAGCGCAAAGACCGCGCAGCAGATGCAGCAGATGATGGTCCAGGTGGTCGAGCACGGCTCCGGTTTCGCCGCCCGCATCGACGGCTTCAAGAACCGCATCGCCGGCAAGACCGGGACCGCGAGCATCCCCGAAAACGGAAAATATCTGCCCGACGCGACCATCGGCTCCTTCGTCGGCTTCGTTCCCGTCGATCACCCGCAGTTCATCATGCTGGTGATCACCCGCAAGCCGAAGGTCCTCTTCGAGGGAGCCTACGTCGCGGCCCCGATCTGGAAAACGGTGGCTAGCGCCCTGATCACGCAGTGGCAGATCGCGCCGTGAGGCGACAGAGCCGGAATCCACCGGTCCGAACTCGCATCTTGGGCGCGGGACGAGCGGTACGCTGCTCGTCGCCAACATCTCAAACGCTCGCATCGCACGTCCCGCGCGGCTCGCGTGGGGCGACGCCCCGGGCTCATCTCGCCCCGCATCCCAATCTGCGTCGTCCGGCCGATGGATCCCGACTCGTCGGAGACAGCGAGAATAGTGACGCTGTGGGTATGTCCGTGAAGGAAGTGGTTGACGCGACGCGCGGCCGGCTGCTCAGCGGCCCGCACGACGTCATGTTCACCCAGCTCTTTACCGATTCGCGAGAGGTGAAACCGGGCGGCCTTTTCGTCGCCCTGCGCGGCGAGCAGCACGATGGGCACGTCTTCATTCCGCAGGCGATCGAGCGCGCCGCGGCCGGCATTCTCTGCGAGCGGCCACCGCAGGGCGTCGAGGGCGCGGCCGTGATCCAGGTCGAGGACACGCGCCAGGCGCTCTTCGACATCACGGCTGACCGGCTGGCGCGCCAGCCACATCCCATCGTCGCCATCACCGGCAGTGCCGGCAAGACGACGACGAAAGACCTCATTGCGCACCTGCTCGGGCGCCGCCTCCGGGTGCACAAGAGCGAAGGCAACCTCAATACCTACACCGGCATTCCGATGACGATCTTCCAGATGGACCCCCGTGACCGCGCCCTGGTCGTCGAGTACGCGATGTCGCGCGCCGGCGAGATCCGCGAACTCACTCGGGTAGCCCCGCCCACCATCGGCGTGGTCCTCAACGTCGGGCTCGCGCACGTCGGCTTCCTTGGCTCGATCGACGCCGTCGCCGCCGCCAAGCGGGAGTTGGTGGAAGGGCTCGCGCCCGGCGGGCTGGCGGTCCTTAATGCCGACGACCCGCGGGTGCGTGCCATGTCGGCGGTGGCGCGGCGCTTCACGCTCTACGGCGTGTCGAGCGACGCGACGATCCGCGCCGAGCGGATCCGGCTGCACGGCCTGGAGGGCAGCGCCTTCATGCTGGCTACCCCGAGGGGCAAAGCGGAGGTCTACCTCCGGCTGCCCGGCCATCACAGCATCTCCAATGCGCTGGCCGCCGCGGCGGTCGCGCTCGAATTCGATTTCGATGCCCCGGCGATCGCGTCGGCGCTCCACGGCTTCGCGCCACCGGCGCGCCGCATGAACATCGTGACCGGGCGCAACGGCGCCACCGTGATCGACGATTCCTACAACGCCAGCCCCGGATCGATGCTCGCCGCGCTCGAGGTGCTGGCCCTCGCTCCCCGGGGGTCGCTCAAGGTGGCGGTTCTCGGTGACATGCTCGAGCTGGGCGACCACGCGGAGCGGGCCCACGAGGAGGTCGGTTCCCTGGCCGGCAAAACGGCCGACGTGCTGATTGCGGTCGGGGAATTCGCGCCGCGCGTGGTGCAGGCAGCGCGTCGCGCCGGCCTGCCCAGCGATCGCGCCTTTGTCGTGGAGAGCGCCGAGCAGGCGGTCACGTCGTTGACGCCACTCCTCACGGCGCAAACCCAGGTGCTCGTCAAGGGCTCGCGCGGCATGCGGCTGGAGCGGGTTGTCGAGCAGATTCGCGAGGGGCGATGAGGACGCTGATCGTCTTTGCCGCGGCCCTTCTGGTCAGCGCCCTGATTTTTCCGGCGGCGATCGGCCAGCTGGCCCGCGCGCGGATGGGCCAGCAGATCCGCGAGGAAGGCCCGGCCGCCCACCACGGCAAGGCCGGCACCCCGACCGCCGGTGGCCTGGTCTTCGTCCTGGTGGGGCTCGTTCTGTACCTGGCGGCCGACCGGTCGGTAGCCGGTGGCTTCGTCCTGATCGCCCTGAGCCTGGGCGCCGCGCTTGGCTTCGTCGATGACCTCTCCGCCATCCGGGGCCGGCGCAACCTGGGGCTGAAGGCGAGGCAGAAGATCGTGATCCAGCTGGCAACGGGCGCCTTGCTCGGCTACCTCGCGCTGCGCTGGGGACTGACCAGCCAGTGGGTCCCCTTCGATGGACGTCACCCGATCAGCGGCTGGATCATCGTCATCGTCAGCGCGCTCGCGGTGGCTGCCGGCTCCAACGCCTTCAACCTGACCGACGGCAGCGATGGCCTCGCCGCAGGCGCCGGGGCCATCACCTTCGGCGCGCTCGCGGTCATCGCCCTGCTGCAGCACCGGCCGACCGCCGGTCTGATGCCGGCAATCCTGGCGGGCATCCTCGTCGGTTTCCTCTTCTACAACCTGTTCCCCGCGCGCGTCTTTATGGGTGATACGGGAAGCCTGGCGCTGGGGACCGCGATGGCCGCCGCCGCGATCGCGACGGGCTTTCTCTGGTATCTCCCGCTGCTGGCGCTGGTCTTCGTCGTCGAGACGGTTTCCGTGATCGCGCAGGTGGCGAGCTTCAAGATAACCGGCAAGCGGATCATCAAGATGTCGCCGCTGCACAACCACTTCATCGTCTCCGGATGGCGCGAGACGCCGCTCGCGCTGTGGTTCTGGGCCGGCTCGCTGGTCGCGGCCGTGCTGGTGCTGGCGCTCGCGCGGCCGGGGGCACCGGCCTAGCGTGCAAGGTCGGCACGCGCTCATCCTCGGCTACGGCCGCAGCGGCCGGGCCGCGGCATCCTTCATTGCGGGTCGTGGCGGGTCGATCCGCGTTGTCGACCGCGCCGACACGCCGGAGCTGAGGGCCGACCTCGACCGTGCCGGGATTGCCGCCCGGCTGGGCGGCTACGATGCGCAGGACCTCGACGGCCAGGACCTCCTGGTGGTGAGCCCCGGCGTGGCCTGGGACGAGCCGCTGGTCGAGAGCGCCCGCCGGCGGGGCATCGAGGTCACCAGCGAGATCGACCTCTTCTTCCGCGCCTGTCCTTCCCATATCGCCGGGATCACCGGCACCAACGGCAAGACGACGACCACGGCCCTCACGACGGAGGTGTTCCGAGCCGGCGGCTTGCGGGTGATGCGCGGTGGCAACATCGGCGAGCCCGTCCTCGACCGCATCGACCAGCTGGGCGCCGACGATTGGGTGGTGCTCGAGCTGAGTAGCTTTCAGCTCGAGTCGATCGCGACGCCGCGGCTGAACATCGGCGTGGTGCTCAACGTAACGCCGGATCACCTGGACCGGCACAAGTCGTTCGCGCATTACGTCGAGATCAAGGCCCGCGCGGTTGCCTTCATGCGACCCGAGGACCACGCCGTGCTCAACATCGATGACCCGGCCTGCGCCGGGATGCGATCAAAAGCCCGCGGCCAGGTGCTCGCTTTTAGCCTACGTCAACCGGTTGACCGTGGGGTCACGCTGGCAGAGGGCTGGATCACGATCGCACACGCGGCGGTGAAGCGCCAGGTCCTGCCGGCCGCCGAGGTCCCGCTCCCCGGCGAGCACAACCTGAGCAACGTGATGGCCGCCGTGGCCGCCGGCGATGCGGCCGGCATCGATGCGGAAGAAATTGCCGCCGCGGTCCGCAGGTTCAAGGCCGTGGAGCACCGGCTGGAACCGGTCGCGACCTTCAACGGCGTGCGCTGGTACAACGACTCCAAGGCGACCAACCCCGACTCGACCTACAAGGCGCTGGCCGCCTTCAGCGAGCCCATCGTGCTGATCGCTGGCGGCCGCAACAAGGGCATCGAGATCGAGCCGCTGGCGCGGGCCATCGCCGGACGGGTATCCGCACTGGTCACGATCGGGGAGACCGGCGAGGAGCTGGCCCGCCGGGCACGCGATGCCGGCCTGCGCAAGGTCGAACGCGCAGCGGACCTGGCGGACGCGGTGCGAAGGGCCGCGGCGCTCGCCGCACCCGGCTCCGTGGTCTTGCTCTCGCCGGCGTTTACCAGCTACGACATGTTCCGCGACTACGAGGACCGCGGCCGGCGATTCAAAGCCACCGTGCTCGCGGAGCTCGGCCGATGAGGGCGCGGGCCGCGCTCGAGCTCCCGGCCGCGCGCCGCACGCTGGCGTCGACACGCCTGTGGCGTCGCGGCGACCGGGCGCTGGTCCTTGCCGTCGGTGCGCTGACGGCCTTCGGGCTGGTGATGGTCTTCTCCGCCTCCGAGGCGCAGGGCTGGCTGTGGTTCCACAATGCCGCCTACTACTTCGAGCGGCAGCTCCTCTGGCTGGCGCTTGGCGTCGTCCTGCTCTGGGCGGCGGCTCACATCGACTATCACCGGCTGCGGCCGCTCGCCTGGCCGCTGGCGGCCGCGACCCTGGTTCTGATGGTGCTCGTGTTGCTGCCGCACTTCGGTGTCGAGGTCAACGGGGCCCGGCGCTGGCTTCGGCTGGGGCCCATGCAGATGCAGCCGGCGGAACTGGCCAAAGTCGCCAGCATCATCTTCATGGCCCTCTGGCTGGAGCGCCACCGGGAACGGATCGGCTCGCTCGAAGACGGCGTCGTGCCCTTCCTGGCGCTGCTGGCGCTCGTCACGCTCCTCGTCATCCTCGAGCGAGACCTGGGCACCACGCTGATCGTCGCCGCGATCCTGCTCGCCCAGTTCCTGGTCGCGGGGGGACGAAAACGGCACCTCCTCTTACTGCTCCTCATCGTCGGGCTCTGCCTCTATGTCTTCATCCGCATGGAGCCCTACCGATTGCATCGCATCCTGGCCTTCATCGATCCCTGGGCGGACCCGCTCAACACCGGGTTTCAGGCGATCCAATCAGTGGTCGCGCTCGGCTCCGGCGGCCTGACCGGGCTCGGCCTCGGGCACAGCATTCAGAAATATCAATGGCTGCCCTTCGCGCACACCGACTTCATCTTCGCCATCGTGGGGGAGGAGACCGGCCTGATCGGCACCACCCTGGTGCTCGCGCTCTTCGGGCTCTTCACCTATCGCGGCTACCGGGTGGCCCTCAAGGCGCCCGATGCCTTCGGCTCCCTGCTCGCCTGCGGCGTCACGACCTGGATCGCCTTCCAGGCGCTCGTCAATATCGCCGCCGTGACCGTGACGCTGCCGACGACCGGGATACCGCTACCCTTCATCAGCTATGGCGGTTCCTCGCTGGCGATCACGTTGCTGGCAGTCGGCATACTGATGAACGTTTCGACCCAGAGCGAGAAGGTGGGATGGATACGGCATGCGAGTATTGATCTCGGGCGGCGGTACGGGCGGACACTTGTTCCCGGCGATCGCCGTCGCGCAGGCGCTGTCGCGGAAAGAACCTGACGCCACCGTCCTGTTCGCGGGGCGGCGCGAGGGCATCGAGGCAAGGACGGTTGCAAGTTACGGGATGCGCTTCGCCCCAATCCCGGCCGCGCCGCTCTACACGGAGCAGGTATGGCGCAACTGGTCGCTCCCGATCGTGCTCGGGTCGGCGCTCTATCAATCCTGGCGGTTGCTCGATCGCTTCAAGCCGGACGTCGTCCTTGGCACGGGCGGCTATGTCAGCGTCCCACTCATCACCGCGGCAGCACTCTCGCGCGTCCCGATCGTCCTCCAGGAACAGAACCTGATGCCGGGGCGCGCCACCCGAATGCTCGCCCGTTTCGCGCGGACGGTGGCGACTGCCTATCCCGAGTCTTCGCGTTTCCTGCGTGCGTCGACGACGGTGGTGACGGGCACCCCAGTGCGCACCGAATTCTGGCGTCGAAGAGACGACTTCCCGGCGCGGCCGCGCACCATCCTGGTGCTGGGCGGCAGCCAGGGAGCGCATCGTCTCAACCAGGCGGTGGCAGAAAGCTTGCCCTGGCTGCTCGATCGCCCAGATCTTAAGATCGAGCATCAGACGGGCCCGCGCGAGATCGACGCGATGCAGGCGGTCAAGGCCGCGCTGCCCAAGCCCGCGGCGGCGCGCTACGAACCATTCGCCTTCGCCAGTGACCTTGCCGAGCGGATCCGCGGCGCGGACCTGGTCATCAGCCGGGCCGGCGCCAGCACGCTGAGCGAGGTGAGCGCGATCGGCATCCCCATGATCCTCGTCCCCTATCCATACGCCGGCGGCCATCAGCGGCTGAACGTCACGCCGTACGCGGCGGCGGGCGCCACCATCGTAATTGCGGACGAGGAGGTCCAGGGACGGCTCCGCAGCGTGCTGACGTCGATGCTCGACGATGAGGCCCGATACCCCAAGATGGTCGAGGCCATGCGAGGATTGGGGCGGCCATACGCCGCCGAAGAGGTCGTGAGGCTTCTCCACGAGGCGGCGCGGCGTCACTGATGCGAATCCATTTCATCGGCATTTGCGGTTATGCGGTCTCGGGGCTGGCACTCGTTGCCAAACAGCTCGGCAACGACGTCACCGGCTCCGACGAGGACGCCTATCCGCCGACGACCGACATCCTGACGCAGGCCGGCATCAAGTGGGTCGATGGTCACGCCGCCGGCAACGTGATGCGCTGGGGCAAGCCCGACCTCGTGGTCCAGGGCAACCAGGTGCGCGACGGCAATCCCGAGACCGAGGCGGCGCGCAAGCACCAGATCCGCCTCGTGAGCGAGGCCGAGTACTGGGGCGAGCTGACCGCGGATCGCTTTCGCATCGTGGTGGCCGGCTCGGCGGGGAAGACCACGACCGCGAGCCTGATCGCCTGGATCCTGCGCGTGGCCGGGCGCAACCCCGGTTTCCGCCTGGGCATGACCGCGCGCGACCTCGGCTCAGCGGCTGCCTGGGGTAGCGGGCGGGAGTTCGTCTTCGAAGGCGACGAGTACACCTCCGCGGTCTTCGATCCGCGGCCCAAGTTTCTGCACTTCGCGCCGCAGCTGGCGGTGCTCACCAACATCGACTGGGATCACCCCGACGTCTTTCCGGATCCGGCGGCCTACGAGGCGGTCTTTCGACAGCTACTCGAATATCTCGGCGCGGAGGACCGCCTGATCGCCAACTCGGACGACCCGACCGTGCGCCGCCTGCTCAGCCGGACGCGAGCCAACGTGGAGACCTATGGCCTGCGCGGCGGGGCCGACTGGCACGGGCGCGACGTCCAGATCGACGGTGACGGGATGCGCTTCACCGCCTGGCACGAGGGAAAAGTCCTCGCCGTGGTCACCACCAAGCTGCCCGGCGAGCACAATGCGGCGAATTCGCTGGCGGCGCTCGCCGCCGCCGTCCGCGTGGGCGTGCCGGTTTCCGTTGCAGTCGAGGCGATCGGGCGGTTCCAGGGCGTCAGCCGGCGCTTCGAGCTCCGCGGCCAGGTCCGCGGCGTGACGCTGGTCGACGACTACGCGCACAACCCGGCCAAGGTGCGCGCCACGCTGCAGGCGGCGCAGGAGCGCTTTCATCCGGGGCGCGTCCTTGCCTGCTTCGTCCCGCATACCTACTCGCGCACCAAAAGCTTGATGGATGCCTACGCCGACGCCTTTGCGGGTTGCGCTTTGGTCGTGATCGGTCCGATCGAGCCGGCTCGCGAGCGGCACCTCGCCCACACCGTCAGCTCACAGGACCTGGCGCGCGCGATCCGTGGAGTCGACGAAGTCGTGACCGTAGATTCCGCCCGTTCGGCGGCCTACAAGCTGGCCTCGGCGGCGCGCCCCGGCGATGTCATCGTCTATATGTCGGTGCGCGGTTTCGACGATGTGATCGCGAAAACCGCCGAGGTGCTGGAGCGCTCACCGGTTGCCTGACGCCTGGTTGGCGGCGGTCCCGGGCGTGCGCGAGCACGAGCCGCTCAGCCCGCACAGCTGGTATGGAATCGGCGGCCGCGCTCGCTACTTTGTCGCGCTGGAGGACGATGCGGGGCTGGCCGAGCTGATCGGGCGCCTGGCGGCCGAGCGCGTGCCGTACCTGGTGATCGGCGCGGCGACCAACACCCTCTTTGCCGCCGAGGAGCTGCCGGGATTGACGATCAAGCTGGCCACGTCGCGGCTCACAATCGACGGAAGCCAGGTCACAGTCTCGGCGGGCTACCTGATGCCGAAACTGGCCGCCGACACCGCCAGGAAGGGGCGGACCGGCCTGGAGTTCGGTGCGGGCGTCCCGGGCATGGTCGGCGGATCGGTGGTCGGAAATGCCGGGGCGTTCGGACGCGAGGTGAAAGATGGCCTGCTCAGCACCGAGGTCATCGATCCGCAGGGCCACGTGCACACGCTGTCCGCGGCCGAGTGCCACTTCGCCTACCGGGAGTCGAGCTTGAAGTCGGACAAGCCGGGATGGGTGGTCCGCTCTGCGACGTTCGCGACAGGGGAAGACGATCCGTCCCGCATCCGCGCGCGGATCAAGGAGGTGCAAGGGCACCGGCGCCAGACGCAGCCGATCGAGAAGCGGAGCCTGGGGAGCACGTTCAAGAATCCGCCGGGCGACGCGGCCGGCCGCCTGATCGATGCCTGCGGTCTCAAGGGGCGCCGGATCGGGGGTGCGCAGATCTCGGAAAAGCACGCGAATTTCATCGTCAACCTCGGCGGAGCGAGCGCGGATGACGTGCTAGCCTTAATGGCCGAGATGCGGAATCGCGTCTTCGAACGGTTCGGCATCGAGCTCGAACCGGAGGTCCGCGTCATCGGCCGGACAGCAGGCCAATGAGCCGGCTGCGCATCGGGGTCCTCTTCGGTGGACGGTCGACCGAGCACGAGGTCTCCATCCTTTCCGCCCAGTCGATCATCACAGCGATGGATCCGCAGCGCTTCGAGCCGGTGCCGCTCTACATCGACAAGAACGGCCGCTTTCTGGTGGGCGGGTCGCTCAAGCGATTGGGGAGCGCCGACGCGACCGGCACCCATGTGTACTTACCGCCCGACCCGACGCAACACTCGCTCGTGCCCGCTCAGGATGCTCGGGATGGGGGATTGCCACCGATCGACGTCGTCTTCCCCGTGTTCCACGGGCTCAACGGTGAAGACGGGACCATCCAGGGCCTGCTCGAGCTCGCCAACCTGCCATACGTCGGCGCCGGTGTGCTCGGCTCGGCGCTCGGGCTCGACAAGATTTTCATGAAACGCGCCTTCGCCGCCGCCGGCCTCCCCATCGTCGACTATCTCCCCATCACACGGCGGCGCTACGAACAGGACCCGAACGCCTTCATCGCCCTGGTCGAAGAGCGCCTCGGTTACCCATGCTTCGCGAAGTTCGCCAACTCGGGCTCCAGCGTCGGCACCACCAAGGCCCACAACCGCGATGAGCTCGTCGCCGGCCTGCGCCTCGCCTCGAGCTTCGACCGCAAGCTGCTCGTCGAGCAGGCGGTCGATGCGCGTGAGCTGGAGGTCAGTGTCCTTGGCAACGACGAGCCGCAGGCCTCCGTCGTCGGGGAAGTCGTCTCGGCGCACGAGTTCTACGACTACGAAGCGAAGTACATGGACGAAGGCTCGCGGTTGCTCATCCCGGCGCCGATCGACAGCGGCGCTGCCGAGGAGGTTCGGGCGATGGCGCTGCGCGCCTTCCAGGCGGTCGATGCGGCGGGGATGGCCCGCGTGGACTTTTTCATGGAGCGCGCAACCGGGCGCCTCCTGCTCAACGAGGTGAACACGATCCCGGGCTTCACCCGCATCAGCATGTATCCAAAACTCTGGGAGGCCTCCGGTCTGGCCTATCCGAAGTTGATCGAGCGGCTCGTCGACCTCGCCATCGAACGCTTCAACGACAAGCAGCGTTCGCAGACGGCGATCGACAGTAAGCTTCTCGAGGGCCCGACGACCGAATGACGGTGGGGACCATCGAAAAGCGCCGCCGCCGCACCACACCGGCACCGGCCAAGCCCGCGGCATCGAGGCGCGGATGGCTGTGGGCCCTGCTGCAGATCGGACTGGTCGGCGGCGAGATCTTCGCGCTGCTGTTCTTGCTCGCCCAGCCCGCCTTTCGCCCGCGGCACGTGGTGGTCGTCGGAGTCAAGCACCTGTCGGCCGCCCAGGTGACGGACACGCTGAATTTGCCCAGTGACCGCAATGTCTTCCTGCTCAACCAGGCGGACCTGGCGAACAGGCTGCAGGTGCTCCCCTGGGTGCGCTCAGCCCGCGTCAGCCTGGCCCTTCCCGACCGGGTCGCGGTCAGCGTGACCGAGTGGACGCCCTCGGCCGTACTCCAGGTGGGGGAAGGGACCTATTACCTCAATGACCTGGGCGAGGTGCTCGACCCGGCGGTGGAGGCCGGCAGCCTGACGGTCATCAACCGGCCCGGCTTCGGGGCGGCCAGGGATGGCCAGCACGCGGTCGGCAGTGACCTGCTCCCCATGCTCATCCAGCTGCGCGCGGGTTTCAGTGCCGCCTTCAAGATCTCGGTCACGTCGTTCCAGCTGGACGGTCGTGAGGTCCTCACGGCGCAGACCGATCGCGGATGGACGATCATTTTCGGTCAGATGGTCACCGGAGAGGATCGCGCCAGTCTGGAACCGAAGCTCGCTGCGCTCCGCGCGCTGAGCAGCCGGATCGACTTCGTCTCCGCGCCGATCCAGTACATCAACCTCGAGAATTCGCGCGCGCCCGCGGTGCAGATGCGGCCGCACAAATGAGGCTCCCGGCGAAGGGATCTCGCGAGGCGCTCTGGCTGGTGGCGGCGGTGTTCGTCTTCGGCACCGTCGGCATCGTCCTCGGGCTCAATTCGCCGTTGCAAATCCCAGCGGGCTATGCGCGCTACACCGCCGTGATGATCCTGGCCGCGCTCGACTCCGTGCTGGGGGCCGTCAAAGCCTGGCTGAATGGAAACTTCGAGAACAAGGTTTTCATCTCGGGGCTGCTCGTCAACTCACTCGCAGCCGGCGCGCTGACTTACCTGGGCGACAAGCTGGGCGTGGAGCTCTATTTCGCCGCGATCGTCGCCTTCGGTGTGCGAATCTTTGACAACCTGGCAGTCATCCGGA
>Ga0209689_1002809_pt1 | contig 12909 bp, 10 predicted proteins | sample GraSoiAngelo_149_FD_187119 | JGI IMG/M metagenome (GOLD analysis project Ga0209689, IMG submission 187119) | Grasslands soil microbial communities from the Angelo Coastal Reserve, California, USA - 14_1009_09_30cm (SPAdes) (version 2) | ecosystem: Environmental > Terrestrial > Soil > Grasslands ...
GTTACGCCCGTACCTGGTGTGCGGGACGCCTGACGCGGGCGAGCCGCCGCGCTGCTTCGGCCAGCATTTCTTCCGTCTTACAAAACGCGAACCGCACCAGCCGCCGGCCCGGCTCCGCGCGGCTGAAAAAACTCGAGCCCGGCACCGGCGCCACACCGATCTCCTTCGTGAGCCAGAGGGAAAACTCGTCGTCGGGGAGCTCCGAAATCGTCGAGTAGTCCGCCAGCACGTAGTAGGCGCCCTGGGGCGGCGTACAACGGAAGCCGGCGTCGACCAGCGCCCGGCAGAGGAGATCCCGCCGGGCGCGGTACTCGTGCACCAGCCGCTCGTAATAGTCGTCCCCCAGGGTCTCGAGCCCGACGGCGACGGCTTCCTGGAGCGGGGCCGGGGCTCCCACGGTCAGAAAGTCATGCACCTTGCGGATCGCTTCGGTCGCGTCGGGCGGGGCGACGATCGTGCCGATACGCCAGCCGGTGACGCTGAAAGTCTTGGACGCGCCGCTGATCGTGATGGTGCGCCCCGTCATCCCGTCGAGCGTCGCGATCGGAATGTGCTCCCCCTCGTAATAGATGTGCTCGTAGATCTCGTCCGTCACCGCATAGGCGTCGTGCCGCCGGCACAGCTGGGCGATCGCTTCGAGCTCGCGCCGGGACAGCACCCGGCCCGTCGGGTTGTTCGGCGTGCACACGATGATCGCGCGGGTGCGCGCCGAGAACGCGGCCGCCAGCCGGTCGAGGTCGAGCTCCCGGGTCGCGGCCAGCGGTACGTACACCGGCTTCGCCCCGCACAAGATGGCGTCCGGCCCGTAGTTCTCGTAAAACGGCTCGAACACGATCACTTCGTCCCCGGGATCGACGATCGCAAGCAGCGCCGACGCCATCGCCTCGGTGGCGCCGCACGTGACCGTGATCTCGGTCTCCGGGTTCACGGTCATCCCGTACCAGTCCGCGTACTTGCGGGCGAGCGCGTCCCGCAGCCGCTTGGCCCCCCAGGTGATGGCATACTGGTTCACGTCGGCACGGATCGCCCGTGCCGCCGCCTCTTTCAGGACGTCGGGAGCGGGGAAGTTCGGGAACCCTTGAGCGAGGTTGATGGCCCCGTGCTCGCTCGCGAGCCGGGTCATGCCGCGGATCACGGATTCCGTGAACGAGTGAGTGCGTCGGGCCGTGTGCATAGTGGCGGAAGTTACAAGAGGAGGGCCCCGGCGAAATAGCCCGGGGCCCTCGATCTACCTACCCGTGCGCCGTCCTCATGCTACGGGAGATTCCCAAACCAGATGAGGTCGGCGCTGCCCCCGTCCATGAAGGTGGCTGGCTGTCCAAAGACGCCGCCCCCGCAATCCGGCCCACTCGTCGGGGTGGTCTCGTGCCAGGTGGTGTTGGGCGGCAGCACCTCGCAGACGGTATAGCTGCCGCCCGGGATGCCGGTGAACACGTAGTTGTTCCCCTCGACGTCAAGCGCTACGCCGCTCGTTACCGCCGTGGCGATGACCGCGCCGCTCCCGTCCCTGAGCTCGACGCACCAACCCGCGAGATAGGGAAAATTCTGACCAGGATCATCGACGAACACTTGGCCCAGGACCGTCCCGGTCCCTGTACCCACGGAGTTCACGCAGCCGGGCGGGGGCGCGACCGGGCAGCCGGAGGCGTCCACGGTGGTGCCGAGCGGCGTGTCGGGGCATTGGTCGAGGTTGTCCGGGACGCCATCATGATCGGCGTCGAGGAGTGGCGGCGGAAGTGCGCAGAGCCCCTGATGGGCATGCACCCGCCCCGAGTCCGAGCGATGCTCGTCACCCTGACCGTTGTCGCAAATGGAGCCGTTCGGACTTTGGGCCACGCCCGCCAGGAACGGTGTAGCCACCAACGCAAGCACGACTATGAAGGCTCGCATGGTAATCACCCCTCGCTCGTAGGCTGAGGAGGGGCGCTGCGGCCTCAGCGGGTCTGCCTCAGGATTGGGGAGCCGGGCGGACGCACGACCCGCGCTACCCCCCTAGTACTGGGCACACTGAAGCTCGCTCTAACCGGCGTAGGAAGACTGTGCGGCTCATCACCGGTTGCTATAAGATCAATCTCTGCAGCTCTTTACGGGACTGTGTACCGGTGTCGTGAGGGGGCAGCACGGCGAGCACGGGAGTAGCAGCACTGTCGCGGCATGAAAAGAAGCGGAAGGCCCCGGCGAAACAGCCCGGGGCCTTCGATGGAGCCCTGCTCGTTCTGCTCAGTCAACTACGGCGTGAGATTACCGAACCAGATGAAGCTCGCGCCGCCACCATCCATGACCGTGATCGTCCAGCCGAAACCGGTCGCGCAGGGCGGACCGCTGGTCGGGAAGGTCTGGTGCCAGCCCGACTGTACCGTCTCGCAGACGGTATAGGTACCCGCCGGCAGACCCGAGAACAAATAGTTGCCCGACGCGTCGGTCACTGCGGTTGCACTGACCGGGCCGCTGAGCCCGACGCACCAACCCGCGAGACCGGGCCACGACGGGGCTGCATCGAGAAACACCTGGCCATCGATCGACGCGGTCCCTGTGCCCGACGGGGAGCTCACGCAGGTGCCGCTGGTACCGCCGCCTGTCCCCCCGGTGCTGCCGCCGGTAGTGCCGCCGGTAGTGCCGCCGGTAGTGCCGCCGGTATCACCGCCGCCGGTGCCACCGCCACCAGTGGCGGGCGTGGGCGGCGGACACTTGTTAAAGTCCGTGGTGCCCGGGTGCAGGTTAGCACGCATCGCGCAGTGCGCGTCGTTGTGCCCGACGCCGTTGTTTGTCTTCAGCTGTTGGGAGACGCCCGCCAGGAACGGCGTGGCGACAAGGCCAACCAGGACTACGAGGACTCGCATCGTGGTCAACTCCTAGCTTTGTTGGGCTGAGGAGGGGCGCTGCGGCCTCAGCGGAACCTGTCCAGTGTTGCACCATCAACCAACCCGCGTAAATGTCGCTCGCGCGACGCCGGCGGGCCGTGCGGCATATCACCCAGTCACGTAAACACAAGTCAACATGGCACTTACTATTTCTGGAGCTGCATGAGGCAAGAACGGTGCCCGATGACTAAGTGCGACGAAAACACGGCACTTGGCAGATAGTCAATCGGCCATGTTATCTTGCAGAACGCAAGATATCATGCATAAACTAGTATAGTTGTGTGTGCTACGTGTGCCGTCAGGGACGCAATAGTGTCGTGATACTGATCACCGCAGAAGTTGCTTCGCGATCGTGTTCAACTGCATGTTGCTCGTCCCCTCGTAGATCGCGCCGATCTTGGCATCGCGGTAGAACTTCTCCACCGGATACTCCTTGCTGTAGCCGTAGCCGCCGAACAGCTCCACCGCCAGCGACGTGACCCGCTCCGCCACCTGCGAGGCAAAGAGCTTCGCCATCGCCGCCTGGGTGGTGTACGGCTGGCCCGCCGCTTCGAGCCGCGCGGCGTTGTAGACCATGAGCCGGGCAGCCTCGAGCTCGGTGGCGGCCTGCGCCAGCTGGAACTGGACCGCCTGAAACTCCCCGATCGGCTTGCCGAACTGCTTCCGTTCCTTCGCGTACCTGAGCGCCGCCGTGAGAGCGCCGCGCGCCACGCCGATCATTTGCGCCCCGATCCCGATGCGGCCGGTGTTCAACGTCTCGATCGCCACCTTGTAGCCCAGGCCCACCTCGCCCACCACGTTCGCTGAGGGGACCTCGCAGCCGTCGAGGATCAGCTCGCACGTGCTGGAAGCGCGGATGCCGAGCTTGTCCTCCCGCTTGCCGACCGAGAACCCCTCGGATCCGCGCTCCACCGCGAAGGCGGTGATCCCTTTGTAGCCCTTGGTGAAGTCGCTGTTCGCGAACACGACGAACAGCCCCGCTTCGGCGCCGTTTGTGATCCACAGCTTGCGGCCCTCCAGCACCCACGTGTTCCCGCGCCGCGTGGCGCGGGTCTGGAGCCCGAAGGCGTCCGATCCCGATTCGGGCTCGGAGAGGGCGTACGCGCCGAGCAGGTTGCTCGCCAGCCGCGGCAGGTAGCGCCGCTTGACGTCGTCGCTCGCCCATTTGCGCAGCAGGGTGTTCACGAGGGTGTTCTGGACGTCGACGAAGATCGCCACCGAGGCGTCCACCGCCGACAGCTCCTCTACAGCGAGCACCGTCATCAGGAGGCTCCCGCCCGAGCCACCGTGAGCCTCCGGGACATCGATGCCCATGAGTCCCAGCTCGAAGCACTTGGCGAGCAGCGTCGGATCGACGTTGGAGGCCTGTTCCATCGCGGCCACGCGCGGCCTGACCTCGCGCTCCGCGAAGGCGCGCACCGTGTCGCGAAGCAACTCTTCTTCTTCGGAGAGCTTGGTGAGGGGCGGGGTGAGGTCAGGCATCAGCGCCCCAATCTAGCGCTGTGCCAAAAACCCGCGGCGTCGGAGGCCCGATACCGATGTTCCACTCTGGCACATTTCGAGGCTAGCGGACCGGACCGCCGCGGGATATATGGACTAGCACAGTGAGCGCGGCCGTCAGCTCGCGCCCGCCGAGCAGTGAGTTCGAACTCGCGACATGTCACGCAAGCCAGTGAGCGCGGCCGTCAGCTCGCGCCCGCCGAACAGCGAGTTCGAAACTCAACACATATGCGGTTGACGAAGTGAGCCGATCCGGGGACGAGTGTTCCCGGAGGCTCAAGCGCTTTTCAACTTCCACGCAGGAGGCGACGTGCAACACGTGCGTCATCTCGCTTCGGCGGCGCTGCTCAGTGTGGTCTGCACTGGCGTCGCGCTCGCCCAGCACCCGCTCCGCGGGACGGTGACCGACGTCGAGACCGGCTCGGCCATTCTCGACGCGCACATCGCGGTGAAGGGCACTCGCACGGCGACCGCCACCACCGCAGACGGCCGGTTTGCGATGATGGTGCCTGATAGCGCCGTCGTGCTCGATGTCCGGCGGATCGGCTACCAACCGGCGTCGGTTCCGGTTGCGCCCGGTCAAGGCGAGGTAGCGATCAAGCTCAAGGCCACGGCGCTGCAACTCAGTGAGCTCGTCGTGACGGGCCAAGCGACCAGCGTCGCCCGACGGAACCTGGCGAACGACGTGCAGTCGGTCGCCGGCACGGACCTGACGCGGACGCACAGTGAGACCATCGAGAACGCGCTGCAAGGCAAGGTGCCGGGCGCCGTCATCACCGCGAACTCCGGTGCCCCGGGGGGTGGCCTCCAGCTCCGGATGCGGGGGGTGACGTCGATCTTCGGCCGTTCGCAGCCGCTGTATGTCGTCGATGGCGTGCCGGTCGCCAATACGGCGATCGCGAATGGCTTGAACGCAGTCACGGCGGCGGGCGCTGGTCTCGACGCGTCCAACCAGGACAACCCCGTCAACCGCATCGCGGATCTCAACCCGTCGGACATCGCGAGCATCGAGTTGCTCGAGGGCTCGTCGGCGGCCGCGATCTACGGCTCGTCGGCGGCGAACGGCGTCATCGTGATCAGCACCAGGCACGGCACGCCCGGGCCCGCGCGCTTCTCGGTGTCGCAGAGCCTCGGCACGCATGCCCTCTCGAACACGCTCGGCTTGCGCCGATTCAATCGGGCCGACGCCATCGACTGGGCGGCGCCGACGTTTTGTAAGGGGAACCCGCCTCCGCTGTGCGCGGCGGACACGGTCGCCGTCGACCAGATGTTTCAGGCGAGCGGTGGGTTTCAGGATCTCGAGCGGCAGGTCTACGGGGACAAGAGCCTGTCGTACACGACGAACGTGAACATCGGCGGCGGTAACGAGAACACCCAGTACTTCTTCTCAGCGCTGAACCAGCACGACAACGGGATCATGTCCGGCACCGGCTACGACAAGCAAGGGATCCGCCTCAACCTGACGCAGCTGGTGGGATCGAAGCTCCAGGTGAAGGTCAACACGAACCTGATCCACTCGCTCACGAAGCGCGGCATCAGCAACAATGACAACGTCAACGTCACGCCCTACTTCGTAATCGGCGAGACCCCGAGCTTCTTCGACATGCGCCCGGACCAGAACGGCGTGTATCCCTTCAATCCGTTCACCTTCGGCAGCGGGACCAACCTGCTCCAGACGGTGGCTCAGTTCCAGGCGCCCGAGGACGTGTTCCGCCTCATCGGCTCCGTGAACGCGACCTACACGTTCCTGAGCAGTGACACGCACCAGCTGCGGGCGACCATCGACGGGGGCGTCGACGCCTTCCAAGAGAAGGTAAACATCTACGCGCCGGCCACGCTCTACTGGCAGCAGACCAGTCTGCCCGGGCTGGCGACCGATTTGAGCGGCGTCGAGACGCAAGCCACGGTCGCCGGGACGCTGACCCACAGCTACACGCCGCAATCGAAGGCGTTCACGGCGACGACGTCCGCTGGGGTGCGCAGCGGGTATGACTACCTGCGCACTACCAACAACGTGACGCAGAATCTCCTCCCGGCTCAGCAGAACGTGGATCGGGGCTCCGCGGGGAGCGTGTTCGCGAATCGGCAGCGGACTCGCACGCTGGCGATGTTCGCGCAGGAAGAGCTGCTGCTGCTCGGCGAGCGCTTATTCGTCTCGGGTGGCGTGCTGGCGCAAAAGAGCACGAACAACGTCGACATCGGCAAGCTGTTCTACTATCCGAAGGCTGCGGCCTCGTACCGCTGGCCGATGCTCGGGCCCTTCGAAGAGCTGAAGCTCCGCGCCGCGTACGGTCAGACCGGAAACGAGCCGCTCTATGGCCAGAAGTTCGCGGCGCTGTGCGGCCTGAGCTACACTGGGCAGAACGCCGTCGCCATTCAAGCCCCGTGCAACATCGTCGCCGACCCGACTCTCCACCCGGAGCGCAATCGCGAAATCGAAGCCGGGATCGACGCCGGGCTCTTCAATTCCCGGCTCGCTCTCTCGGCGACGGTCTATCAGAAGAACAACACCGACCTGATCTTGCAGCAGACCCTGGCACAGAGCACAGGATTCGCGCAACGCGTCTACAATGCTGGTAGCAGCGCCGAGATCCGAAATCGCGGCATCGACGTCTCCGTGTCGGGCCTTCCGCTGCGTACCAAGGACGTGAGCTGGATGGCGCGCGTCACGTTTGCAAAGAACGTCGGTCTGATGAAGCTGGATACGCTCCTGGTTCCGGCATTCGCGCCGCCGAACAACTTCGGATTCTCGTACGGCGCGGGGTTCATCCAGCAGGGAGCCTCCCCGTCGCAGATCTACGGGCGCGACGGCAAGGGCGGACTCGCCAAGATGGGCGACTACGAGCCCAAGTTTACGATGGGGTTTTCGAGCGACATCACCTACAAGAGCTTCCGGCTGTATGGGCTGTTGGATTGGCGGCATGGCGGCGACGTGGTGAACGTCACACAGAACGTGTTCGACGAGGACCTGATCGCCCCGGACTCCGCCGCGTCGGCGGCACGGCTGGACGCCTTCCATGCAACCGGAAAGCGCAAGTCCGTCTACGTCCAGGATGCCTCGTTCCTCAAGCTCCGGGAAGTCACCCTGTCGTATCAACTTCCCGACAACATCATCCGCTCCCTGTTCGCCGGGAACGTGACGGGGGTACGCCTGGAGGTGAGCGGTCGGAATCTGGCGACGTGGAGCCCCTACGCGGGCCTGGACCCCGAGGTGTCGAACTTCGGCAATCAGAACATCAACCGCGGGCAGGATCTCGCACCGTACCCGCCGTCCCGCAGCTACTTCTTCACTCTCGCGGTGGATTTCTGATCATGGCCACGCGACCCAACTTCGGTATCCTACCGCACGTCGGGGGACTCATGCGGATCACTTATCTGGCGCTTGCGCTCGGCGCAATGGCGGTCGGCGCGTGTGATTTGCCGAGCGAGCCCAACTTGAACAATCCGAGCATCGGCGACTTCTCGACGATCTCGGACCTGCCGCACCTCCAGGCGCTCGTGACGGGAGTGCTGCGTGGCGACCGGGTCCAGAACGAGAACGAGATTATCTACGGGTCGACGATCGGGCGCAACGCCATGCGCCTCACGGGATCGGAGCCGCGCTTCGTGACCGAGCTGCTCGGGCCCAGCACGATCGACCCGAGCGACTTCCTGGGCGGTGCCTTGTGGCCGTTTGCGCCCATCCGGCTGGCGACGATCGGACTGCACGGGATCAGCGGCGCGCCCGCGACCCTCCTCGACGCCCAGGGCAAGCCCGCCACCACCGGCTTCGTGCAGACTATCAAGGCTCTCCTCATGCTGCGGATCATCGAAACCCACGACACAACGGGTGCGCCGATCGACGTGGATCGAGATCCCATCGGCCCGCTGGCGCCGCTGCGGTGCAAGAACGACGTGCTGGCCTACGTCGCGGCCCTGCTCGATACAGCGGCGACGAACCTCGCAGCGGGCGGTTCATCGTTCCCGTTCGCGTTGCCCGACGGCTTGGCCGGATTCGATAAGCCGGCCACGTTCCGCGAGTTCAATCGGGCGCTGGCGGCCAAGGTGGACGTCTACCTCGCGTTCCGGGGCTATGCGCCGCTTGGTACCGTCGTGGGTACCATTGATCCAGTCTACCTGGATTCGGCTGACGCCGACCTTGCCGTCTCCTTCCTGGTCCAGGACGCGACCAAGCTCGAGCTCGGTCCGGCGCACACCTACAGCACCGGTACCGGCGACGCCCAGAACGGCCTGTGGGACCAGGGTCTTGAGAAAACGGCCTTCCGGGCGAATACCAAGGTGGTATCCGAAGCGCGTCCTGGGGATCAACGGGTCGTTCGCAAACTGGTGACAGGAAGCTCGATCGCGGTGCAGGGGTTCGCGTCGGATCAAGTCTTCACGCTGTACCCGGATGCGACGACGCCGACGCCGATCATCACCAACAAGGAGCTGCTGCTGCTGCAGGCCGAGGTGAACTGGGGGAGAGGTAGCTATCCCACCGCGCTGGCGGAGGCGAACTTCATTCGCACCAACGACGGGGGATTGGCGGCGGCCACAAGTGTCGTTCCCGACTCGGTGCTCAACACCATTCTATACGAGAAGCGCTATTCGTTGCTGTGGCAGAGCGGCACGCGTTGGCTCGACGCACGGATGTTCGGGAAACTGAACGTCAACCCTCCGCCGGTGGGCGTCGGAACGGAGCAGGACCCGGGCGGGGTGCCGGTTTGGAACTTCCCGATTCCGTTCAACGAAGCCGCGGCTCGCAACAACGATCTCACGAAGCAGGCGTGCACACTGCCTTGAACGACGCCCGCGGTAACTGAATACGGCGACGGTCCCGGCAATCCGCCGGGACCGTTTCTGTTTATCGGTCCTTCACTCGTATAACGAACTTGAGCCCCGACCACACCTCGTCCACCGCCGCCACCTTCACGTCCACGAGTCCGTGGGCGAGCCCGATCGCCCGGATCACGTCCTCGGTGAGGTCCGTCGCCACGCCGGACGCCTTCTTGGGCCATGAGATCCACAGCATGCCGGCCGGCGCGAGCGACTGCGCCAGCGCGGCGAACCGGCGCTCGAGCTCCTCCTTCTCCTTGGTGAAGAACTGGACGAAGTCGAGGGGGCCGGCCGCGTGCGGACTGCGCCTGACCTGCGGGAGCTTACCGAGCGAGCGCTCGTAGCCGCGCGGGGCCCCGAGGATGGCGATGGTGGACCCCGACTTGATCCCGAGCTTCGCGACCAAGCGCTTGCCCGAGTACCCGGCCATTGCCGCCCCTGCCGCTTATTGCCGCCCGCTGCCGCCCGTGTACATCACCCGCCAGATCCTGCCCGCGGCGTCGTCCGTGATATACAGCGAGCCGTCCGGGCCCACGGCCACGCCCACCGGTCGGTGCTTCGGCCCCGCGGGGTCTTCCTTCCAGAATCCATCCGCGAACGTCTCGTACGTCCCGACCGGCTTACCGTCCTTGAAAGGCACGAACACGACACGATAGCCGGCCTGGGGCAGCGGTGCCCGGTTCCAGGAGCCGTGAAAGGCCACAAAGGCCCCCGCGCGATACCGCGCGGGAAACTGGGTCCCGCTGTAAAAGGTCAAACCGTCCGGCGCCCAATGCGCCGGAAACACCACCAGGGGCTCCTTCTTGTCCGTGCAGCGTCCCACCTGCTTGCCGTCGCCGCCGTACTCGGGCGCGAGCACCAGGTGCCCGAGCTCCGCGTCGTGGTAACAGTACGGCCAGCCGTAATCGTCCCCCTCCGAGAGCTTGAAGAACTCCTCCGAGGGTTTCTCGGCGCTCTGCTCGACGGTGAACAGTTTGGACCAATTCTGGCCCAGCTGATCCCGGCCGTGCTGCGTTGCGTACAGCTCGCCCGAGGGCGCGAAGGCGAGCCCGACGGCGTTACGGATCCCCGTGGCGAACCGCGTCCCGCTCGTCCGCGTCTGGTCGTGCTGCGTCGCGTCGAACCGCCACACGCCGGCGCGGTAAGCGAGCTCGGGGCAGGGGTCCTCGCCCCGCGACTCGTTCGACCGGTCGGCGACCTGACAGGAATTGGTGGCCGAGCCGATGTTCACGAACAGCGTGCGACCGTCGGGAGCGAGCGCCAAGTTCTTGGCGCTGTGGCCGCCGACGGGCAGGTCCTTGACGATCACGTCCGGGGCCCCGAGCGGGGCGAGGCTGCCCGCGCGCATCGCGTAGCGATACACGGTGGAGGCGGTGCCCAAATAGAGGGCGCCCTTGGCGAGTGCGATGCCGGTGCCACCTTCGCTGCCGAAGGTCTGCTGCACGTCAGCCTTGCCGTCGCCGGACGTGTCGCGCAGCGCGAGGATGCCACCCGCTCCCCCGCGGCGGCCCGCCAGGGCTACGAAGAGATCGCCGTTCGACGCCACCGCCAGGTGCCGCGGGGCCCCCACCTGGTCCGCGACCACGACGGCGCAAAAGCCCGCGGGGAGGGTGATGCCGCCGTTGTCGGAATCGCAGGCAGGTAAGGCCCGGACAGGCGGGCGGGTGGCGCTCAGAAACACAGCGGCCACACCGACCGCGAGCATTGCAGCGTGCTTCATCCTTTTTTCTCCCCTGCTGGGCCCGCCAGCATCTCCCGGATCCCGCCGAGCGAGGCGAGCACCCCCGTGGCCTCGTACGGCAGGTATACCACCTTATTGCTCTGTGGGCTCGTGACCATCTCCTTGAGCGCCTCGATGTAGCGGATCGCGATCAAGTACCGCGCCGGATCGCCGCCGGTTCCCTTGATGGCGGCCGTGATCCGCTCGATCGCCTGGGCTTCCGCTTCGGCGACCTTGAGCCGGGCGTTGGCCTCGGCCTCAGCCGCGAGGATCTTCGCCTGCTTCTGGCCCTCCGCCTGGTTGATCTCCGATTGCCGAATCCCCTCGGCCTGGAGGATGCGCGACTGCTTCTCCGCTTCGGCGGTGAGAATCGCCGCGCGTCGGTCCCGCTCGGCGCGCATCTGCTTCTCCATGGCATCCCGGATGTCGCGCGGCGGGTTGATGTCCTTCAGCTCCACCCGGCTCACCTTCGCGCCCCACTTGTGGGTCGCTTCGTCCAGGATCTCGCGCAGCTTGGCATTGATCGTATCGCGCGAGGAGAGCACGTGATCCAGCTCCATCTCGCCGATCACGTTCCGGAGGGTGGTCTGCGTCAGCTTCTCGATCGCATCCGGCAGGTTGGCGATCTCATAGGTCGCGCGCACCGGGTCGGTGATCTGGGAATAGATCAGCGCGTCGATCTCCACGACCACATTGTCCTTGGTGATCACGTTCTGACGCGGGAATACGTATACCGTCTCGCGCAGGTCGATCTTCTCCGTGCGGAAGTGGCGCGCGAACGAGTCCCCTGCCGGCGTGACGATCACCTGATGCCAGTCGATGGCCCTCGGCTTGTCGATGATCGGAATGATCAGGTTGACGCCCGAGGAGAGGGTGCGGTGGTACTTGCCCAGGCGCTCGATGATCATCGTCTGCGCCTGCTGGACGATGCGGATCCCCCGCGCGACGATCGAGATCGCGAACAGCGCGATGGCCGCCGGGACGATGAGCGAGCCGATGTTGTCCATCGCCTCACATCTCCTTGTCGACGTAAAGCGTTGCGCCTTCTACCCGCACGACCATCACCCGGGTGCCGGGCTCGAGCGCGGCGTCCATGAGTGACGCCGCCCGCCAATCCTCACCCTCGACCAGCACCCGTCCCTTCCCGGTGACGGGGTCGACGCGCTCCGAGACGATCCCCACCTTGCCGGCGAGGGCGTCCACGTTGGTCCGGATGGCCGATCCGCTCGGATGCAGCCGCCGCAGCAGGAAGGGGCGGATACCCACGAGGGACAGCAGGGTGCCGGCGGCGAAGCTGAGCGCCGGCACGATCGGCCCCGGGACGACCAGGGAGACGACGCCGGCGGCGAGGCAGCCGACGGCCACCGAGAGCAGCCAGAAGCCCGGCGCCAACATCTCGGCCACGAACAGAAGCAGGGCGGCGACGAGCCAGACTTGCCATTCGTGCATGGAGAGAAGTTAGCGCGCGGCCAGGAAGCCCGTAATTGCGGGAACAGACAGCGCCTCCGGCTCGGGGTCCCTGACTTCCCCACTCAACCGCACCCCGGACCTTCGCCTCCGGCGCTGCCTGTTCCCGCAATCGATGCGACCGTGGGTCGTGCGTACGCCGGCGCCGAGGGGCGGTCCCGGAGGCGAAGACGTAAGGGGCGGCAGGGCGGGGCAGTCAAACGTCCCGAGCCGGAGGGACCACCCCTCGGCGCGGCACGTTCTCGTCAATCCGCTGGTGCCGCTGCTGGCGTCGGTTGCCCGCCCGCCGCCGCCCGCCCGAGGGACGTCCGGCCCAGGCGCTGCTGCAGCGCGTCCAGGTACGTGTAGATCACGGGCGTCACGTACAGCGTGATGAACTGCGAGAACGCCAGGCCGCCGACCACCGCGATCCCGAGCGGGCGGCGCGATTCCGAGCCGACGCCTACCCCGAGCGCGATGGGCAGGGTGCCCATGAGCGCCGCCATCGTGGTCATCATGATGGGCCGGAACCGGATGCGGCAGGCTTCGAGAATGGCGTCGTGCGCG
>Ga0209689_1002815_pt1 | contig 12879 bp, 8 predicted proteins | sample GraSoiAngelo_149_FD_187119 | JGI IMG/M metagenome (GOLD analysis project Ga0209689, IMG submission 187119) | Grasslands soil microbial communities from the Angelo Coastal Reserve, California, USA - 14_1009_09_30cm (SPAdes) (version 2) | ecosystem: Environmental > Terrestrial > Soil > Grasslands ...
CCATTTGGGCGAGGGCCTGCTCCCGCGACAGCGCGGGCCGATAGCTCCGCGTGGTGGTGAGGGCGTCGTACACGTCCACGATGCCGATGATCTGCGCCGCGAGCGGGATCTCCTCCCCGCGCAGCTGATCGGGATAGCCGCTGCCGTCGTACTTCTCGTGATGCCACCGGATGATCGGCTTGATGTCCCACGGGAACTCGACCGTGGCCAGCAGCTCGACGCCCCACACCGGGTGCATCTTGATGACGTCGAACTCTTCGCGCGTCAGCCGTCCGGGCTTGTTCAGGATTTCGTGCGGGACGCGGACCTTGCCGACGTCGTGCAGGTACGCCCCGAGCCGCACGGTGGTGCACTCCTCGTCGTGAAGCCCGAGCCCCCCGGCGACGGCGAGGGCGTAGCGGGCGACCCGCTCGCAGTGGCCGAAGGTGTAGCTGTCGCTCGATTCAATCGACTGGCCCCAGTCGCGGACCACGGCCAGGTACGTCTCTTCAAGCTGGGCGACCTTGCCACCCACGTCAACCAAGTCCGCGCCGGCGTCGAGGCGACGGAACAGCCGGTGGGCCGTGTGCAGGAGGCCCAGGGCTTCCTGATTGCGCCCCGCTGCCTGGTAGAGGAGCGCCAGCTCGCGGGAGGCCTCCGCTTCGCTGAGCATCGAGCCGGTGCCGACGGCCAGCTCGATCGCCGCCCGCAGCCGCGACTCGGCGAGCGCTACGCGGCCCGTCTCCCGATACACCATCCCGATCACCCGATAGGCGTCCGGTTTGTCGCGCCGGGTGCCCAGCTGATCGAAGATGGCCAGCGCCGCTTCCGCGTTCTGGCGCGCTTGCTCGAAATGCTGGCGGGCGAAATGCACCTCGGCGTGGTTCAGCAGGCACAACCCCTGCAGGTGCACGTCGCCGATCAGCTCGGCGAGCTCCCGGCTCTGGCGGAAGTAACGGTCCGCGTCCTCCCACAGGTGGCGGTCGGAGCTGATCATGCCGAGGTTGTGATAAGCGATCGCGAGGCCTTCCTGGTCGCGAGCGCTCTCGTACGCTTCCAGCGAGCGCTGGTAGTGCCCCATCGCCTGGTCGTGCTGTCCCTGGATCGTCGCGAGGATGCCGAGATTCTGCTCGATGCGCGCGCGCAGTGGGGAGCTCTTGCCGCCCAGCTCCAGGGCCCGGTGGAACCCCTGCCGGGCCGTGTCGATGTCGCCGTCCTCGAAATCGAAGCCGGCGAGCACGTTCACCGCCTCGGCGGCGAGCACGTCGTCGCCGCTCGCGACCGCTACCTCATAGCTCTTTCCGCAGACTTCGCGTGCGGCGGGGGATTCGCCGCGGTGATGGTGCAACACCCCCAGCCGGCGCAACGCCTCGGCGTGCACGGAGCGCTCGCCGGACTGGTCGGCTACGGCGACCGACGCCAGGTAACACTCCATCGCTTCCGCCACGCACCCGGCGCGCTCCTGAGCGCGCGCGTCGCTCAGCAGCTCGCGGGCGCGGCGCGCCCCGTCCGGGCGCGGTTGCCCGGAGACCGGCAACAACGTGCGGCGCGGCGGCAGCACGCCCGTTACCAGGCCACCGCGTAGCGGGAGAAGTGGTCGAGTTTGCCGGTGACCTTCTTAGAGAACAGGTTGTCGAGCGAAATCAGATACGACAGGATGTTCAGGTTGTCGTCGGTGTACGCGATGCGTTTGGGCAGCAGCTTGCCGAGCAGGTTGCAGTTCGAATAACTCATCGTCAGCACGGCCGAGACCGTGAAGTGCAGCCCCTGCGGCGTGAAGCGCACCGAGTTCACCGTTGCTGACGGCGCCACGGCCGTGATCGTCACGGCTTGCAAGAGGGCGCCCGGCGGAATGAACAACGTGTGCGGTCCGACCTGAATGGTCCCACCCGTCGGCCCGACGACCTGCGTGGTGCTGGCGTAGGGCAACGGCGTGCACTTCAGCAAGCCGGTCGCCGACAACAGATCGCCGAGGAGGCTGGCGTCGGGAGGGGGTATGTTGGGGGCGGTAGTCCGATCGGGCAGGCAGCTCAGGCCCGCTGCCGTGAGGAACACCAGCAGGACGGCGGCGAGAAGGCGCATCCGTTTCATGGTACGAACACTCCGGGCGACGGTTGTGGTGCAGGGATTGCTGGGCCATCGCTCGGGTGAGGGCGCCCACCCGACGCCCTGCAGGATAGGATTTCCCCTACGACGCGGCTATGTGCGGGCTACCAGAATATTCGTGACCCTGCTCACATGGGGGACGAGCGTGAGCCAGTGAGGCGAAGGGGAATGAAGCGTAAGGGTATGAAGCGTACGGCGGTGAAGCGAAAAGTAGACGGGGCACCGGGGTGTGGGGGCTCGCCACCAGCACCATTGCCGGCGCACGAGCCACAGCCAGGGAGCCACCCCGTTGCCCCTATGTGAACCTGCGATCGAAATCGAGGGAGGCTTCCGAGAGTGGTGCGCACCCTCACGGTGGATCGGCGCGGGTCTCCACGACTCGCCATGCCGACTTTGACCTCCCAAGCCCTTGCTGGCGCTTCCGCCGCCCTAATACGCATACCGCATGCCACTCCTACTCCGTATGGCCGTAAGGCCGTACCGCCGCCGTATGGCTTGGTGCTGCATTCCGGTTCGGTCGAGCCTGTGGCGATGCCTCAACGAAGTGCAGCAATTACGGCCATACGGCTATACGGCCTTACGCTCTTCCTTTATCACGTCTTCCAATGCGCCGAGCAGCACGTCGACACGTTTGACGTCGGCGTTCACGCCCATGAGGCCGACCCGCCACGTCTTGCCTTTCAGGGGTCCAAAGCCTGCCGCGATCTCGATGCCGCGGTCGAGCAGCGCATGGCGCACCCGGGCGTCGTCCACGCCATCGGGGATGCGGATCACGTTGATCTGGGGCAGACGGTGCGCCGCCGGTGTGAACAGCTCCAGGCCGAGCCGCTCGAGTCCGCGCACGAAGTGTTGGTGCGCCCGGCGGTGACGTGCCCAGCGGGCCTCGAGCCCTTCGGCGAGCGCCAGGCGGAGTGCTTCGCGTAACGCGTACACCATCGCCACGGGTGCGGTGTGGTGGAAGACGCGCTCCTTGGCACCGCCCGCCTCCCCCCAGTACTGGAAAACCAGGCTCACGTCGAAGTAGAAGGTCTGGGGTTTGGCCCGGCGCCGCCGTATCGCGTCGATCGCGCGGGGGCCGAGGGTGACGGGGCCGAGCCCCGGCGGGGCCCCGAGGCATTTCTGCGAGCACGTGCCGGCGGCGTCTACGCCCCAAGCGTCTACCTCCACCGGGATGCCACCCAGGGAGGCGACGCAGTCGAGGGCGAGCAGCGCGCCGTGGGCGCGCGCACTCCGCGCGATGTCTTCGACCGGCTGCCAGGCACCCGTCGAGGTCTCGGCGTGGACGAGCACGACGAGTTTCGCCGGCTTGCGCTTGAGCTCCGCCTCGACGCGCTCGGGGGCGATCACCTCGCCCAGCGGCGCCTCGATGGTGCGGACGAGGGCGCCCGCCCGGCTCGCCATTTCCGCGAGTCGCTGGCCGAAATAGCCGATCACTCCCACAATCGCTTCATCACCGGGCTCGAGCAGGTTCAGCATCATCGTCTCGAGGCCGGCGCTCCCCGAGCCGGACATCGGAATGGTGTGATGGTTCTCGGTGCGGAACGCGAGCCGCAGATCGCGCATCGTCTCGTCCATCACCGTGAGGAAATAGGGATCGAGATGGCCGACAATAGGCGCGGCGAGGGCGCGCGTCACGGCGGGGTCGACATTCGACGGCCCGGGACCGAACAGCAGGCGCTGCGGCGCCTCGCGGGTGTCCCGGGCGCGGGGTACTTTAGCGCGCATGCCGAACGTTAACGTCATGCCGGATCCCTCCTCGGAGCGAATCGTCGTCTTGGTAGCTGCCGTTGCGCCCGCGCAGCAAGCCCCCCAAGCCGCTACGCCCTCGGCCACAAGTGCCCAACGCAGGAATCGGGCCGCGTGCGACGTGGCGTCATGGCGTCGTGGAAGGGTTAGCTCATGATCCTCCTCAAGCACCTCCACTCCGACGACACTCCCGGGCAGGTTGCGGCGGGCCTGGCACTGGGGGCGATCCTCGGTCTGACGCCTCTCTTGAACCTCCACAACGTCGTCGTGCTCATCCTCATCATCATGCTGCGCGTTTCGTTCTCCGGAGCGCTGCTCGGGTGGCTGGTCTTCACGCCGCTGGGATTCGCCTTCGACCCGCTGTTCGACGCACTGGGCCACAGGCTGTTGCTCGAAACACCCGCACTCAACGGCGTATGGACGACACTCTACAACACGCCCGTCGTCCCCCTGACGAATTTCAACAATACCGTGGTGCTGGGGAGTCTCGCGGTGGCTGTGGGGCTGTTTCTGCCCCTCAACGCTCTGGGCCGCTTCGGAGTCCGGCGTTACCGCGCGGCCGTCCAGGCGTGGGTGCGCAGCCACCAGCCGCCGCCTCCCGCCCCCGGCACCACATCAGCCCGGCGGTATCCGCCGCCGTCACGCCCCGCCCGACGGGCGGGAGGCGGGGGCCTCATCCGCTGGAAGGGGACGGGGCCCCTCCTCCTTTTCGCCGGCCTGCTGGTGGGCGGGTGGCTGCTGTTCGCCGATCGGCTCGCGAAGGGTGCGTTCGAATCGGTCGGCACCGCGATCGTGGGGGCGAAGGTCGAGGTCGGCCGCCTGCACCTGGACCTGTCGCACGGCAAAGTGGCGCTTACCGGCCTCGTGGTCGCGAGCCCCGACGAGCCGCTCCAGAACCTCCTCGAGGCGGATGAGCTGACGGCGGACATCGGTGTTGCGCCGCTGCTCGAGAAGAAAGTGGTGATCGACCGCCTCGCCGCGAACGGGCTGCGATTCGGCACCGCCCGCCAGTCGGACGGCCGGACGGCCGGACCATCGGACGGCATCAAAGCGCAGGTCGGGGAATTCGTGCAACGGCTTGACGTTCCCATCCTGCAGCTCGCGGTCGGCAAGGTGGAAGTGGGCCAGCTCGATCCCAACGTGCTGTTCACGGGCCGCGAAGCTCTGGCCCTGGTGGCTCGCGCCGACTCCGCGCAAACCGCATGGAACGCCGCGGCCGGCAGCCTGGATGTCCAGGCCGCAGGAGACTCCGGCGTGGCGATGGCGGGTCGCCTGCGCAACGCTAAGCCGACGGACATCGGCCTCCTGGCCGACGCGCGGCGCACCTTGAGTCAGGTGCGACAAGCGCGGGACCGGGTGGAGGCGGTGGACCGCGGAGTGAAGAGCGGTATCGCGAGCCTGCAGGCCGGGGCGGGGGAGCTGGCCGCAGTGCGGCGACGCGACTACGCCATCGCGCACAGAGTGCTCAAGGTGCCCAGCCTCGATCTGCCGTCGATGGGGTCAGCGCTATTCGGGCCTGCGGCGGCCGCGCGGTTCCAGCGCGCCCTGTACTGGAGCCGGGTCGCGCGCGAGTACATGCCGGCGGGTCTGTTGCCGCAATCGGCGCCGGGCGCCAGCTGGGTGCGGCGAGCGGGCACCTCCGTGAGGTTCCCGCGGGAGCACACTCTGCCCGGCTTCCTGCTCAAGAACGCGGAGCTTTCCTTTATTCTGGATGCGGCGGCTCCCGCCGCGCGGCAGCGGCGCTACGCCGGGCAGCTGGTGGGACTGACGAGCAGCCCGCGGCTCTACGGGCGACCGACCACGCTGCTCGTGGAGGCTCCCGCCGTTCGGGTCGCCGCTGCGCTCGATCACGTGCGCCGGGTACCTCGCGACAGCGGGACGGGGACGGCGCAGGGGGCCGCACTGCCCGGTCTCGATCTGCCATCGCTGCCCCTCCATCTCGCGCCCGGTCAGGGCACGGTCACCCTTTCGTTCGCGCTCGTCGGGGACAGCCTGCGGGGACGTTGGTCGGTGCACACCGATGCCGCGCGCTGGCTACGGGACAATGGCGCTCCCACAGGCTCCGCGGGGCAAGTGCTGGTAGAGCGCGTGATCACGGGTGTACGCACACTCGATATTTCCGCCCGGCTCTCCGGCACGCTCGACCGCCCGTCGCTCTCGGTCAGCTCGAATCTCGACCGTGCCGTCGGCGACCAGTTGCGGGCGGTGCTCGCCGACGAAATCGACGCCGCAGACCGGCAGATCCGTGCGCGGGTCGACAGCCTGTTCGAGACGCCAGTAGAGCTGGCGAACTCGCGCATCACAATGCTCGGCGGCGACGTGTACACCCGCGTCGGCGCCCAGCGTATGCGTCTGGCAGACGCCCAGCAGCAGCTCGAGCAGCGGCTGCGGCAGCTCACGGGTGGGATCCTGAGATGACCGGAGTAAGCGTCCGCCTCAGTCCGGCCCCTGTCAACCCTGCTTCTCTCTCCGGCATCTGATCAGCCAAGACCTCGTGCCCGATCTGACCGATCGTGTTCGCCGGGCGCAGGACGGGGACGAGACAGCCTTCCGGGAGCTCTACGACGAGCACGCCGGCCGGATCTACGCCCTGTGTCTGCGGCTCACGGGAGACGCCGCGGCCGCCCAGGAGCGGACGCAGGACGCGTTCGTCCGCGCCTGGGAGCGGCTGCGGTCCTTCCGCGGGGACAGCGCATTCGGGACGTGGCTGCACCGCCTCGCGGTCAACGTGGTGCTGATGGAGCGGCGCGGCCGCAGCCGGCGCGAGCGCCGCGTCACGCCGGCGAGCGGCGAGGCGGTGTTCGAGGGAGCCAGTGGCGGGCCGCCGGCGCCCGGGGAGCGCCTGGATCTCGAAGGCGCGATCGCCGCGTTGCCCGCGGGCGCCCGGGAAGTATTCGTGTTGTTCGACGTGGAAGGCTACTCGCACGAGGAGATCGCCGGGATGTGCGGGATCGCCGTCGGGACCTCGAAGGCGCAGCTGTTCCGGGCGCGCCGCCTGCTGCGGGGGATGCTGGAGTGATGAACGATCGGGAGCATGAAGCCGAGTTCGCGAGGCTGCTCGAGGAGACGCGGCGACTGCCGCGCAGCATCGAGCCGCCGCGGGATTTGTGGCCCGGGATCGCGGCGCGGATCCGCCGCCGGCCGGCGTGGCGGCGGTGGGCTGCCCTGGCGGCGGCCGCGGCAGTGGTGCTGATCGTCGGCCGGCGCATCCTGATCGGGTCGTCCGAGGGCTGGGCGGTCGCCCGCGTCGACGGCGCGCCGCGCATCGGGCGCACGGCGCTGGTGGGGACCGGCCGGTTGCGGGTCGGCCAAGTGATTGTGACCGACGATTCGTCGCGCGCGGAGGTGCAGGTGGGTCTCATCGGGCGCGTGGAGGTGCTGCCGGGCTCCGAGCTGCGGCTCGTGGCGGCGCGGCCCGACGCCCACCGGCTGGCGCTGGCCCGCGGCACCATCTACGCCGAGGTCACCGCGCCGCCCCGTCTCTTCGTCGTGGAGACACCGTCGGCGACCGCGGTGGATCTCGGCTGCGCGTATACGCTCGAGGTGGACTCGACGGGTGCGAGCCGGCTGCGTGTCACGGCCGGCTACGTCGAGCTCGTATGGGGCGACCGCCGCTCGATCGTCCCGCTGGGCGCGATGGCGGTCACCCGCGCCGGCGCCGGCCCGGGGACACCGTTCGTGGAAGACGCGCCGGGCGCCCTGCGCGACGCCCTGACCGCGTTCGATTTCGCCCGGGGAGGGGGAGGCGCGCCCGCCGCTCGCACCGTGCTGCGGGCCGCTCGCGCCGAGGACGCGGTGACGCTGTGGCATCTCGTGTCGCGCGTGGACCTATCGCTGCGGGCGGCGGTGTACGACCGGCTCGCCGCGCTGGTGCCGCCGCCCTCCGGGACGAGTCGCGACGCGGCGCTGCGCCTCGATGCGCCGACGCTGGAGCGCTACTGGCAGCACATCCGCCGGATCCAGTGGCGGCGGGAAATCCTCAAGGGCATCCGCAACATCGACCCGCGCACAGGGCGAACGCGGTGATGGCGGTTCAAACCGGGGCAAGCCGGCGAGCATCGAAGCAGCAACCCAGTACTCTGGAGGCTTCGATGTTCACCCGTTTTCGGACCGTCGCCTTGGCCGCCGCGATCAGCGCGGTGTTCGCTTCGCCCGCCCTCGCCAAGGGGCCCCCGTGGATTTCGATCGAGCTCCCCGTCAACCCCTACGACCGCACGATGCAGGGCGCGTTCCTGCTGGTCCACGCGTTTCATCACCAGACTCCCATTGGGTTCCCGATCGAGGGCACGGCCGAGGGGATGGTGAACGGTCAGCGTCGCACGGTGAAGCTCGAGTTCGCTGAGACGTCGCGTGACGGCGTCTATGCGCTAAAGCGCACGTGGGCCACCGAGGGGGTGTGGACCCTGGTGATCAGGGTCAACCCGGGTAACGAGGGGACGGCGACGGCGGTCGTGGAGATCGGCGCCGACGGCGAGGTGGCCTCGGTGCGCGTGCCGACCGAGCGCCGCGGCGAATGGACGGTGCCGGCTCCCGTCTCGATGGCGAGTGTGGATCAGGCGTTGCGGGCGCGAGCGGCCCAGCTGGCCACACACTAGACTGCGTGGGGCGTGGGGTGTGGGCCCACCACCCACATCCCACCCCACGCCTTCTTCCGGTTTACTCGGGATTGGGAATCGTCTCCCGCATCGCGGACTGCCCGGCGGGCGTGATCTTGCCTTCGGTGAGGTTGTTGAACGCGCGTCGCGTGATGTAGGCGAAGTCGATGTCGTCGTGCTTGGCGATCTCGCGGAGGATATCCTCCCAGATCTTCTGCTCGGTGACGCGGCGCCGCCGCGGCTGGACGAGGTAGCGCAGCGTCAGTTTCACCCCGTCCTCGGCGACGCTGGTGTACACCGTCGGCGTCAGGTTCGTGTAGAAAATCATGAACTTGCGCGTTGTCTGGCGGACGCTCTCCTCGGCTGCCTTCACGATGTCCGCGGAATCGTGCGTCACGATCTCGAGCAGCAGCTGTTTCGCCTTCTCCCAGTCGCTCTCGAACGTGACCAGGACGGGGATCTCGTTCCAGATGTACTCGAATCCCTCGCTGTAGTTGGCGATGACGTCGGTCAGCACCTTGCCGTTGGGGATGTGAATGATGCGACCGGTGCTCTGGTCCGCGTCCACCCAGTTGCCGATCTCGTTCAGCGTGAACTGGAACACCCGCACGTCGATCACGTCGCCGGCGTGCTCGCCGACCTGGATGCGGTCTCCCACCGCGAACGGCCGCCGCCATACGATGAAGAGCCAGCCCGCGAGGTTGAGGAAGATGTCCTTGAGGGCGATCGCGATGCCCGCCGCGAACAGGCCGAGGAAGTTGCCGAGCTGCCCGAGCCCCCCTGGGAACCAGATCTTGACGACCAGCAGGAAACCGATCGGCGCGGTGACGTAGGTGGTGGCCTTCTGCCAGCGGTAGCGCAGCCGGGCGTCGTGCGTGCGGCGCCAGAGGATGCCCAGCACGATGCTACGCACCGCCCAGATGGCCAGCACGACGACCAGGCTGTAGAAGATCTTGTTTTCCGTCGCCCGGCTGATGCCGAGCGTCGTCTGGATCCAGCCGTCGGCCTGGAGCACCGCGACGCGCCTCCGGGATTCGCTTCCTCGCAATATGGGATACTTTGTCGGCCGTGACCACCTACGCCCGCCGACTCGGCCTGTTTTCCGCCACGATGGCCGTCGCCGGCGGCATCATCGGCGGCGGGATTTTCCGGACGCCCGCGACCGTCGCGCAGCGGGTCGGCTCGACCCGCCTCGTGCTCCTCGCCTGGGCCGTGGGCGGCGTGATCGCGCTGATCGGCGCTTTCTGTTTCGGGGAGCTGGGCTACCGCCGCCCCAAGGCCGGTGGCGGGTACGTGTACCTGCGCGAGACGTGGGGGCCACTCCCGGCCTTCCTGTACGGCTGGGCGCTGCTGCTGGTCATCGCGACGGGCGCCATCGCGGCCGTCTCGGTCACCTTCGCCAACTACGCGCTGGCGCTGGCCGGGCTTCCCGAGTCGCTCACCGTCCCGCTCGCCGTCGCGACGATCGTGCTCCTCGCCGGGATCAACTACGTCGGCGTGAAGCCGGCGGCGGTGACCCAGAACATCTTCACGGTCCTGAAGCTCGCGGCGCTGGCCGCGCTGATCGGCGCGGCGTTGTTTGTCGCCTTCCCGTCCTCCCTCGCTCCCCTCGCTGCGCTCGGGGTGACGGCGAACGGGCCGAGCGGTGGGCTGGGTACTGCCATCGCCCTCGGCGCCGCGTTGGTCCCGATCCTCTTCACCTACGGCGGCTGGCAGCAGACCAACTTCATCGCCGAAGAGATTGTCGAGCCGGAGCGGAACCTGCCGCGGGCGCTGGTGCTGGGCGTCGCGATCGTCGTCGTCGTGTATCTGCTCGCCAACGTCGCCTATTTGACCGTCCTGGGCCCGACGGGGCTCGCCGCCAGCACGGCGCCGGCGGCGGACGTGATGCGCGTGTTGCTCGGTCCGGCGGCAGGCACCGCGACCGCCGCCGGCATCGCGGTGTCGACGTTCGGCTTCCTGAACCTCGTCATCCTCGTCACGCCCCGGGTGTTGCAGGCGATGGCGGCGGACGGCGTGTTTTTCCCCGGGCTCGCGGCGCTGCACCCCGTGTATCGCACGCCGACCGCCGCGATCCTCGTGCTGGCGGGATGGTCCATCGTGCTGACGCTCAGCGGCACCTTCAGCCAGCTCGTGGACTACGTCGCCTTCGGCGACTGGATCTTCTTTGGGCTCACGGTGGCGGGGCTGTTCGTGTATCGCGCTCGCGACACCCAAGCGGGAGTCAAGCCGCCGCCGGGAGCCTTTCGGGTACCGGCCTATCCGTGGACGCCGGCGCTGTTCGTGGTGGCGGCGGGGCTGGTCGTGGCCAGCTCGGTCCGTTCCAATCCGAAAAACGCCGCGATCGGGACGGGGCTGCTGGGGCTGGGCATCCCGGTGTACGCCTTCTGGCGGGCTCGGCGCGGAGCCGCAACACCCGGGTCCTGACCCTGCCCCGTTCGGTTTTCCCCGCTGGCACGGTCGGTTTACAGTCCCTTGACATTTCCCAGCGCGCGGGAATGATACCCAGAGGAGATTCAGCCGGCGGAGACGTCCCGCTCCCACCTTCTCCGAGGGCAGAGGTATGCGACTAGTCCGTCACGTCATTCCCGCATTCATCGGTGGCCTGTTGTGGGCGGCGCAGCTCGGCGCGCAGGATTCCACGGGCACCATCACGGGGCAGGTCATCGACAGCACGAGCCAACAGCCCCTTTCCGGCGTCAACGTGTCCATCCTGGGCACGTCGATCCGAACGGTCAGCCGCAACGACGGCGGCTTCGTCCTGGGCGCCGTCCCCGCGGGCGCGCACCGCTTGCGGGCGACGCGCATCGGGTACCTGCCGCAAGAACAGGATGTGACGGTGACGCCGGGAGGCGCGGCGTCGGTGCGGTTCGTGCTGCACCAGTCGGCGACGATTCTCGAGGCGGTCGTCGTGACCGGGTACGGCACGCAACGCCGTGAGGCGATCACCGGCTCGGTCGCGACCATCGACCCGGCCGCGGCGAACGTCGGCGTGACCACGAACGTGAACCAGATGCTCCAGGGTCGTGCCGCCGGGGTCGAGGTGATTACGAACAACGGCGAGCCGGGGGCCGGGGCGCAGATCCGCATCCGCGGCGGGACGTCGCTGAGTGCGTCCAACGAGCCGCTGTACGTGATCGACGGCGTCCCGATCAACAGCGCGCAGACCGAAGCGAACACGTTCGGCATCGGCGGTGATCCGCCGCTCCCCCGCAGCCCGCTGAATCTGCTCAACCCTGCGGACATCGCTTCGATCACGGTGCTCAAGGACGCCTCCGCGACGGCGATCTACGGCAGCCGCGCCGCCAACGGCGTCGTCCTGATCGAGACGAAGAAGCATGGGACGAGCGTGGCCGGGGCGGGCGTGGAGTACGACGGCTACGTGGCGATGGCCAGCCCGTCGCGCTATTTGAACGTGCTGGACGGGGCGCAGTACCGGCAGTTCGTCCAGCAGCAGGTGCAGATCCACTACGCGGATCCGCTCAAGGCCAAGGGTCTGGACTCGTCGTATCTGACCGCCCTGGGCCCGGCGAATACGAATTGGGAACGCGCGGTGACCCGCACCGCCGTCACGCACAATCACAACGTGTCGTTCACCGGCGGCAGTGAGGACACGCGCTATCGGGCGTCGCTGAACTACATGAACCAGGAGGGCGTGGCCCTCTCCAGCGGCCTCGAGCGCATTCAGGGGCGCCTCAACGCGACCCACAACGCGTTCGATAATCGCCTGCGCCTCGGGCTCAACGTCACGACCTCCCAGGTCAACAACGATTATCTCCCCTATGAAGTGGCCGGGGGCTTCGAAGGCGGGGTGTTCCAGAACGTGGCGGTGTACAACCCCACGCGGCCGATCACGTACACCGATTCCACCGGGGTACACTATTACGAGATCGGCGCCGGTTCGCAGTCGGTGCGCAATCCGGTGGCGATGGCGAATCAGGTCCAGGAGTTCGGGCACTCGACCCGCACCCTCGGGAACGTGTCGGCCGAAGTGGATCTCGTGTCGGGGGTGACGGGCCAGGTGAACGTCGGCGTCGATCGGGCCGACGGCCTGACGCAGATCTACCTCCCCGCGAGCAGTCCGGTCGGAGCCCAGTGGAACGGGCTGGCGCGCCAGGTGAACCGCAACAACGCGGCGGTCACCCTGCAGACCCTACTGACGCTGCGGCGGCAATTCGGCGCCAACGGCCTGGACGTCGTCGGTGGGTACGAGTACAGCAAGTACTCGACGGAGGAGTTCGGCGCCGAGGGGCATGGCTACGTGACCGACAACTTCAGCTTCAACAACCTCGGTGCCGCCGCCGTGCTCGTCGCGCCCTACTCGTACCGCAACGATCGGGTGTTCGTCTCCTTCTTCTCGCGGGCCAACTACAGCCTCCGGGACAAGTACTACGTGACCGGGGTGCTGCGCTATGACGGGGCGTCCCAGTTCGGCATCGATCACAAGTGGGCG
>Ga0209689_1002817_pt1 | contig 12873 bp, 11 predicted proteins | sample GraSoiAngelo_149_FD_187119 | JGI IMG/M metagenome (GOLD analysis project Ga0209689, IMG submission 187119) | Grasslands soil microbial communities from the Angelo Coastal Reserve, California, USA - 14_1009_09_30cm (SPAdes) (version 2) | ecosystem: Environmental > Terrestrial > Soil > Grasslands ...
CTCCGATCCGGACGATGTTCAACAGCCAGACCTACGAGCTCTCCCTGGACGATCTGGAGGTTCCCGCGGAGAACCGGATCGGGGAGGAAGGGAAGGGCTTCGGGGTCCTCGTCCATGTCCTCAATCCGGAGCGGATCCTGATCGCCTCGGAATGCCTCGGGGACGCGCGCTGGTTCATCGACCGGTCCGCGGCGTACGCGAAGCAACGGGTCGTCTTCGGCCGTCCGATCGGGAGCAACCAGGGGATCCAATTCCCCCTCGCGGACGCCTACGCGCGGCTCGTGGCTTCGGACGGGGTCCGATGGCACGCCGCCCGCCTCTACGAGTCCGATGCCGACCCCAAGGAGGTCGGCGACTACGCGAACATCGCGAAGTACCTCGCCTCCGAGTGCTCGTGGCGAGCGGCGAACGTCGCGATGGACATCCACGGAGGTTACGGGATGGCGAGGGACATGCACATCGAGAGGAAGATGCGGGAGACGCGCCTGTACCAGGTCGCGCCGGTGTCGAACAACTTGGTCCTGGCCCACGTCGCCCATCACGTGCTCGGCCTCCCGAGGTCGTACTGACGGCAGGGGTCTCGATCCATGCGACGAAGGAGCCAGCTGTACGTCCCGGCGAACAACCCGCGGATGATCGCGAAGGCCGCGACGCTCGACGCGGACTCGATCGTGTTCGATTTGGAGGATGGTGTACCCGACGAGGAAAAGGCGTCTGCCCGCAAGGGCCTCCCGTCCGCGATTGGGGAGACCGACTGGGGGCGCCGGGAGATCGCCGTCCGGATCAACGCGCTCGGCACGGACGACGGGGATCGGGATCTCACCGCCCTCCGGTCGGAGCCCCGCATCGATTCTCTCGTCGTGCCGAAGGCCGAGTCGGACCTCTCGTCGGCGGCGAAGGAAACGGGCAAAGGCCTCATCCCCCTCATCGAGACGGCGCGGGGCCTCCTGCGGATCGAGGATGTCGTCCGGAGCAAGGGCGTCGTCGCGGTGTCGTACGGCGCGGGCGACCTGGCCGCCTCCGTCGGAGGCGACATCGAGGCGTACGGGCGCAACGTCACCGTGAAGACGCTCGTCGTGGTCGCGGCCGCGGCGTACGGGCTCGACGCGATCGACAAGGTGTTCTTCGACCTGGCGGACGAGGCGGGCTTCCGGGCCGAGGCCCTCGAGGCGAAGCGGCTCGGCTATGCCGGGAAGCAGGTCGTCCACCCGGATCAGGTGCGGCTCTCGAACGAGGTGTTCTCGCCGACCGCGGACGAGCTCCGCAACGCGAAGGAGATCGTCGAAAGCTACGAGGCCGCCGCCCGGGCAGGCAAGGGCGCGATTCGGCTCGGGGGCCGCCTGGTCGACGCGGTCCACTACCGTTGGGCCAAGCGGATCCTCGAACGCGCGGGTCCTTGAAGGCCTCCCCGCCTCCGAGGTGTTCGTCTCCAGATACGGGGATGTCCTCAAGGGATCGCGAAGTAGGCCTTCCGCAAGTCCTCCAAGTCCAAGAGCCGGTCCGGCGGGCCGTCCTTGACGATCCGGCCTTCCTGCATGACGTATCCGAAATCCGCAATCCGAAGGGCCTGATACGCGTTCTGCTCGACCATAAGGACCGTCAAGCCTCCTTTCCGCAGCTCGTGAATCTTCTCGAAAATCTCGGAGACCAGTTTGGGGGCGATGCCCAAGCTCGGCTCGTCCAGGACGAGGATCGTGGGCTTCGACATCAGGGCCCTTCCGATGGCGACCATCTGCTGCTCCCCCCCGCTGAGGCGTCCCGCCTTCACGCTCGCGCGTTCGCGGAGACGAGGGAACAGATCGTAGACGGAGGCCAGGGTCTCCTCGGCCGCGGCGCGGCCGCGCGGCGAGTAGGCACCGAGGCGCAGGTTCCCTTCCGCGGTCAGGAGGGGGAAGAGACGTCGACCTTCCGGGCACGACGCGATCCCACGGGCCGCCCGCTCGTGAGCCGGAATCTTCGTGATGTCATTTCCCTGGAACACGACCCGTCCCCCGGTCGGGTGGAGGAGGCCATTGATCACCTTCAGCGTCGTGGACTTCCCGGCCCCGTTCGGCCCGATGAGGACGGTCGCCATGCCCTCCTTCGCCTCGAGCCCGATGTCCCGCAGGACCCGGGTGCCTTCGTAGCCCGCGGTGATTCCCTCAAGGCGGAGCACGGCCCGCCTCCGGTCCCAGATAGGCCTCGATTACCGCAGGATTCTGGACGACCTCTTGGGGCGTTCCCTCCGCGATCTTCGAGCCTTCCTCCATCACGACGACGTGCTGCGACACCGTCAGGACCGCTCGCATCACATGCTCGACGACGAGGGCTCCGAATCCCAGTTCCCCCTGCAAGCGCGCGAACAGAGCGACCGCATCGCGGAGTTCGTCCGGCGAGAGTCCGGCGAAGATCTCATCGAGGAGGAGGATCCGCGCGCCGGTCGCGAGAACCCGAGCGAATTCGAGTCGCTTCCGCTGCTGAACCGTCAGGCTCGACGAGGCGACGTCCTCCTTGCCCGCCAAGCCAACGAGGCCGAGGACCCGACCCGCCGTCTCCATCGCCTCCGGCAGGTCCCGCGTCTTGTTGCTTCCATAGAGCGCCGCCACGGCGACGTTCTCCCGGCCGGTCATCGAGAGGAAGGGCCGCGGGATCTGGTGGGTCTTCGCGATCCCGGCCGCCACGATCCGATGGGGCGCCAGGCCGTCGATCCGCCGGCCGTCCAGGGTGATTTCTCCCTTCGATGGTTTCGCGACGCCGGCGATCAGGTTCAAGAGGGTCGTCTTCCCGGATCCATTCGGTCCGATCAGGCCGAGGACGTGCCCCTCCTCCAGCGCCAGGGAGACGCCGCGGACCGCGCGCACGCCGCCGAAAGACTTGTGGACGTTCGAGACCGCGAGGGTTCGCTTCATTCGATCAGGCCCCGGAGTTCCGGCACGTACTTCCGGAGGGTCCCGACGATCCCTTCCGGGAGGAAGAGGGCGATCACGACGACGAGGACGCCGATGATGACGAATTCGAAGCCGATCAGCACGGTCAGGAAGTATTGGGAAGACAAGTACACCGCCACGGCCCCGAAGAGGGGTCCGAGGAGCGTCCCCATGCCCCCGATTACGATCATCGCGAGCATGATCAACGAGAAGGTGAGGGAGAACGCTTCGTTCGGGAAGATTCCCGAGCCTTGCCAGTAGTAGACGCCCCCGGCGGCCCCCGCGAAAAGGCCGCTGATGGCGAAGAGCACGAGCTTGAGGGCCGCCGCATGGACCCCGACCGTCTTCGCCGCATCCTCGTCGGCCCGGATCGAACGGATGCCGTACCCCAGTCGCCCATGGGTGATCCAGTACGTGATCCCGACCTCGATCGCCAGGATCACCCAGATCGTGTAGAACCAGGCAATCGGTTCGAACCCGACGTTGAGCACGATGCCCTGGCCGCCCCCGAGTTCCTGGATTTCGAGGACGATGTAGAATCCGGCGAGCGCCGTGACCTGGCTCGCGATCGCGAAGTAGACGCCGCGGAAGCGCAACGTGACGGCGCCGATTCCCAGGGCGAGGGCGAGGCTCACCAGGGCCCCGAGGGCGACCCCCGCGACGGGGTGCCAATGCAGCGTCCCGACGCCGTAGGCGAGGCCGTAGCCTCCGACGGCCATGAACAGGACATGCCCGAAACTCACGTATCCCGTCAGGCCCGTGATGAAGTTGATCGAATACGCGAGGGCCGCGAAAATCAAGAGGTTGATGACCAAGGTCAAGAGGACCAGCGGCATCCGGCCCGCGATCGCCGCGAGGACTCCCAGGAAGGCCAGGATCCCCAACAGCGTGGGCCCCAGGGTCCGGAGGGAAAGCCGCCTCATCGAAGGATTCCCTCGGGCCGGAACAGGAGGATCGGGATGAGCGTCAGGACGGCGACCGCGGTGGCCAGGGCGATGCTCCCTCCGAGGAACAGCTGGCCCACGTTGATGATCAGGCCGATCGTCAGGCCTCCGACCAAACTGCCCCACATCTTTCCGGGTCCGCCGAGGACCACGATGACGAAGCTGATCGGGGCATAGAGGATTCCAATCTTCGTGGGATCGATCCCCGTCGGTAGCCAGACGGTCAGCAGGGCCCCGCCGGCCATCGTCACGGAGAATCCCATCCCGATCCCGACGGCGGCCACGACGGTCGGATTGATCCCCATGAGTTGCGTCGCCGGGATGTCCTGGGTGTACGCTCGGATGGCATTGCCCAGATAGGTCCGGGTGAGAAACAGGTCCGTGAGGGCGATCAGGGCGACGGAGACGACCGCGACATAGAGGCCCCCGAAGGGGACGGGGACGGGCCCGACCTGCGCCGCCCCGGGGCTCCACAAGATTCCGACGGGATGCTCCCAGATCGATTGGGCGATGTTGACGATGACGAGGGAGAGCCCGAACGTCGAGACGAGGGTGACCAGCTCGCTCTGGAGGCCCATGGACTCCTTGCCGCGCAGCTCGCGGTACAGGAAGCCGAAGTAGAAACCCATGCCCACGACGAGGCCGATCGCCGCGTCGATCGGGACGCTGAGGAGGGGATTGAATCCGCCGTACAGGTAGAGGAAATACGCCCCGTACGCCCCGAGCATGATGAATTCCCCATGGGCGACGTTGACGACCTTCGCGACGCCCCAGATGATGTTCAACCCATGCGCGATGACGGCGAGGACGCAGCCGAGCAAGAGGCCGAGCACTAGGTCTGTGAGGAAGAGCGCCACGAAGTCGGCCATGGGCTCCCCGGCCCCTGACCTACGCGCCGCTGTAGGGGTATTGGCACGACCCGTCGGCGATGTCTGCGGGCAAGACGACTTTCTTCGCTCCCGCCTGCCACTGCACCAGGACCATCGAGTGCGCGACCTGGAGGCCGCGAGCGTCGATCTGAAATTCCCCGAAGAAGTCCATGATGTGCATGCTGCCGAGCTGCGCCCGGACGGCCGTCGTGTTGAAGCTGTTCGCCCGTTGGATCGCGTTCGCCAGGACCAGCAGGGAGGCGCCCGCTTCCGCCGCGTGGTAGGCCGGCACATCCCCGTTGTTCAGGCTCCCGTACAATTGGGTGAACTCGGCCGGCGTCGGCCCGTACCAGCTCAACCCGGCCGATTGGGCGAAGGTCGGGCTGTACGTCACCGCCGTCTCCCACTGGGATGGACCCGTCACGTTGTTCGCGCTGCCCGCGAGCTGGCTCTGGAACGCGGGCTCCGTGACGGCGACCAGCAGCGAGACGAATTTCGGGGGAGGCGCATTCCAGGTCGTCTTGAGTTGGTTCATGATCAACAGCCCGTCGGTGTAATGGCCTCCTCCGATGAGGTCGTCCGCGCCCGCATTCTTCGCGGCCGTGAGCTGGGTTGAGAGGTCCGTCGCCGTCGTCGGGTAGGACTGGTTATAGACGACGGCCATGTTCAACGATTGCGCATAGCCGAGGGCCGCCTGCGTGGCGAAGGTGGAGAACGAATCGGCCGCGTAGAGTGCCGCGATCTTGTCGCTGGGGTGGTTCGCGTGGAGCCAGTCCACGGCGCCTTTCAGATAGATGGACGCCCGGCTCAGGACCTCGACCAAGTTTCGCCGCGTCGATCCGGTCCAGATGACGTCGGAGGACCCCCCATGCGACATCATGACCTTATCGTACGAGTCCGCGAGGGGCGCGGCCGCCGTCGTGAGGCCGCTGCTGTAGGGTGCGAGCAGGAAGGTCGCGTTGTCGTTTTGGATGATGCGTGGGTACAACGTCCCGATGTTTCCTGGTGTGCTTTGGTCGTCGTAGTAATCGAGGCTGAAGTTGTACACCTTCCCCTGGACGGTGACGCCGCCATGGCCGTTGATCCAATTGAGGACCGTCTTGATCCCGTTGAGCGAATTCTTTCCCTCGACGTTGAATTGGCCGGTCAGAGAAATGCTGAAGCCGACTTTGATGGTCCCGCCGAAGGGCGTCGGCAAGGTGAGGTAGTAGACCGCCGTGGCCGCGACCGCAACCAGGATGATGAGGAAGGCGATCCCGATCGCAAGCACCTTTCTCCGACTTCGCGGCGCGGCGGGCGGCGCCTCCGCCTGAACTGGTTCCGACATCTTTCCACGACCCGTCCTTGTCTCATCGCGGGCCGAAGATCGGTCCTGAGAGAGGACCAATCCGCGATCCGGCTCCTCCTCGACCCAGCGCCGTGGAATAGTCAAGGGGGCTTAAGCTATTTCGGCGTTCATGTGGGGTCGGTCTGGGCCGGCTCCTGCGCCGCGACCCGCCGCTTCGCCCACTCGCCGATCGGGGTGGGGAGTACCGCGGTGCCGATCATCACGGCCATGGCGATCGGGAGGAGATCGCCGGTCACCCCGATCGTCACCCCATATTGCGCGATGATGAGGGAGATCTCGGCCCGGGGGATCAGGAACGCCGCGAGGGGCCAAACCGCCTCCGCCCGAACGCCGGCCGCCCGTGGGAGGATCAGGAGGCCGGGGACGAATTTCGCGGCGGCCGCGACGCCCGTCGCGGCGAAGGACAGGAGGAGGACGCCCGGAATGGTCCAGGGGTTGATCAGGAATCCGATGCTCGCGAAGAAGACCCCCATGAAGACGGCGGCGACCGGCGTGATATGGCGGGAGACCCGCGGGCCGTACTCCGTGCTCGCGACGATGCTCCCCGCGAAGAACGCCCCGACGAGGGGCGGCAGGCCGAGGACGGCGAAGGCGAAGCTGATGAGGAGGCCGAAGGACAGCGCGACCATGATCACGCTGCTCGGCGAGACCGAGTCGGTCGCCCGCAAGACCGGAGGGAGGGCATGGCTCCCGACGAAGACGAGGAAGGCCGCGAGGCCGAGGACGCCGAGGAGCCCGGCGAGGACGTACAGCGGAGGGAGCGGGGACGGCGACGCGAGGCCCACCACGAACGTCATCAGCGACAGGGCGACGATGTCGTCGATCAGGATCGAGGCGGTGATGAGGTCGGCCCCGCGGACCGCTCCGTAGCCAGAGTCCGCGAGGAGCTTCAGGCTCAGCGTCGTGCTCGTGGAGGTGAGGATGAGCCCGAGGAAGGTCGCGGGCAGGAACGCCCAGCCGAACGCGAGGCCGAGCACCAGTCCTCCGAGGAACGACGCGGCCACCCCGGAAATCGCGAGCAGGAACGGCCATGCGCCGAGTTTCCGAAAGCCCCGGATGTCGAAGGACAGCCCGGTCGTGAACATCAGGAAGACCGCGCCGAGGACGGCCAGGTCTGCGACCGCGGGCTGATGGACGGAATACCCGGGGGTGAAGGGCCCGAGCACGATGCCCGCCACGAGCATCCCGACGGCCCGCGGCAGTCGAATCCGACGGAAGGCGGATCCGCCGATCTCGGCCGCGATCAGGATGACCGCGAAGTCGAGGAGAAGCTGCTCCCCTGCCATCGGCCCTCCGTAAACGTCCGGCCGGGTCATAAAGGCCGCCCGGGCGATGCGGACGTTCGGCGGCGAAACGCATATGGCCCATCGCTTCCTCGGGCCGTCCGATGGCCTCGCGTCGACGGGATGTCGGCCTGATCCTCCTCGCGAGCGTCCTCTGGGGCACCTCGTTCCCCGGGAGCAAGCTCACCGTCGACACCGTCGATCCGCTGTTCCTGACCTTCGCCCGGATGGCCCTGGGCGCCTCCCTCGGGCTGCTGGTCCTCGCCGCGATGGGTCGGCTCGACCGCCGCATCTTCCGGGAGCCGATCGTCTGGATCCTCGGGGCCGTCAACGCGATCGGCTTCGACCTCCAGAACGAAGGCATCCTCCTCACGACCGCGTCGAAGACGGCCCTCCTCGTCAACGTGAACATCGTGTTCATCGCGATCCTCATGGTCCTCTTCTTCGGAGAGACGGTATCACGGGAGAAGGTCGCGGGGATCCTGATCGGCCTCTTCGGCGTCGTCGTCCTCGCGACGAAATTGGATCCCGCGAGTTTAGGCGGAGGCCAGTTCGCCGGCGACCTCCTGGTGTTCCTCGCGGGCTTCATATGGGCCTTCTACGTCGCCGGCGTCAAGTGGCGCGTCGACCGGGGCGGGGACTACATCGCCCTGACCGCCGGCATCCTCGCGACAAGCGCCGTGGTCGCGGCGGTCCCGCTGCTCGCCTTTCGGCCTCCGATCCCGCGGAGCGAGACCGGATGGCTGGGGATCGCGTACCTCGGGCTCGTGCCGACGTTCGGGCCGCTCATGCTCTACGTGGCGAGCATGCGGACGATCTCGCCCACGATCTCGGCGCTCCTGATCCTCCTCGAGGTCGTCGTCGCGGCGATCCTCTCGTTCCTCTTCCTACACGATTCGCTGGACGGATTCACGCTGGCGGGAGGCGCCCTCATCCTGGCCGGGGCCTACGTCGTCGGCCGCGGAGAGAAATCCCTCCCTGAACCCGCTGCCGGCGGCCCTGCGACGGTCCCGCCGGACACGGTGCTCCCGGGGTCGAACGGTCCGCGGCGGCCGTGACGTCGAGTCCTCCCTCAGCCGCGAGGCCCGGCGACATTCACGACGGTTGGCCCCTGTCCGACGGTGACGTGCACAACGACCGCCTCCTCCCTCCGATCGGGGTTCACATCTCGGTGCACGAGCCCCGGCGGGATGTGGAAGAAGTCCCCAATCGTCAGTTCGACGAACTCGCGACCCGCCGGTCCGAAGTCGAACCGGATTCGACCCGCCACGAGGAACCCGTAGAGGTGCCGCGTGCCGTGATGGTGCCACGCCGAGACGACGCCTCCGGAGATTCGCGAACGACCGACCACCGCCCGGTCGTCCTCGAACGCGCGCTCCCGGACGATCCCTTCCGTGGAATCGCCGCGATGCAACTCGCGGCTCCGCACGACCTCGATCGTGGCCATGCTCCTGGAGACGACGTTGGTCGGATGAACGTTGACTCAACTCGGAGCGTACGGATCCTTCACTCGACCGTGACGCTCTTCGCGAGGTTCCGCGGCTTGTCGATCGGACAGTCGTGCATCTTCGCGACCTCGTAGGCGAACAGCTGGAGGGCGACGCTGACTGGGACCGGCGAGAGGACCCACGGCAGGTTGGGCACCTCGAACACGTCGTCCACGAACTTCGGGAGCTCCTTGTCGCCTTCCGTCCCGATCGCGAGGACCGGCGAACCGCGCGCGGAGACCTCGCCGATGTTCGAGCGCATCTTCTCGTAGGTCGGATCTTGGACGGCGACGGCGATGACCGGGGTCGCCGGGGTCACGAGGGCCAAGGGTCCGTGCTTCAACTCCCCGGCGGCGTAGGCTTCCGCGTGGATGTACGAGATCTCCTTGAGCTTCAGGGCCCCCTCGAGGGCGACGGGGTAGTTCGCATGGCGGCCGATGTAGAACACGTCCCTCGCGTTCCCGTATTTCTTCGCCAGGTTGCGGATCTCATCGGCCCGGTCGAGCACGTACTGGGCGGCCCGCGGGAGGGAACGGAGCTGGTCCTTCAGGCGGTCGAGTTCGTCGTAGCCGAGGGCCCCCCGATCCTGTCCGAGCTTCAAGGCGATCAGGTACAAGGCCACGAGCTGCGCGATGAACGTCTTCGTCGCCGCGACGCCGATCTCGATTCCGGCCCGCGTGTAGATCGTCTTGTCCGTCTCCCGCGTGAGGCTCGAGCCGACGACGTTCGAGATGCACAGGGTCTTGGAACCGCGGCGGCGGGCCTCGCGGGCCGCGCCCAAGGTGTCGGCGGTCTCGCCGCTCTGGGAGATCAGGATCACGAGGGGGCGTTCCGAGGGACCCTGGCTGTACCGATATTCCGACGCCAGCTCCGCGGAGGCCGGGATGCGCGCGATCTCTTCGAAGACGTACTTGCCGACGAGGGCCGCGTGGTAGGACGTGCCGCAGGCGACGAGCTTGACGCTCGTGACGCCCTGGGACAGGAAGCCGTCGACTTCGAGGTTCGCGAGGCGCCCGAGCAACGTCTCGTGGATTGCCTTCGGCGCCTCGTGGATCTCCTTGAGCATGAAATGGTCGAAGCCGCCCTTCTCCGCGTCCTCGAGGGACCACGTGATCCGTTGCGGGTCCCGATGGATCGGCTTCCCTTCCATATCTTGGATCGACACGTCGTTCGGCGTGATGACGACCATCTCGCGGTCCATGACGTACAGCACGCGGTCCGTGTACCGCAGGAGGGCGGGGACATCGGACGCGAGGAAGTTCTCGTCCGGGCCGACGCCGACGACGAGCGGGCTCTCGTTCCGGGCGCCGACGACCTTGCCCGGCTCGTCCGCGTGGATCGCCAGGATCGCATAGGATCCGCGGGCGTCGTGCAGGGCCTTGCGGGTCGCCTCCTCGAGATTCCCTTCGTAATACGACTCGATCAGGTGGACGAGGCTCTCCGTGTCCGTCTGGCTGACGAACTTGTGCCCCCGCGACTCGAGCTTCTCGCGGAGGGCCGCGTAGTTCTCGATGATCCCGTTGTGGGCGAGGGCGATCTTCCCCGTGCAATCGATGTGGGGATGGGCATTGACCTTCGAGGGCGCGCCGTGGGTCGCCCATCGCGTGTGGGCGAATCCGGTCGAACCGATCAGGGGCGGCAGCTGCGCCTCGAGGTTCGCGATGAATCCCTTGTCCTTCACGACCTGGAGGCCGCTCCCGACGATCGCGACCCCGGCGCTGTCGTACCCGCGGTACTCGAGGCGCTTGAGCCCGTCGAGCAGGATCGGCAAGGCGTTGCGCCGGCCCGCGTATCCGACGATCCCGCACATCTAGAGGACCACCGCGCCGGAGGGGATCGTGCCACGAAGCCTCGCCCCGGATTCAATGCGGGCCCGCTCGTTGATGATCGTGCCGGGGGCCACGCTCACGCCGTTCGCGATCTCGACGTCCTCCCCGATGAGGGCGCCCAACTGTGGCACGGCGTGCCATTCGCCCTCGATCTGGACGTCGCCGGCCCCCGCGGCCGCGAGGAGGCCCGCGCGGGCCACGACGCCGGACCCGATGACCCCGTCCTGCACCACGCTGGCCGGGCCCAAGATCACGTCGTCCATCAGGATCGAATTCGCGACGCTCGTGTGCGCGCCGATGCGGACGTTCTTCCCGAGGCTCGTCGACGGGAGGAGGACCGCATTCGGGCCGATCTCGCAGCCGGGGCCGAGGGAGAGCGGTCCTTGCAGGTAGGCGCCCGATCGGATCACGCAGCCGTCGCCGATCGACACGCGGCCGCGGATCGTCACCGCCGGTTCGATCGTCCCGGAGCGCACCTCGTGGGTTCCCTTGAGGGCCGTCGCATTGAGCCGGAGGAGGTCCCACGGATAGAGGGCGTCGACCCAGGTGCCTTCCGTCCGGATCGCGAGGACCGGGGTCCGCTGAGCGAGGGCCGAGACGGCGCTCGGCAGATCGTGCTTCCCGTCCTTCGCGAGCCGATCGATCTCCTCGAAGATCCGCTCGTCGAGCGCATACGCGCCGGTGTTGATGAGGTTCGAGATCATCTCGACCGGCTTCTCCGTGATCGCGACGAGCCGGTCCCCTTCGACCGTGGCGACGCCGTAGGATCGCGGCCTCTCACTCTGCGTGATCAGGACCGCGGGCTTTCCGCCGCTCCCGAGGAGGTCCTCGACGAACCGCCCGTCGACGAGGTTGCTCCCGTTCAGGACGAGGAACGGTCCGTCCAGGTGGGGCCGGGCCTCGGCGACGGCGTGGGCGGTGCCCAGTTGCTTCGTCTGCGTTACGTACGTGATGCGGGCGTGGAACGCCTTGCCGTCCTGGAAATGGGATTGGATTCGCTCGCGCCGATATCCGACGACGAGGACGAGGTCCCGCACCCCGTTCTCGACGAGGGCCTGGACCGTGGACTCGAGGAGCGGTCGGTTGCCGACGGGGATCATGACCTTCGGGACCGAGGCGGTGAAGGGGCCCATGCGCGCTCCCTCGCCGGCCGCAAGGATGACCGCCTTCATTGGACCCGCCTCCCCATGTCCGTCAAGAAGGCCATCGACGCCTGAACGAAGGGTAGGGATGGGCACGTCCCGCACTGCATGTCTCTGCCAAAGAGCATTGGGTATTAAAGACTCTCCTAAAACTCTCCGATAACCATTACAAAATCCTTAATAGATGAGAACTCTTGCGTCCCGCGTGGTCCGCCGGTGGCTCATTGAGGAGAGTGCCCAGGGTACGGTGGGGCGAGAGGCCGCCCTCCTGGATCGGCCGGAACGCGTCGGAGCGGTCGCTTCGCCGTTGGCGTGGCGCATCCTCCAGGAACTCGCGAAAGCCCCGGACTATCCGAACGCCCTCGCCGCCCGGCTGAAGGTCCACGAGCAGAAGGTGTACTACCACGTCCGCCGCTTGGAGGCCGCGGGATTTCTCGAGGTCGTCCGGGAGGAACCGAAGCGAGGGGCGTCGGCGCGGATCCTCGCCCCGACCGCCGACGCGTTCGCGATCGTGCTGAAAGGACGCGGGAGTCCGGTGTCCTCGCCGATGTTGGCCCACGCCGGAGCCGTGACCCGATTCCTCGAGGAATTCACCCGCGACGGGACCTTCGCGGGATCGATCGTCGTCGGTTCCCCCTACACGCACGGACCTTTCAACACGACGGCCCGCGACTCTCCGTATGCGGTCGAGCTGGGATTCTTCCTCGGGCGACTGTTCGCCGCGCCGAAAGGCCTCGTGGTCCGGCTCGACACTGAGGTCAAGGCCCTCGGGCCCGGCAAGGAAGACATGATCCTCGTCGGCGGGCCCGTGGCGAACATCATCACGATGGACCTGAATCCGCATCTCGCGGTGAACTTCGACTGGAAGCAGGTCTGGCGGATGGAGTCGTCCCGAACCCGCCGGCCGTATGCGGACGAGCAGGTCGGACTGATCGCGAAGGTCCGGAACCCGTGGAACCCGGCCCGGGTCATCGTCCTCCTCAGCGGCCTCCACGCGGTCGGGACGATGGCCGCGATCCTCGGCCTCACGCGATTCGCGGACGACGTCCTCGATGACTTCACGCC
>Ga0209689_1002821_pt1 | contig 12857 bp, 11 predicted proteins | sample GraSoiAngelo_149_FD_187119 | JGI IMG/M metagenome (GOLD analysis project Ga0209689, IMG submission 187119) | Grasslands soil microbial communities from the Angelo Coastal Reserve, California, USA - 14_1009_09_30cm (SPAdes) (version 2) | ecosystem: Environmental > Terrestrial > Soil > Grasslands ...
CGTGCGCGAAGGCAGGCGGTTGACGACCGACGGCCCATACGCGGAGGCCAAGGAGCACCTGGGCGGCTACTATCTGGTCGAGGCGCGCGATCTCGACCAAGCCATCGCGATCGCGGCAAAGATCCCAGGTGCGCGCTCTGGTTCGATCGAGGTACGGCCGATCCAGAAATTTTCCTGACGGGGCCAACCCTGTCGACGATGTCACCGAAGCTGGAAGTCGCCGAGATCGACCGCCTTTGCCGCGCCGAATGGGGGCGGCTGCTGTCGGCGCTCATCCGTGACTTCGGTGACTTCGACTTCGCCGAGGAGGTGCTGCAGGATGCGTTCGCGTCGGCCCTCGTCGAATGGGCGGCCAGGCCGCCTTCCAGCCCGAGAGGCTGGCTCTACGCGGCCGCCCGGCACAACGCGATCGATCAGCTGCGCCGGCGCGGCCGCTTCGAGGGCAAGCTCGCGGCGCTCGCTGAAACTGCCGAGCGGGAAGCGCCTGCTGCGGACGCATTCGACGAGGAGCGGGCCGTGCCCGACGAGCGACTGCGGCTGATCTTCACCTGCTGCCATCCGGCGCTCGCCTCGGAAGCGCAGGTCGCGTTGACGCTGCGCACGCTTTGCGGGCTCACGACGGACGAGATCGCGCGCGCCTTCCTCGTGCCCACCTCCACCATGGCGCAGCGCCTCGTGCGCGCCAAGGCGAAGATCCGCGCCGCCGGCATTCCCTATAGCGTTCCTTCTGCGGCTGAGCTGCCGGACCGGCTCGCCGAAGTGATGGCGGTGATCTACCTCGTCTTCAACGAGGGCTACTCCGCGGCCAAAGGCGACGCGCTGGTGCGCGGCGAGCTCTGCCTGGAAGCGATCCGTCTCGCGCGGGTCGTGCGTTCGCTGCTGCCGGAACCGGTTTCGGAGCTCGAGGGGCTCCTGGCGCTGATGCTGCTTCATGACGCTCGCCGAGCCACTCGCGTCGATGCCAGAGGCGAGTTGGTCCTCCTCTCCGACCAGGATCGGGCTCGCTGGGACCGCGTGCAGATCGACGAAGGCCGGACATTGTTGCAGACGGCGCTGCGGCGGGGGCCAGCGGGGCCATACGCGCTGGAGGCCGCGATCGCGGCGGTGCATGCGGAAGCCACTCGCGCCGAAGATACCGACTGGCGACAGATCGCCGGCCTGTACCAGCGGCTGCATGCCTTGCATGCCTCTCCGGTGGTCGCCCTCAACCATGCGATCGCGGTGTCCATGGCCGACGGGCCTCGGGCGGCGCTGCCGCTGGTCGACGAGCTGGAAGGGCAGCTTGCCGGGTACCACCTCTGGCATGCGACGCGTGCCGATCTGCTGCGCCGCCTCGGCCGCTCCGACGCGGCGATCATCAGCTATCGGCGTGCGCACGCGCTGGCGCAGAACGCGGTGGAGCGGCGCTATCTCGAGCGGCGCCTGTCCGAGCTGACGCGCTCGAATGGTTCATAGCGACGGCACACGATCGAGGCCGAGCTCAATTCACCGGGCCTTCTGCCCGAAACGCTATCCGGCCGCCGACTTTCCCCAGGTGTCTCGGAGGGGAACGATGAGGTTGAACACCGGCGCGCCCTCTCTCGAGTCCTTGGGGTCGGCGAAGTAATAGCCCTTGCGCTCGAATTGGTAGCGCTCTGCGGGCTTCACCGCTGCCAGCGCCGCCTCTACGCGGGCGCCCTCCACCACCTGCAGGGAGCGCGGGTTGATCTGGGTGCGGAAATCGATCTCGCCGGCGCCCGGGTTGGGCACCTGGAAGAGGCGATCGTAGAGTCGCAGCGTCGCCGGCGAAGACAGCGGCGCCGAGACCCAGTGGATGGTCCCGCCCACTTTCCGGCCGTCCTTCGGATTCGCGGAGCGCGTCTCGGGATCGATGGTGGCGCGCAGCTCGGTCACCTCGCCGGTACTCGAGTCCTTCTTCACGCCGGTGCACCGCAGGACGTACGCGTGGCGAAGGCGCACCTCCTTGCCGGGGGAGAGGCGCCTCCACCCCTTGACCGGCACCTCCATGAAGTCCTCGCGCTCGATGAAGAGTTCGCGCGTGAATGGGAGCTTGCGCGAGCCCGTGGCCGGAGACTCGGGCATGAAGAGCGCATCGATCTGGTCCACTTTTCCTTCGTCCCAGTTCTCCACCACGACCTTGAGCGGCCGATGCACGCACAGGGCCCTGGGCACCGAGGTGTTGAGCGTCTCGCGCAGGGTGTTCTCCAGGAGATCCATCTCGACCGTGCTGTCCGCCTTGGCCACGCCGATGCGGTCGCAGAAGAGGCGGATGGCCTCGGGCGTGTAGCCCCGCCGCCGCAGCCCGGCGATGGTCGGCATGCGCGGGTCGTCCCAGCCAGAGACCAGGCCGTCCTTGACCAGCGAGTTGAGCAGCCGCTTGCTCATCACCGTGTAGGTGAGGTTGAGGCGCGCGAACTCGATCTGCCGGGGCCGGTGCTCGATTCCGATCTGCTCGAGGAACCAGTCGTAGAGCGGTCGGTGCGCCTCGAACTCCAGCGTGCAGAGGGAGTGCGTGATGCCCTCGATCGCGTCGGATTGGCCGTGGGCCCAGTCGTACGTGGGGTAGATGCACCACTTGTCGCCGGTGCGAGGATGGTGCTCGCGGCGGATGCGGTACATCACCGGATCGCGCAAGTTGAGATTGGGCGAGGCCATGTCGATCTTCGCCCGCAGGGTGCGCGAGCCGTCGGGGAACTCGCCGCCGCGCATGCGCCGGAAGAGGTCGAGGCTCTCCTCGGGCGAGCGGTTGCGGAAGGGCGAGGGCGTCCCCGGCGCGGTGAGCGTCCCTCGGGTGCGGCGCACCTCCTCGGCGCTCTGATCGTCGACGTAGGCCTTGCCCGCGCGGATCAGCGCCTCCGCCCACTGGTAGAGTTGCTCGAAGTAGTCCGCCGCGTGATACGCGTCTTCGCCCCAGTCGAAGCCCAGCCAGTGCACGTCCTGCTTGATCGCCTCCACGTACTCCGTCTCCTCCTTGGCGGGATTGGTGTCGTCCATTCTCAGGTGGCAGCGGCCGCGGTAGTCGCGCGCGATCCCGAAGTTGAGGCAGATCGACTTGGCGTGGCCGATGTGGAGATACCCGTTCGGCTCCGGCGGGAAGCGGGTGACCACCAGCGAATGCTTTCCGGACGCCAGATCGGCATCGATGATCTGGCGGATGAAGTTGGTGGGGCGCGTCCCCTCGGTCACGTGGCGCCTTGGTGAGGAGGGTTGACTGGGGCGGTAGGAATCGAACCTACAAATGCCGGGGTCAGAGCCCGGTGCCTTACCGTTTGGCGACGCCCCAACACTTCCGCTGCGGACTCTGTATCAGACTGGCCGCGACAGCAAGGGGTTACTGCGAGGTAGACTGCCTCTTGCCTTTGAGAGGGAGCGGGAATGACCCAGCGACGGATCCTCATCGTCGATGACGAAGAAGAGGTGCGGAGCACGATGTCCAAGGTGCTCGAACGCGACGGATATCGGGTGCTTCTCGCGGAGAACGCAGAGCAGGGCCAGCGGCTTCTTCAAGAGCATCCGATCCATCTGGTCATTTCCGATCACCACATGTCGGGCATGACGGGGATCGAGTTTCTCAAGGCGGCCGGCGAACGCCACCCCGAGGTCGTGCGAATGATCATGAGCGGTGACCCGGACAACCGTGTGGTGATCCGCTCGATCCGGGAAGGACGGGTCTTCTGGTTCCTGCGCAAACCGTGGGAGAACACCGTCCTGCGAGTGGTCGTCTACCTTGCCTTCCAACGCCGCGAACTCGAGGAGCAGAACCGGCAGCTCCTTACCGCCCTCGGCAGACAGCTCGCCTTCCTGCAGGAATTGGAAGCCGAGTTCCCCGAGCTCCGCGCGCGCGTCCGGGGTGAAGCACAAGCTTTGCGAGCGGCGCAAGGTTCCACGGGGTCTCGTTAGCCGCGCGCGGCGGCGGAGTCCTTAATCCTTGCTCGTGAGGCTCTTGACGCGTCCTGCCGCCCAGGCCAGGAGGCGTCGCTCGGCGAATCCGCGCTCCGGCTCCTTCCAGTCTCCCGCCGCGGTGGCTACGCCGTACCACGCGATGGCGTCGTCGATTCGCCCTTCTGCCTCCGCTCGCACCCCGAGCGCCCAGGCGGCCTGGGTTCGATGCGTCGACGACTTGATGCTGCTTTCATCTGCGAGTCCGGCCAGGTACCGCCCGAGCAAGTACGACTCACTGCCCTGCGGCGATGCAAAGCGGTCCGCGAGCGCCTGGGAGCGCGCCGGTGCCGGTGCGCGCCGCGCCGAGGCGGCCCTCAGCAACCAGACCCATTCCTGGTTCGACGTCGACATCGGCTCAGGAATGGCATCCCAAAGCAGCGCGTCTTGCTCCTGCCGGTACATTTCACGCGCCGTCGAGTAGAGGTCGTCGGTCTTCAGCCGGGCGAGGAGCCACTCGCGCGCTGCCACTTCACCCTTGAGAATGCGCAGGACCGCTGCGGTCCGGACCAGGGTGACGGCGTCATTCGTGCCCGCTTCGATGAGAGAGGACAACATCGCGAGCGCCAGCGAATTGCGAACGTCGCCGGAGATGGACACCGCCATCTCCCGCAATTCCCGCCCGTGGATTCCGCGCCTCCGCAAGGTGGCAAATGCGGCCATGGCTTGCTCATCCGTTCCTGTTCGAAACGCACGTGCGAATGCGGGACCGATCTGCTCCCGCCAGCCCTCCACATCGATCCGGAACGGTGGCTTCGCGAGTAGAGCTGCGGCGTCTTCACTCTTGCCGCCGCGCCACATCACTTCCAGCAAGGTCGTCAGGCTGTTCCAATCCCTCTTGAACCGGGCGAGCCTCCGTTGGGCGACCGCCACCGCCTGGTCGTGCCGCCCGAGCGCGGAGAGCACGTATGCCGCCCGCATCAGCACCGCGCTGTGTTGCGATTCCATCAACGGCTCCAGCTCGCGCCAGGCCTCCTGCGGATCGCCTTGCATCTGCAACATCCGCGCGCGCCCCGCGCGCATGATCAGCTCGATGATCGAGAAGCCACGGCGGGGCGGGAGCCATTTTTCGATCACTTGCTGCGCACGTCCGTACTCGCGTCTCGCTTCCAGCACGCCCACATAGGCCTGCGAGATCTGCGCCCATCCATCATCGAAGGGAAGGAGGCGCTCGAACTCGGCGTCGACCTCCGCCGGCGCGGTGCCCTCCAGGCCGGAGAGGAAGGTCAATGCCTCGGCACGCGCTTTCAGGCTCAGGGAGGGAGTACGGGCAATCCGCAAAAGGCGCTGCTTGTCGCCCAGCGCGCGCGAACAGATCAACGCTCCGAAATCGGCATCGTCGGCCTCCACGAGCACGCCCTGGCAGGCGCGCCTGGCGAGGGATACGTCGTGCAACTCGCGCAGCGCCTCAGTCGCGAGAACGAGACGGTGGTGCGGCCGCGTGTCGAGGCGAGCGATCAGCAGGCGCCGAGCGCGCGCGATGATCGCCTCATCCGTGTCGGTCGCATACCTGAGCGCCTCGTCGATCGCATCCGGCGTGAGCTGAAGAGATGCGGCCAGTTGCTCCGCTCCTGGTTTCCCCTGTACGTACTCGTAACCCGTGGCGTAGGGAAAATGCATCTGCGCCCATATTGCGAGGTGCTGCGCCGGCGCTTCGGTCATACGCCCGAGCGAGGTGATGAAGGCGCGCGCCGCCTCTGGATCGCCATACGCCTCGGCCAGTTGCTCCACTGCCTGGCGAATGCCGGTATAGAGCGCACCGCGGTAGTACGCGCCCACCACGTCCCGGTCGAGCAGCGGACCGCGCGTATCGATCTCGTTCAGTTCCCGCTCGAACGCGTCCACCAGCGGCTCGTCGCGCGGACCGGTGCGAAAGGGCGCGAGCAGGCGCTCGAGCACGTCGCGGTGTCCTTCGGCGGTCCATTCGCGTTCCAGCGCAGCCTTGACCAACGGAAGCGCGGCGCGAATGCTCTGTGCCCTCACGTCCTGCGTCTGCCAGAGAGGCTGGTGCAGTAGCGCGACCGAATCGGGAAGGTTCGCGAGCTCCGTCCGTCTGAAAGTCTCGGCATCGTCTTGCCGGTGCTGCTCGCCAAGCCGGCGAAGCCACAGCAGGCGCGGCCAGGTCGGTCCAGCCTTTGCGATTCGCTCCAGTATGTCGTCTTCACGCAGGACGTACAGACGAATGGGATCTTCGGCGGAGAGCGCGGCCGCTGCGTCGCGAGCCGATTGTAGGTACCTCATCGATTCAGCCATGAGCGTCTCCAGCGCGGGCTGCCGGGTACCTTGGATCTCCTCGTCGAGCGCCAGCGCGGCAAGGGCGCGTGAAGGCAGCGCATCGCCGACGCCCATGTTGTCGATGGCGTGGAACGAGAGCAGCGCCAGAGCTCCGGCGGCGTCGTGGATCGCCGCTGCGCTCAGCGGCCGGCCCCTGGGCCAGGCGTGCTGCGCCCGCCGGAGGCGAGCGAGCGCGTCGTCGTCGCTCCCGCCTTCGAACGCCTCCCCTGAAGATGTATGTTTCCCATTCGCGATCTGTCTCACGCGCGATCGCAGCAATCCAAGGCCGTCCGCGAACGACGGTCTCGCCGGAAGCACGCCGACGAGCTGTGCGCCCACAGACACCTTCCAACCAGCGTCGACCCATTCGATGCGCGGTTCTGATGGAGCGCCGAGGACCAGTCGATCGACGTCGGCGAGACCGCGCAAGAAACGGCGATCCGGCCGCGGCATGGAACGATCCTGCAGCTCGTCGCGCGCTTTCCAGGGATCCGTGGGCAACGGCAGCTGTGCCCGGTTGGCTTCCGGTACCGCCGCGAGCGCCGCGGGCAAGTCGCCGCGAACGTAGCGATGAATGATGATGGTCGCGGCGAACCAGAGGACGGCCACAATCGCTGCGGCCCCCGCAACGAGCCGCAAGCGCCGCCAATCGAAGAATCGGATGACTGGAAGCGGATGGATATCGCCGATCACCTCCTGCCTCGTCGTCACCACGAGCGGCGGGCTCAGCCGCGTCCACGCCAGAGCGCAGTGGACGGAGATCATCGCAATGTATCCGGTCGCCAGCGAGGCGCCGACGCCTGCGATGACCCCGACGGCGTGGAAGACGGTCTGGTCGCGGGTCACCAGATGGAGCCAGAGGAGCCCGAGGAAATGGATGACGGCACGGTAGTCATGGAAGAAGAACAGCTTGAGGAAAATCCCGAGGCTGGCCGCGATGAAGGCGGCGGTGCCCAGCGCGTCGGCATGCGCTGTGAGGAACTGCTCGAGCTGACCCGTGGGATGGCTGGGCCTCACCAGCGTGCTGATGCCAGCCTCCTTCGCCGCCAAGACAATCCGTTCTGCATCGACCGCATCGGCATGCGTCGCCAGCAGGGCCCGTCCGGCCCAACGCAGCGTGCGCCGCCATTGGCGAGTCAATGGAACCCGAAGTCGGTCCGCGAGTAGCTGCAATTGCTCGTAATCGCTAGGTCTCAATGCGGCGATATCGACAAGCTGGTCCATTCCCGTTGAAGCCCCTTCCTCGATTGGTTGCAATCACGATCGGGGGCGAAACGGGGGCGGTCAATTAATGAGCCCGGTCCGAGGCCGAGAAGCGGCGGAGTGATGAGCGGTGTGCCGATGTGCCGAGTTTCTGGACAATGTAGAGGCGCTCGTCGATTCCGTCCAGCGCGTTCGTGGCCGAACATGCAGCGGCGTTGGGCGAGTTGCGCAGCCGGGCTGTTGCGTCAGAACCGACCACCCCCGTCGCGATTCGCCACGATGCGACGCCCAATGGCGGTCGACGTGGATTCACACCATGAGCGAGTCGTGGAACCGCGCTTGACGGATACGTTGATCGACGGGATTCACTTCGCGCTTTTCTTGCGCCCGAGCCGCACAGATTCCTTCTCCGACGCCTTTCGAGATGGCCAGGACCGCGATCGCCGAACGAGAGCGCAAGGCGAATTTGCCGAGCTCCGATCCGCAAATGTTCGTTGGGAAGAGCATCAAGCGCGCCTCTGGAGAAGTTCGTGAGCTTCCGACAGGCAGCGATGCTGCACGCATCCGCACGCGGAAGCCGACGGTAGTGGGTGGATGAGAGCTTCATCGCTCCGCGCTTCGGCGGCGGGTTACGCGCCGACATACGGTCTTGCGGGCCCCGCCCCGGCGCTCGTCCGCTCCACCGCGCCGGCGATTTCAGAGAGGTCTTCCTTGTCGAGGGTCAGATTCCCGGCGGCGAGCCAGCCGTCGACTTGTGACGGCGAGCGGGCCCCGACGATTGCGCCGCTGACTCCGGGCCAGCTCAGTGTCCAGGCCACCGCGACAGCGGCCGTCGAAACGCCGTGCCGCGCGGCGATGGGCCGGAGGGCATCGCGCAGCGCCAGGTTGCGGCTGAGGTGCGGCTCCTGGAATTCAGGATTGCCGCGCCGCCAGTCGTCGGCCGCCATCGCCTCGACCCGCTCGAAGCTGAAGGTGTCGGTGAGGATTCCGGATTGCATCGGGCTGTAGACGATGACCCCCGTGCCATGCGCGGCGCTCCAGGGAATGACGTCCGCAGCCGCCTCGCGATGGATCAACGAGAAGGGCGGTTGAAGCGAATCGACATGCCGGATGCGCTCGGCCCGCTCGAGCAGTCCCCGGGAGAAGTTCGAGACTCCTCCGGCGCGCACCTTGCCTTCGCCGATCAAGCGCGACATCTCGCCCCATGACTCTTCCACCGGTGTTCCAAGCGCGTCGGGCCAGTGGAACTGGTAGAGGTCGATGCGCTCGACGCCGAGCCGGCGAAGAGAAGCCTCGACCTCCCTCCGGATCGATTCCGGCTGCAGGTTGCGCTGCGGCTCCTCGAACGGCCGCGATGGATCCGGGACCATCCCGCCTTTGGTGAAGACGTAGGGACGCTCGGCGGCCGGGATCTCGCGCAGGACCCGTCCGACCACCTCCTCGGAATGGCCGAGCCCGTAGATTGCCGCGGTGTCGATCCAGTTGATTCCGCGCCCGACTGCATGGCGGATGGCCGCGATCGAGTCGGCGTCGTCCTGCTTTCCCCACCCGTAGGCCCAACCTCCACCGCCGATGGCCCATGCTCCGAAGCCCACCTGCGTGATGTAGAGACCGCTTCTCCCGAGCGGACGCTTGAACACCGCTGCCATCATGCAACCTCCTTTTCGTGCCCACAGGGTACGGGAGCCACGCCGCCGAGCAACGCGCAGCCGGCGAGCGGCGTGGTTGTGCCGACGAAAGGCGATGCATGTCCGACCGGCGGCCCACGTCAGGGGGTTATCGTCAGCGTCCCGTTCATGACCCTCGCCCCGTGGATGGAGCAGAAGTACGGAAACACGCCGGGCGTGTCGAATGTCATCGGGGACGAAAGGGCGCCTCCCGAAACGCCAATTTCAGCAAATGCCGACGGCGCTGAGTTCGACGTCACCGTGTGTGCCATTCCGTCCGTCGATTTCCATTGCACGATATCGCCGGCCTTGCCGGTGGTCTGGACGTTGGTCGCCCCTACGAACCAGTCGATCACCGTCGCGCCCGACGCGGGCGTTGGCGAGCCGCTGGGTCCGCTGGAGCCACCGCACCCGGCCAGCGCAGCTACGAGCGAGAGCAAGGCAAGAGACATGGATTGGCGGGACCAATTCTTCTTGAGCAGGTTCATGGCGACGCGACCCGGCCAGCGCCAGGTCTATTCCCCGAAACTTATGGAACGGGCGGCATGACGCAGGCGAGAAAGGTCGATTTTGCGCAGGCGTCACTTCATTCCGGAGGGAATAACCGGTGTGCCGGGCCGGTCACCCCGCCCGATGCCGTTCCCACACGGTCTGCAGTTTCTTCCGCCATCGAGGTATCCGGTGAAGAGTGCGCTAGTTCTACCGATGAGCCTTGGCCTTCTTGCCGCCGCCTGCGGCAATCCTTCTGCCAGCGAAGCCGCTCGTACCGACGCAACCCGGCTCGTGTCCTCTTCGCGCAATCTGTCGGTCGACCCCGTGATCCAGTGGAACAGGATCCTGCTCACCATCGTCCGCACGCCGGGGGCGCAGCCGGCGACGGTCCATCCGACGCGCAGCTTCGCGATGCTTCATGCCGCAATCTACGATGCCGTCAACGCCATCGATCGGACGCACGCCCCCTACCTGATCCGTGTCCGCAATGCGCCGCGAAGTGCATCGCAACAGGCGGCCGCGGCGGCCGCCGCACGCGGCGTGCTCGTCGCGTTGTATCCGGCGTTGAGCGCCCAGATCGATGCGCAATTCGACCAATCAATGACGGACGTGCCCGATGGAGCGAGGAAGAAAGAAGGGGTTGCCATCGGAGCCGAAGTCGCTCGCCGCCTCGTGGCGCTCCGAGCCGATGATGGGTCTGCGGCGCAGCCGCCGAAATACGTCTTCGGCACGATCCCAGGTGCATATCAGTCGACACCGCCGAACTTTCCGGCTCAGCCTCAGTTCACGCATTGGTCCCATGTCAGACCGTTCGCGATCGAGCGCGCCAGCCAGTTCCGTCCCCGGTCGCCGCCTGTGCTCACCAGCGACACCTACAGCGATGCCTTCAATGAATTGAAATCGCTGGGAACCGCAGCCGGCAGCACGGCAACTGCGGACCAGGCCCTGACCGGCCGATTCTGGAACGGCGCCATCCAGAACTACTGGAACGAGATCGCACAGACCGCGTCCGTCGTCGATACGATGACGACGGCGCAGAACGCGCGCCTCTTCGCACTGCTGAACCTCGCGCTCGCGGACGGCGTCATCGCCTTCTACGATGCGAAGTACGCTTACGACTTCTGGCGGCCGGTGACGGCGATTCGGGCCGCGGACACGGATGGCAACCCAACGACCGATGTCGATCCGGACTGGCTTCCAGAGGTCGGCAAGACGGCGCCGGATCCCTCGTATCCTGGCGCGCACGCCGTCATCAGCGCTGCCGCAGCCGCAGTGCTCACCGACGTGCTCGGAACCGAGCCCTTCAAGTTCAACGTCACCTCCGAAGTAATGCCCGGGACAGAACGCTCGTTCGAGTCGTTTGCCGCGGCCGCCCAGGAAGCGACCCTGAGTCGGATCTTCGCCGGACAACATTTCCGATTCGATCTCAGCGCGGGCCAAGGCCTTGGCCACGAAGTCGCCGACCTCGTGCTCGATCGCTTCCTGACTCCGCGCGACGACGAAGGCATCCGCAAAAACGACGCCGAGGATCGGTGAGATCGGCGGTGAGGGTCGTCGTCGCATCCGCTCTCGCGGCGCTGGGCGGGTGCGCGGCCGGCCAGTGGCGCTCGCGGCTGGCGGACAATCCGCTCACGCGCAGCGAGCTTTCCAGCCGCAACCTGAGCGTCGCCGACGCGACCCACGATTCCATGCTGCATGCGGCCTTCGTCCGCGCGCTGGCCAGGGAGGGGTTCACCATCGCTGCCCATCCGCCGTATCACGAGGATCTCGAAGTCACGCTCAACGTCGTTCGCGCGCCCGAGGGCGTCGTTGCCGTGGCGACCCTGCGCAGCGATGGATTCTTCATCGACGAAGCCCGCGCTGCTCTCGACGGCGCTGATGCGGCCCTTGCCATGCTGGCGAGGACCCTGGCCCTCTCGCAGGGGACGGCCGATTTCGTCCGCAACAGCGGCACCCCGCAGCAGAAGGGCCTCAGCGGACAATAGCTCGCCGAAGGTCCCGAGGAATAACCAAGCGCCGCGCCTGGTCGGCAACGGCGGGGACGTAGAGGAAGCCCGATGACGAAGCCGCGCCCGTTGCCTGCTCCGACTGGTCATTCAATGTCGCTCACCCGCGCCGCGTTCTTCCACGCGCGCGTAGGTGACACTCCCGGTCTTTGCGGGGTGCTCGATCACGGCAGCGTCCCCGCGGACGCGCGCAACGAGCGCGGTGAGACCCTCCTGCACGTCGCCTGCTCGAACCGGCGGTTCGATGCTGCACGCTTCCTGCTCGAGCGCGGCGCAAATCCCGAGTCGCGCAGCGAGCTCGGCTTCACCCCGCTGACGACCGCTGTGATAGACGCGGACCGCCGGCTGATCGCGTTGCTCCTCGATCATGGCGCGAATCCCGACGCGACTGGCCCTGAAGGCCTGACGGCGTTGATGCTCGCAGCGATGCTCGATTGCGTCGAGCTCGTCGACCTGTTGCTCGAACGGGGCGCTTCGCTGGACCTGGCGCTCGCGGACGGTTCGACAGCGCTATCCATGGCCCTGGGGGTGGAGGCGCAGCGTGCTGCACAGCTGCTCCTGGCAATGTCGTCCGTCCACAGGGCGAGAGGAGAAGCATGAAACTCGAACCGATGAAGATGGTCGCGGTCGTCACGCTGTCGCTCTGCGGGTGCGCCGGAATCGCGCGCTCGATGCAATCACCCGTCGAACGGCTGGACGAGCGTGGAGTGAGCGCGCCATCGCTCACCGTCGAGGCGGGCACCGTCCTCCAGTTCGTCAATGCCGACACCCGTCCCCACCAGATCTACTCGAATGACTGCAACGAGCTCTCGTCGACTGTCCTCCAGCCAGGAGAGGCATTCGGCACGATGCTGCTCGGCACCGGCCCGAAGCTGTGCCACTTCCAGGACCTGCTCGCGCCGCTCTCCTCCAGCTACTCTGGCACCATCCAGGTCCACGACGCGGAGGAGGCACGGCGTTTGGAGACGGCGGATTGAACCAGCACCTCCGATGCAAGGCGGCCCGCGACGGCGCTCCGCGTTCTTTTATTCCCCGAGGAATGGAGCGGGGGGCGAAGCGGTCGGGACTCGCAAAGGAGATTCAAATGCTGAAGACCAATCACAAAGTCTCAAAGCTCGGCCTTTCGTTCGGCATCGCGCTCTTGCTTTCGGGCGCCGCGAGCGCTGCCCGCGCGACTCCGCTACCGACGACCAGCGACGAAGCCCGGCCGCTCACGGCAAACGTAGCGACGCAGGCAACCGCGGTGGCGGTCCCGGTGAAGGGCGCCGTTTCCAGC
>Ga0209689_1002823_pt1 | contig 12852 bp, 14 predicted proteins | sample GraSoiAngelo_149_FD_187119 | JGI IMG/M metagenome (GOLD analysis project Ga0209689, IMG submission 187119) | Grasslands soil microbial communities from the Angelo Coastal Reserve, California, USA - 14_1009_09_30cm (SPAdes) (version 2) | ecosystem: Environmental > Terrestrial > Soil > Grasslands ...
ACCGTCTCGCTCTCGGACTTCAAGGGCACGGCCGACGTCGTGCTGCTCTTCTACTGCTACGACTGGGGCGGGATCTGAACGCCGGAGCTGCGCGATCTCGGCGGGGTCGCCGCAGACGTGGAGCGCCGCGGGGCCGTCATGCTCGCGATCAGCGGCGACAGCCCCTTCTCCCAGGCGGAGTTCCATCGGCGGCACGCGCTCCCGTTCACGCTCTTGAGCGACGTGCATCGAACCGCGATGCGCGCGTACGGCGTGTGGGACGAGGAACGGAACGTGGCCTACCGCTCGACCTTCGTCGTCGACCGCGACGGGCTCCTGCGGTGGGGGCAGGCGGGCGATCGTCACATGGTCCGGAGCGGCGGCGAGATCCTCCGCGTCCTCGACCTGATCCGAGCCCTCACGGGAGCCTGATCGAGCCGGTCGACCCGGCGATCGTGCCGACGACGTGCGCAGCCAGCTCCGTGTCGACGAGGTGCTCGAAGCGATGGCGCCGCCTGATGAACCCACCGCCGAGGAGGATCTCCTGGAGCGTCTCGAATCCCCCCCGTGTCAGCACCGGGTCGCCGACCCAGGTGGCCTGCCGGAGGTAACGCTCGACGGCTCGCGCGCGGACCCCGGCGTCGATGTCGGCGAATGCCGGCGCGACGACCGCGGCGATCTCGGTCGCCGTGGCGGCCGCCATCCAGCGCTGCGCCCGGTAGAGCCCACCCACGAAGCGGCCGACGACGTCCCGCTCCCGCCCGAGCGTCTCCGGCGTCGCCATGTAGGAGCTGAACGGCACCGGCCCGGTGGCCTCCCCCATCGACGCGACGAGATGCCCGGCGCCGCCGGCGATGAGCTCGTCCACCACGGGAGGCCCGTGTTCCAGGAAGTCCGCTTTGCCGGCACAGAAGGCGGCGACGGCCTCCGGCGTCGAGAGATCGCGGACGAAGGTCACCCGCGCCGGGTCGAGGCCGTGGCGGCGCAGGACCGCCTGCATGCAGAGCCACGGCGTGGGTGCACCGCCGAACGAGATCACCGTCCGGCCGACGAGATCGGCCCACGCGAAGCGGCGGCGCGGCTCGCGGCTCAGGAGGAAGAACCCGTTGCGGTCGTTGACCGCGGCGAAGTGGACGAGGCGCGGGCCTCCGCGATCGACGAGCTCGAAGCTCCGCATGAGGCCCCCAAGGGCGAGGTCCGCGCTGCCGCTCCGGAGCGCGTCCACCGTGCCGCCTCCCTGCGTCGCCGTCGTGAGCGCGATCTCAAGGCCTTCCGCCGCCAGGTGGCCGCCGTGAATCGCCACGAACTGGGGCGTGTAGAAGAGCGAGCGGAACGGCTCGATGACCCGGAGGCGCACGGGCGTCACGGTGGCGCAGTATACGCCGCCGTGCTACTGAGCCAGGAGGGCTCGTCGAACCACGCGCTTGACGTTCTCGAGCGTGAAGGGCTTCTCGAGCCGCGGCGCTCCGATCCGCTCGAGGAACTCCCGGGTCCTCGGGTTGAGGATGTCGCCGGTCACGAAGACGAAGCGCCGGGCCAAGCGCGGCTCGCGCCGTTCCACCTCCCGGTAGAGCTCCGGGCCACTCACCACGGGCATGCCGCTGTCGCTGATGATCAGGTCATAGGTCTGCGCCCCGAGCTTCTCGAGCGCAACGGCGCCGTTCGGGGCGGTGTCGACCGTGTAGCCGTCGCGCGTCAACGCCTCGGCCAGGATCGAGGCGACGCCCGGCTCGTCGTCGACCACCAGGATGGTCTTGCCCGGCAGCGGCGGCGCCTCATCGAGCGGTCCGGGGGCTTCGCCGATGAGCGGCGCAGTGCCGACAGGCAATTCGATGTGAAAGCGGGCCCCGTCTCCGGGGCGGCTCTCGACGCGGATCGCGCCTCCGTGCCCCTCGATGATGCCGCGTGTCAGCGCGAGCCCCAGCCCCGTCCCCTCGCCATCGGACTTGGTGGTGAAGAACGGTTCGAAGATCCGCGCCTGAATCTCCGGCGGGATCCCGCGGCCGGTGTCGGCGATCTCGACGTGCACGCTCCGATTCGGGTCGTCGTATCGCGCCACGAGGTCCAGTCGGCGAGGCGTGGGGACCTCCAGCATCGCCTGCTTTGCGTTGGCGATGAGATTCACGGCGACCTGCTGCAGCTGGTGCCCATCGGCCCAGACGCGCGGCAGGTCGTCAGGCAGGTCGAAGTGGACCTCGATGTTGGCGACACGCAATTCGTACGCGAGCAGCTCCACGGCGTCCTTGAGGATCTGATTCACGGACACGTGCCCGCGCTCGGGGGGATGGCGCCGGGCCATGGTCAGAAAGCTCCGCACGATGCGCACGCACCGCTCCGCGGCCCGGCCGATGTCCTGCGCGCGCGCCCGGGTACCGTCGTCGGAAGCCGAGGCCGCAAACAGGGCGACGTGCCCCAGGATCACGGACAGAGGGCTGTTGAGCTCGTGCGCGACGCCCGCCAGGAGGTTGCCCATCGTCGCGAGCTTCTCCGTCTCGAGGAGCTGATGCGTGCGTTCTCGAACCTGCGCCTCGAGGTCCTCGTTCTGGCGCCGGAGCTCCCGGTGGAGGAAGCGCATCGCGAGCAAGTTGTCGACGCGGAGGAGCAACTCGATCCGGTCGAAGGGCTTCGTCACGAAATCGCTCGCGCCGGCCGCGAGCGCGCGACGCTTGGCCTCGGGTGCGGCGTCGGCGGTGAGGACGAGGACCGGCAAATAGATCTCCCCCGAGGTCTCCCGCTTGAGCCGCTCGAGGACCTGCACGCCGTCGAGATGCGGCATCCGGAGGTCCAGCATGATCAGATCGGGCCGGAACTCTCGGTAGTGCGTCGGCACCTCGCGCGGGTCTGTCGTACTGCGCAGGTGGGTATAGCCGGCACGCTCGAGCAGCTGTTCCAGCAGGCGCACCATCGCCGGCTCGTCGTCCACGATCATGATCCTAGAGCGGCGGAATGTCTGCGCGATCATTACTCGAGCGCGATCAGGACCACGAAGAGGAGAAGGGCCACGGGAGAGCTTCTGCCGAAGCCGATCATCGAGCCAACCTCCTGCATGGGGTGGCGTCTGGCACCGGGTGAGCGGGCGACGGCGAGGACGCGATCGGTAGTTGCGCGGAGGTCCTCGGCGAATCCCGCGCGTGCCGGGGCTGTGACTGGAGTGGACTACGACACTGGGTCGGCGGTCAGAAGACGCCGCGACCGCGCAGCCGAAACACCGGACGATTGTCCGAACGCGTTTTCACTCGGAAAAGTCTAGCGTGCTGCCGCGCGCGTGTCAACGGTCCAAGAATTGTCGCGTTCCTCGAGGCCACGGCGGATCTCGACCAGGAGGCCGAGCAGTTCCCGGCCCGTGCCAACCCACTGGCACAGCCGCCGGCAGAGTTGGTCGATGTCCTCGTGCGCCCGTGTGACGCCGTCGGTCGTGTCCATAGGGCCTCCTGCGGTCGCCGAGGCGGGCGAGGAGTGGACGGCGGCGCCGACCGGGACCCCGCGGGCAGCGGGAATCAAGACCACGGGGTGGTGGCGGAGGTCTTCCCAGTAATCGGGCGCACGCCGCCGATCAGGCAGCCGCCGATCCGGCGCTTGAGTTGGCGCTTTGTGGCGTCCCTCCAACCGCCGTCGGTCGAGGATCACCTGGACGCGCGCGTCCTCCAGGAACTGACGGCGAATCCAAGGAAAGAGCTCCGCGTGATCCCGAGCCACGATCACGAGGAACCCCGGAGCCACACGAAGGACGGGACTTCGGGGAGAAGCCGCGTGCCCTGTGCCTGCCGTCATGCGTAGATTACTTAGCACGGTGGCGGTGAAGGAGAATCCCCATCCGAGTGCGATGTCTTCACCAGGCTTTTCAATCGGTTCCACGCTGGTTGGGGCGCGCACGAAAAAGTTTGTTCTAAGGGGCCGCGCGGGTAAGCTTGAGGTCTCCAACAGGGAGGCCGTGTATGCAGGGTGACGCGAATTTGGAAACCGCCAGAGGGCGCGCCAAGCAGTCCCTCGTCATTATCGTACCGCGAGCGAAGCTGGACCTGTGCCGGTCGCTCAGCCATGCGTTCGGCGATGAGGCGCACGTGCGTGTGATCCCGGATCGCCGATTCAAGGACCGACGAGCCCGAGGCGACGTCAACGGACCCGAGCGACGCCGCGGGGATCGTCGACGCCGGGCCGACATGGACGGGGAGCTCCAGGCCGGGCGATGGATCGTCGTTCCCTGCGGCTCGGGGCACATCGACCTTCTCAACGCGACGAACCAGGCGATCCTGTTTCTCTGCTGTAGCCATCACGTCGTCCCCTGCCAGAAGTGTCAGAACACCTACCAGTTTCGCTGGATTCCGCGCGCGGGCCCCGACGTGTTCCCCTGCCCACTCTGCGGCAACGATTTGACACCGACGGTCGTCGCCCACGCTCAGGTGTGCCGGTACTGGGCTCCCCCCGGAACCGAAACGACGGAATCGCCGATCACGGTCGGCGCTCACGATACGTCGATCCGGGCGGCGACCGCGTAGAGGCGAGGTCGCGTCACCCCTCGGTCGTTTTCGACCGGCGTCCGGATTGCGCCCACAAGACAGACAGCCGGTCGAGTGTCGCCGTGGGCAGCGGGCCCTTGGCCACGGCGGCGGCGGCGTCTTCGAGATGCTCGAGGCTCGAGTAGCCGAGGAGCACGCTGGAGGCGGCCGGGCTGCTCAGGGCGAACCTGAGCGACGCCTCGACGAGGCTCCCGACATGGCCCTCCGTGACGAGCGCCCGCAGCGCCTGGGCCCGCCGCACATCGCTTGCGTAGTCCGGCCCCGTAGCGATCGGCTCCACGGTCGGCACCGCGACGGGATGACGCGTCGTCACACCGCTCAGCGCGCCAGCGGCGAGCACGCGGATGACGATGACGCCCACGCGCCGCTCCTGCGCCCGAAGGAGTAGGCGCTGGAAGTCCTGAGCGGGGAAGCCCGGCGGCAGCTCCACGCCCGCGCTGGGGTTGAGCAGGTTATAGCAGACCTGCGCGGTGTCGAGCGGCGCCGAGCCCACGAGTCGGTGCAGCGCGGCCGTGTCCCCGAGCGCGGTGACGCCCCAGAAGAGCGTCTTGCCCTGCGCCTGGAGAGCCAGGAGCGCCGGGATGACCTCGTCGATGACCTCCCCCACGTCGAGCGCACCCTTGTCGCGCCGTCCAGCCAACGGGTTGTGTAGCTGAAGGAGATCGACACGCTCCCTCCCGAGGCGCCGGAGGCTGTCGTCGAGCGAGCGGCCGATCGCGCGACGCGCGTCACGCAGGTCCGCGGCGCCCAGACGGAACTTCGTGCCGACGTAGACGGGCGCCCGAACCGCCTTCAGCGCGGCGCCGAGATTCCGCTCCGACTGGCCGTCGCCGTACGCGGGCGCGGTGTCGAAGTAGTTGATCCCCAGCTCGACCGCACGCGCGACGGCGCGCTCGCGCTCGGCGACACTGCCGCGGATCATGAGCCCGCCGACGTTTCCGCAGCCGAACCCGAGGGCCGAGACGCGCAGCCCCGTCTTGCCCAGCTCACGGTCCTCGATGCGTACCTGTCCCATCCATCCCTCCCGGGCGGGCGACCGCGACAATAGCACAAACCAGCGCCGCCACCGAGCGACGCCCGCCCCGCGGGCGCTCCGACGTGGGAACGCTCGAGCGCTCGACCCCTCGAGCGAGGTATTTCCGGTATTTCCCCGCCGTCATTTTGCGGTTTTTACCCGATTGCCGATGCCACGGCGGGGGCCCACGATGCGCAGAAACCTTCTTCGGGTGGAGGCCCTCGATGAGAATCCTGGCCATGGACGAGAAGCGGCGAGTCGGCAGACCGGCGAATCCGGAGAGTCGGCGGATGCACGTGTGGATCAACTCGACGGTCAAGCGCCGCATCGTCCGCTGCGCGGTGCAGAACGGCCTGCCACTGCACGAGCTCGTGGACACGGCGCTCCGGCAGTACCTCACGCGGCGGCGGATGATGTAGCGCGCACGCCGCAGGCGCACATCACCCGAGCTCGAGCGCCTGCCGGATCGCGGCGTCGGGGACGCGGATCTCGACGCCCGCGCGCTCTTCCTGTAGCAGCATCGCGACCCGCGAGTCGCGCTCGCCCCAGCCCCGGTTGAGCGCCTCGGTCAGCTCCTCGAGCGTGATATTCGCGAGCCGCATGGGCACCCGGTGCTCGCGGCCGAGGCTCACCGCGAGGGTGACGTCCTTGTGCGCCAGCCGCAACGCGAACGCCGCCGGCTCGAACCGGCCCGGCAGGAACTGCTCGGCCAGGCCGTCGAAGGTGCGGCGCCGCCCCCCCGCTCCCTGGCGGACGGCCTTCCACAGCCCGAGCGGATCGACGCCCGCCTTGACGCCCATCGTGAACACCTCGGCGAGCGCCGTCTGGATGACATAGCCCGCGCAATTGTGGACGAGCTTGGCGATCGAGCCCGCGCCGATGGGTCCCACGTAGTAGGGTTGATCGCCGATGGCATCGAGCACCGCCTTGTAGCGCTTGAAGATCGCCTCCTCGCCCCCGACCCAGAGGGCGAGCCGCCGCGTCTCGGCCCCGCGCGGGCCGCCGCTCACCGGGGCGTCCAGCATATGGATGCCCTGCGCCGTGAAAGTCGCGTGGATCCGACGGACGAGGGCGGGCGCGTTGGTCGTCAGATCGAAGTAGACCTTGCCCGCCTTGAGCCCCGCGAGGAGCCCCTGCTCGCCGAGCGCGACCGCCTCCACCTCGGGCGGCCCCGGCAGCGACGTGAACACCACGTCCGTCGCCTCGGCCACCGCGCGGGGCGTGTCGGCCCACCCGGCGCCCGCGTCCCGGTGGGGCGCCGCCGCCTCGCGCCGCACGTCGTGGACCACGAGCGCGTGGCCTGCCCGGATCAGGTTGGACGCCATGTGACGCCCCATGGTGCCGAGGCCGATGAACCCGATCTTCATGGCCTGGCCCCGTCGAAGACCTTCCTGGCGATTCGGCCCGCCGTCATCGCCGCCGGCCAGCCCGCGTAGAAGGCCAGATGGGTGATGAGCTCGCCAATCTCCTCACGCGTCACGCCGTTGGCGAGCGCGCGCTCGAGGTGCCCGGCGAGCTGGTCGCTCCGGGACATCGCGGTCAGCGCCGCCACGGTGACGAGGCTCCGGTCGCGCTTCGAGAGACCGGGCCGTTCCCAGACATCGCCGTACAGGACGCTCTCGCTGAGCTCGATGAGCTTCGGCGCGACCTGCCGGACCTCGCTGCGGGCAGCGGATGCGGACGGAGGTGTGCTCAACGGCGGCTCCTTTCCCTTCGGTTCATGGGTCTCGTGACGACGGCAAGCCGAGCGAACCCTCACGGGTCGTCAGTGTGAGCCCGGCGTCGATGACGAGCGTCTGGCCCGTGACCCAGCGCGCCTCGTCGCTCGCGAGATAGACCGCGCCCCAGCCGACGTCCCAGCCGGTGCCCTCGGTACCCAGCGGACTCGCGCGCCGCCGGCGCTCGCGGGCGTCGGGGCCGAGGTCCTGGACCATCGGCGTCCACACGGGACCCGGCGCGATGGCGTTGACGCGAATGCCCTTGGGGCCGAGTTGGACCGCGACGGAGCGGACGAACCCGATGACGCCGGCCTTCGCCGTGGCGTACGCCGTGCGCCCGTGGCCCCGTAGCGCGGCGATGGAGGAGACGCAGACGACCGCGCCGCGGCCGCGGCTCACCATCGCGGGGACGGCCGCCCGCGTGGCGAGGAACATGGACTTGAGGTCGACGGCGATCACCCGGTCCCACTCGTCCTCCGGCGTCTCGAGGAGATCCTTGCGCGACTCGATGCCGACGTTGTTGTGGAGGATGTCGAGGCCGCCCCAGCGCTCGACCGCGCTCCGGACCATCGCCTCGCACTCGGCGGCGTGCGTCACGTCGGCGACGAATGCCGACGCCTCGCCGCCTTCGCCCCGGATCACCCCGACGGTCTCCTCGGCACGCTCCTTCGCCTGATCGGCGCAGAGGACCTTGGCCCCCTCCCGGGCGAAGAGGATGGCCGTCGCCTTGCCGTTCCCGAGGCCCGGACCCCGCGAGCCGGCGCCCGTCACGATCGCGATCTTGCCGGCCAGTCGTCCGCTCATGAGCCGCCGACTCCTCCCGCTTCGGGGATGCGCTGCCACAGCTTGCCATACAATCGAGCCGGACGAAGGACTACCCACACGAGGTGACCCATGTACGAAGTCTACGCGCTCAAGTACGGGGAGCGGGATACGACGGCCTGCCAGTTCTTCTACCGCGAGGCGTCGCACGAGTCGATCACGCTCCACTACTACGTCTGGCTGATCCTCGGCGGCCCGCACCCGATCCTCGTGGACACCGGGTTCCTCGACGACGACGCGCGGGAGCGCGGGATCCGCAGCTACGTGAGCCCGGCGGCGATGGTCGAGCGCGCGGGCGTGAAGCCGGGGGACGTGCCCGTCGCGCTCATCACCCACCTTCACTACGACCACTGGGCCGGGCACAGTCTGTTTCCCGGGGCGGAGTACTGGATCCAGCGGGACGAGGTGGCCTTCTGGACGGGGCCGTACGGCCACTATCCGGCGTTCCGGCAGTCGGCGAACGTCGGCGCGCTGGCGCGGCTGGTGACGCTGAACTATGCGAGCCGGGTCCGGATCATCGACGGCGACCGCCAGGTGCTCCCGGGGATCGGCGTGCACCGCGTCGGCGGCCACACCGCGGGGCTCCAGATCGTCACGGTCCAGACCCGACGCGGGACGGTCGTGCTCACCTCCGACGCCTCGCACTTCTATCGCAACGTGGAGACGCGCCAGCCCGTCCAGATCATCACGAGCCTGCCCGAGATGCTCGCGGCCTTCGAGACGATCCACGCGCTCGCCGGCGCCGAGCGGCTGATCGTCGCGGGCCACGATCCGCTGGTCGCCGACCGGTTCAAGCCGGTCGAGCCGGGCATCATCAACATCGCCTGACGTCGGCGCGGGATCGGGTCGGTCGCGCCCTCATTGCGTCGCGCGAACGTTTGCGATAGTGTCGGCGCGGCCCGGCGCCGTCGTCCGAACGCCGCGCGCAGAACCACGGACCCACGAGGAGGCCCATGAGACCCGTCGTCATCCTCAGCGTCATTGCGGTCGTCGTCGGCTCGACCAGCGTCGCCTCCCACGCCCAGTCCTGGCGGCCACCCGCCGAAAACCAACGCTGTCCCTCGAAGTGGGGCGCGGGCGACGAGCGGGGGTCGGGCAACCACATGAAGCCCGAGACGGTGCTGCGGGCGACCCGCCTGATCCGCACCGGCGAGGTGATCGACATCGCCCACGTGCTCTCGGCCTCGATGCCGTTCTTCGGCACCCGGCGCTTCGACGTGCACACCAAGCGCACCTTCATGAACCAGCCCTCGAATCGCCGCGGCAGCAACGAGGAGGTCCTCATCAGCGAGATCGGCCAGGTGGGCACCCAACTCGACGGCTTCGCCCATCAGACGATCGAGGACAAGGTCTACAACTGCTTCAAGGTGGACGACATCGCGACCCGTGGCGGCTTCACGAAGGTGGGCATCGAGAAGGTCGGCTCGCTCATCACGCGCGGCGTGCTGATCGACATCGCCGGCCTGAAGGGCGTCGACACCCTGCCCGACACCTACGAGATCACGGCGCAGGATCTGCAGCAGGCGCTCCAGCGGCAGAACCTGAGCCTCCAAGCCGGCGACGCCGTGATCATCCACACCGGCTGGGGCAAGCTGTGGGCGAAGGACAACGCGCGCTACGTCAAGAGCTGCCCCGGCATCGGCGTCGGCGCCGCCGAATGGCTGGCGAAGCAGGATCCAATGCTGGTCGGATCGGACAATTGGCCGGTGGAGGTCGCGCCGAACCCGGATCGAGAGGTGTCCCTCCCCGTCCACCAGATCATGCTCGTGGTGAACGGCATTCACCTGCTGGAGAACTTGAAGCTCGATGAGCTCGCGGCGAAGCGCGTGCACGAGTTCGCCTTCATCATGCAGCCGCTGAAGCTGCAGGGGTTCTCGGGCTCGACCGTTGCGCCGATCGCGGTCCGCTGATGGGCGCGGCGACGACGAGGGTGTGGCTGAGCGCGCTCGTGGCGGTCGCCACGGCGGCCGTGGGCCACGCGCAGGCGGCGGAGGTCAAAGTGCTGAGCGCGGGCGCGGTGCGGGCGATCGTGACCGACCTCGCCGAGGCGTTCCACCAGGAGACGGGGCACACGGTGACGCTGGCCTTCGGGACGGTCGGGGTCATCCGCCAGAAGCTGACCGCCGGCGAGCCCGTGGATGTCGTCATCATGAGCGACGCCGCTATCGATGAAACGGCGCGCCAGGGCGCCGTGGTCCCCGGCACCCGGACGGACATCGCCCGGACGGGGATGGGCGTCGCGGTGCGGGAGGGCGCGCCGAAGCCCGACATCTCCACGCCGGAAGCCCTCAAGCAGGCCTTGCTGGCGGCGAAGTCCCTCGTCTACGTAGACCCGGGCCAGGGCGCCACCAGCGGGATCCATTTCGCCGGCGTGCTCGAGCGGCTGGGAATCGCCGACGCGGTCAGGGCGAAGACCAGGCTCGTGCCCGGCGGCTACCCGGCAGAGCTCGTGGCCAGGGGCGAGGTCGAGCTCGTCGCCCACCAGATCAGCGAGATCGTGCCCGTCAAGGGCGTCACCCTGGTGGGCCCGCTGCCGAAAGACCTCCAGAAGATCACGACCTACTCTGCCGGCCTCGCCGCGCGCAGCGCCGTGCCCGAAGCGGCGCGCGCGTTCATCGCCTTCGTGGCGCGCCCCGCCTTCAAGGCGCGGTTCGCCGGGGCCGGGCTGGACTACCGGGAGTGAGGATATGACGACCTCCGATCGAGAGCCCGGCTTTGCCGGCGCAATCGAGTCTCGGGGGGAGGATTCGGAAGGGGGGCGAAGCCCCCCTCCGAGTCATCTAGGCGAGCTTCTGGAAGGCGTCGGCGGCGCGCAGCACCGTCGCGTCCTCCCCGTGTCGGCCGATCAGCATCATTCCGACCGGCAGTCCTGACGACAGCCCCGCGGGGACGGTGATGGCCGGGTGTCCTGTGACGTCGAAGGGAGCAGTGTTCGCGATCATCTCGAGCGCGCGGGCGACGTAATCCTCACGGCTCGCGTTCGGGGCCGGCAGCAACGTCGCCTTCAGGGGCAGCGTCGGCATCACGAGGAGATCGACGCCCCCGAGGGCCTCGTCATAGGCGGCGCGGAGCACCCGCGCCAGGTTCTGCGCCTTGGCGTAGTACCGGCCGTGATAGTTGTCCTGCATGTACTGGCCCAGGAGGATCACGAGCTTGACCGTCTCGGAGAGATCGTTCGCCCGGGCGCGCCGGCTCCGGCCGTAGAAGTCCAGGAGCGAGGTCGTGTAGTGGCCTTTCCAGTTCGTCCCCATGCTGTTGCCGGCGACCATCAGCATCGTGGCGCCCTCGACCGCGATCGCGTTCCAGACGTGAATCCCGTCGAGGTGGAGCGGAACGGAGACCTCGGTCACGGTGGCGCCGGCGCGCGTCAGGCGCTGGGCCGCGTCCCGCACCATTTTATCGACGTCGGGCTCGGAGTTGGGCCAGCCGAAGCCTTCCTTCACGATGCCGATCCGAACGCCGCGGGCATCGCCGGGCAGTTTCTGTGTGTAGGGCTCCTTGCGGACCATGCCGGACTGCCGAGGATCGAGGCCGTCGGGACCGGCGATCGCCTCGAGCAGCCGCGCGCAGTCGGCGGCGGTGCGCGCGATCGGGCCGGTGTGATCGAGCGTCAGCTCGATCGGGAAGACCCCGGTGTACGGCACGAGACCGTACGTCGGCTTGAGACCGACGGCCCCCGAGAAGGAGCTGGGGATCCGGATCGATCCGCCCTGGTCGCCGCCGATCGCCATGTCACACTCTCCGACGGCGACGAGCGCCGCGCTCCCGCTCGAGGAGCCGCCCGCGGAGCGCTTCGGGTCGTGCGGGTTCAGCACCGGCCCGGTGTCGGAGGTGTGGCTGCCCCCGGAGAAGCAGAGGTGCTCGCACACGGCCTTGCCGACGATCTCACCGCCGGCGTCGAGGATCCGGGTGACGAGCGTCGCGTCGACGTCGGGCACGTACCCTTCGAGGACGGCGGAGCCGTTCATCATCGGGATCCCGGCCACGCACACGTTGTCCTTGATCGCGATCTTCTTGCCGGCGAGCAGTCCCGAGGGCGTGCCCTTGATCGAGCACTTCCAGTACCACGCGTTGAGCCGGTTCTCGGACGCCGGCGGACGGTAGCCCGCGTTGCGCGGATACTTCACGGGGAGCGTCGGCTCGGCGAACTGGTCCAGCCGTCGGTACGACGCGAGGACACCGTCCATCAGGGTGCGGAACGAGGTGAGGTCTTCGGCGCTGAGGTCCAGGTCGTACGCCTTTGCGATGCGCCCGAGCTCATCCAGCGGGGGTTTCCGCAAGACGCGGGGGGCGGTGTTGAAGGGGGGCGGACCCTGGACAGCCGCGTGCGCGCGGCCCGGTCTGACGACCATCGTGGCGGCGGCGCCGGCAGCGCTCACGCGAAAGAATTGCCGACGCGAATAGATGGACTGTCGTCTCATGGCGGTCCTCCTCCGAGGTACGCGGGCAGGAAAAGTCGGACGAAGTGATTGTCGGTGACCTGACCGTCGCGCCCGACCGTAAAGTTCGAGGTGATCAACCCCTGAGCCCCGGCCAGTCGACCCTCGCCTCGCATCACCTCCCAGATCACGGCGCCGTGTCGCAGGCCCTCGATCGCGCTCGCCCCGGTCACGCCCTGCCCGACCGTTCGAAACGCGACGCGCCCGGCGTCGCCGTAGCTGATGGTGCCCGACTCGACGAATGTCCCTTCTCCGGTCGACAGAACCTCCGACTCCAAGATCGCGACCCCCTCACCGGTGGGCTCGACCGTCGCCTGGACGTCGCCGGCCCGGAGCAGCGTGCGGAGCACCTGGCTCGTCGC
>Ga0209689_1002825_pt1 | contig 12849 bp, 17 predicted proteins | sample GraSoiAngelo_149_FD_187119 | JGI IMG/M metagenome (GOLD analysis project Ga0209689, IMG submission 187119) | Grasslands soil microbial communities from the Angelo Coastal Reserve, California, USA - 14_1009_09_30cm (SPAdes) (version 2) | ecosystem: Environmental > Terrestrial > Soil > Grasslands ...
GAGCTAGCGGGTTCGGATGCCTAGCTCATCGAGGTGTTCGAGCAGGTCCAGCGGATCGTCATAGCTGCGGTAGGCGCCCGCCGTCTCCAGCTCCTCGCGCCCGTATCCGCCCGACAGGACGCCGATTCCGAGCGCTTGCGCCCTCTGCGCCGCCAGCATGTCCCACACGCTGTCGCCCACGACGAAGCTGTCGGTGATCGCCCGGCCGAGCGCCTCGGCGGCGGCGAGAAAAAGGTCGGGGTTCGGTTTGGCGTAGGCCACCTTGTCACGGGTTATCACCGGCACGTCCGGCGGCACCTCCAGCAGAGTGAGCGACGCGGTGGCGGTGACGTCGCTGCTGCTCGTCGCGATCGCCCACGGCACGCCGAGGTCGGTCAACACCTCGAGCAGTCGCTGCGCTCCTGGCAGCGGCTTGACCTCTTGGACCCGGCGGGCGTACGCCTCCTCGTGCAGCTTGCGCAGGCGATCTGCTTCGCCGGCGCTCAGCTCGCGCCCGGTCTCGCGGACCAGCGCGCGCACGAACAGGCCGCCGCTCATCCCGATGCGGCGGTGGATGCGCCAGATCGAGAGCGGGATGCCCGCGGACTCGAGCGCTTCCTTCCACGCGAGCACGTGCTGGTAAACGCTGTCGAGCAACGTCCCGTCCAAGTCGAAAAGGACCGCAGGCCGGTCGGTGCGCAAGCTGGATGTGTTTGGCGCCATCAGATCACCCCTATCAGATCGCCGCCGGGTTGCGGGCTTTAAAGACGCGGAAGAGAAGCCACAGCGAGGGGACGAGCAGCGCCATCCCGATGCCGATCACGACCAGCAGCGCCGTGAGTGTGGCGACGGGCGCTGCGGCGTCCTGAATCGTGATGTCAGGCGGCACCAGATACGGCCACTGCCCCACCGCCCAGGCCCACAAAACGAATGTCACCTGGGCTGCGACCGCGAATCGAGCGATGCGTGGCCGCGAGCGCCAGACCGCGACGAGCGCGACCGGTCCGTTGACCAGCGCGAGGATGAGAAGCGGCAGTCCGCGCCCGAGCAACGAATGCGCGAACGATGGCGCCGCGCCGGGCGCGAGGCCCAGGCATGCGAGGGCAAGAACACCGGACGCGAGCCCCGAGGCTATGGCTCGCCGCCGGAAGTCGCTCTCGAGCGCGGTTCCCTCCGCCTCGACGGTCAGGTACGTTGCCGCCAGGTAGGCGCACAGCGACACGGCGAACACGCCGAGCAGCACGCCGAACGGCGTCGCCCAACGGTCGGCGGATGCCGAGGCCACCGCGGCGAGGCCGATTGCCAAGGAGAAAGGCGCGACGATGCTGGCTGCCCCAAACGCGAGACCCCACGCCGAAGCGTCGCCCGCCGCCTCGCGTCCATGCGCGCGAAACGCGAATGCCGCCCCACGCAAGACGATGCCAATCAGCGCGATCGTGAAGGGCACGTACAGGTCAAGGCTCAACCTCGCGAAGGCGGACGGAAACGCGGTGAAGAGGCCGACGATCATGAAGATCAGCCAGACGTGGTTGGCCTCCCAAACCGGGCCCATCGCCTCGGCCACGGCCCGGCGCTGATCACGCGCACGAGGGCCGCTGGCCAAGAGGTCCCACACGCCGCCGCCGAAGTCCGCACCCGCCAGGACCGCATACGCGGTGAGCGCGAGCAACAGGATTCCGGCGACGATCTCGGGCTCGCTCATGGTGCGGCGCGGTTCCTTCGCGCTTGAAGCAGAAGCAAACGCGCGGTTGTGATCGCAAGGCCGATGTAGATAGCGAAGAAGATCACGAACGTGGGGCCGAGGGCCGGGGCTGTGGTCGCGGCTTCGGATGTGCGCAAGATCCCGTAGACGATCCATGGCTGGCGTCCGAACTCGGTGACGAACCACCCCGCTTCCATCGCCGCCACCGATGCGGGCCCCGCGGCGACGATAAGCCACAGCAGCCGGCGTGACCTGGGGATCATGCGTCTATACATGTAGAGAAGCCAGAACAGAGCCGCGGTGAGCCCGATCAGCGTGCCGAGACCCGCCATGGTGTCGAACGAAAGGTGGACGAGCACCGGGTTTGGCCGGTCGTTCGGCGGAAAGGAATCCAGCCCACGCACCTCGGCACCCGGATCCAACGCGGCGAGCAAGCTGAGCAGGTATGGGATTTCGATCGCTCCGACGACTCGATGCTCGGAATCGATCGGGATGCCGCCGAGGTGGATGGGAGCTCCACGGACGGTCTGGTAGAGACCTTCCATCGCCGCGAACTTCGCAGGCTGGGCCTGATAGATGAAGCGAGCACTGGTGTCGCCGGTGATTCCGGCCAGCACGATGGCCACCGCGGCCATCGACATCCCCAACACAAGCCCACGCCGGTGCAGCGCGTCATCGCGCCGCCTCAGGATGCCCACCGCGTACACGGCGGCGACGAGAAAGCCGGTCACCACGTAAGCCGAGACCAGCATGTGCGGGTCTTCAGTCGGAGTCGACGGGTTGAGCGCGGCGGCCACGGGATCGACGTCGAGCAACCTGCCGCTGGTGTCCAGATGGAACCCGCTGGGCGAGTTCATCCATGCATTCGCCATGACTACGAAAACCGAGCTCAGCGCTCCGCTCACCGCGATCGGGATCGAGGTGAGCCAGTGAACCACCGGGCTCAGGCGATTCCAGCCGTACAGGTAGAGGCCCAGGAAGATCGCCTCGATGAAGAATGCAAAGCCTTCCGCCGTGAATGGCAAACCGAAGATCGCGCCGGAAAAGGCCATGAACCTCGGCCAGAGCAGGCCGAGCTCGAACGAGAGCGTTGTGCCTGACACCGCGCCTACGGCGAACAAGATGCCGAACGCCTTCGACCAACGACGGGCGAGGTTGAGCCAAACTTCGTCCCTGGTTCTCAGCCACAGCCCTTCGGCGATGAGCATCAGCAGCGGCAAGCCAACACCCAGCACCGCGAAGACGATGTGGAACCCGAGCGACGTGCCCATCGTCGCCCGCGCGAGGGTTACGTTATCCATGAGCAGTAGACTCGGTTTGCCTTGAATCCAAGCATCCGGCTCGGGCGATTGTTCGGGATCGAGGTTGGATTCAACTGGAGCCTCATCTTCATCTTCGCGCTTGTCACGTGGACGCTTGCGACCAACATCCTCCCCATCACTGCCCCGGGCTACGGTGCCGTTCTCTACTGGGTCATCGCTGCGGTGGGCGCCGTCCTTTTCTATGCCAGCCTGCTGGCGCATGAACTGTCGCACGCGATCGTCGCTCGTCGTAACGGCGTCAAGGTCGCCGGCATCACGCTCTGGCTGTTCGGCGGGGTGTCGAGGCTCGAGGGTGAACCGAAAAGCGCCCGCGCCGAGGCGCTGATCGCCGCCGTCGGACCCCTGACCAGCTTCGTCGTCGCGGGGGTCGCATTCGTGCTCGCGTATGCCACCTCAGCCAATGCGCTGCTGTCGGGCGTGCTCGCGTGGCTCACATTCGTCAACGTCGTGCTCGGGTTGTTCAACCTCGTGCCGGCGTTTCCGCTCGATGGAGGACGCATCCTGAGCTCGCTGCTGTGGTGGCGGTCCGGGAGCCGGCAGCGCGGCGTGCACAACGCAGTGCGGGTCGGCCGCGTCTTCGCCTACCTGATGATCGCCGGCGGCGTGCTCGAGCTGTTCCTGGGCGGTGGCATCAGCGGGATCTGGATGGCGTTTCTCGGCTGGTTTCTCCTGCAAGCGGCCGCGTCAGAGGAGGCAGGCTCGGTCGTTCGCACGCTGCTGCGATCGGTACCCGTATCGGCCGCGATGACCTCGCCTGTGGTGACACTTCCCGACTGGGTGACAGTGGAGCAGTTTCTCGAGTCGGTCGCGCCGAACCACAGCTTCACCACCTACCCGGTGCACGAACCGTCGGGCAAGCTGACCGGCGTCGTCCGGCTATCCGACCTCGTGCGCATTCCGTCCGGCGAGCGCGGCCAGAAACACCTGATCGACGTCGCGCGGCCCATCGCGGAGGTGCCCGTGACCAATCCGCGCGAGGACCTGGCGGCGCTCATCCAGCGGATCGGCGCCGGGCTCGATCAGCGGGTCCTCGTGTTCGACAACGGCACTCTCGTCGGCATCGTGTCGCCGGCGGACGTCGCCCGCGTGCTGACCGTCAGGCAGACAATCGGCGCAGCGCCCCGGCCCTGAGCCCGGTTACTTCTTCTCGGCGGGCTTCCGGACCGCTTTCTCGATCTCATCGCTGAGGTCGCGGAACGTTTCCGCGACGGCAGAGCCGAACGAGCGCGCCGTCTCTTTCGTCTTCGACCTCACCTCGGGATCACGCGTCGCCGTCTCGAGCGATCTGAACACGGCGTCGGCGGCCCGGCGCAGCTGCTCCAGCGAACGGTTCAGGTCGGCCGTGTTCTTTTCGTCGCTCGCCTGCCGGTAGTGACGCTTGAGCTCGCCGGCAAGGCCCTGGATGTCCGCCTCAAACCGATCCCACGCGCCTTTCGTCTGGTTACCCAACTCAATCCTCCTTCAGCGTTTGAACGTGCCGACAAGCTCGCCGCTCGCCAGGACATGACCCTTGATCGCGTCTTGAAACGAGGATTCGGACGCGCCCGACCGCAGTGTCAATTCGGTGTCCAGCGCGTAAAGCTTGAAGTGGTAGTGGTGGGGCGAGCCGGGGGGCGGACAAGGTCCGCGGTAACCGTTGCTGCCGAAATCGTTCCGTCCCTCAGTGCTTCCCTCGGGCGGCCGCGCGCCCTCTCCCAGGTCGGTCGCCGTGGCCGGCACGTTGAACACGACCCAGTGCACGAAGGGCTTGCCCGGAGCGTCGGGGTCGATGACGGTCAGCGCCAGGCTTTTCGTACCGTCGGGAGCGCCGCTCCAGCTGAGGGGAGGTGAGACGTCGGCGCCGCTGCACGTGTACCTCGCCGGTATCGCGGCGCCCTGGCCGAAGGCCTGGCTCGTCAATGTCATGGAGCTGGGCATCGTCGCTTCCTGCCCACAGGCTACGAGGACGACGACAAACGTGACGAGCCGCCCGAGACGAGCCTGGCCCAATCCCTCAGCACGTGATGTGCAGCACGGCGTTGGTCGCGGCGCCCGCGTCGCGCAATAGCTTGATCGCCTCTTTCGTGCGCACCGCTGTGACCTCCACGCCCCGCCGCTCTGCTTCCTCAAGGACCGCGGGCATCACCGGCAGCGCGCCTTGCGCGCCCGTGCCGATGACCAGCCGCTCGCACTTCCACGGAATCTTCTCGTCGACCGACAAGGGCGTGTGGCCGAACTCGTCGCGGTATCGCTTCGACGGCTTCTTCTTCCGCAACCGGACTTCGCCGCGGTCGATCACGACGTCCTGATCGTACGTCTCACCGTTGATGCGAATGGTTCCGAACGAGAATCCGTCGATCCGCACTCTGGGTCCAGCGTAGGACCATCGGGGGTGGCAAGGTATTTCAACATGGAAAGCGCGGGGCTCCTCCTGCACCGCCTACACGATGGCCGGCTCGAGGTGCTGCTCGTGCACCCCGGCGGACCGTTCTGGAAAAAGCGCGACGAGGGCGCGTGGTCGATCCCGAAGGGTGAGATCGAACCGGGCCAAAGCGCGCTCGACGTGGCCCGCCGCGAGTTCGAAGAAGAGCTCGGTCAGCCGCCGCCCCAGACGAAATTCATCCCGCTTGGCTCGGTGCGCCAGGCCGGCGGGAAGGTCGTGCACGCGTGGGCCGCGCCGGGCGACTTCGACGTGGATCGCTTGCACAGCGGCAGCTTCGAGATTGAGTGGCCGCCCCGCTCCGGACGCAGGGCGGCCTTTCCCGAAGTCGACCGGGCTGGATGGTTCGACCTGGACGCAGCGCGACGAAAGATCAATCAGGCGCAGGCCGAATTCCTGGATCGTCTAGAGAAGCTGAGGAAGTAACTGGGCGCTCCGCCATCTGGGCTTGAATGCACCGTGGTGCCAGAACGGCTACCAGGGCACCGGGTGGCCATCGCGGAAGAAGCCTCCGGTCGGTCCGCCGTCCGGCAGCTCGACCGCCCACACGATGGACGCCGCACCCTCGCCGACCGGGCGGCCGCCCGGTCCGCCCATGTCGGTCGCCACCCAGCCCGGGCATACGGAATTGATCAGTATCCGGTCCCGCCGCAGCTCGGCCGCGAGCATGCGCGTGAGCGCGTTGAGGGCCACTTTGCTGACCGCGTAAGCGGGCGCGCCGGCGCCCATGCTCGCGAGGGAGCCCGCCTCGGAGGAGACGTTGACGATGCGTCCGTGCTTCGACTTGCGCAGCAGCGGTATGAATGCCTGGCACGTCCGCCACGCACCGAAGAGATTCGTATCGAGTGCTTCCTGCACGGTCCGCAAGTCAGCATCGGCCGCGTTCTCCCACGTGTCGTAATGAATCGCGGCGTTGTTGACGAGCACGTGCACGGACCCGAATGTGGTCGCGATCTCGTCGCGCAGCCGATCGATGGTGGATTGCTCGGTCACGTCGAGGCGGCGTGCCATTACGCGATCGCCGACCTTCAACTTCTTCGCGGCGGCCTCACCCTTGCCCAGATCGCGCGAGCCGAGCACGACGGTGTAGCCGAGGTCCGCGAGCTGCCTGGTGACCTCGAGCCCGATGCCCCGGTTGGCGCCGGTGACGATGGCGACGCGTTCCTGCGCCACGAATAAAGGCTAGGCAGATTCGGTTCATGCGTACGTATCTGACCCGCGACCACACCGATAGCGTTGGGAGGTGAGATGAGCACGATACGAATCGAGACGTACGGAACGAGCGACCTGGCACGCGTCTACCTGTGGCTCACCCGACACCGCGGGCAGGCTGTGGAGCTCGATCGCAACAAGCGCCTGGTCTTCGGGGTGCCGATCACGGGCGCGCGTGCTGTGATCGTCGCCGTCTCGCTGCAGGACGACCGACGACCCGGGACCCAGCTCGGCGGTGTGATGCGCGCCATCTCGAGTCGCATCGACACGGAACCAGTACGGCTCGTGTTCGAGGGACGGTCGCCGGGCGGGCTGACGCCCGATGAGGCTGAAGGGGCCGCGACCAGGATCCTCCAGACGATCTCGGAGCAGATCGCGTCCGACGACCTCGTGGAGAACGTGGCCTAGCGGCTCCTGCGCTGGTCGGACGGTTTCCACAACCCTCGCCCGAAGGTCTAATGTTTTGACATTCGGGTGGCCAAGGGGGGGCCGAACCGGAGCCGGGGGATGCTTTTCGGGGGCCTGGTTGGTTTGATCTGACCTCCCTCTGACGGCCACGTTGGTGCGGGCCTACGCCCGCGGGGGGGACGTGTCCATGGAGATCGATCGTCCGCTGCCTACCCAGCCCTCGGACCGGGGTCCCGGAGAGGTTCGAGTGGCTGGGGTGACGAGCGAGGACACCGCGTACTGGGAGGGTCTCGAGCACACCGATGAGTTCCGCCAGCTGATTCGCGCGCGGATGCGATTCGTCCTTCCGGCCACCGCGTTCTTCCTCGTCTACTACTTCCTGCTGCCGCTCGCCAACGGTCTCGCCCCGGGATTCATGCGGACCGACGTGATCGGCCACATCAACATCGCGTACCTCTTCGCGCTCTCGCAGTTCGTGGTCGCGTGGTTGCTCGCGTGGTTCTACATCCGGAAGGCGAACAACGTGTTTGACCGCCTGGCGGCCGCGGTCCGCGAGCGGGCCGGCCGCGGCAGGAGGGCGGCCCCATGAACCTGACGCTCACGCTGTTCTTGATCGTGGTCGGGATCACGCTCGTGATCACCGGCTGGGCCGCGCGGAGGACGCGCACCACGGTCCAGTTCTGGGCCGCGGGCCGGGGCATCAAGGGATGGCAAAACGGCCTTGCCATTGCCGGTGACTACATGAGCGCGGCGTCGTTCCTCGGCATCGCGGGCTTGATCGCGTTCAACGGATACGACGGTTTCATGTACTCGGTCGGGTGGCTCGTCGCCTATCTGACCGTGCTCTTCCTGATCGCCGAGCCGATGCGCAACACCGGCAAGTTCACGCTCGCCGACGTGCTCTCCTACCGGATGTCGCCGATCCCGGTGCGCTCGGCGGCCGCGTTTTCGACCGTCGCCGTCAGCGCTTCTTACATGATGGCGCAGATGATCGGCGCGGGCAGCCTGATCAAGATTCTCATTCCGACCCTCGACGCATCCCTCAAGCCGTGGTTCAACTGGACCGTGTTCGGCACCAAGCTCGACCCGTCGATCACGGTCGTCGGCGTGCTGATGATGATCTACGTCATCGCCGGCGGAATGGTCGCTACGACCTGGGTGCAGATCGTCAAGGCCGTGCTGCTGATGGGCGGCGCGGTGCTGCTCAGCTTCCTAGTCTTGCTGCACTTCGGGTTCAACTTCGGCAGCTTCTTCGACGCCATCTCGGGCGTAAAGGACAAAGCGACCGGCCTCAACTTCACCCAGCCCGGCATCCTCTACAAGTACGGTCAGAAGCAGGTGGCGGGCATCGACCTCGCGCTGCTCGACAACATATCGCTGGGCATGGCTTTGATTCTTGGCACGGCCGGCCTGCCCCACATCCTGATGCGCTTCTTCACCGTGCCCGACGCCAAAGCCGCGCGGCAGTCCGTGGTCTGGGCGATGGGACTGATCGGATCCTTCTACATAATGACCACGTTTCTCGGCTTCGGCGCCGCGACGCTCGTCGGCAAGGCAAAGATCTGCGCCACGGTGGCCCCGAACTGCAAGACGAACAGCAACCTGGCGGCACCGCGGCTCGCTGAGTTCCTCGGTACGCAGTACTTCGGCGGCACAGGTGGTGAGTTCCTACTCGCATTCATCGCCGCGGTCGCGTTTGCGACGATCCTCGCGGTGGTGGCCGGGCTCACCCTGGCGGCGTCAGGTGCGTTCAGCCACGATTTCTACGTCAACGTCATCCGCACCCACATCCTTCACGGCCACGTCAGCGACCAGGAGCAGGTTCTGGTCGCGCGCATCACGGCCGGCCTCGTTGGACTCCTCTCGATCTGGCTGGCGGCTCGTGTCGGCGCCACCGCCAACGCCGCCGCCCTCGTCGCGGGGGTGGCGTTCGTCATCGCGTCGGCGGCCAACTTGCCGGCGATCCTCTTCACACTTTTCTGGAAGCGGTTCAACACCTGGGGGGCGGTGGCCTCGCTGGTGGGCGGCACCGCGGTCACCATCTGGCTCGTTGCCATCGGCCCGGGCTGGACGGTACCGGTGAACGCACACCCCGCCTTCCCGCTGCAAAACGTCGGCATCGTCAGCATCCCGGTCGGATTTGTGCTGGCGATCATCGGCACCTACCTCGGTGAGCTGGCCGGAGCCGGCCGGCTGGCCGAGCAGAAATTCCACGAGATCGACGTTCGGGCCCAGACAGGACTCGGCGCCGAGCCGGCCCCGGCGGCCGGATGAACGGAAATCAGAAGGGGAGCTTCGGGCTCCCCTTCACCCTTTCTGTGCCATGAACGACATCTACGTGCGCCTCGCGGCGCTCGACCTCGCGTGCATGCTCGCAGCCGCGATGATGTTCCGCGCGTGGCGCAAGCGTAAGACGCGTCCGCCGTTGGTCGCCGCGGGTTTTCTGATCGTGCTGGCCGTCGTCGCCAGTGCGCTCGTGATGTTGGGAGTGCCCAGTGGGATGGTCATCGGACCCACCTTCATCTTCGCCCTTCTCGTGGTCATGTACACCGCGCGCCTCGAAAGAAGGTTGAGCTCGACCCGTCGCTAGACTCGGCAGTGTTGGGGATTCGGTTTCTCAATCAGAACGAGCTGCCGACAGACGCTTCGTCGCACGAATTCGTCGGTGAGCAGCACGCGGGCGTGGGCGCGTGCGTGATCTTCGTCGACGTTGCACCCGGTGAAGGACCACGCCTGCATCGTCACCCTTATGTCGAGATCCTCATCGTGGTCGAGGGCACCGCCACCTTCGATGACGGCCAGTCCAAGCGCGAGGTCAAGGCCGGGGAGATGGCCGTCGTCGAGGCGGGCCAGGCGCACGGATTCGCGAACTCCGGCGCGGGCCGGCTGCGCCAGATCGACGTCCACCTCAACCCGAAGTTCATCACCGAGTGGCTGGTGTAACGCGTTGCCCAAAGCCGATCCGCACGATCCGGGCGTAGAGGTCGCCCGCGGGCGGGCCGACGAGGGCGGCGACATCGCGCGGTCACCGATCAAGGTCGCCCACGGCGAGGTGCGCTTCGGCACGGCGAGCTGGACCGACCCGACGATGACCGTGCCCGGCGTGTTCTATCCGAAGGGCGCCAGCAGCGCAGAAGAGCGGCTCCGTTTCTACGCGAGCCAGTTCCCGGTCGTCGAGGTCGACGCCACGTACTACGCGATGCCCAACAAGCGAACGGCGGAATCATGGGTCGAGCGAACACCAAAGGACTTCGTCTTCGACATCAAGGCGCACGCGCTGATGACGGGTCAGCCCACCGAGGTGGCGCGTTTGCCCAAAGCGATTCGCGAGGAGCTGGGCAGCGAGTTGATAGAGAAGAAGCGGATCTATCGCAAGGACATGCCCGCCGAGCTGCTCGACGCCGTCTACGCCCAGTTCCGCCAGGCGCTCGAGCCCCTGGTCGAGGCGGGCAAGCTGGGTGCGGTCTTCGTCCAGTTTCCGAAATGGGTCTTTCCCTCGAACGAGGCGCGTGAGCTCATCCTCGAGACTCGATCGAGTCTCGACCTTCCGATCGCGGTCGAGTTCCGGCACGGCAGCTGGTTCAACGAGAAGAACGCCGAGCGGACGGTCAAGTTCTTGCAGGACAACAAGATCCCCTACGTCGCGGTCGATGAGCCGCAGGGGTTCAAGAGCTCGGTGCCGCCGGTGGTGATCCCGACCAATGAAGAGCTCGCGGTCTTTCGCTTCCACGGGCGGAATGAGGAGAACTGGGAGAAGAAGGACATCACACCGTCAGAGCGATTCCGCTATCTCTACGACGAGGACGAGCTCGCCGACTGGACGCCGAAGATCGCAAATGTGGCGAGGCAGACGAAGCAGACTCATGTCGTGTACAACAACTGCTTCTCCAACTACGGAACGACGAATGCGCGGGAAGCGGCACGCCTACTAGCCGAGATGCAGGCCTAGCCAGCGCCGCGTCTATGCGCCATTCGGGCACAGATGGTTGGGTCGCCGGCAATTGATCACGCCATTCGGGCACAGTTGGTCGCTGATTAACCAGCGTCGCGTTGGCGGCCGGGTTCATCCCGGCCGCGACTTTGTCTTACCGGCCTGCCAAGCGTGGCCCCGAGTGATTACTCAAATTGTCCCAACCGTATACCGGAATGGGAGCAGCGCCTGCGGCGAAGCCGCACGCGCGATGAGGGAAAACCATCCGGGTTTTCCCTCATATCTCAGTCCATATGTTTAGCGCACCACTCGTTGAGCGCGGCGCCGTCTCGCCACGCCTTCGCTACACGCTCACGCGCTCGCGGCGTTGCGATCCACGGTTCGACGGGCCAGCGCTTCCAGTAGATGAGGCGCTTGTGGCGCAGCAGGTCACCGCGCGGGTGGTCTTGCGGATAGGGCGGCGGCACGCGCTTGAGCTCCTGGCCCTCCACGTCGTATCCCTTCTTGCGCAGCTCGGCCACGATCGCGACCAGTTCCTTGCCTGAGCGGTCGGCCGCGATCGCCTCGCGAAGCTTTTTGAGCTGCACATCGTCGACCATGTACCGGCCGCCGGCGGCGACCAGACCCTCGGCGTCGAGCGCGATATAACCGCCGCGTTCCACGTCCGCGTAGATGTTCAGCTTGTAGGGCGACTTGTCGGCGGAGAAGCGGATGTCGCGATTGGGTCGTGAGACCCGGTGCGGCGGACCGAACTCGGCTTCTAGGTCGGCGAGCAGGGCCAGCATCGGCGCTTTGACCTCATCCTCGTACTGGCGCCGGTGCGTCTCGAAGTAAGCCTTGTTGTTGTTGGCGCGCAGGCCGAGGAAGAAACCCTTGAAGTCACCCTTCCAGCCGGAAAACTCGCCCACACATATAAGGTAGTGTCCCCCTTCGACTCACCGGCCGAACTGACGGTCGTACTCAGGAAAGTAGCTGCGGATCACTGCGAGGTCGAACGTGCGGAGGATGGACGTGGCGGGTTCGCGCTCGAGGAGGAAGTCGAAGCTCCGCTTGACCAGGTCCTCGGCAGCTTGGCGATCGGCACCGCGTCCCCAGCGTTCCAGGCCCTCGCGGGTCACGGTCACGAAGTGGTGTGTCTTTGATCCGTCGTCATCGACGTCGACCTCGCACACCCAGCCGTCGCCTTGCGGCACAGCCTGCACCGTGACCACCTGGGCAGTCTAAAGCCGGGCTCGGGCTGGCCTTCCTTACGACTTAATTAACAAAGACAAGGCCGGGCTATCGATAATTTGACATTGGTGGCTGCAAGCCCGAACTGGAACGAACTCCCTGCAGCGCTCGTCGTGTACGACCCCAGGGGTCGGGTGGTCGAGGCCAACGATGCCGCCGTCGCGCTTTTGGGGATGCATCGCGAAAGCCTCGTCGGTTCGTACGCGCAGGACGCGGACTGGTTGGTCCTGGAGGCGCCCGAGGGACCGATGTCCGTGCACCCCGTCACGGTGGCATTGAAAAGTCGCCAGTCCGTGCGCGGTGCGCTGGCGAGGGCGACCCGGCCGGACGGCACCGATGTCTGGATCCAGGTCGACGCCGTCGTGGACCTCGCGCCATCCGGCGAGGTGGCACGGGTGGTGGCCGGCATGACCGACGTCAGCCACCTGTTCGCCCGCAGCCGGCTGACCAGCCGCAGCGCCGGCGACCACATCGTGAGCGAAGTCCTCGCCGAGCTCGCCGATGCCCGTCTGGAAACCCGGGCGATCCTCAGAGCCGTCACCGCCTCCTTGAGCAAGCTGCGGCCTGGAACATGGGTGGCAGCCCTGCTGAACAAGGATCCGAGCACCTCGATCCTGGAGGTGGCTGACGCAACCACCCCCGAGAT